>Ga0007882_10000008_pt1 | contig 133830 bp, 136 predicted proteins | sample CryBogCBH12Aug01_FD_71195 | JGI IMG/M metagenome (GOLD analysis project Ga0007882, IMG submission 71195) | Freshwater microbial communities from Crystal Bog, Wisconsin, USA - CBH12Aug09.1 | ecosystem: Environmental > Aquatic > Freshwater > Lake | place: Crystal Bog, Wisconsin, USA | collected... | reverse complement strand
CTCAATGGTGGTAATGCCGGTAGTGTCTCAAGTGGTGGCGTCAATGGTGGAAATATTATCCTTATGCCTGGTCTTGGATCAGGTACAGGTTTACGTGGGTTGGTTGGTATTGGTTCGTCAACACCACTCGCTATGCTTTCTGTTCTAGCTGCCACCAACACCATTCCATTTGTTATTGCTTCTTCATCAGGATCTCAGCTTCTCACGCTTCTTCAAAATGGTAACCTCGGTATCGGTACTTCATCGCCTACCGCTCAATTTACGACAACAGGAACAGTTAGATTTGGCGCACTTACTGGTGCTGGTGCTAACCTCGTCGTCGATACCAATGGTAATGTCACAGTTTCTTCTGATGAAAGATTGAAGGATATCCAAGGTTCATTCACTCGTGGACTTAGCGATATAGAAAAATTAAATCCAATTACGTATAAGTGGAAAGCATCAACAGGGTATGATACGACTAATGACTATAGTGGTTTCTCAGCTCAAAATGTCCAATCAGCTATTCCAGAAGCTGTTTCAACGAATAATACTGGATATCTAACTTTGGCAGATCGTCCTATCATCGCCGCCCTTGTCAATTCAGTCAAACAACTTGCGGCTATGGTGCAAACTATTGTTGCTGATTCTGTCACTGCTATTACTGGTGTCTTCGCGAATCTCACTGTTGGTTCGCCAACACAACCATCTGGCATAACACTATATGACAAAGTCACCGGTCAACCATATTGTGTAAACATCTCAAATGGTCAGTTAACTCCTACCGCAGGTGCGTGTGGTACAGGTGGTTCTGCTACAATTTCAACTACTACATCAAATTCAAATCAAGCTGCTGTTATTGAGACAACAGTACTCCCACTTGTAAATACTTCGACCGGTACGACTAGTATAGATATAGGTTCAACAACACCTGTAACTTCAAGTTCAACAACTTCAAGTTCATCTTCATCCACATCGACGTCAACAGATACGAGTGATGCTACCACAGCTTCATCAACACCATCTGTTGTTACTCCGCCAGTAGTTACAGATCCACCACCAGTTACGCCACCACCTCCAGTTGATACAAGTTCAGGTAGCACAACAGGACAGTAAAATTATATATTTGCTATAATTACCGCATGAAACCGCTCTCTTTTGAAGGTCGTGAACCAGTAACAAATCCTACAGAGGAATTAGCTCGACTTCGTGGAGTTGTTGCAGAGCGTCATCTCGATGCACAACATAATAATGAATCGATGACTGAGCATGATTCAGCAACTGATGTGGTCAATCTATATGCACATTCAAAGCCAGATGAAGTCCTTGCATCTGACTATGCTCTCAAAGATCATGAAGCCACTGAGATTGTCTTGAAACTTTCTCCAGAGAGTCATGACAATCAGATGGAGAAACTACTCGATGTTTTACAAGAACACGGCATCAGAAACGCTATATCAGTCGTTGAGAAAATGAATAACCCTCACATCTATGATGATTTTCACCGCTTGCTTGTTCAATTTGTAGCGAGTGGCCATTCTGTCTCTGGATTGAAAGAAAGTGATCCTCTCTGGAAACCATTGCACATGACATTGTATGAAGTCTCATTACCAGAAACAAATGAAGAAGAAAAAAAGAAACAATTGAGTGAGCTCATCTCTGGTATGGAGCAATTTTACGCGGGTATGCTTTCTATAGTGGACGACAAGAAAAATCCAGGATGGTTCACTGTTGAGATTGCCAATGCAAACGGCAGTGATGAGTTTATCTTCTATGTATCAGTACCTGAGACACGTACCAACCTTTTTGAGAAGCAAATAGTTTCTATATTTCCTGATGCGAGTGTTCATAAACACACTGATGATTACAATATTTTCAATCCGAGTGGGGTAGCAGTTGCTTCATATGCGGGTTTATCGAAACATCCACTTTATCCACTCAAGTCGTATGAAGAATTTGATGTGGATCCACTCAACTCGATTTTAAATGCATTTTCTCATGTGGATAAGCACGGTGAAGGTGCTGCTATACAGTTTATTATTGGTAATAGAGAAGAGGGATATGCAAAAGAGTGCGCTAAAGCGGTAGACAATATTCGTAAAGGTAAAAAAGTGAGTGATGCACTGAGTGCTATCAACCAATCTATAGGTGGAATGCTCGTCAAAGATGTAGCAGGAATGTTCAAAGGCAAAGAAAAAATAGATAAAGAAAAAGAAGCAGAGACAAAACGTTCGCAGACCATCGATCAAACAATTATCGAGCAGTTTAACCAAAAGTTGAAGAGTCCATTCGTAGCAACCAATATTCGTATCGCTGCTTCTGCTGCAACTGAGTCGGAAGCGTTGGAAATATTGTCTGACCTCGAATCGAGTTTTAACCAGTTTGAACTAGGTTCAGGAAATCGCATCACGTGGAAAAAAGTTGAACCAAAGAAGCTACAAGAAGTCTTTGAACAATTCTCACTACGTACCTTTGAATCAAAAGAGAAGATGATTTTGAATCTTGAGGAGATGACAACGTGTATGCATTTTCCTGCATCGAATGTCCATCACAGTGCTCCACAACTCAAACAATCCATGGCAGGAACTGCGCCTGCACCACTTGATTTGGCAAAAGAAGGAACTCTCATAGGCATGAACATACACCGTGGTCATGAGACACCAATTTATATTTCTCCGGAAGACCGTATGCGTCACTTCTATGTCGTTGGTCAGACGGGTACAGGTAAAACGACCTTGCTCAAAAATATGATTATTCAGGATATTGAAGCTGGTAAAGGAGTTTGTTTTATTGATCCACATGGATCTGATGTCAATGATGTTTTGGCGGCTATTCCGCAGAACAGGCTTGAAGATGTCATCTATTTTGATCCAGCTTCAATTGAAAGACCTATGGCCCTCAATATGCTCGAATACGATCCACGTTTTCCAGAGCAAAAGACCTTCGTGGTCAATGAGATGTTTAGTATTTTCCAGAAACTGTATGGTGCGGTGCCGGAGTCCATGGGTCCGATGTTTGAACAATATTTCCGTAACGCGACTAACCTTGTCATTGAAGATCCAGAGTCAGGCTCAACCCTGCTCGATGTGTCGCGCGTCATGTCCAATAAGGCATTTCGAGAATTAAAAATTTCAAAGTGTAAGAATCCTGTTGTTGTCCAGTTCTGGAAGGAGATAGCTGAGAAAGCTGGTGGGGAAGCATCATTGGCAAATATTGTTCCATACATCACCTCCAAGTTCGATGTCTTCTTGGCAAACGAAATTATGCGTCCGATAGTTGCTCAAGAAAAATCATCATTCAATTTCCGTGAGATCATGGATGGTAAGAAGATTTTGCTGGTTAATCTTTCAAAAGGACGACTCGGCGATATCAACTCACATTTGATTGGACTGATTCTTGTCGGAAAAATTCTTATGGCAGCACTCTCGCGCGTTGATTCTTTTGGTAAGCCGATGAATGACTTCTTCTTATATCTTGATGAATTCCAGAATGTCACCACTGATTCTATCGCTGTTATTTTGTCAGAAGCTCGTAAATATCGTCTGTCACTCACCATCGCACATCAATTTATTGCTCAACTTGAAGATAAGATAAAGGATGCAGTCTTTGGCAACGTTGGTTCTGTGGCAGTTTATCGTGTAGGTACAGAAGATGCCGAATTTCTCGTCAAACAGTTCGAGCCGACGTTTACAGTGAAAGATATTGTAAATCTGGATAATTTTAATGCATATGTAAAATTACTATCAAATGGTCGTCCATCTAAACCATTTAGTGTAAAGAATATTCTTCCAGAGAAGGGAAATATTGAGCAGATTTCCAAGCTTAAGGAATTATCGGCGCTTATGTATGGTAGACCTCGAGCAGAAGTAGAGGCTGAAGTGATGAAGAAGTATCAGAAGTAAAGAAATAGGGATGTGGTATTATTTAGGTACTAATAACTCATTTTTATGTCTAACTCACAAAATTTTACACAAGTACTTAGAGATCTCCAAGCACAGATTGCGAAACAGACAAGTGAATTGGCGGCAAAAGAAAGTGAACTCAAGGCGATTGAGACACAGAAGCGTGCTTTGGAAGGGGAAATTGATGTAAAATCAAAACAGGAAGCAGCAGAGGTAAAAAAAGATGATGCTGAAATTGCATTATTGAAACACAAAATACCTGATCTTGAGACTAGTCATCGACGAGTTGCAGAGGAGCTTACAAAAATTCGACTCACACAAAATAGCAATAATCTCAAGCTTCTTGAAATTCAACGAGAAAGCCAGAATGCAATGAGAAATCAAAAGAAATAAAGTTATTGATATATAATTATGCGCAATTCTACTCTCCTTTTTCTCATAAAAAAATCACTTGATAAAAAAGATGTCGACAAAATCACTGACATCTGTCTCGCCATGAAAAAGCGTGGTTTTGGTATGGGAAGATGGAATGGTTCTGGTGGTAAGTGTAAAGACGGTGAATCAATAGAGGAAGCAACTATCAGAGAGACATATGAAGAGATTGGTGTGCGGATTTCTCCTAATAATAATTATGCTGATTTGCATAAAGTGGCAGAACTTACTTTTATTTATGCAAATAAATCTGAATGGGACCAGCTTGTGCATGTATATTTTACAGAGACATGGCAAGGTGAGCCTATGGAGAGTGAAGAGATGAAGCCGCAATGGTTCAAGATAAAAGATATTCCATTCAAAGACATGTGGCCTGATGATCCTTTTTGGTTACCAAAGGTTATTAATGGTAATTTCGTGAAGGCTATGTTCAGGTTTGGTGACGGTGATGTCATCTTGGAACAGAAGGTGGATGTGCTAAAATAACCCTATGACTAAAACAATCTTCGTCACCCGCCAAATCCCCGAGGTAGGGATTTCTATGCTTCGGGAAAAGGGATATATAGTAGACGTGCGTGAAAAGTCGTCCGTTCCAAGTTCAAAGGAATTAATTAAAGCGTTAAAAAATAAGCCGTATGATGCTGTAGTAACTCTTTTGACAGATAAGGTTGACGCTCTATTATTTGATGTTGCTCCAACGGCCAAGATTTTTGCTAATTATGCAACAGGCTTCGATAATATCGATTTGGAAGTAGCAAAGCAAAAGGGGATTACGATTACAAACGCACCAGCAGTTTCAACTTCTGAAGCTGTAGCAGAACACACGTTCGCTTTGATGCTTTCACTCGCCGCACGCATAGTTGAAGCTGATGAATTTGTTCGTAATGGAAAATATGCGGGCTGGGATCCGATGAATTTTATTGGCACAGATATTCTTGGTAAAACTCTTGGCTTAATAGGTGCAGGCAGGATTGGTGCCAAGGTCGCACACTATGCCTCCGGATTTGGTTTGAAAGTTATGTACACTGACGTGAAGAGGAATGAACAAATAGAAAAAGAATCGGGTGCAGTTTATTATCCAACTCCTGAAGAAATTTTGAAACAAGCGGACATCGTTAGTCTTCATGTACCACTTATGGACGCAACGAGACATCTTATCAATAAAGAACGATTGGCAATGATGAAGAAGACCGCATTCTTAGTTAACACTTCACGAGGTCCCATTGTCGATGAAGTCGCATTGGTAGAGGCACTCCAAAATAAAACGATTGCTGGTGCAGGACTCGATGTCTTTGAATTTGAACCGAAGCTTTCAAAAGGATTAGTGAAATTGGATAATGTTATTTTGACTCCACACATTGCTTCAGCCAGTGATACGGCTAGAAATGAGATGTCGACACTCGTCGCACAAAATATTATTGATTTCTTTGAAGGAAAGGTTCCAGCGAATAAAGTGAATTAACATGAATAATCGATCCCGTGCACAAATAGTAGCTACACTTGGTCCTGCCTCGAATACTGGAGAAGAAATTTGTGCTTTAGCAAAAGCTGGTATGGATGTGGCACGTCTCAACTTTTCGTGGGGAACTTTTGATGAACATAGAGAACAGATTAAACATATACGCTTTGCAGAACAGTGCTTCGGTAAGCCTATAGTTATCATTCAAGATGTCCCAGGGCCACGTATCCAGAAAGTTACAGGCCATACCTATAACCACGACGTAGTAAAAGCGCTTACTGACCATGATCGAGAGTGTATTTTGTTCGGTATTGAACAACAAGTTGATTACGTAGCCCTCTCATTCGTTGGAAATGCAGAAGATATAGAAGAAACTCGGGAATTTATTCGCCAAAAGGGAGGAAGGCAGCCTATTATCGCGAAAATTGAACGTAAGGTTGCATTAGAAAATCTGGAAGAGATTATTTCTCGTGCAGATGCTCTCATGGTGGCACGAGGAGATCTTGGAGAGGAAATTCCTCTCGAACAAATTCCTTTTGTCCAAGCTGATATTATTTCTCGAACAAATAAAGTGGGGAAGCCAGTCATTGTTGCAACGCAGATGATGTTATCAATGACAAACAGTCCCGTTCCGACACGTGCTGAAGTGACTGATGTAGAAACAGCGGACGTAGAAGGTGCTGATGCAGTCATGCTCTCTGAAGAAAGTGCCAAAGGAAAATATCCTGTAGAAGCGGTAACGATGATGGAAAAGATTTTACTTGAAGCAGAGAAACATTTGAAATCAGATCGACAATTCAATACATTGAAGAAGATTTCATGATTAATATTCATCATGAGTAAATTACTTTTCAATACGGTTCTCGTTGGTGTCGGATGTATCGTCCTCTTTCTTATTGCACAAAATTTAATTAATGAAAGAAAAGTTCCTTCACTCGGAGATTTTTTGGCAAGTTCGACAGAATTAGCAGCCAGCTCAACATCCCATCTACTGGATGATGTACGCACAATGAGTTCATCGACTGATACTATGCCAACGTCGCTCATTGGTTTGGCTACTACAACTATTACTACGACTCAAGGGACATTGAAAGTTTATATAGCTGATACTGATGTGGCACGACAGCACGGATTGAGTGATGTTCCGTCACTTCCTAACGATACAGGAATGTTATTTGTCTTCAATTATCCTGGATCATATGGTTTCTGGATGAAAGACATGAATTTTCCACTTGATATAGTGTGGATTGACAGTAATAAAATTGTTACAGGCGTCAGCAAAGATCTTTCGCCAAGCTCGTATCCATCATCGTTTACACCAGCCCAACCAATTTTGTATGTTCTTGAGATCAACGCACATACATCAGAAATATTTGGACTCACACCAGGTTCACAAATTCATTTTTCATTGCCATAAAGACAACTGTGGATAACTTTTTTAGCTGGGTAGGGGAGTCAGAGCTTTTTTGTACTATTTTATCTCAAAGAAGAGGAAAAATAGAACCACACTTTTTCCAAACCCGATATTAGATAAAAATTTTGTGTCGTAAAACATAGAAAATGCTTTTTATTATGAGATCGAGTCTTCACATATGACATTTCTGTGTCTTAAACTTCCCCATCTCCAACTTCCCTATTATTTTTATTAAAAATTTTGTTTATTATTTAAAAAATAGTTGTAAAAACTCTTCCCCTCTATATCACCATAAGGTACAATAGATACAAAGATCGTAGTTTGAGTACAATTTATTAATAAAAAATATTAACGCAAGGCGTGCGCGGTTTATAGTCCGCTTCGTCCATTATTTATGCCCAAGAACAAGAAGTCAGTGTCAGCGAAAGTTGTAGCTCCAGTTATTCCAACCATCATCAAGCGTGATGGACGTATCGTTCCGTTTGATATTGAGAAGATAGTTAATGCTATCTTAAAGGGTATGAATACAATGGCTGAAGGTTCTCGCGAAGAGGCTGAACTTGTGGCAAAAAATGTTTTGGCAGAGATGATTCGTATCAAAAAGAAGTTCAAAAACTTCATGCCAACAGTGGAAGGTATCCAAGACCTCGTTGAGCAAGAGCTCATGCGTTCTGATTTCGTCAAAACTGCAAAGCACTACGTCTTGTATCGTGAAGATCGTGCCAAACTCCGTGCCAAGGGTATTGAAATCCCTGCCAATGTCCGCAAACTCGCAACTGACTCAAAGAAATATTTCAAGAACGCTCTCGGTGAATTTGTGTACTATCGTACATACTCACGTTGGATTGAGAATGAAAGTAGACGAGAGACCTGGATTGAGACAGTTGATCGTTACATGAAATTCATGAAAGAAAATATTGGTAATAAACTTACTGATAAAGAGTACAAAGAAATTCGCGAATCAATTTTGAATCAACAAGCTATTCCATCGATGCGTCTCATTCAATTCTCTGGTGATCCTGCACGTAAGACAAATGTATGTGCATATAACTGTTCGTATATTGCTCCTGAATCTTTCCAAGACATGTCAGAGATTATGTATATCTCTATGTGTGGAACCGGTGTAGGTTTTTCTGCAGAAAGTGCAAATGTTCAAAAGTTTCCACAAATCATGATGCAAACAGGTGAGATGGTTCATACACATATTGTTGATGATTCAAAAGAGGGTTGGTGTCAGGCGTTTGTGAAGGGTGCAACAGCTTGGTCACAAGGTAAGGACATACATTTTGATTATTCTCAAGTTCGTCCACTCGGTACACGTCTGAAGACTATGGGTGGTAAAGCATCTGGTCCAGAACCACTGAAGCGCCTTCTCGATTTTACTCGCCAAGTTATGTTGGACCGTCAAGGTAAGCGTCTACGCAATATAGATATACACGACATGATCTGTATGATGGGTGAATGTATTGTTTCTGGTGGTGTACGACGCAGTGCGCTTATTTCCTTGTCAGATTTTGATGATCAAGAGATACGTGATGCAAAGAAAGGGGCATTCTATGTCAATCATCCACATCGTATGCTAGCAAATAATTCAGCTGTCTATGTGAGTAAGCCTACAAACGAAGAATTTCTAGGTGAATGGATGGCACTTATCCAAAGTCATTCTGGTGAACGTGGTGTATTTAACCGTGGATCACTCGCAAAGACTCTCCCAGAACGTCGTATAAAAGCTCTAAAAGAATACAAGGGATATTTTGACGTCACAGGTCAACATATCGTAGGTCCAATAGGTACAAACCCTTGTGGTGAGATTATTTTGCAATCAAAACAGTTCTGTAATCTTTCAGAAGTTGTTGCTCGAGCTGAAGATACAGAAAAGACACTCATGAAGAAAATACGTATCGCTGCAATACTTGGAACATATCAATCAACTCTCACGAATTTCCCGTATCTTTCAAAAGAATGGAAAGAACATTGTGAGCGTGAACGTCTACTCGGTGTTTCTATTACAGGTATGTGGGATTGTCCTGCTGTTCGTAAGCCAGAAGTTATGAGAAAACTTCGTGATGAGGCAATCAAGGTTAATAAAGAATTTGCAAAACGTTTTGGAGTTGGTGAGTCAACAGCTGTTACCTGTGTCAAACCGTCAGGGAATGGATCACAGACATTTGATTGTTCATCAGGTATGCATGCACGTCACGCGGAATACTATATTCGCCGTGCTCGTATTTCATCAACTGATTCACTTTTCAAAATGCTTAAAGATCAAGGAGTACCATATTTCCCAGAAGTTGGTCAGACCATGGAAAATGCAACTACATTTGTTCTCGAATTCCCCGTCAAAGCGCCTCATGGAACCACAACATTTAAAAATGATCTTTCAGCTCTCGAACAGCTTGAGTTCTGGAAGATGATTAAGGTTAATTTTACTGAACATAATCCATCAGTTACTATTTCAGTAGGTAATAATGAGTGGATTGCTGTTGGTAATTGGGTGTATGAGAATTGGGATATCGTCGGAGGTCTCTCATTCTTGCCTCGTGAGGACCATGTGTATAAACTTGCTCCATATGAAGAGATCGATGAAAAGAAGTACAAAGAGTTGTCAAAGCGTCTCGAGCATGTTGATTACTCAAAGATTTTGACCTATGAAAAACAGAATGAAACAGATCTCAAGAAAGAATTGGCGTGCGTGAGCGGAGTCTGTGAGATTGTGTAGGGTTTAGGAAAAATTTAGATAAAGAACTGTAAAAGCTATCCCCCTTAAAGGGGTAGCTTTTTATGTATATAGCGCTAAGCTTTATATAGATGTACTTACAATAACCATAACGGTTATTGGGGAAAATCTAGAAAGGTGAGTTGCTCTATGAAAACTCAATCATATCAGTCAAAGCGGTTATCGGCACAGTCACAGATTCGTTTATCAGTTGGGCAATGGCCACGAGGTTTTACCTCGGCTGTAGCCGTCCCTCTTGCAATCACACAAGCTCGCTACCTCACTCCGGAAGAGCTTGATCCTGAGAGGGTCGAACGTCTTGTTCGCCATCAACAGGATCTGTTTGAACGCCTTCATAAGACGTTTGGTGTGGAGGAAGCTCTTCAAAAAGCTTTACTTCGTCGGCATCATAGCGTTAGCATGGAAGTCAACATTCGCCAGCAGGGCCAAATCTTGGATTTACCAACTCTCGACCCACAGTTTCTTTCGTGGAAGAATGAGCTCGGTTATCCGGCATTCTCTGTTTACAGTGTTGATTCGCCAGTCTGCAGTATCAAGTTGAACAATTCTCCTTTTAACGATTTGATGTTCCATCATTTGATGGGTGGACAACGTCTTGAAGTTTATCCGGACATACCGGAAGTTATGAGATCACACTACATTGATAAACTTCTCTTGGAGATTCTTGGAAACGAGTGTGAGGCTGCTCGTTTGTCTTCTATCGAGATAACCTCTCGGTATGATGGTGCTATGCCGGAAGCAGTCTGTGACAAAATTCACACAATGCAGAAACTTTTTGACTGCATATTCATCGTCGCAAGTGCACCGGAATGGAAACGAAATGCCGTTGCATTGATTGATCCGGGTGATCCATTGGTTATCGGCGTCAAAGCCGGGATTCTCTGGCTCATTGACTCGTATGACTTAGTCCCCGTCGAACAGGTCGCCAAGCAACTTTGCTTGCAGGGCGAACATGGCGATTTTCGCAAATTGAATTAAGTTTTTGCACGGTTTCAAAGCCACTTATCTTCTTGGTAGGTGGCTTTTTTAGTGGGGTGTTTTTTGAGGTCAAAATAGATTGATATGTGTATCACCCCCCCCTCCAACCACTTTCTCAAAGTGACATTTCATAAATCGTATAACTGTACGACACTTTCTCATATTTTAGGAATACTCGAAATTTAATGGCTTATATTCGTGCCTCACGTTGTACCAGTCGTATGATTGTACGATTTGCAAATACTCGATAAAAATGAAACCACCTGCCCGATAAGATTGGGAAGGTGGTTTTGTGTGTCGAGAAATTATTTTAATGCAGATTTTCTGCCCATTTCGAATACTGTCTTTAACAGCGTTTCGAGATGGTCGTCGTATAGACCGGCAGGTGAAGCTTTTCTGCATTTGACCATCATCTTCTCAATTCCTTTTTGAATGGAGTCAGAAGCGGAGAAGTCCAAGGCGCCGGAATTTAATATCCTTGCGCCGTCATGAATATTTTCGATGATCCACTTCTTCAAAGAATTTAAGTCTTTAATCTTCTTGTCCAATGGTGCAAGATGAAATGAGACCACTCCGCTTTTACTTAAAATGATCGCAAAATACGTTTTCATTTATTTACCTTGTAAAGACCGACGTTAATGTTTGTTTACCTAAATCTGCCAAAATTCACGCCTATTGTCAACCCCGCCCAAAAGTGCTATAATTGTACCCGGCTGTACCAAACAACTACGCGTGGATTTCGGTTCACGTGAGGAAAGTCCGAACACCGGCTTTGTGGGAATGAGCGATCGCTCCCGTAAAGCAGCAAGTAGCAGGTAATTCCTGTCAGGGTAATACCCAGAGGTGCGAACAGTGACGCCAGAGTCCAAAGATAATGGCATCTATACCACTTCGGTGAATGTAGATGAATCTCATGGTGACATGAGAGTGCAACGGCAAAACCCTTACTTCGGTGCAAGACCGCACTTCATTCTTCGCAAGATTAATGAAGAGAGTCGCATGAGGTGAGTAGTGATACTCATCCTAGGTAAATGGTTGTATAAACAGAATTCGGCTTATGGTACGGCTATCAAATATCCTCACTTCATTGTGGGGATTTTTGATTACAAAATCGAAGGCATTTGCTATACTTACCTGACAACAATTTACTATGGTTAAGAAATGGTTTTCATTTATTGGCAGGGAAATACGCGGTCTTCATGAGGCGGCGTATTTGCTCGCCACGTTCGCACTTTTGTCACAAGTGCTTGGACTCGTTCGTGATAAACTCCTTGCTTTTACTTTTGGTGCAGGACATTCGCTCGACATTTATTATGCCGCTTTCCGTATTCCTGATTTTCTTTTTGCTTCAGTTGGTTCTCTTGTTTCAGCATCTATTCTTCTCCCATATTTTATTGATCGTTTCGGCAAAGGCGAGAAACAAGGCAAAGATTTCTCAAATGCCATGTTTACCATTTTTTTTGGTTTAATCGTGGTTGTGTCTGCTATTGTTTATATTCTCGCACCAGTAATTGTTCCTCATGTCATTCCAGGTTTTGCCAATGATCCATCTCTACCAGACTTGATTGCTTCGATGCGCATCATGCTTCTCTCACCATTCCTTCTTGGTCTATCAAATTTGTTCTCAAGTCTGACTCAGATGCGTCATCGTTTTCTCGTCTATGCTGTTTCACCGGCACTTTATAATATTGGAATTATTGCTGGTACTGTTCTTCTGTATCCAATTATAGGCATTCCAGGGTTGGCAATAGGTGTTGCGGTTGGCGCATTTCTCCATATGGGTATACAGGTCCCATTTCTCCTGAGTGAAGGTATTTTGCCACGTTTTACTTTCAATATTGATTGGGCTAGTGTCAAAGCAATTGTGTATTCTTCATTGCCACGCACGTTCACATTGTCTGCCAATCAACTCGCGTCATTTGTCCTTGTTTCGCTTGCTTCACTTATGGCGACTGGCTCAATTTCAGTTTTCAATTTTGCTTTTAATTTGCAAGCGGTCCCACTCACCATCATTGGAGCTAGCTATTCTTCTGCCGTCTTTCCGACGCTCTCACGTCTCTATGTTGAAAAAAATGTTAAGGAATTTCTTGAGAAAATGATTGCTTCAGCACGTCATATTATTTTTTGGTCTATGCCTATCATGGTTCTCTTTATTGTTTTGCGCGCCCAGATCGTTCGTACTGTCCTTGGTGCTGGTAAATTTGATTGGGCTGATACACGTATCACTGCCGCCATGCTCGCCTTGTTCACAGTATCTACCATTGGACAAAGCTTAGTCGTTCTATTTGTTCGCGCATTTTATGCTGAAGGCAAGACAAGCAAACCACTTTTTATTAATGCCATTTCTGCTTCGTCTATCGTTATCGGAGGTTTTGGTCTTATGGCTTTATTTAAAGCATATCCATTGTTTCAATTTTTCATGGAAGATTTGCTCAAAGTGGGTGGTCAATCAGGGACTATTGTTCTGACTTTGGCCTTGGCATATTCACTCGGAGTTGTTCTCAATACTATCCTTCATTGGGTAATGTTTGAGAAAGCGTATCCTGGTTTTACTAAACCTGTCATGTCGACCTTATATCATAGTTTTTCTGCTTCGATAATTATGGGATATGTTGCTTTTCAAGGTCTTCGTTTGTTTTCATTCTTTCCGTTGGAAAAAGTCTGGGGTATTTTTATGCAAGGTTTTTGTGCAGGTATTCTCGGTCTCATCGTTGGTATTGTTATTCTTATTCTTCTTAAGAACCAGGAATTGGCTGAAGTTTGGCGTACGTTACATCATAAGATTTGGAAGGCACCAGTTCCTCCTGCAGAAGTGGAGCATTTATAGTCTTCGCACAACACATAGATTTATTCTTGTATAGTTCACGACATTTTATTCTAGAGATAAAATAGTGCCTATGCAAAATGGTATTTCACATATAATTACTACCGATCTGGATTGGTGGTCTGAAATCAAAAGGCGTTTGAATGAACGTGAGTCAAAAATCTTGTTTAAGCAGGGTGAGATATGGTGGTGTAATGTCGGACTAAATCTCGGTGAAGAAATATTTGGAAAAGGAATTAATCTCACTCGGCCAGTTCTTGTGTTTCGTAAACTTACTCATAATTCATTTATGGCTCTACCTCTGACAACAAAAGAGAAGAAAGGGACATGGTACGTTGAGATTTCCTTTGGCAGAGAAAAAAGATGGATTATGTTAAATCAGGCACGAATAATGGATAAAAAGAGGTTAACAAAAAGAATGAGAGTTCTTGATGATATTCAGTTTTTGATGGTAAAGGAACAATTTTTAAATTTTTACTCTTCCTAAAATCGTCAGACCGCCATTGCTGGCGGCCTTCGGTGGGAAATCCCAAATTGTACGTTAATTATAATCCTATAAATTTGTCTGTCAAGAATTGGTTAGATAAGTGTTTTGAATGAAAAAGAACGCACCGTCGGAATGGCGGTGCGTATTGAACTAAAGTGTCTTAACCCTTTTTCTTTCGAGGATTTTTTATTGTCACTCGGATAGGATCTGGTTCTCGTAAATAGGCTCGATAGACTTCGTTATAACCTTTGGGTTTGAGCTGCACAAGTTTCCATCTTGCAACCCAATTTTTTCCATCTAGGTGAATGACACTAGTCCCTTTCAACTGTTCAAGGAGCTTCGTGGCATCATTAATTTCCAACCCAGATTCGAACGCAATTTCGAGTGTAGTCCCCGAGCCTTTACGTTCTTCTAATAGTAATAGGGCGTTTAGAATTTTCCAGTGTCTTGTCGGACCACCATTCTTAAGTCCAAGCCTGAATGGGTGCGTGAGACGAGCTCGCATTCTTAATGATTTGATTGGTATCGCCATATTTTACCTCCATTTTTATGTTCCGTTTATTTAACATTAGCACACCATTTCCTTTTGTAAATCATCAATTATCTGCTATATTGAGGCTCTATCGGCCTCACCGAACTATTCATGAATCCCAAGTATATTCGCAATTTCTCTATTATCGCCCACATAGACCATGGTAAATCAACCTTGGCTGATCGTCTGTTGGAGGTAACAGGGACTATCGAAAAGAGAAAAATGCAGGAGCAGGTTCTTGATTCCATGGAATTGGAGCGTGAGCGTGGTATTACCATTAAGCTCACACCAGTGCGTATGAAATGGACTGTTGGTGGAAAAGCCGGCGGAGGCCAAGAATACATGATGAACCTGATCGATACTCCTGGTCATATCGATTTCTCATATGAAGTATCACGTGCTCTTAAAGCCGTTGAAGGATCCATTCTCCTCGTTGATGCAACTCAAGGTGTTCAAGCTCAAACACTCACGACATTAAACATGGCTCGTGAAGGAGGTCTCGTCATTGTTCCTGTTGTCTCTAAAATTGATTCACCACTGGCTCGCACAGATGAGGTTGTTAAAGAATTGGCAGAACTTCTTAAATGTAATGAATCCGATGTTATCAAAGTCTCTGGTAAGACTGGTGAAGGTGTGTCGAACCTATTGGATGAAATAATAAAACGCGTACCATCTCCAGAGGAAGCAAATCACTGGCAAACCGAACTCCAAAGAGAAGCTGATAAAACTATTTCTTCCAACTCCAGACTTCAAACTCCTAATTCCTTGCAGTTCCGTTCCCTCATTTTTGATTTCCAATACTCAAATCATATCGGTGTCATTGTCTACGTTCGCGTTATTTCCGGTTCAGTTAAACGTCACGATAAATTAACTTTTAAAGTTGCAGGTAGGGAATTTGAAGCTATCGATGTTGGTATTTTTAAGCCAGATCAAACTCCTGTTGACTCATTGAATGCCGGTGAAATCGGATACGTTGTCACAGGTATAAAAGAACCAGGAATTGCTTCAGTTGGTGATACCATTGCGTCAATAAAGGATACGTTGCCACCTTTACCGGGCTATATGACTCCACGACCTGTCGTATGGGCTTCTGTCTATCCTGAGAGCCAAGATGACCTCGCTATGCTCCGTCAGGCTTTGAGCCGCCTTCGTCTTTCTGATTCCTCGATAACGTATGAAGAAGAGGCGTCTGGAACCCTTGGTAAAGGATATCGCTGTGGATTCCTTGGTATGTTGCACCTTGAGATTGTCACTGAACGTCTACGTCGTGAATTCAACTTAAATCTCGTCGTTACTATGCCGACGATTACCTATGAGGTTATTATGAAAAATGGACAAAAGAAGACGGTTTATTCACCTTCACTTTTTCCTGATGAAAATGATGTTACTGCAGTTCATGAGCCAATCGTGACTATGAAAATAATACTTCCACCAGAATATTTGAATGGCATTATGAAATCTCTCTATGATCATGAGGCTGAAATCATCAATACAGAAAATTTTGGTGACAATCGAACCTTGCTCACTATGCTCATGCCACTTCGTGAACTTATGCGAAATTTCTTTGATGAAATAAAAAGTATTTCCTCAGGATATGCCTCAATTTCCTATGATATTACTGAAAGCCGTATAGCTGACGTTGTCCGTATGGACGTTCTTGTTAACGATGAACCAGTGCCAGCTTTTGCTCGTGTAGTTTCTCGTCGTCGTGCTGAACAAGAAGCGATAAATACAGTTGATCGTCTCTATGACATCATGCCACGTGAACTCTTTTCATATAAAATCCAATCAGTTGCACTTGGTCGTATCATTTCTTCACGTACCATTTCTGGTAAGAGAAAAGATGCTGCAGGAACGCTTTCAGGTGGTGATATTACACGTAAAATGAAGCTCCGTGAGAAGCAAAAAGAAGGCCGTGCACGCTTGAAGGAACATGGTGCAGTCATCATTCCACAAGATGTTTTTGTGAAAATGATGAGATCTAGTGACAATTAAAAAGAGCCCGAAGGCTCTTTTTTCTTACTGCCTCCACACGGGGAAATAGAGTAACATCATACTGATAATGACGAGGATACTCAAAATCATGAAGCCGATTCTGAAGACCTTTTGTGATTTTTGATGAAATAGCATAATGGCTGTAGTATACTGTGAAGTATGAAATACGGCAACCGCTCTCCTTGGAAACGATTTTTCTATTCTCCTATTGGAATTGTTTTTGGTTGCGTTGCATTATTTTTTTTGATTCAAGGCGCTTTGAGTATTCATGAAAAGGCCGTTATCGCTGGACAACATCTTGATCAAGCCAAAACTCAATTATCTGATTTGCAACGACAACAGAGTTCACTTATGAGCTCGATTGCGGAATTATCGACTACTCAAGGTATAGAAGCAGAATTACGTGAAAAATATCATGCAGTTAAAGAAGGGGAATCTGTCGCTGTTATAATTGGCGCTTCTTCGACTGGAAGTAGTAGTGATAACAACAGTTCTGTAACATCAACAAAAACTTCCTGGTGGGGAAGTTTGTTGCAGTTTATTGGGATATAGAGTTACTATTGTACGCAACGCGGGTATGGTTTAGTGGTATGACGCGACCTTCCCAAGGTTGAGACGCGAGTTCGATTCTCGCTACCCGCACTAGATTCCCAATGCACTCTTGATTCTTGATTCGTCAAACCCAACGATGACTTCAGTTCCAATATCGATAACTGGTACTCCCATCTGACCAGTCTTGTCTATCATCTCACGACGCTTCTCGAGATCTGATGCTACATTGTATTCAGTGTACGTGACATTGTTGGCTTTAAAGAATGATTTTGCCATGTTGCAATATGTACAAGTGGGTGTCGAATATATGGTGACGTTTTTCATAATTTTTTTTGTTAATGTATATAATAAATAGAGAATACCTCCAATAGAGTTCCAGTATATCATTATGATATAATTGACGCCACATATGCACTATAGCTCAGTTATTCATATATTCAGTGTTTTCTCAGATAATATCAGCGCTATTATAAGTGTTGGTGGATACCCCTTATTATTTCTCGCAGTTTTATGTGAAGGGATTCCCCTCATCGGTACAATAGTTCCTGGTCATGTTGCGATTATTGCTGGTGGTTTCTTGGCTCACACAGGTATTCTCAATCTATGGTGGGTTATCATTTTATCGCTTATAGGTGCTGTGTCTGGAGATGCTTTTGGTTTCTATCTCGGACGACGCTATGGTTTGCATCTTATTGATAGATTTAAGCCATATTTTTTTATTCGTGATGAACATATAACAAAAGCTCAAGATTTACTCTCAAGACATACAGGTAAGGCCATGATATTTGGACGTTTAAGTCCAGTGACTCGCGCACTTATGCCTTTTCTTGTCGGTACTGGTCAAACAAGTTTGGGTAAATTCTGGATTTTCAATATTATCGGTGCCACTATATGGGTTGTTCTCTCTGTTTTTCTCGGATATGGTTTTGGGTTTGGATATCATGCAGCTGCAGGATATTTTGGCCGCGCTGTCGTGATTGCGCTCATTCTTGCATTACTCATAGCGTGGAGCTATCGGTTTGTAAATATACGTTTCCATATTTTTCGACGATATGAACTTTTTGCGCTTATTATCAACCTGTGTTCTTTAGCGGTGCTTGCTTTTATGGTGCGTGATGCATGGAGTTACACTTCTTTTACCGCTAATCTAGATATATGGATCAATGGGTTTATGAACACACACGTCGGTCCAGTACTCATCTCCATAGCAGAATGGACGAGCACTATTGGTGCTGTCGGTGTTCCTATAACAGCGGGAGTAGTTATTGGCGGCATATTTATGTTCCATGGACGATGGCGATCTGCGGTTATCATGCTTTTATCTATTGCTTCTGCTTTTACTCTCTTTAGTATCATGAAAGAATTTTTTGGTAGAGCTCGTCCGGACAACGCTCTCGTATTATTGACTGATCCAAGTTTTCCTTCAGGACATGCAACTATGGCAGCAGTTTTTTTCTTTGTATGTGCGTATCTCTTTGCTCCAAAGATTTCACACTGGATATGGCGTGAGTTATGTATTGTTCTTTGTGTTCTTGCAACTGTTATCATTGGCCTATCACGAGTCATTCTCAATGTTCATTGGACCTCTGATATTATTGCTGGTTGGTCACTTGGAATATTTTGCGCTACAGCATCGATTATTTTGGTTAGATATGCAGGAGAATTGGTGAAGGGAAGGAGATTGTAGTTTTTTATCGTTTCTTTATCAAAGTTTTATCATTTTTTTAACTCTTTTTTATCAGAATTTGATCATGCTCTGATAGTGTGTATACATGAAAATAATTCATGAATACAGCACAGCTATAGAAGCAGTTGAGAAGATTCTTGAGAAAGCAGTTTCTCTCGGTGCTTCTGATATACATATAGACCCGAGTCCTGAACATGTGCATATCAGACTTCGTATTGATGGTGTCATGGAGGATGGAGGATTGGTTGATAGATTTATACATGAGGAATTGATAGCTCGACTCAAGATTCTTTCAGGTGCACGAACAGATATTCACGCCATTCCTCAAGATGGTCGATGGAAATGCAATATCATTGATACCCCATACAATATTCGTATATCGTTCATGCCGACCTATCATGGTGAAAATGCAGTTATACGACTCTTGCCTGCAAAGGCTTCAACTCACATATCATTTGCACATCTTGGTTTCATCCCTGATCATGTGCAAGCTATAGTTAAAGCACTCAAGAAAACTCATGGGCTTATCCTAGTAACCGGTCCAACCGGATCAGGTAAAACAACCACTCTTCACAATTGTTTATCTCTCAAAGCAGTCGAGCCTATATCTGTTATTACACTTGAAGACCCTGTTGAGTACGAAATACCGGGTATACGCCAAGTACATATTCACCACACACATGGCGTTACATTTGCTACAGGACTTCGATCGGCACTGCGTCAAGACCCTGATGTTATCATGGTTGGTGAAATTCGTGATCAAGAAACTGCGCAAGTATCAATTCATACTGCTCTTACGGGACATTTAGTACTATCAACACTCCATACCAATTCAGCGATTGAGGCTATACCAAGACTTGTAGATATGGGTGTAGATCCGTATCTACTTGCTTCGACAATTACACTGATTATCGCACAAAGACTTGTGAGAAATATCTGTGATAATTGTAATGCTGAAGGATGCGAATCATGCAGATATATAGGATATAAAGGTCGATCAGTTATTGCTGAAGTCTATGAACCAGATCAGGGAATGAAAGATCTCATCACACGTCGTTTACCTGTTTCATCATATATCGAATACGCTGAGTCACACGGATTTAAAACTATGTTTGATGATGGTATGGAAAAAGTTGAATGGGGAGTAACTACAGATCTTGAAATACGTGATGTACTATACACATGATAGGCATACTTACACATCACTGGAATCGTCGCAGCCGAATACTTCTTTTAGAAAATATTGAGATGTATATATCAGCTGGATTAAACTTGCATACCGCATTGGATGCAGTTATTCCTACGTTCAAAAAGAAACAACGAGCATCACTTATATATGTTCGTAAAAATATAGAAAAGGGTCAATTGTTTTCTAAAGGGATGAAGCAATACTTACATTTTCCTTCTACTATTGTTGGACTGATAGAACAAGGTGAACGATCTGGAACTATGCCACAGGCACTCAATCTGGCACGAAATATTATCGAACGTGAAGATACTTTAATCAAAACTTGTATGGGGGCAATGACGTACCCACTTGTTATTGGTATTTTCGCTGGAACCTTAACACTATGTCTTATGCGTGGAGTGATGCCACAGATTATCCCACTACTCCGGAGCCTGCACGCAACATTGCCACGCATCACAATAATAGTTATGTATATTTCAGAACATAGTATTTCATACGGATTATATATTTTGATCTCACTTATACTAGGCATTCCGTGTGTGATTTTTTTCTACAAAAAATTCCATAGTATGAGGTTAATTTGTCACACCATACTTGTCCGCATACCATTATTTGGAAATTTGTATATGTACTATAATCTTTCACTCATACTTCGTTCATTTGGTAGTTTAGTTTTGTCGGGCGCACATATTATTGATTCATATGATCACGCAATAGCTCGAGTAGCTCTCATCCCACTTAAGAATCATTTCAATATGAATAGACATGTGTTATCGCAGGGCGCACCACTCTTTAGTATATTTTCAAAGATAAAACATGTACCTTCATATATTGCACCGCTTATTTCAGCAGGAGAAACTTCAGGAACACTCGGGTCATCTTTTGTGAGGTCTGCAGACATTCTTGATCGTGATATAGAACAGAGTCTGAAACGTATAACTGCACTTATTGAACCATTACTGATGATCGGTATGGGATGTATAGTCGGCAGTATAGCTTTATCAATTGTCATGCCAATTTATGATGTTTCAAAAGCACTTCAACATTGATATGCCCACGACAACGCATCTTCAGGAGGGGATTATCCTTATTGATATCATGATTGCCTTGGCACTCGCCACGCTTTTTGTAGCTGTGATAAGTGAGATACATTCAGAATCGAGTGTACTCTTTTATCGTGCTCACTACAGAGATCAGTTAATGTCTTTATACAGTAGTTCTTCTATCGTTTCGACTGTCACAAAACCTTTTGGCAATGATCGTATGGAACAAGAACGTATCATAGGAACATCAACATATTTCGCACCAGTATCATTTAATAAGGTGTATGTAAACAATGATGAAAAAATTACTGATAGTATAGGCACACCGTTATGCTCTGTTGATTTCTTTACTCATACTGTTTTTGGATCACAACTGATGAATGCTTCGACTTCTGTAACAATTACTCCTATTTTGTTGCCGATACAGCCGTCACTACCACTTACTGATTTCCAAATACGAAATGGTATCGCATATATTTCCGCTGACTCTAACGTTGTCTCTGACCCAGATATCTTTGTTGTAGACATAGGAGATACTTCTCAAACTAAACTACTTTCCGAGATCAATACTGGTCCAGGCTTACAAGCAATTTCTCTTGCAGGAAATCATGTTTTTGCAGCAGCGACAAGTGTATCTGCACAGCTTCACGTTATCAGACTAGATTCACTCAATTCACTTGTTCTTGAAAAAAAATTTAAAATACCAGTACCTTTTGCTACCGCAACCGCCGCCTTTGGTAGTGCGATATTCTTTGCTTCTGATCGAATATACCTCGGTACAGAAAAAAGTGATGGAAATGAGTTTAATATCATTGATGTATCGGTTCCATCACTCCCGTTGCTCATCAATAGTTTCAAAACAAATACGAAAATTAATAGTATATGGATCCAACGCGGATTGGCATATATTGCAGATTCAGATGAAAATCAATTGCGCATAATTGATGTTTCAGACCCTTTACATCTTTCTTTGATTAATACCTTTTCTCCATCAGGTTGGAATAGGCAAGAGGGGAAAACCGTTTCAATGTTTGAGAATAATCTTGATTTTGCTAGAACATCAGGTGGTTACAATATATCTACAGATCCAGAAGTATTCGATTTTAGTTCATCGTCTGTAATCAGTCTATTTTCTTATAAGAATATGGATATTTCAGGCGGTGTGTATGGTGTTATACGTGATCGTTCTCATATATATCTTGCGACACGGCAAATAGATAAAGAATTTCAGATTTTTGATCAAAATTTTTCGACTTCAACTGCACTATCATTTTCCTTACCTGTGGCTCCACAAAAAATGATGTGCGATGGAGACAATATCTATATTCTTGCGGGAACGGCTCCTGTAATATATCGGATCTCGTTTATTTAATTGATGATAACTTAATTTAAATTGTCCATGAAATTATGTACACAAAAAGGTATGACACTTATTGAGCTTATTATATATTCATCTTTGTTATCGATACTTATTGCAAGTTTTCTATATTTTGCTGTGACTATTCATATCAATAATTTAGATCTTTTTAATGAAATAGAAAATGCATATACCTCATAATATTCGAAAGGGTTTTATCGCTGTTACTCTGGTACTCACCGTTGTATTTTTTGTTCTAGCGTATGCATATGTCGTTATGGGGGGAGTATTGTTATACGCAGATTCTGTTAATCGTCATGAATGGAGAATACAAGCAGATATGAATGCGGAATCATGTCTGTCGACTGTCGCACTGATGGCTGTTAAAGATTATTTCTTAGAAGGGAATATATCAGTGCCTGAATTTGGTTGCCAGGCAATAGTTTCTCGAGATCATGCACACAGATACGCTCATATACAAGCACAGACAATCTTTCTAGGCGTAACTTCATTGATTTATAATGAAGATGTTACGATACCCTAAAATAGGATTATTTGATTAAAGAATTACCCGTCATCTCTTTTGGTTTTGGAATCCCAAGTAGTGCCAGGATAGTTGGTGCAACATCAGAGAGACCACCATCTTTTAGTTGATATTCATGTGAAGTCAGAATACATGGCACAGGACTCGTCGTATGAGAAGTATGTTTGGTTCCAGTGATAGGGTCAATATTAATTTCTGCATTACCATGATCGGCAATGATGATAGCTTGACCACCAGCTTCAGTAAGGGCGGTGATAACGCGTTTTAGTTGCGTATCAACGACTTCAACCGCTTTGATGATTGCTGGTACATTAGCTGTGTGACCAACCATATCTGGATTTGCAAAATTGACGAAGATGAAAGGGGTATTCTTCTTTATTTCTTCTATAACAGCATCGGCAATGGCTTCAGCACGCATTTCTGGTGCTTGATCATGCGTCTTCACATCTTTACGGCTTGGTAGAAGAATATCACGCTCGCCTTTGTATGGAGCTTCGCGTCCACCATTTAGGAAATAGGTGGCATGAGCAAATTTTTCTGTCTCAGCTATGTGAGCTTGATCGAGACCAGCTTTTGCAACTTCTTGACCGAGAGTTGTGTCTATCTTCATAGGAGGGAAGACAACTTCGCAGGCAAAGTCACTTGAATATTCGGTGAGTGTGACGAACATGATATTTTCATCCTTTGCCATTGCAATCAGTTTTTCTGAAAGCATGCGTGCACGGTCAGCACGAAAATTAAAGAAGAAAACAGCATCATCTTTTTCAATGGCACATCCAGTACCCTCTGGTGTGGCACAGACGGTCGGTTCGAGAAGTTCGTCATTCTTACCAGCTTTGTACTGTTCTTCGAGATAGGCTGATGGTTTGATGGCACAGACATTACCTTCACATTCAAAGAGGGCTTTCTCAGTTTGAGCGAGGCGATCCCAGTTGTGATCACGATCCATAGCAAAGTAACGGCCAGATATGGTGGCAATAAAGAAACGTGGCTTATTGGCCGGTTCATCGAGGTTAAGCTCGGCGAGGATAGCTTCAAGAGTTTTCAAATATTCGCTGGCACTTTGTGGCGGAGTATCACGACCATCGGTAAAGACGTGGATAGCGACTTGTGGAACATTGTTTTTCTTGGCAATTTTTAAAAAGGCGTAGAGATGTTCTTGGTGACTGTGAACGCCACCAGGAGAAACGAGTCCTTGAACATGGAGGGTTGAGTCAAACTTTTTAACATGAGTAAAAAGATCTTGAATAGCGGGACTTTTTTCAAATTCGCCATCTGCAATAGCTTTGTCGATGCGAACGAGATCGGTGTCGATAATAGCACCAGCACCGATAGTAGTATGACCCACTTCACTATTACCCATTTGACCTTCAGGCAGACCTACGGCATTTCCAGAGGCTTTGAGGAGGGAATGAGGATAGGTATTCCAAATAAGATCAAAAAAAGGTTTTTTGGCTTCTGCGATGGCATTGTTCTTGGTGTCTACACGGTAACCCCAGCCGTCAAGGACAATGAGAATAGTGCTCTTTTTCATAGGGCGTTATTGTAACATATTTTTAAATATTTTTGATTTTAATAGCACAAAACCCGCCGAAGCGGGCTTTGTACCATAGGTAGGCTACTCAAGTATTGATTTGTGGAAAGAATTCCAAAAATACAATGTGGTGTCCTAGTGCAGACCGTAGGTCGGCATTTTGTATGGACCCGTATAATAATGAGTTAAGGATCTTCCACTATCAAGAGATGGTAACCTACTATAATTGTGGACCTCATACAAGAGAAGTCAATAATAAAGTGGGCATAAACCTGTTTACAAGCTGTGTACAAGTGTCATTTTTCTGGGGACAACTAGTTAAACGCTTTTTTGCCAGGGTAAATAGCTTTCTTGGCTAATTGTTCCTCGATGCGGAGTAATTGATTGTATTTGGCTACGCGGTCTGTACGTGAGAGGGAGCCTGTTTTGATTTGGCCTACGCCAGTACCAACAGCAAAGTCAGCAATAGTTGTGTCTTCAGTTTCTCCTGAGCGATGAGAGATTATGGAGGTGTAACCTGCTTTTTTGGCGAGATTGACTGCATCAATAGTTTCAGAGACTGTGCCAATTTGATTGAGTTTAATAAGGATTGAGTTAGCTATACCTTCTTTAATACCTTTGCCAAGTCTTTCAATATTCGTGACAAAAAGATCGTCGCCAACTATCTGGATTTTCTTACCGAGTTTTTCTGTCATCTTTTTATATCCAGCCCAGTCATCTTCAGCGAGGCCGTCTTCTATTGAAATGATAGGATATTTCGAAACAAGCATTTCGTACCATGCCACCATTTCATCTGATGTGAGGGTCTTATTGTCACGTTTGAGGACATACTTACCGTCTTTGTAAAATTCAGTTGCTGCAGCATCAATAGCAAAGCAAACATCCTTGCCGGCAACGTAGCCAGCCTTAGCAATAGCTTCCATGATAACCTCGAAAGGAGCTTCGTTCGAAGAAAGTGATGGAGCAAAACCACCTTCATCACCAACTGTTGTTGCAAGTCCTTTACTATGGAGAATTTTCTTCAGAGCATGAAATATTTCATCACCAGCACGGAGAGCTTCTTTGAATGAACTAAATCCAACAGGGATAACCATGAATTCCTGAATATCAGATGAATTCTCTGCGTGTTGACCACCGTTGATAATATTCATCATTGGGACAGGGAGTTGAATAGGATTTTTGGTCTTGGCAATCTTATTAAAATAGGTGAATAGAGGTTTCTTCATACTTTTGGCAGAAGCATGAGCGAAAGCCATGGAAACACCGAGAATTGCATTTGCGCCAAGTTTTCCTTTATTGGTTGTGCCATCGAGCTTTATGAGTGCTTCATCAAGTGAACGCTGATCAAAACTTTTACCTTTAAAAACCTTCGAAATGAGCGTATTCACATTCTTGACTGCTTTTTCCACTCCTTTGCCGTTATAACGCTTTGAGTCACCATCGCGGAGTTCGATGGCTTCATGACTACCAGTTGAAGCGCCAGAGGGAACTGCTGAACGGCCAAAAGTGCCATCAGAAAGAGTAATGTCGACTTCGACTGTGGGATTACCACGTGAATCGAGTATTTCGCGAGCCTGGATGGATTTTATCTTTATTGCCATTGTTTTATATTAATTATTTTATATTAGGAGTATATCATAATGTATTTTACTAATTTTTTCAAAAAACTAGACCACCCAATTTACTGGGTGGTCTGATGAAAAGTACAGCGATTAAAATGATTTTCGCGAGGAAATTCGATATTCATGAACGACCTCTCTCATTGAGTAGAGCATGGCGGCAATGATACCGAGTCCGAACAGTGATTTCCACATGTCGGAATTTTCAAATGTTATTTCTTTCCAGAGGTGATCTCTGTAGACGATAGCCCCGTCTCCCAAAAGCATGATCGCTATTAACGTCGTATAGCCGATTACCCAAGCGGCACAGACAAGAAGTGATGGGCGCTTTTCACGACGTTTTGGTCTAATAATTTCCATATTTTTCCTACGGTTATTTGGTTGTTGTTGGTTCTAACGATTTAATCAAATATTAACAACTAATTGCTCATTTTGTCAATATCTGCTATAGTTCTATTTCAATGAAAAACAACTCCGATTGGCGCAAAAGAATAGATCAAAAGAAACCAGGTACTAAGCCTGAAGTCACGCCTGAAGAAGCAATTAAAAAGCATAAAACTTCTTGGAATAGTGTCGCCAAATGGTATGACGTTCTGCTTGAAGATTCTACTGATACCTATCAAGAAAAAGTCATTCTTCCAAATATTCTTCGTATTGTTGCTCCAAAGAAGGATATGAAGATTCTCGACATAGCTTGTGGTCAAGGATATTTCTCACGCGCATTCGCTGGTAAAGGCGCCAATGTAACTGCATGTGATATTGCTCCAGAACTCATCGATATAGCGATCAAAAATTCGCCAAAAAATATTTCATTTACAACAACATCAGCAGATGACTTGTCTTTCAAAGAAGGAAATTCTGTTGATACTGCAGTCATTGTTCTCGCCATTCAAAATATTGAAAATATCGTTGGTACATTTGCAGAGGCAAAACGTGTCTTGAAACCCGGTGGTAAACTCGTTCTTGTTCTCAATCATCCCGCATTCCGTATCGTTGGAGGTTCGTCATGGCAATGGGATGCTGGTCCACAAAAACAGTATCGTCGTATCGATTCGTATATGTCAGACAGTCAACATAAGATAGACATGACACCAGCCAAAGATAGACAGATTCGTAAGACTTTCACAGTGTCATTTCACCGACCACTCCAATCATATTTTAAAGCTTTGAATAAAGCAGGTTTTGCTGTAGCTCGTCTCGAAGAATGGATTTCTCATAAAGTAAGTGAACCCGGCCCACGTGCAGATGAGGAAAATCGTATGAAGAAAGAAATCCCAATGTTTATTTGCTTGGAAGCGATAAAGCTATAAAAAAGAGGTTCAACCTCTTTTTTATTTCGTATCCTTGATAGTTGCAATCGGGATAAGTGCCAAAAGACAAATAGCTCCTATGACGATAAACATCATTGATTGTCCTACATACATAAGTCCAATGATACTAATAAGAGCAGCCATAAAATATGACAATGGGCGAGTAATGCGGAATACACCAAGTGCCGCTGCATCTCGTGGTGAAACTGTCTTAAAGAAATACGTTTCCATCATTATCTCTGCTGCCGCAGCACCGATACGTGTCATGAATAAACCGATGGACCAAAGTGCAATGTTGTTGTCGTGGATGAATGAAAGAAGTATGGTACATATCCCAATAATGATAAAACCGGTAATCATAATTTCCTTTTCTCCATATTTTCTGTCAGCCAATTTTCCGAGAGGGTATTGGATGAGTGGAAATGGTAAGAGCATGATGACTATGATGATACCGATTTCTTCCCAACTAAAACCGATAACTTTATTTAGATAAATAGGACAATAGATAACCATCCAACTATAAAATGTCTGGAGAACGAGGTTAGCAGCAAAAAGCTTGTCCCAATTCTTATTTTTGGTGATGTGCTTAATCAATTGCCATGGTGAAAGATGGGTATAATTTGGATCTTTAAATCGTGGAAAGTTTCGATAGATGAGATAGAAAAGAGGGACGAGCATAGCCAAACCCGCAATATATGTATTTCTATAATTGTTATCACCATTGATGAGCATACTACCGATAAGTGGTGCGATGACCCATGAAGCATTCAAGGTTGCATTGTATAGTCCACGAACAGAGCCTACATTATTGGAATCAGTATAAACTTCAAGAAAGATATCGAGGTTGAGACCGATCAAGGCGACGACTGTTGCTTGGAGGACAAAAAATATGGTGATGGCGATTGGTGAGGATGAAGCAAGAAGTCCCCAAAATAAGACGATTTGAGTCAATACTAACCAGAGGGCCACTGAATAATTTCCTAATTTTCGAATTATTATTGGAGCTATAAGAAAGCCAAAAATAGTCAATGCCGAAATAAGCATGTAAATGTATCCAACTGTTTGTTCACTTGCAAAAATACTCAAGAAACTCGAGTTTGAATACATCGGTATGACTTCGTGAAGTGTGAAGATAAAACCAATGACGGCAATGGTGTAAATAGCGTGGCTACGGGGAATGGGACGAGCTGGTGTAAGATTCATGATAGTATTGTAACATGAGTGCTATGAGTAGAAACAATGTGGAAGAAATAAAAGCCCGTATAGCGATAGAAGACCTCATCGGCTCGTATATTAAGCTGGAAAAATCAGGAAAATCCTACAAAGCACGATGTCCTTTTCATAATGAGAAGTCGCCGTCATTTTTTGTGTCTCCGGATCGCGGTGGCTATTATTGTTTTGGCTGTAATGCCAAGGGTGACATTTTTTCTTTCGTTGAACAATTCGAAGGATTGGATTTTCGTGGTGCATTGAAGATTTTGGCTGAACGCGCCGGAGTTAAATTGGTCCATGATGAAAAAGCTGATGGTGAACGTGACCGTCTTCATCGTGTAATGGAGTTAGCCACTGTTTATTTTGAGGAGCAATTGGCGAAATCTGCCGATGCAAAGGCTTATGTGAAGAGTCGTGGTATTACAGATGAAACTGTAAAATCATTTCGCATTGGTTTTGCTCCAGATGGGTGGAGAAATCTCATGACATATTTGAAAGGTAAAGGTTTCAATGAGGCAGTGATGGAGAAAGTTGGTTTAATTAAACCAAAAGAAGGATCTTTTGATTTTTATGATCGTTTCCGCGGACGAGTTATGTTTCCGATTTCTGACTCGAGTGGACGTGTTATTGCTTTTTCTGGACGTATTTTGAAAGATGAAAAAAATGCCGATGGCAGTGCACCGGCTAAATATTTAAATAGTCCAGACTCTCCTTTATTTGATAAATCATTAGTTCTATATGGTCTTGATAAGGCCAAAACAGAGATTCGTCGTTTGAATTATTCTATTTTCGTTGAAGGGCAAATGGATCTCGTCATGTCTCATCAGGCCGGTATAAAGAATACGGTTGCTTCATCGGGCACGGCACTTTCTGAAGAAGTTTCGAATTCTGCTGGAATCATTTCAAATCTTGGTTTGGTTCGCAGACTTTCACCTAATGTCATTATTGCTTTCGATTCTGATAGTGCTGGCCGTAAAGCTGCTTTGCGCGCAGCTGGTATAGCACTTTCACTTAGTATGGACGTGAAGATTGCTGATATTGTTGGTGGTAAAGACCCTGCAGACCTTGTTAAAGAAGATATTGAAAAGTGGCGACAGACCTTGAAGGAAGCGAAACCAGTTATTGAATTTGAATTGGGAAATGTAGTGCGCGAACATTCTGCTGATGTGAGTGCAAAATCAGATCCAAGAAAATTAACCAAGATGGTAACAGAAAGAGTTCTGCCACTCGTCGCGCGCATTGAAAGTTCAAGTGATCAAAGTCATTTCGTAGCTATGGTTGCGGATCAAGCAAAACTTCCAATAGATTCCGTTTGGGCTGATGTGAGAGTTGTAGCCAAAAGGTTGAAAGACGCTGATGCCGCGGCAAATCCTGTTGCCAATAGTACTGTTCAATCAACAGGTAAGAGTGCTATTGCAAAGGCCCGTACCTCAAGTGAAATGGGAAGACGTGTTGATCTGATTGAACGTCGCTTATTTGGTTTATTATTCTTGATGGAAAAAGAAAAGATGAATGATCAAGTATCAATAACCAACAACCAATTAAAAAAGATGGCGGGTGATAGTTATGAATCACGCGTAAAATTAGCCAATGAAAATAGGGGAGACCTCATGTTTGAGGCCGAATCTTTCTTTGGTACAGATGCTAAAGATTGGGAAAAGCCAATGAAGGAACTCCTTTCAAATTTTGAGGAGGATATTTTGAGTGATGAAATAATTGAAACCATGCACGAGCTTAAGTTAGCTGAAAAAGCAGGGAATCAGGAGAAAGTTATGGAATTGGCCAAGAAGTGTCAGGTGTTGTCGATACGGAAGGCGGAGTTGAACAAAAAACGCTGATTTGACTATATTTTTCTGAGTGATAGATTGGTGATAAACAAAGGAAAGGATTACTCATGTTCATTAAATCAATAATCGCACGTCTCTGTCGGACGGTGTCAAACTTATTTGAACTTCAGAGTTGGGGAGGTTCATATGGTAAAGATGGCAATCAAAGTCAATGGCACTATTTTCTTGATTGTGGTCCAGCAATGGCAATAATTCGCGACGGTAGATTCGTGACCATTATGGGTTTGCTTACAATGGTTGTTGTTTACGACTCAAAGCTTGATGGTACCAAACTAGGTAAAGTGATAAGTTGTAGGCCTCTTATATTGACGCTTCAAAAAGGGGATCGACTTATCCTTGGTCGGAGTAATGTTAATCGAGAACAACAGAGATTACGGCACAGTCTGCGTTACGTCGTATAATGCAACAGGCAAAGTTTCAAATCGCCAGTTCTTTACAGGCTGGCGATTTTTTATTACACTCTTGCCCTCTTTTTCTTAATATGCTACTTTATAGCGACCTATGAAGAAAGAAATCCACCCAGAAAACTATAGACCAGTCATTTTCGCCGACAACTCAAGCGGTGCTAAATTTCTTATTTCTTCAACTATTGTCACCAAAGAGACAGCAAAGTGGACAGATGGTAAAGATTATCCAGTATTCCACGTTGAAATCTCAAGTGCTTCACACCCTTTCTATACGAACCAAGACAAGACTATCGATACCGCTGGTCGTGTTGAGAAATTCAAGAACCGCCAAGCAAAGTCTAAGGCAAAGAAATAACGAACATCCACGTATTGCACGAGTCCCGCTTAGAGCGGTATTCATGCAATACGTGGATTTTGTTTTGTACTATAATACACTTACGTATAAACTCACATGTCTATAAATCTCGATCAATATAAAAATAATCCAAAAACTGCCTTCATGGCCGGTCTTTATGAAAAACTCCTCAAAGATGAGGTTGAGACTAAGGCTATGGCTGAAAAGGATCCTTCTATGAAAGAACTTGTTGAAGCGGATCTGCATTCTATTGAAGAACAAAAGACTTCAATCATTAAAGAAATGGACGAAATTATTAAAAATAGTTTCGTTGAAGAAGAAAAGCCAAAGGAAATCATCATGGAATTCCGTGCTGGTGCCGGAGGTGATGAAGCGGCTCTGTTCGTGGCTGAACTTGTCGATATGTACAAGAGATATGCCGAGGCGCGTGGTTGGAAGGCTATCCTCATGGAAAAGTCAGAAAATAGTCTCGGAGGTTTCAAAGATGCTTCACTTCAAGTAAAGGGAACTGGCGTATACGAAGACCTTCGTTGGGAAACTGGCGTTCATCGTGTCCAGCGCGTGCCAGAAACAGAAAAGATGGGACGTATTCATACTTCAACTATCACGGTTGCCATCATGCCACTTCGCAAAAAGACAAAGGTGGTCCTCAATCCCGCAGACCTCGAGATGGAATTCTCACGCGCAGGAGGTAAAGGTGGTCAGAACGTTAACAAAGTTGAATCAGCTGTACGTCTAGTCCACAAGCCAACAGGTCTCGAAGTCCGCTCAACAGCTGAACGCAGTCAGGGTGCAAACCGTGAGCTTGCTCTCCAGATTTTGACTGCCAAAGTTGAAGCCTTACAAGAAGAGCAAGAGGCCAAGAAATTTGCTAGTGATCGCAAGGGCCAAATCGGCACTGGTGACCGTTCAGAAAAGATTCGAACTTACAATTTTCCACAAGATCGCATTACCGACCACCGTATTAAGCAGTCGTGGCACAATATTCCAGTTATTCTAGAAGGACGCATTCAGCCTATCATCGATGCACTCCATGAGTTCGAAAAGACAGGCCTGCCTGCCGGCGAGGCAGGTAAGACTGGCGCCGTGCCTGACGGCAGTCAGGGGGAAGATGATGGGGAGTGATTTTAAGGTTGCTCGAGCTCCAACTTTTTGCTACTCTTAAACCATGGTTACATTCATCAATACACCAAAAAAAGGCTATGTACGCTACATTGTCTTCAAGGAAGAAAATGAGTGGTATGCAGTTGGTCTTGAATTCAATATCGTTATTTCAGCGGAAACTGCCGAGTTGGCTCTTTTTTGGCTATTTGACGCAATTCAAGGCTACGTAGAATCTTTTAGTAAACTTCGTGGGACTCGTCCACATGCTCTAAACCAGAAAGTTGACCCAGAATATGAATCTCTTTGGAATGAATTGAAGACAAATAAAAGGTCAGTTAAATCTCCTTATTTTGTCTACACTTTTGGTGAAAAAGCTCTAAAGGCATAAGTATTTTCTAAATATGCCAAGAGGTCTTCTTAATTGGAATTTCTATGATGTTGAGAAATTTCTAAAGAAGCATGGTTTTCGTCTAAATCACGTCAGAGGAAGTCATCATTATTTCGTCGCCGTTGTCGGCGGAATCACTCGACAAGTTCTTCTTTCTTTTCATGGCTCAAGCGCTATCAGGCCAAAAACGATGAAAAGTATCATTGATCAGTCTGGTATTCCAAAAGACGAATGGTTAAATTAATCAATGGGCGCTTGACGATTGACTTATTTCCAACCTCCTGCTAAGCTACCTTTCACCTATGTCATCAAACAACTCAACTATCGACGGGATGTTCAGCGCTGGTGCGCACTTTGGTCTTGGTCGTTCACGACGTAATCCAACAGTGACACCTTTTATTTTTGGTACAAAAAACCGCACTGATATCTTTGATCTCGAAAAGACTTCAAAAATACTTGAAGACGCCAAGGCTTTTGTTAAAAACCTCGGTAAAGAAGGCAAGACTATTCTCTTCGTTGGTGGTAAAAAGGAGGCTTCAGCACTCGTTAAAACAGTAGCCATGTCTCTCAATATGCCGTATGTAGAAGGCCGATGGATTGGTGGTACTCTCACTAACTTCACAAATATCCGCAAGCGTATCGAACGTTATGAAAAGCTCACATCAGATCGTGAAAAAGGTGAATTGGCAAAATATACAAAGCGTGAGCGTATGCTCATCGACCGCGAAATCGCTAAACTCGAGCGTATGTTCCTCGGCATCGTTTCTTTGAAGAAAATGCCCGACCTTCTTTTCCTTGTTGATCCACGTAAAGAACAAAATGCTATTGCTGAAGCTGCACACGCAAAAATTCCTGTCATGGCACTTGCAAGTTCAGATTGCAATATCTCTGAAGTTAAGTTTCCAATCGTCGGTAACGATGCTGCTAAAGCAAGCATCAGTTTCTTTTTGAGTGAAATTGCTAGTGCATATCAGGCTGGCAAAAAGGAAGTAAAATAAGGTAAAATAAGAGGTGCGTTTTAATATTTAATTATATACACTCACATGGCTATTACTATTACCACAGAACAAGTCAAGGAACTCCGCGATCTTACAGGTATTTCTGTTATGCAATGCAAAAAGGCTTTGGAAGAGGCTGGTGGTGATAAGGAAAAGGCCATGGTTATTTTGCGTAAGAAATCTGGCGAGCTTGCTGCCAAGAAAGGTGACCGTACCTTTGGTGCTGGTGTTATACAGGCGTATATCCATGCAAATGGCTCTGTAGGCGCAATGGTAGAACTAAACTGCGAGACCGATTTCGTCTCAAATAATGAAGAGTTCAAGACGTTAGCACGTGATATTGCTATGCACGTTACCGCTACTAATCCAAAGTTTTTGAAGAAAGACGATATTACTGAGGTAGATATGAAAGCAGCAAAAGAAGTATTCCAAGCAGAAGTTAAAGATAAGCCAGTTGCTATGCAAGAGAAAATATTGGCAGGCAAACTCGAGACATATTTTGCTGAAATGGTTCTCCTTAACCAGCCCTTTATAAAAAATCCAGAAATTAAGGTCCAAGGTCTGATTGATGCGGCTGTCCAGAAATTTGGTGAAAAAATTGCCATTGGTCGTTTCAAGCGTTTCAAGATTTTAGAGGCCTAATGTATACACTCATTACAATTTTTTATATCTCACTTCTCGGAATCATCCTCATGATTCTTTTCAAGCGACATGAGGTTACATCCGGCAAGCAATCAATTTTCTCTAGATTAGGTAGAGGAAGTGATCATATTTTTCAAGTTTTCTTTACTGGCATAAGTGAAGGAATCTCATATATCAATAAGCACACATTTATTGCAGTTGCTCAGTGGCTTACATTTCACGTCTTGGTGCGCGTCAGAAAGGTCTATGTTGAGATAAAACACCGTGCACTTGAGAATCCTCACGGTAGACGAATGATGGATGCTATACGTGGTCGTGGCGAAATCAAAGATCATGGAGCATCTTTTTATTTAAGAAAGATTGCAGAAAAGAAGTAAATGCGTTAATCTGTTGGAACAGAAATCTGGTCGAAAATCTTTTCGGGCTTTGCCCAAAAAAGATCTTTCGATCCGAATTTTGAAGTGCAAAATTCGCCGCCTTAGCTCAGTTGGTAGAGCAACTCTTTTGTAAAGAGAAGGTCCTCAGTTCAAGTCTGAGAGGCGGCTCCCAAATTTTGGTTTTGCAAAATCTGCGTATGAATATTTTCTGGCACAGCCAGAAAAACTCAGACGTGGATAAGTACTCATCTTGTTACTTATGTGTGTTAGTTGTCGTTGCCGTGCTCGTCGCGACTAATTCTGGTGCTATAACTTGTATATCTTCTATCGAGTGAAAACCACTATATGTTTTTCCGTTGATGACTATACCTGGGAGTGGTTCTTTTATTTTATAAATATCTGCAAGTGTTTTAATAGCTGATACATCAAGGTCGTAATCAAAAGAATAAACACGGATATTGCCAGGATAATGTTGACGGATATAGGTCAAGACATCACCTTGTTTGTCACAATCTGTGCAATTAGCTTTATAAAAATAAAGTACAATGACCGGCTTGTTCTTACATTGTGTCGCTGAATTGATCAATATGTAATCTTTGATTTCAAGAAGAGAGTAATACTGCTTGAGAGTGATAACATCAGCATCTTGCCAACGACCAACAGATTCGAGATATGAGAGGCGATCAGACATGTCACCAAGTTCCTTACTCAAGTCAGAGCCGAACAAATCATCACATGCTGCTGATTTAAGTAAATTGAATTGAGTCTCCGATGAAAGAATAGAAAGCGATATAGAATCTTGCATATTCCTTACTTCGTTGACGCGACTATTGTCTATCCATGAACTTATACCTATGGCCGTCCCAAAGATAGCCGCAGTGATGAGGAAGGTGAATACATATTTTTTCCAGTCTTTTTTCATAATATCCTTATACCTTAATTCCTGTCCTAACGCCAGATGGCTTGACGACTCAAAGCGACATTAGAGAGTGATTTGATAATCCAAAATGGAGCCAAGAATGAATATAACAACACATAACAAATGACATCAAATAGATAAGGTTTATTGCCTCGAGATAATTTTGATCCGAGTAAAATGATTACTCCTATGACACTAAAGGAAATAATCGTGCCAAACACAATAGGAGAAGTGCCTACAAAGAACCAACTAAAGTGTGGTGTTGACCACTCAAATGCGCGCATACCAAGCGCATTCCAGTGCATTAACCATATATGAATCGTTCGGAGAAGGTTATATATAAATAAGCCGACTGCGTATAAGATACCAAACGTAAGTATTAAAATGACAGGAAGGACAAACGTCCCGATATGGCCATATGTATTATTCATTAACATAAACCTATAATCAAGTACATTTTTCAAAGTCCCAGAATTCCAGCGTACGCGCTGACGGTATAGCTTTTTTATAGTATTTGGTGAAGAGGTATACACAACTGCATCATGTGCACTGGCTATTTTCATGCCATGTGATTGCATACGCATAGCCATCTCCATATCTTCAGTATTGTGTGCTTTTCTATAGTATCCAATATTTTCAAAAACATTTTTTCTAAAAATGGAAAATGGTCCAGGAGTAACGTATAACGCATTTATTTCGGCCAAAACACTTCTGAAGAAAATACCCACAATATATTCAACTTTCTGCATCTTTTGAACAGCCGTTTCAGGTTTGTGGATATGAAGTGAAGGAACTGCTGCCATTACTTTCGGATTCCTGAATTGATGCATGAGCCTTTTCAATGTATCTGGTTCAACATACGAATCAGCATCAAGACAGCCGACGAATTCACTCGTTGATTTCTGGATACCAAGATTAAGTGCTGTATGTTTGCCACCATTTTCTTTATGAATAATATCTATTTGTGGATGATGTTCGAATTCAGATAATGCACGAGCTGTTCCATCTGTTGAACCGTCATTGATGATGGTGATGTGGAGTTTGTCCGTTGGATAATCAAGTGCGAGCAATGAATGAACCGTTTTTACAGCTGTATGTTGTTCATTGTAACAAGGGACCATGATTGTTACGGTTGGAAAGTCGCCCTCAGTAGAAATGTATGATACGACACGCGTACTGGTCTCGTGGAGTGATTTTCTGTGCTCAATATAGGTTATGAGCATGAATATTTCGAAATATAATGAAATAAAAAGAATCCCTAATGTGAGGACTTCTTGAGTAGAATACATGCGAAATAGTATGCCACAAAGACCCACTTTTTTCCAGTGCTGGAATGTGTTAGCATATACACCTATGAGACAAAATATCATCATAAAAGATCCTGCTGAAGAGAAGTTGTTAGCGGATGTTATGAGTAAAACAGATTTCAAAAGTCAGCGAATTCAACGTCTTTTGGCTTTACCTGATTTAACAAAAAAACCAAATTCTCCCGTTAAAATTCTATTTGATCAAATTCTCGGTCTTTCTCGATTTGCAGATTTCGACATAGTTGATTTTCCAAAAATAGTGACTGTTGAGCAAGATTTCGACCTTCTGAATACTCCAAAGGATCATCCAAGTCGACGCCCAAATGATACTTATTACATTGATGATACTCATGTACTTCGAACACAAATGACGGCATTTTGGTCATTTTATTTGAAGAATCCAGATGTGTTAAAGAGACTCGAGACCGAAGGGGAAATAAAAGCATTATCACCAGGACTGGTATACAGAAAAGATGAAATAGATAGGCATCATTTCCCAGCCTTTCACCAGATTGACGGCTTACTTATTTGTAAAAAATCAAAAAAAATCATTACTCAGAATGACTTGAAAGATGTGCAGGCAGATCTTGCCAAAGGAATCTTCGGGACAGACATAGAATATAAATTCCTTGATGATAATTTCCCATATACCGTTGAAAGTTTGGAAATGGATATTATGTTCAATGGAAAATGGCTTGAAGTCAACGGGGCAGGACTCGTTAACCCGATTGTTTTGAAAAATTTTGGTTTAGATCCAGAGATATATAATGGGTGGGCTTTTGGTTTCGGCGATCGTTTGGCGATGATCAAAATGGCGATTCCAGATATCCGTATCTTGTGGTCAGATGATCCACGTATCACGAGTCAGTTCAAGGATATCAACAGCAAATTTAAAGATGTAAGTAAATACCCCTCAACTCTGCGAGACATTTCATTTATTATCGATAAGGATGTCAGTCTGAATAACTATTATGAGATAGTTCGTGAATGCGCAGGCAATTTAATTGAAGAAGTTCAATTACTTGATACATATACAAATGCCAAAAAATTTGGCGATGATAAAGTGAGCTATACATTCCGTATTATTTATCGTTCTTTTGAAAGGACACTTACCAATGAAGAGGTTAATGCTATCCAAGATAAAATAATTGAGAAAACAAAAGGAGAATTGAAGGCGGTGGTGAGATAATTCTGGAATAAAATCTACTCGACAAGTGCATAGTTATCCCCATATTTATAGCCACATTTTTGCTGTTTTGAGGCGTGCATTTGATATGAGAATTTGTTATAATAAAGGGTACAAAATATGAAAAAAGAAACAAAAAAGACCGACTCTACTGCGCACTATGATGCTTCTTCCATTCAGGTTCTTGAAGGGCTCGAGCCGGTTCGCAAGCGTCCGGGTATGTATATAGGCACGACAGGTCCTGATGGTCTACATCACCTCATAACTGAAATTTTTGATAACTCCCGCGATGAAGCCATGGGCGGTTTTGCTAATGATATTGAAATTACTTTTCTTCCAAATAACCGTATTCGAGTAGTAGATAATGGTCGCGGTATCCCTGTTGATATTCATAAACAGACAAAGATATCTGCATTGGAGATGGCCTTCACCATGTTGCATGCTGGTGGAAAATTTGGAGGTGAAGATAGTGGGTATAAGGTCTCCGGTGGTCTTCACGGCGTGGGTGCGTCTGTTGTGAATGCACTTTCTACGTATGCAAAAGTTCTTGTTCATAAAAATGATGGTTCAGTCAAAGACGGCATATATGTTCAGGAATATAAAATTGGTAAGGCATTGGCCAAAGTTAAAATGGTTGCCCCAACTAAACTACATGGAACTATTGTCACCTTCGAACCAGATCCAACTATTTTTAAAGAAGGTGTTGTCTTTGATTTCAATCGTATTGTGGGTCATATGCGTCAGCAAGCGTATCTTGTCCCAGGTCTTAGGATTTCAGTTATTGATGCTCGCGAACAAGTGGCTACATTCGGTTCTGATAATGAACTCTTTTATATCCGTGACACTGGCGTTGATGCTCCGTCATTTACCTTTTATTTTGAAGGAGGACTTGTCTCATTGGTAAAATTCACCAATCAGCTTTTGAAACCTATTCACAAAAATATTTTCTACGTTGGAAAAAAAGTTGAAGGTGTCGAACAGGTTGAAGTGGCTCTTCAGTATTCCGATGATGTATCTGCTCATATTCTCGCTTTTGCAAACAATATCCATACCCCAGAAGGAGGTACGCATGTCACCGGTTTCAAAACTGCACTTACTCGTACACTCAATACTTATGCCAAAAATAGTAACGGTGGCAAAGGAGATGAGACGTTTACGGGTGATGATATTCTCGAAGGTTTAACTGCTGTCATTTCTGTAAAACTTCGTGAGATCCAGTTTGAAGGTCAAACTAAAGCTAAACTTGGCAGTATGGAAGCTCAAGGTGCAGTCGCTACAGTTTTTGGTGAGGCTTTTGCTGCGTTCCTTGAAGAAAATCCAGATGATGCTCGTGCTATCATTAACAAAGTAGTTCTAGCTATGAAAGCTCGCAAGGCTGCCAAAGCTGCTAAGGACTCTGTCTTACGTAAAGGTGCACTCGAGGGTATGACGTTACCTGGTAAACTCGCAGATTGTCAGAGTAGTGATCCTGTAGAATCAGAACTCTTTATCGTAGAGGGTGATTCTGCTGGGGGTACAGCTAAACAAGGCCGTGATCGTCGCACGCAAGCTATTCTTCCGCTTCGTGGAAAGATCTTGAATATTGAGCGTGCTCGCCTTGATCGTATGCTCGGGAGCGAACAGATAAAAAACCTTGTTCTTGCATTTGGCACTGCTATCGGAGATACGTTTGATATCAGTAAACTTCGCTATCATAAAATAATTCTTGCAACAGATGCCGACGTTGATGGTGCGCACATCCGCACACTCATCCTTACACTTTTATATCGTTATTTCCGACCGCTTGTTGATGGGGGACACGTCTATATCGCACAGCCACCACTTTATAAAATTAAGAAAGGAAAAGAAATTCATTATTTCTATGATGATCCAGCTAAAGTTAAATTTCTTGGAAAAGATTTTGATGAGGCTGAACTACTCGGTGAGCATGGTGATGAACCAGATGAGGCTTTAGAAGAAGATAAAGATAGAATGCTTGAAGCTGCTGGTGCAGAAAAGACTGAAAAATCTATTAAGGGTGCAAAAGAAGCTCCAGTTTCAAAACAAGCAAAAATTTCTATTCAGCGTTATAAGGGTCTTGGTGAAATGAACCATGATGAACTCTGGGAAACGACTATGGATCCAAATCGACGTATTTTGAAACAGGTTGCTATCGAAGATGCCGCTGATGCTGATAAAGTCTTTGATATGTTGATGGGTGATGACGTGCCAGCGCGCAAGTCATTTATCCAGTCCAATGCCAAGATGGCGAATTTGGATATTTAATGAGGCATTTAACCGACCTTCACTTTCAACTTACTCTGCCTCTTCTTGTCTAACTTTGGAAGTTTGAGAATAAGCAAACCATGTTTTTCTACTGCTTCTGCTTCGTCGACATCTATCTCAACAGGAAGTTGGACAGTGCGCGAGAATGAACCCCAATATAACTCCCGAGCGAAATAATCCTCCTCCCGAGCAATTTTCTCTTCCTCACGATGTCCACGAATAGTGATAGCGTCGCGGGTTATAGATATATCTAGATCCTCAGGATGAACCCCTGCAATCATACTTTTGACGACAATCATGTCAGGTGTCTGGTAGACATCGATAGTCAGTTCACCATCTGTTTCTGATTCTTCTTCTGTCCACACACTCGGTACAACAGAAGAATTGGGAATGACTGATTTCTTGCTTGGTCGAGAATCAGTAGTTTCGTCCATGCGTACAGTGCCAGTCAAACGTTCAAAGAAAGATCGGGTGTCTTTTGCCATAGGTGTAGATTATTAGTAATTAATTATGTTAATTATGCAAGAGGTTTGGGACGGACTGCTTTGACTTCTTCAAAAAGAATAATCAAAATAACCACTGCTCCCCAAATCCATCCAAATGCTTTGAGGGTGTCAACCGAACTTGCATTAATTATAGACAAATTGAACGTTGCGTGCAATGTGATAGCACCAGCCAATCCTACAAAAGCAGCGATGATTTTTGTTAACCATCCACGATAGAAGACATATCCAACCATAAAGCCAATAAATGAAGAACTTACTACATGGACAAGAGTTGCCCCGATAAAACGCATATTTGTTGTGATAAGTGCTTGCGCAACACCTCCATTTGATAATGGCCCAAGTATGAAAAGGGTATTTTCTATGGCAGCAAAACCAAGTGCCACACTTGCACAATAGATCATCGCATCGACTGGATCCTCGTTTGAGCGACCATGGAAAATGATGGCTGAGGCTACAAAGAATTTGATTATTTCCTCGAAAGCAGCCCAGAGTACGTAGCGTGTCGTTGAATCAGTGACACTATCAGCTATAGCTTTTTCAGCAAAAATTGCAATGATAACAGCTATAGTACCTCCAATGAAGCAACCAAAGATGATACCGCGATGTTTTCTATGAGCAGAGTCTTCGTGGGTGAAGAAAGCAAGCCATAAGAGTGAAGGAAGTACTCCAGCTATAACTGCATATACAAAAGGCATATTGCCAACATTATATCATATCTTTTTATTCAGTTATTTTTTTAGTGCCGTGCGCACGGATATCTTTTCCTGTCGGCTGAATTTTATTTATATGTAAAGAGTTCTGTGCTACTACGAGGGCTATCATGAGTGCATTATCTCCAGAGATATGTGGTGAAGGCAGTAATAGAGGAATATCATATTTTTTTCCTATTTCTGCGAATCTTGCTCGTAATACATGATTGGCACTCACTCCTCCACCAATAATGACTGATTGCGCACCAATTTCTTCGATTGCACCTGATAATTTTGATTCGAGGACCTCGGTGACAGCTTGTTCAAATTCGCGAGCCAACCCTTTTTTGAATGTATCATCAAATGCATTACTTTTTTGTGCCTCTTGTACTGCATAAAGCACCGCAGTTTTTAATCCCGAAAATGAGAAATTTAAATCTTTACTATTGATCATCGGTCTCGGCAATTGTATAGGTGACTCAATCTTCTGTTCCCATGCTTCATGAGAGAGTTTGGAAATGTATGGACCTCCGGGGTATGGCAAACCAAGGAGTCGAGCAACTTTATCGAAGGCTTCACCAACAGCATCGTCACGAGTCTGACCAAGAAGCTGGTAATGAAAATTTTCCTCAACTTTTACCAATTCAGTATGTCCACCACTGATAAGCAAAGCAACTGCCGGTAGAGGAAGTTCTTTCAATTGTTGCCATGCACCAGAAGGTTTATCGTCTTTCAATAAAGATCCAACGACGTGACCTTCCATGTGATTAACAGGGATAACTGGTATGTTCCAGAGTTCACCCAAAATACGCGCAAAGGTGATACCGACCCACAGGGCTGGTTCGAGTCCAGGACCCTCTGTAACGGCTATTTTGTCGATTACAGGGAGATTCTCTAGGAAATTGGCATGGACAAGGGATTCTATCAGATCGCCATTTTGTTCGGCGTATTCTTTCTTGATTATTTCGAGGGTGTTTGTGAATGATGGGTGCTTTTTGTGTGAAATTGGTAGATCTTTGAGGATCTTGTCCAAAAGCGGAACAAGATTTTTGCTGTGCTCTCTTTTGGCAAGAGTAGGGAAGACGCCACCATAAGCGCTGTGAAGTTCTGCTTGAGAGTGGACGAGAGATTGGATGATCCTGTATTCAAGATGAATCCCATCTGTCCCTTTCGATTCGCGTGTTTCGATGAGGGCGAGGGCTGTCTCGTCACAAGATGTTTCGATGCCGAGGATGATCATATGTTATGTGTGCGCGATACAGGATTCGAACCTGTGACCTACCCCACGTCAAGGGGTCGCTCTACCAACTGAGCTAACCGCGCGAATTTCGGTCTTTGTGAAATTCGGATCAAAATATTTTTGTCGCGTAAGCGACTAAAAATTTTGACCAGAATTTTCAATAGGTTACAGTGTAATCTACCAGAATTTCTTTTAAAAATCCACTAATAATGCTACACTCCGGAGACATGAAACCCAACTCAAAGCCTCGCCATGAGGCCTCAAAAGCCTCTCAAAAGTCATCAAATGTGATAACTGGTCGTATTTCCACTACTCGTAAAGGAGCTGGTTATATTGACGATCCAGATCCACGCAAAGACTCAATTTACATAGAAGAAAATACTCTCAATACCGCTATGAATGGCGACCTTGTCGAAGTCAAAGTTGCTGTCAAAAATATTCGTGGAGTAAAAACGCCCGTCGGGCAAATTACTAAGATTGTTGAGCGTGCCAAAGATCATTTCGTCGGCATTGTTGTTATCGTTAACGGTGAGTACATCGTCATGCCTGATGATAAGAAAGCCTATACTTCTTTTGTTTTGACAGGTACTAATTTAAAAGAATTACAGAAAGACGATAAGGTTTATATCAAATTCCAATCATGGACTGATCCAAAGAAAAAACCAACTGCCACACTCGTCAAGATTCTTGGTAAGAAAGGTGTAAACAATGTCGAAATGGAATCGATTGTTCTTGAAAAAGGATTTGAAGTTGGTTTTCCAAAAGCTGTAGAGAAAGAAGCAGAATCTATTGAAAAGAATGAAAGAGTAATAAGTGCTGAAGAAATAAAAAAGCGTCGAGATATTCGTGGCACGCAAACGTTCACAATTGACCCATTTGATGCCAAAGACTTTGATGATGCCATTTCATTCAAGAAATTTGAAGATGGTACTCATACAGGAAAATACGAGATCGGCGTCCACATAGCCGACGTCTCTCACTATGTTCGCGAAGGAAGCGCTCTCGACAAAGAAGCAGTCAAACGCGGTTGTTCTATTTATCTTGTTGACCGAACTATTCCCATGTTGCCAGAGGTCCTTTCAAATGATGTTTGTAGTTTGAATCCACAAGAGGATAAATTGTCATTTTCAGCAATATTTATTATTGATGACAAAGGTCATATTCATGAACGCTGGTTTGGCAGGACGGTTATGAATTCAACTCATCGATTTACCTATGAGACTGCTCAAGCTGTTATCGACGGTGAACCATCGAAGGTTGAGAAATATTCAAAGGGAATTCAGACTACTGCTTCAGCCGAGAAAGGCATGCAATATCGCGAACCACTTCTTACGTTGAATAGATTGGCCAAGATTCTCCAAAAAGAAAAATTCTCACATGGTGCTATAGAATTTGAGACACAGGAGATCAAATTCAAACTTGATTCAACAGGAAAACCGATCGGTGTATATGCCTATGAGCGTCTCGATACACACAAGCTTGTCGAGGAATTTATGTTGCTCGCCAATCGTGAAGTTGCTAAATACGTCTTCGACCAGATCAAGAAAAAAGGGAAGCGTGATACAGGTGCTATCTACAGAATCCATGATGCACCAGATAAAGATAAGATAAAGAGTTTGGCCCTCTTCGTCAAAGCCCTTGGTTTTGATTTACGTGCTGACAAAGATGGTGTTGTTACAGCTCACAATCTGAATGATTTACTTGATCAAATAGACGGTAAACCCCAAGAGAACCTCATTCGTACGGCAATATTGCGTTCAATGCAGAAAGCTGTGTATTCAACCAAAAATGTTGGTCACTTTGGTTTGGCTTTTGATTTCTATACCCATTTCACTTCACCAATTCGTCGTTATCCCGATCTTCTTGTTCATCGCGTTCTTGCTAAGCATTTGCATAATGAACCTTTTGGCGATAAGGATATCATTGCTTTCCAACACATTGCCGAAAGTTCAACTCGTCGTGAGATTGCTGCATCTGAAGCTGAACGTGAGTCAAAGAAGTTAAAGCAAGTCGAATATATGAGTGAACGCCTCAATACGGTCTTCGAGGGTACAATTACTGGCGTGACCAAATGGGGTATGTATGTGGAGGAAAATGAAAGTAAGTCAGAGGGTATGATCGGTATGCGTGCACTTGGGGATGATTACTTTGTTTTCAATGAGAAGTCGTACTCAATAATTGGTGAGAAAACAGGGAAGGTCTATACACTTGGAGATAAAGTAAAGTTCAAGGCAATTGGAGCTGATCTCGATAAGAAGACGTTGGATTACGTGTTGGTATAACAAAAAACCACCCGAAGGTGGTTTTTTGAAAGATGAACGCGAGGATATTATCCGCGTGTTACGTTCTTTGCACTTGGTCCTTTCTGTCCATCAACTACTTCGAAGTTGAGCTTGTCGCCAACTTGGAGTTCATTGAAAGTAACACCAGAAAGATCGTTTGAGTGAAAGAAGAGGTCCTTTGCTTCGCCTTCGCGAGCAATGAAACCGAAACCTTTGTCAGTAAGAGTCTTGATTGTACCTGATTGCATGTTATTTTTGCTTTAATTTGAAGAAATTCGACTTATATTGCTATTTCCACTAGAACGGACATAGTAGCATAGTATACTTGAAATAGCTAGCTATATGTTGTAGAGTGAAATTATGAGTAAGAACCTATTGTCTGTAGCCATTTTCAGCCTTTTCATCGGCAGTATCTTTTTTGCGGTGATACCAACCGCAGACGCGTATGGTTATATGAATTCTAATACTAATCACACTACCTATGATCGTGATGATCATCGGTATCAACAAAACCAAAATCATTACTATCCTCCAATAGCTGAAGCAGATCATTCACACTACAATTACCCCTCATATTATTATTCGACGCCGAATTATTACTATTCTTCACCAACCTATTACTATACGACACCTTCATATTCGTATCCTACATATTATTCAAATCCTACGTACTACTCCACTCCAACATATTATTCTACTCCGACATATTATGGTAACAATTCAAACTCGTTGACCGTTAGTTGTTCTGTTGATCCTGCTACTGCTACTATCAATCAACCTGTTACATGGTCAGCACAAGTAAGTGGTGGTATTGCACCGTATACATATACATGGACTGGCTCGAATGGTCTTAGTGGTTCACAAAGTTCCGTTACTCAATATTACAATTCTGCCGGAGATGAGAGTGCTGCAGTTTCAGTGACATCTGCTGATGGTCTAACTGGTACGCATGCCTGTGGTAATGATGTGATAGTTCAAGGGAGTATCAATCCTCAAGCACAAGTTCAAGATACTGAATCAGTACAACCTTCTGTACAAACTTCGAATCCAAATGCAGCTGCTGTTGGAGCATCTGGTTCTTCTATTTCATTATTCCAAATCGAAGTTCTTATCATATGTATGCTAGTAATGGCGATTGCGTTTCTCTTGGTGGAAAGAAGGGGGGTATAGTTTACGTTTTGGACTTGTTATTCAAATACGATTCTCTTATTCATTTGTTCAATAAAGTATTTTCTAAATTTCTTAGGAATAGTTGAAGTGACATAATAAATGTCCCAGGTTCGTATATCGATTTGATGTTTTATTCTTTCGTCGCTTGAATAAAGCTCTCCAATATCAGTAAGAATAATATTTCCACTTGCATTGATACCGTAATTTTTACCTATGAGGAAACTTTTATCCATGAGGCGGTTCTTTATGAGAATAAGATTGAAGTCGATGAATACATCAATTGTCTTTTTTCCTTGTTCTAATGAAAGGGTTTTGAAGTAAGTTGAGAGTGGAATGACCTTGTCTTGTTCATAGTCAAGTTCGTTCAATATTTTTGGATTGCCAAACATGGTCATGTCCATCGTAGTCTGCTGAATTTTTTGGATTGAATCTAATGCAGTATTTCTACATCCTCTGTAATAGTCAGGAATTTTCCAAAACGGATGAGTTGTAAAAGGGAAGCATTGTTTGAACATTATCCAGTATCCTTCAACGAGAGTGTTGTATCTTTTTAATACTCTACCATTATCAAGATCGTACACTGTGTATTGCCAGCCTCGGCCAATATATTTCATGTAGCCCTCATTATACAGGATTGGAATGGGATAGCGACTCATATCATGGATTATGTGCCTTGCGTAGCCGTATTAATTAGGTTAACATATGCTAACCTAATAACATATATGAAAAATAACACTGAAATCAAGTATATTTCTACTGCAGAACTGGCAAAACTCCTTCATGTCAGCAGAGTCGCCGTATTTAAAAAGATCAAATCTGGGAAGATTAAGGCATTTAAAATTGGTCGAAATTACGTGATTCCTATGGAAGAAGTTTTAAGTGCTATTGGAACGTTTATTTCACCTGATAAAAAATCTGAAATTGATTCTGTCGTAAAAAAAGCAGTAAAAGAATATAGCGAGACATTTAGACTTCTTGGTGAAGAATAATCTATGGCACGACCTGCTATTAAAAAACTCAATATTGTTGAGATAGAATATGTTGCTCACCGCCTCGCTCAGGAATTGATGGAATATGGAGAGCCTATTCCTCCATTTAATACACGCTACCCTGAAAAATTAGAAAGTTGTTTGAAGACACCTTTTCAAACTTTTAGTGGAAAAAGTCTGTATCAGACGATTGAGACTAAGGCATCAATACTATTTTATTTGATGATTAAGAACAATCCATTTCAAAATGGAAATAAGCGTGTAGCTGTTTTGACGCTTATATACTTTCTTATCCAAAACGGACGAAGGTTGAAGGTGGATAATAAGATATTGTATGAATTTGCAAAAGAAATCGCCTCCAGCGACGCACAAAAAAAAGATTCTGCCGTCATCAAGATCCGTGATTTCATCGTTCTCTATTCAGAAAGAGTAGACTTACACAGTCTACAGTGGAACACTATTGAATGCGAGATTTTAAGGTGGAAAAACATATTCTCGCTATATCCTAATAGATTAGCGATCCTGTCTACGATTTAAAATAGCCTATATTTATCAATGAATTATCAATGTTACTCGTTTAGAAGATAGATTAAAGTACTACCTTGTCAGTAGTAGAACTATGTTATTTTATGCTATTGAAAATTACTTGATTTTGTGCTAGGATTTAGATGCTTACGGAGATTTGTTCGTAAGGTTCCAATTAAGACTTGTAAAGTAAGTACAAACTTGTGTCAGCTCCGACAGGAGTGATACGAACTTTGTAAAAGAACCAAACATTGAACACAGACTAGTAATGGTCGTCATGAGATGATTGAGATTCCTGCTTTCCATTGTCATTATAGTTGAAAGATTAAAAGCTCAAACTTACCTGGCCACTAAGGTGGAATATCTTGTTTTGTTGCCCTCCTATTATTAAAGACGCCAGGTGTTTGTAGTAGGTAGGGTGTGATTTATGGACCCAATTATTTTTTCAAAACTCAAAGAGAATTGGCATAAAAAAGAGAGTGATGAGTTGATGCACAAGCGCCGTAGGCGCTATTTGCATTTTGATGAAGTTCTTACGTATATTTCACCTGCGGTCCTTAAGAAGGTAACGGATCCGACTTATGTTGCATCACACGGTTTTTTCCCTTTGTTAAGGTTTGAACAAAAAAATCGTGTACACAGCAGGGATCCAAAAACTAAAAAGAAGATAATTAAGACAAAAATTAGACCCATTAGTTACCCTTCACATTTTGATGCAATTATATATTCTTGGTACACAGCGCAACTTGAGCATTATTTTGAGCCACTATTAATTTCAAATGGTCTGAGTGATTCGGTTATTGCATATAGAAAATTAGGTAAATCTAATGTCGATTTTGCCAAAGAAGTATTTGATTTCATAAAGAATAAAGGTTTTTGTGCTGCTATATCTTTCGATGTCCAATCCTTTTACGATTCTTTAGATTTTATTATTCTTAAGGAGGCATGGAAAAAATGTTTAGGCGCCTCTACACTACCATCTGATCACTATGCTGTTTATAAATCAATCACGAGATTTTCTGTCGTGACAGAAGAGTCCCTCAAAGAACTACTGTCAGTCGGGACAAAAGATTATAAGAAAAGTAAAATGTTTTTTAATCTTGACGTTCTTGAAAAACTTAGAAACCTAAATGGTGTAAATCAGATTAAGAAAAACACTATCCTTGGTATACCGCAGGGTACACCAATTAGTTGTATTTTGTCGAATATCTACATGTTTGATTTCGATAGGGTTGTTAATGAGCACGTACTTGCTTGTGGGGGTCTATATCGAAGATACTCTGATGATATAATTGTTGTTTGCCCCATTGATAAGGTTGATATGTTTAAAAAGCTTATTACCTCTGAGATTCAAAAATTAAAATTAACTATTCAAGATATTAAGACAGAGGCTAGGTTTTTTGAGTTAAAAGACGGTAGATGTATTTGTATTGACGATAGAAACAAGTCTTCTAGACTACAATATCTCGGAATAGAGTTTGATGGACTAAAGACCTTTCTGAGACATAAGGGGTATGCAAGATATGAACGAAGAATGGTCCAGTTTGTACGTCGGGAAAAGAAAATTGCACAAAAGAGAGGTGTCGACGTTGCTAAAAGGAAGATATATGAGTCCTTCTCTCCGTTAGGTGAATCGAATTATATCACTTACGCAAATAAGGCTGCGGAAAAGATAAGCTCTAAACAAATTAGTCGCCAGGTATCTTCAAGGCGAATAATGAAGAAGATTAAAAAGCAAGTTAAATCGTAATTATAACTCCAGTACCCCTTCCTCATCAGTCGGTAGATCGTAGAACCCTTTTCCAATATCGTATTCTCTACCTTCAGGGTCCGTAGCAATTAGTCCTGTTCCCGTAGCTGGATCTATGGCTTGATTTTGCGATGTGCCTTTAATGGTGAATGACCAATTTGTTGGATGTTTTTTACCAGTACGATCTAATTCATACCCAACATAAATTAGTCTTTTTCTTTGATCAATATAACCCAATGTTACAGCACCACCAATACTGTCAGTAAACTTACTACGCAAGAAATTAACAATATCTTTAGCTTCATCTTTTAAAACTCGTTTACTGAGAAAGTGCTTTAGTACAGTTTGCTCTTCCTTGTCAGTGAGTTTTTTTGAACCTCCATATATGAGTGAGTACATCTCTCCAATCTTTTCAATTTCCATTTTATTAGACTCAACATCAATTATGTATGAGAATATCTTTTGATCAGGCACAGATACAAATCCTAGTTGAATTCCTTGAACTGCGATTGGATCGTCAAGATGACCAGCTTCTGGTCCTAGCGCATCACTTAAATTATCAAGTCTAAACTTTTTTAATGTATTTGGAACATTTGAACAGCCCGCAAAGATTATTTTACATCTTCGTTTATGTACCGGACCAGGATATTCAGGTACAACATCTTTCATAAATTGATCAATTTGCTTGATTAATTCATTTATGTCAGTACTCAAAGTTTTTTCGTCTAAAGCGCTATCGATTCTTCTGAAAAGATAATTAATAAAGGCTTTGTCGCCAGCAAAAAGACAACTGATATGAGATGATTGATCAATTGGACCCATATTTAATAATTTAAGGCAATAACCGGCCACCTCACGCTTACCATTAACAATCTTAGACGCCATACTATCAGCGGCCAAATAAATTCGATCACTTAGATTAACTGCTAGAATAAAAGTCATGAATTTAGCATACACCTAATATCATTTTTGTCATTTCAGATTAATTATATTAAAATATAACCATACAAACATAATCGAGGGTGATTATGACAAATGTCACATTTAATAAAGTCAGATAGTGCTAAAGGAAAGAAGATTTCGTTTCAAGCAAAAGCGGTTGCTAAGGATGTTGTGGAAAAGGTAAGCAAAGGTGAGAAAATCAGCATGTATAAGATACTGCGAGATCATGGATATTCCCATTGGTATGCCAAGCAATCTTCTCGCGTTATTAATACAAATTCTTTTCAAGAAGAGATCAATTCAATAATTGAACCTATGAGGGAAGTGAGAGTGTGGGCTATAGCAGCAATTTTAGAGCAGGTCCAAAATTTTAATAGGCTTTCAGTTACTGATTTAGCAAATGTTGCGTCTAAAATGACTCATGATATCCTGCTCTTAGGTGGTACAGATGGAGGAAGTGCGAATAAACAGGCGGTTAAAGATCTTACTGAAATAGGAGATATTCTTAAAGAGTTCCGAAAAAGTGCTTAACTAGCCTTATTATCAGTATGGAGGTGATAATATAAATTGCCCGTAAAAGTCGGTAAAGGTGAGAACTTTTTGATCAAAATTACCTATAAAATAGGCAAGTAAGGGTGTGGATTAAAAAAGGTACGAAATAGTACTAAAAACATAGTGATGTGGACAAAGTAATTATTGGTTCGATTTTGTTGACTTAGCACTAAACATCACATATGATATACACATCATGCAACGCTTTAGATTTAGATAGCCACTAATTAACACCCGCATCACTCTCGCGGTTGTTCTTAGTGGCTTTTTGCTATGCCTTTGTAGCTCAATGGTTAGAGCGTGCGTCTGAAACACGTAAGACAGAGGTTCAATCCCCCTCAAAGGCACTGTGATACGTCAAAATCAATCCAAATATCAAAAAACAACAATATGCTCATATACACAAGAAAAAGAAGATAGACCGCAATATACAAACAACTCTCTAGTTGTTATTTTGCGGTCCACACCACCATGCCCCTGTAGCTTAATTGGAAGAGCAAAGCACTCCTAAGGCTCAAGGTGGAAGTTCAAATCTTCTCAGGGGTACCATGCCCTCGTAGCTCAAAGATAGAGCAAGGCCGTTCTACCGCCAAGGTTGAAGGTTCAAATCCTTCCGAGGGTACTGTAACAAAATATAAAAAATGCTAGTATGAAAATATGTCCCTACCAATCGATTTAATTCTCATACGCCATGGTCAGTCTGAAGGAAACGCGGCAAAGCGCTTATCCGAGAAGGGTGACAATACTGGCTACGATTTGCTCAACGGTCGCCATACCAGGAGTTTTAGACTATCTCAAAAGGGTCGAGACCAAGCCCTGAAAGCCAGTAAATGGCTTATGGACGAGTTTTGTAAGGACGGTAAGACATTTGATCGTTTTATCACTTCTGAGTACACACGCGCCATGGAGACAGCTTCTCTCTTGAACCTACCCGATGCTGTATGGTTCAGGAACTTCTATCTCGCTGAACGAGACTGGGGAGAGCTTGATATATGTCCCGATGACGAGCGTGAGGAGAAGTTTGGTAAAGCTCTCGAGATGCGAGTCACTGAACCTTTCTTCTGGAGACCACCAAATGGAGAATCGTTCGCTGATCTCTGTCTTCGTCTGGACCGCGTATTGCTCACGCTTCATCGTGAGTGCAGTAACATGCGCGTCATTATCGTCTGTCATGGCGAAGTAATGCGTGCATTTCGTGTCCTCATTGAGCGTATGTCACAACAGCGTTTTAAGCATGTGTATCTTTCAAAGAGACAGGAGGATCGAGTTAATAACTGCGAAATCATGCACTATACGAGACGAAACCCTGAAACTGGAGAAATATCTGAACACGCTGACTGGATGCGTCGTATACGTCCTGCCAATGAACCTATATGGAACTCAGGATGGGAGAAAATCATTCGTCCTAAATACTCGAATGATGATCTTATGAAGATTGTGGAGTTGTCACCGAAGGTGATGGAGTAAACTACTTCTTATTTGAGTAATTTTATATCTTCAATCAGCTCTGGTAAACCCAGGACGTGGAAATGCCCTTTGTCTTCAAAGGATCTTACTTTTGCATTTGGCAATTCTTTTTCATATTTAGCTAAATGAGAAAATGGTACCACCGGATCATCTTTACTATGATAGAGGTGAACTTTTTCTCCATACGAGGCTAATTTACTTAGGTCGCTTTGAAGAACAAAGTCAGCCATATCATCTGTTGGACTGACTGGGCCATAAGGTGCAGCGAGCATGAATATACCTTTCACTCCTTTAGGGTAGTCATTTTCGGAGAAGTATTTTGAAAGAAATATACCTCCGAGCGAGTTGCCGATAAAAATTGAATTATCTTGAATATATGGGACGAATTTTTCAAACCAAATTTTCCACTCAAGATATTTTGCATTAAAACTATTCGGCATTCTCATACTCAATATGTCGTACTCATCTCCCAAGTTCTCTTTGAGCGAATCTTTCCAGCTCTTCATTTCCATAAATTCAAAATCGAGTTTATATGACTTGAGCCACAAGATATAGGCATCATATGAACCGAATGTTTCTCCACCGTGAATTGTGATAATTTGAGTTTTCATTTTATTTCTTATCAACTTCCCATACTCCTGTTTGAGAACGAAATGTTGCTATATCATGTCCACCACATGGTATATCATTCTCGTAATAGACGACGTGAATAACAGTCTCAAGTGATTGACCTTCTTTGAAAGTACCTTCCCTCATATATTGATATTGAGTATATTCACCAGGATTCTCGCCATTCGCATTGGCTTCTAATAAATATAATCCTTGCTCGTCTGATTCTTCTCGAATAATAGCAGTATTCTCTTCAAATCCTTTGATAATCTCTAACACAGCTTCTTTCGTTGGAATCTGCTCGGGACCTCTTTCAAATGTATTTTTCATGTCTCTACTATATCATGATTTACAAAAATTAGACACGCTTATTCTTATTTGCTAGGCTTTCAGTATCACCTCCCGATGTAGTAAGTCCCGCCGGTCTACGGCCACTAGTTTCACTAGATGGCGTTGTGGGAAAATGGGCCCCACCAGAGGTATCAAAAACAGTAGGATAAATCCTACTGTTTTTGCATATGTTAAGCATTGATTAGCTTTTTAGCGAGAACGATACCTTCTTCCAAGTTATTTATTTCTCCTTCAAGCTGGGCCTCAAAGATGACTGAAAGAATTTGTCCCATCCTTGGACTTGGTACCATGCCTAGAGCTAGAAGATGACGACCGAGAATAATTGGTTTAGGCTTGTTTGAAGTTATCTCAAGTCGCTTGGCTATATCAAGAAGCCAATCAACTTCTGGTATTTCATCTGCAACTATAGGTGGGCGTCCGCGTTTGTCACAGATGACGACCTTGGCTAATAAATCTAATCTACCAACACGCACCGCCAATCGACGTACTGCAGATTCTTTAGCTTCAGACTTATATAACTGAGTCGGCGTCATATGGGAACAAGCAAGTCTTGTTACAGATTCAACAAGTGTTTCCTGATCGGTGAGGGAACGAAGAAATGTACCGATTGGTCCTCGCGCAAGATCTTCGTGACCTAGCGCCCTCCAGTGACCATCTATGAACGCTGTAGTTTCTGGTTTTGCTATATCATGTAGAAGTACAGAGAATCCAAGAATCAGGTTATCTGTATCATTGTCACCACGCAATTTAGCAAACTCATTCATACAATATCCAGTGTGAGTAAAGACATCACCTTCAGGGTGCCATTTAGGATCCTGTGGAGTTTCGACCATTGCAGATAATTCTGGAAAGAATCTGATCCATGAAGAATCCTTGAGAAAATCCAAACCTTTCTTGATATTTTTACCTTTAAGAATTAGTTTACAGAATTCCTCATAGATCCTTTCACGAGATAGACCTTCCATAGTCATTTCTTTTGCATAAGCTAATAATTGCGAATGTGGATCAAGGTCGAATCTAGCGATAAATTGCATAGCCCGTAGTATACGTAAAGGATCTTCCTTGAATTTTTCAGAAGTTGGTCGTAGTACACCATTCTTCAGATCATCTCGTCCTCCATAGAAATCAAATATCTCACCAGTAAGAGGGTCCTTAGCAAGAGCATTGATAGTAAAGTCGCGACGATATGCAGCTTCCTTGGGAGTAAGAAAAGGATCAGAAAGAATCTCAAAACCTTTATGACCGAGGCCAGCCTTGTTTTCATGTCTAGGGATAGAGATGTCGATATGAGCATCTTTAATTTTAATAACACCAAATGCTTTGCCGACAGCATCAATCTCAAGACCTGCAGAAGTCAGTCGTGAAAGTAATTCATCTGGATTTAAGCCATATACTTCCATATCAAAATCCTTTGGAACTAATCCCATGATTTCGTCTCGAACACACCCACCAACCAAAAGAGCTCTGCTTTTATCAGATTTCATTAGCCTAGCTATTTTAGATACGAGATCTATGTCTATGGATATGTTATTCATGATTGATATATTTCAGCAAACGAAAAAGCCACCAAGAAAGGCCGCGAATGTAATACGCGACTTTCGTGATGACTTAGTTGATGGTCCAATGTTGCATGAAGTACTTTAAAAATTAGCATATATCTATCCTACAATCAATCTCAGTGTAGGTTGGCAAATAGATTACTGATCTTTCTACCAATACGTGTCGATCCATGTATAAGTCGAGGTGTTTTAGTCTTGCTATAGCCTTTATACACCTCAAAAAGGACGCTAGTAATGAATTTTCTGTCAGATTCATTACTTACCTTCATAAGTCTTGTATATTCGCTTAATAGAGCTACTGGATCAGTCTGTTTCTGTTGCTCTAGTAAATCAAAGAAGTGAAAACATGTGCTTTGTACGGCATCTGATATGGTCCCGATATACCATGCATCTGGACGATATCTGCCATATTCTATCTTGTTGATAGTCAGGCTCTTTAAAACATCATTAATGAAATTGTGATAACGGTCCTCTGAGTCGCAAAAACCACACTCTGGGCATGTCATGCCTTTCTTGAATGGCACGTATGGCATTGTGCATTTAGGACATTGGTATTCGACTTTGATGTGGTAGGTCATAATGATGGATTTGATTTTGAATTCCAAGATGAATTACCGTAGTGACCATGATTAAATCCACCATACATATAGTATCCAATCCATAAAAACAAAATCAAAATAATCACGAGTGTATATTTCTCATTATAGATATCTAAATCCTTTTGCACTGCACTATCAAGACTTGTCCTAACATCTGTTATCATTGAAGCTCTTTTACTTGCAATCAGACTATCTGAAACGTCAGTGTCATAACAATATGAGATTTTTCCATTCTTTGAATAACTCGATCTACCACCACAACTTCCACCACTCGTATCAGTATCATAAGGACAAGGACAATTACCAATATAACCTATTTGATCGTCCTGAATAAATATATCAGAGAAGAATGATCTGTTGGCATTTGAGAGCGTGTCTATTTGTTTTAAATAAGCACTAAAATAAGTATTCTCACATTCATTTAGTGAATAACCACAGAGTTTTCCTATGGTATATTCTTGCTCCTGACCAACTACCCTTGAATACAAAAATGATCCGTAAAAATGATTGAGGATTAGGGTTACTATAAGAAGAATAAAGTAACCACTATAATAAATACTCTTTTTCATAATAATTAGTGCGTTAAATAGTATTTCAATGTGTGACCAGTACGTACATACCCGCCAATATAGTGACTGCCTTTACCGTGACTAGTATAGCCACCGACCCGAAGACTTCCGTACCTACCACGGGCTTCAGCGTGAGAGCTGAACGTGGTAATGAGTATAATTGTTAATAAAAACGTAATTGCGATTGTTTTTTTCATGATATTTATGATTAATTAATAAATTCCAAAATTAGATCCATCTAAAGGGATTAATTTTTTGAATAAATAACTTAAAACTTGTCCAAACAGAACGTGACTCTTGTGGAATTACTTGAGTTGAGGTTGATAATTGATTAGTTGTGGTAGCAACGGATGTAGTCGTTGCATTATTTTGAGTTGTACTAGCTATTTCAATAGCCACAGACTTTTGAGTAATAGGTATGGGTGTAGTAGCAAATACGGATTTTTTTGGTGTTGTTTTAGGAGAAGTGGTTACGTTAGACACGGTCGAATCTATCGTAGGTTGTGGTATATAAATTGGTGTTTTTAGTATACACATGGTCCCCAGATTTGGAGTTGTCTGTAAACTATATCCTGTTGGACACACACACTGATCAGAAGAACTATCATATGTCGCACCTTCACCTTGGCAATAACTGGTCATTGCTTCTTCCTTAGCTTTCTGCACTATTTCTTGTGTAACCTGATCATCTGGCTCACATAAATTATTCTGACCACGAGAATATCCTATTGCACAGGTTGGTGATGTGTAAGTTGGTGGTGGAGTATATGTTGATTGAGAATTTAGACATGTTTGATAGGCCTGTACCTGAGCTTGATATTGGGCAACCTGACTTTCACATGAACTTACTACACCATTAGCCTGATCGGGGGCATATCGAGATGTTCCATTAACGATTAATTGCTCCTGTAGACCCGCACACTGTGAATCATCTACATAACCACTTAGTACAGGTGCAACACAAATCTGTGTAGCAGTAGGATTTGTATATGTCGATTGACACTCCTGCATATCAGAAAATGACACTGAACTTTCGGTACCATCATTACAAATTGCATTTCCATCATATGCTTCAGCGGAACAATTTACTCCTCCGTGATATGAACAAGCACCAGAAGTTGCTAGCGCGAATTTGTCTGTTGTAAAAAAGATACTGAAACAGAAAAGTATTAAAAATGTTTTTTTCATAAGGGCATACTTATGTTAGTAATGCCCTAGTGGGGTACAAAAAGCCCGCCACTAGGAAGGTCCGAAGACCTCTATACCAGTTTCCCGGTACAACGCGATCAACGCCCTAATGACGGGTTCTCTATGTTGATCGCGGTTTTAGACCATATCCTATAGAGCAGATCGCTAAAGGGGTTAGGTCACAACGATATTCAGTTGTAAAAACATTGTAACATAGCCAATAAATTCAATACAGGTTATAATCGACCATGAGAGGGTTTTACTAATTCGGTTGAGGCCATTTTTTCCTATAAGAAATTTAATAAAGTGAGGCGCTCTATTGCTTTATTAGATTTATATTTTCCATAGCAAGACCTTAATGTTTGCAGTAAAGGGGTGGTCTATAGACCTAAGCCTTTAGGAAAACCGTAGTGGTATGGTAAAAAGAGTATTATTTGTCATCGTCTAATAAATTAGTCGGACATAATGTTCCAAGAGAAGAAGAACGACTGTTCACATTAGAGGAGTTTAGAAAAAAAGTACTAGGTACTGAAGCTGTTCATATGTCCGAAGAAGAGATCGGGATATATTATAATATGTCGACAAGTTTTTTTAATTTATTTTTTGATAAATGGAAAAAAGTAGGGTCTAGAATCTTAACCATAAAGTGTTAGGATGTATCTACTATGGCTGAAACTATTTACGTAATAGGATATGCGAGAGTAAGTACTCCTAAACAGGCTCAAACTGGTGAAAGTTTGGAAAATCAAGAGGAGCAGATTAGACGTTTCTGCAAAAAGAAAGGTTATACTTTATTTCCTCAAGATAAAGTTTTTAGAGAGCCATATACAGGCAGTACTGTCTTCCGTCCAGTCTATAGGGAAATACTTGAGCTGATAAAGCAACAAACTAAGAGCAAGCAGAGGATCAAATATCTAATCTTCTGGGATTTTGATAGATTGACTCGTGGAGGGACGGTAGATTATGACCAAATATGGAAAGATGTATCTGAATATGGCGTAGAACTAAGAGATACAACTGAAATTATTCAAGAAGAAGTTGATTTAATGGATGAGTTTGGATTTGATTTTAGTTATTCATGGGCGAAAGGTAGAATTAGTGAGGAGGCAGAGAGAAGTAAGGCTGAGGATGCGAGAAAACTAAAAAAGAAAATACTTCAGACACTGATTTTGCCTGAAATAAGATTAACACTAGATGGTTATCATGTTGGGCGTCCAGACTATGGTTTTAGAAATAAGAAAATCTTTGTTGAAAATAAAAAAAAGTGTATCCAAGAAAGGTTTGAAGCGGAGGCGATTTATATAGAAAGGATGTATCGACTCCGAGCAGAAAATGTTTTGTCAGACCAAGAGATTTGTGACGATATAAATTCAATTGGCTATAAAAGCCAGACTCAAAATCAATGGAGTAAAGATAAGACTAGGATAATTGGCCAAAGAGGTGGAAATATATTGACACCGAAACAATTGCCGGAAATGATAAAGCGCTTCACGTATTGTGGAGTTATTTGTGAAAAATGGACAAGATATCAACCCATAAAAGCGAAATTTAATGGTTTGGTATCAATAGATACGTGGAATAAAGCAAATAGAGGTAGATTCTTTTTGGAGGAAAACGAGGGCGGCAGTCTTTCTCTGACTGAGGATGTTTCTATACATGGTAAAAAACGAAAAAAATATAACCCAAATTTCCCGTTTAAAGGTGTTTTAATGTGCGAAGTGTGTGGAAAACCAATGAAAGCGAGCGCAACACCAGGTAAAAGTAAAAAAAGATTTGGAGCATATCATTGCGAAAGGAATCATAAAAGAAATGCATTTAAACAAAAAGAAGTAGAAATGGCATATAGATATTTTATCAGTAATATAAGATTTACTGATAAATTTTTGAAGATATTTGAGAAATCTATTTTCCTGCAGTTCCGTCGAAAGGAAGGTGAGCTGTCTGAGTACACAGCAAAGGCAAATACAAATGTTGCTGAATTTGAAATTGAGAAGACGGCTTTAATTAAATCGTTTACAGTCGCTGTGTCCGATGAAATGAGAAAGGGTGTTGAGGAACAGTTGATAAAGGTCCAGAGGCAAATTGATCAAGCGAAAAATTATAGAAATAAGATGGAACTCAAAGAGATGGATGTAACTAATTTTATTCAATGGTGTAAAAATATAATGGAACACCCTGAAAAAATCGTTGAAGATATTAGGTCTGAGCAAGAATTACTACATATTTATAGTTTATTCTTTGTAGACCTTCCAACCTACACACAAATAGTTAGTGGAACACCTAAACTATCCTTAGTTTTCAAGCTTTCTGAGGACTTTAAAGTAAATAAATCTGTATTGGTAGCCCTACGGGGAATCGAACCCCGATTGACGGATTGAAAACCCGCTGTCCTAACCGTTAGACGATAGGGCCGAAAAGGTTATGAATTAACCTAATAAACAAGATACTATCATATCTGTATTAATTTACAAAACGGTAAAAAATGTTATGGTAAGGACTCACACCATGGAGAGGTGGCTGAGTGGTTGAAGGCACTGGTTTCGAAAACCAGCAAGGGCGAAAGTTCTTCGAGGGTTCGAATCCCTCCCTCTCCGCATTGACAACCTGTTAGTAACATGTTCCCGTGTAGTCGATGAGCATGTGCGACTCGAGTGCCTTATAAAGAGGTACAATGTTGCTAATAGATCATGAATTACAAAGGATCATCAAGACATTTATTTAAGAATTCAAAGAGCGCTCTGCTCGCCTCTATTGAGATCTATAATAAGCCAGGCTTCCTGTATCGGGAGGAATGTTTTGTTATTCTCCTCTTAAATGCCTGGGAATTATTGCTCAAGGCGATTATTTCAAAAAATAACGGCTCCCTTTACTATCACAAAAAACAAGGTGAGCCTTATAGGACTCTGTCGATGAATGACGCATTTGCGAAGGCAGAAAAGTTTTTCCCCAAGAAAATTCAGGCGCTTCCTCTCAGGGGAAACCTGAGTCTCTTGAGTACGTACAGGGACAACGCGGTTCATTTTTATAATGAACCGAGATTTGGTGTCCTTATTTATTCTCTGTCCCAGACAAGCATTGTGAACTTCAAAGATTTACTCCTAGAAGTATTCGGTAAGAATCTTGCGGACGATATATCCTGGCAATTGATGCCGCTCGGACTTGAAGCGCCAGTTGATCCAGTCACCTATATTTCACAAGGCCAGAAATCCCGTTCCCACGAAAGCGTTGCCGTTAAGCAGTTCATCAACACCCTAGCTACAAATATAAAAGAAGTTGAAAATGCCGGCGCTGATACTGGCAGATTGATGACAGTTTTCAACATCTCTCTCCAGTCGGTAAAAAAGATACAGAACTCTGATCTGGTAGTCGGAGTCAATGGATCAAAAGGTGGTGATATTGGACCTCTAGTAATAACAAAAATCAAAGACCCTAACGTCACGCATCCATTCCGACGAAAAAAGATTCTGGAAGAAATTAAGGCTCTACACGGCAGAGTTTTTACCGGTCATGTTTTTGAAGCCCTCTGTTATAAATTCAAATTTAAGGATAATTCGGTCTATTGTTGGAAATCGACGGAGGGAGAATTAACGAGATATTCCCAGGAAGTTATCACGAAGATAAAATCACTGACGGCAAAGGATATGGAGGATTCGCTTCAAGAGTATAAAAATCGATACAAAAAAGTTTGACGGTAGCTTTTCTTTTTGTTTGATTTTGCCAACATTAAATCATTCTTCCATCGATTTCATGGAATAGGTTGCTGATCATGATGAGACGACCGAGCGCATCATGGTGTGGAAGCTGATCTTCATCACCGTGGCTAAGATTATTTCTCCACCAGTGCATAATACCCATAGTAGTGAGTTTAAATCCTAGTTGCTTATTGGTTTCCTGAGGCGTCGACAAGGCATTGAACTTTATCTTCGGATTCTGCTCATTAAAAACCGCAGCCATCAGATCAGGCCCCTGCTTGTCGTGAGTGCTTGTCAGGTCTTGGATGGTCTTCTCGAATCTTTCAAGGGCCTTTCTGACCGACTCATTAATATGGCCCTCGATAAACATCTTCTTGCAGTCAGGAAGAAGCGAGGGATGAAGCATATACGCATCCAATATTTTCTGAATCGCTATCGGCGGCGGGACGGTCTTTGGTCTTTCCTTTGGAAGATTCATGGCAACGATCTCTGATTTGAGGTCGACGCCTATCGCCTTGAGTCGAGTTACGAGTTCAAGGGCCTCTGCTTCAAGCACTGGATCGCCCCTTTGGTGCCGTTTCTCTATCGCCTTGGGCAGTATCTCCCTTATTAAGATCTTTATCGTCCGCGGCTTCTGGCAGTAGAGATTCCTCAGGAATTCATAAAAGGATTCCTTTTTGTTGGCCGCCTTAACGGGCAGATATTTTGATAGGCCTCTTTCTTTTGCGATAGTTGTCAAGGAAAAAGAGCTTCGGAATCCCGAGAGAGCAATCAGTTTTCCGAGTTTTTCGGCAAGGGCACGGATAGCTTGTGCTTGTGGTGCGGTCACAGTGATCCTTTTCTTCGTGATCTTTTTCTTGAGTTTTTTCATAAAATTATTTGGTCGTGTGGACGTAAAATCCACAGGCTCGGCAGATACCGTTGATGTTCGCGTTGCTGTTCACATAGAATTCAAAGTTTTCCTTGCCACAAACGGAACAGGCTACTCGACCATTTGTGCGCTTCGTGGCGTCAATCGTCTCCAACACGTCCCTAACATTCTTGACGTATTTGTTTACCTGCTCTCGATCTTTCAAATATCCCTGTACCCAGAGGTTCGTTGTGATACGTCCAGCCGATGTCTCTTTGTAGTGGATCTTCCCTTCGCTCAAAAGTTTTTCCCAATATTGCCTTGTCTTACCATATTCTCGAGCCACATCACTGGAAGACATGAGTGCTGCGTTGAGGGGTATAAATCCTTGATTTTCCATATGTTCGACGCATGCTCTTATTCCTTCGGCGAGAGCACTCTCTTTTTCCTCTTTGGAGAATTCACCAGTCAAATCCAGACCAAGACTTAAAGTGCCGCCACTGCTCGTGTTGGCGTGCCAGTAGAATTTTCTTTTGTCATCTTTACCTACAGACATATCAGAAGTATATGCGTAAAGGTTTCTAAATGCAACCAACCTGATTTTAAGGACTTTTTTGGATCTTCTTAGCTAAACACATCCTTGACGTGAAGGCATCACCAAGTCTAGAATAATGCTGTCATCGTGCGGTAGTGGATTATTAAGTCTTCGTGATCTTCCTGAGCCTGAAATCCCCATAACAAGGGGATTTTTGGCGTCTCGGCCTGATAACGAAACAGCACCTGCGAAAGGTGCTGTTTCTTGGGTACCCACCGGCGGTACAGTATTTTTCCGGTGCCATGTCGGGAAGTACGGCACACGCATGTTATGCCGTACAGGTTGTCAAAGAAGCATATCATGGAATCTGCCATACTGTACTGGTCAAAAAAGAGATATTTTGACCAGTACAGATAATCTAGTATGCCTACCACCTAAAACAGCAGGCCCCTATCAAGCGGCTCGCCCCTCGTGCTCAAGCTTTTCTCCTTAAAGAACCGTTCGACAGCGTGACCGTCTCCCTTGACCCCTACATGCCAGAGCGTGACGTCATCGACAGGGATGGCTTCTTTGTAATCGTATATGGTGATCACGGTCGGCTTCTTGCCTATCGACTTGAATGCCCATTCGACCCGCACCTTGCCATCGCCTGACCGCCACGGCCCCTCTTGAGTGCAGTCATGCGGTATTCCAAGCTGCTCGATCAACTGCTCGTATTTGGTCACCAGGTATCCGGAGAAGCCGGAGCCGATCGTATCCTTGCTATTCGCTTTGATGAATTTCATGTTATTTTTTCTCGCTATCTTCCTTCAGTAAGGTTATCTTCTTGTCCTTGAGAACAAGCCTGCTCCTGAGGTGCCCCATGAGCTCGCGCTTCTCAAGGGGTGTGCCCTCGCGGAGCACATACTTGGCATACTCTCGTGTGGCGATCTCGTCCTCGTCGATCTTGAATTTAGGCGATCCCTTGCTCGCCAACCGCTGCAGTCGGTTGAACTTCTTGATCTCTTCCTCGAGCTTCATTCTCATGCCGAGCTCGTTGATGTTGACGATATCAATGACCTTGAGGAGCTCCTCGATGAGCTCTTCTTCTCGGATATACTTGTTCTTGCAGTTGCGGTCTCTGGCTTTCGAGCAGGAGTAGTAGACGTATTTGGCATTGGTGCCATCCTTCAATTCCTTGTACTTCTCCTGTGCCGATATGCCGGAGCCGCATAGCCCGCAGGTGAAGAGCTTGGTGAAGGCGAACTCACGATTTTCACGGACGATCTTGTCGCGCTTGAGTTGTTCCTGCACTTTCCTGAATATCTCCTCCGTTATGAGTGGTTCATGCTTGCCGTGGTAGAAGTTTCCGCTCTTCCTCGGGAATTCGAAGGTGCCGTAGTAGAAGGGATTCTGCAGGGTGCGGTATACACCGGAGAGGGTGAGCGGCTTGTTGCCTCTGGTGTAGAAGTTGAGGTCGAATCGAAGCCAGTTATATACCTTACGTCCTGACCAGAGGTCGTATGCTACCTTCTCGTACATCTGCTTTACGATCGGCGCTCTCTCCGGATCGACTGCTATCTGACACTTCCGATCCATGAGCTTCTGATTCAAGTATCCCAAGGGTGCCATGCCCGGCCAGAGTCCCATCTCTACTCTCGTCCGCAGACCACGCTTCACATTGATGCCGCGGTTGTCATTCTCGAGCTTGGCCTGGCTGCCCAGTATCATGAGCAGGAACTTCTCGCTTGGACTATTAGTGAATCGTTGCCCATATGTCCGTATCTCGATCAATTTACCGGCGTCCATGAGATCGACGATCTTGCCAAGGTCACCGGCATTCCTGCTGATACGGTCAGGTGCCCATGTCAGGATGCCGTTATACTTGCCGGCCCTGATCTCCTCGATGATTTCGTTGAAGACCGGCCGCTGGCCAGTCTCCTTGGCAGAATGGCTCTCACGCTTCATGGTTACGATCTCCAAGCTCTCCTTCTCGGCCAGCTTCAGCATCTCGCTGATCTGGCTGTCGATGGAGAGCACTTGGCGTTCCTCTGATTCCGTACTTTTTCTCGCGTAAAGGCAGTATTTCATCTTTACGGGGACTGGTGCTTGTTTGGCCGTCATCCCAAACGGCGCTTGCGTTGTTTGCATATTTTTATTGCTTATTAATTGCGACCAGTACAAGGGATGACGCAAACGCCCAAGGAAGTCTAGGGCGTCCCGAGGGCATGTAAGGTGATAGCACCGGTGGAGACCAATTATTAAGGATTTTGTGGTATAGTTATTTTACAACTGAATATGGCCTAAACCAGCAATGGCATGGCAATAGAAATCCTGTAGAGGTCAGAAAACCCATCATGTGGGACTGCCTCTACAGGTCATATCGGGAAACCGGTATGGAGGACTTCGGTTCTCGCCCACGTGGTGGGCTTTATGCGTACCAATTCAGGTGCAAAAGAGCTATACTTTATTTATTAAAATAGTCACTTAATTATTAGCGTTAATATTACTATGAAAAAATCACTCATAACGTTCGTTGCATCGCTTGCAGTGTTTTCGCTGGCGATGACTTTTTCTATATCAATACAACCTACTCATGCCCAAACGGTTAATTGCCCGGCTGGCTATACATGCACGCCAATCGCGGCCCAACCAGTCGGATGTCCTGTCGGGTATACCTGTACCCCGGTTAACGTCTCTTCTGCGACCCCGACTCCTCCTTCGAACACTACAAATTCCTGCTATTCACTCCCGACAAATCTATATCTAGGAAGTACAGGTAGTACTGTGGCAAATCTTCAGACATGGCTCATGAATAACGGTTTTGATATACCCGCTGTATCGTCAGGAAAGACTGGTACAGGATATTACGGTAGTCAGACCGTCTCTGCTACTGCTAGGTATAAGATGAGTTCAAGATATCAGAACTGTTTTGGTGCACAAAATCAAGCACCAGTATGGGCTACTACAACAAACCCAGTTACTTATACTCCTCCAGTACTGGGATCACCGACACAATCTTCCATCACTGTCATTTCGCCGAAACAAGGTGATGTGCTACAGGTTGGTACGCCTGTTCAGGTCAACTGGGGTGGATCATGGAGCGGAAACGATTCATTTAACATAATGTGGTCAGCAAAAGGCCAAGGTGGCTCAGTTGCTTCGCACGTTTCGCAAGCTCAGGCCGGCTGTACCGGTTATGGCAAAGGAGTATGCGGCATTATGTGGACACCTCAAACTCAAGCCGATCAAGTTCAGATTACTGTAGCTCGCGGAACAAATGGAAACACTAATGATTACGGATCATCCGGATGGTTTTCAGTAGTTTCCGGATCGTCTAACACCGTCAATCAGCCTACTATTTCTTCAGTTTACCCAACCACCGGTTCATCAGGTACACAGGTGACTGTTTACGGAAGTGGTTTTACATCAACTGACCAAGTATCCTTTAGTCAAAATGGACTTCAATTGGCGAGCACAGTCATCCAATCGGCAACCAGTAATCAAATTATATTTACATTGAGCAATATTCTTGTTGCTAATGTTAATCCAGGTACTTATCAGCTCAGTGTCTGGGATCCACAGTCAAAGGGTGGCGCAGGAAGTAATTCTGTTAATTTTGTAATCGGTTCCGGGTCGTTGACTCCAACTAGTGTTCCGGTCATCTCTGTTTTCAATGGTAAAGCCGGAGATATGACCGTTGGTAGTGTCAACAATGTAACAGGCCAGTATTTTTCAGGAATTACTTCGGCATACCTCAATGGTAGTGATTCTGGAGGCAAGGTCACTTACACTCTGGGTTATACAATCAACAGTGACTCGTCAGTTAATCTCACATTACCTTCAAGTGTCCCAAGTGGTCAGTACTCACTTCTCCTTGTAAATTCTGCCGGCACGAGTCAACCGTTTTCAGTTGATGTTTGGTCAGGAACTTCAGGCCAGTCTTCGACAGGGGATCTTGCAGTTACCGACTTCTCGTGGACACCGATTAATCCTACTGTAGGCCAGTCTGATCCATATATATACTTTACAATGTCGATTAAGAATGTGGGCACAGGTCCGCTGTATGTGCCATCGGGAACAGACTTCACAATCACCTATAACGGTCTTCTTGTGGCTCAGGATGAGATTGGTACAGGCGCATTTACTTTAGCACCGGGCGAGTCAAAGGTATTCTCAAATGTCACCAGTACGCAGGGATCCGATCTGCTTAAACAAGCAGGTACATATACTCTGACGTTTGATGCCGATGCTGGTAATTTGATTCATGTGTCGTCGGCTAATCCAAGTTATGTACTTCGAGAATCGAATCTTGTTCAAGAAGCAACGAAGAGCAACAACTCCATGACTAAGCAGATATCTATTCTTCCGAGCCAGAGTTCCTCGCCTACACAGAACACCGTTGCCATCACTCCGTCTCAATTGACGATCAATCCAGCGTCGTTGGGTCAACCCTCAAATACTTATCTTACACTGACTTATCCATCGAATGCGACGAATGAGACGGTGTCCATAACATGTAATCCGTATGGAAATATATTTGGTGATTGCAATGTTGGACCAATAGAGGTGATCGGCGAAAACACTTTCCCATTGGCAAGCTATGAGAATCTTGGCACTACTAGCCAGCAGTTCACCGTGACATACACCGTGACTACTCCTCAAGGCAATACCTCCGCGCAAACGCAGGTGACCGTGCTTCCCGGGAAACAATAATATATTAAATTCTTAATAATAACTAACATGCCACAAATAATCTCATTAATTATTCTCGGAACAGCGATATGGTATACGCTAAAAATTAGGAAGCAAGCCAAAGTGGGTCAGGCAATAGATGGCCTTGGTGGAGGCGAGAAAGTGTATGTGTGGATTTCATCGCTTCTCAATCCGATCTTTTCTGGAGCAGCGTTCTATTACGGATGGAAAAAATTGTTACCACACAAAGCGAAGCAGGCCAATGCTATCTCTCTGTGGGCATTCCTCATTGAGGTTGTTCTGGGGATAGTTTATTTCTTCGCAATAGCTTCAGCTTCTCATTAAAACCATGAACCCTACAAGCACATTACAACAACAGTTCCCATTAAGTCCGAGGAAATTTTGGAAGAAGATTTTTTCTAGGCTGATCGGTTTCTTTATAATCGCCGCATTATTCGGCGGACTTACATTGATCCCACTCTATGCAATAATCTTTACTGGCCCTAGTGAGGCAAACAGCACTAATCTAATCGTCATGCTCGTTGCGATAGTCGCGGGATTAATCCTTTATTTTCTGATGATACTGCCCTACGCGTGGTATATAAAAACGTATATAAAAAGATACTACTATGCTGGCGAGGAAAATTTTATCACTATCAAGAAAGGTGTTTTTACTCCCGCCGAAATCCATGTTCAATGGCAAAAAATTCAGGACGTATATGTAGATCAGGATCTTCTCGACCGCATTATGGGTCTTTATGATGTCCATATCGCAAGTGCCACAGCCGCTTCTGGTATTGAAGCTCACATTGATGGAGTAGATCAGGCATCCGCCGAGGGATTAAAACAATTTCTCTTGAATAAGGTATCAAATGCGGGCAGGAATAATAATTCATCGCAAGCTCAACCAATGTCCGGACAGACAACGGCACCACAACCGCAAGTTTCAGCGATAAAACTTTCTGAAGAAATTTCTAGCAATGTGTATCCACTATCTGGTACATGGGTGGCTATAAGGTTGATTGGTTGCATAGTATCGCCATTTCTCTATTGGGCGTTTATAATTTTTATTATCGGAGCACAATTAGCAAAGGATATTCCTTCTGACTACTACTGGGTATATTTCTTAGGATATTTTGCAATCAGCGCATTGAGTGCGATTGTCCATATCGTTTTTTTGTTTCTTTGGAGGAAAAACTATGCGTTCAATTTTACACCGGAAAATATATACTACCGACAAGGGACTATCGCATTATCAGAAAAACACATGCCATATTCTTCGATTCAAGATGTAACAGTTCAGCAGAGTTTTCTTGAAAGGATTGTTGGCCTTGCAAAAGTACGCATAGAAAATGCGGCACAGGCACAGATGATACAGACGAGACGTGGAGCGATGCCAATTTTTGCGGGTGTGATGATTCAAGGGATATCTCTCGCTGATGCAAACAAAATTACAAATATTCTTAAATCAACCGTGCTTGGTAAAAACACTTCCCAGTATGGCCTCTAGGAACATTATTTTATGAATAAACCGACTTTTCCCGCTTGGGCTATCGTCATTATAATAATCTTGGTTGTCATTTTCGTCGGCACGATCGGAGGTATAGTTTACTTTGCTTATAATCCTTCAGTTGCAGCCATACCCGGCAAAATAGTAAGTCTGTTCGTCAAGCAAAAAGTTGATGTTATAACTCATAGCATATACTTGCATGAGCTTCAGGATCCGGACAAAGATAAAGACGGCCTAACTGATATTGCCGAGACGCAGATATTCGGAACCGATCCAGCAAAAACAAATTCAAACGGTACTGGCATCAATGATGGAGAATATGTTTATGGCGTGTACAAAAATGCTTTTGAGACAGGCAACGAAGCGTCTCTTGACCAATATCGAGCGAATTTTGCCAAATATCGCCAAACGATATCAACTTCTACGGTTGCCATGCAGTTTCTTGGAGTACCCTCGCTTGAGGCCATGTTCAATATCCGAGCTTTGGAAACATACAATCTCTATGTAGGAATGTCGGACGATACGAAACAGATCGTAAGTAACGCTCTCAATGCACGACAAAAAGGAGATTACCAACAATCTCTCAATCTGCTTCAAGGCGCCTTACAACAAAATCCTGATATGGCCATACTGAAATATCATCTTGCACTTACGTATCACGATATGAAGCAGTACGACAAGGCTATACCGATATATGAAAGCATCATTAATGATCCGACAGTTCAGAGCCCGCTTTTGTACAGCGATATCGCCTCGGCGTATTTGGCGACAGGAGACAGTGACAAATTCGTGTCATATTTACGACAATCTATAACGGATTTTCCGGAAGATTTAAATCAGTATTCGAAACTAGCCTCGTATTACCAAGACCAAAATCAGCTGGATAATGCAGTAGAAGTTTTGAATGAAGGTCTAAAAATCGAGCCGAGATATGCCGATTATTACAATAGTCTTGCTATCATCGATCATCTGAAAGGTGATGAACAGAGTGAATTTGATCTCTACCAAAAAGCGATTTCTTATGATTTTCTTTATGCCGCTGGACACGAGAATCTTTCAATCTTGTACGAAGAGATGAGAAATGATCTTAAAGACGCTCTCGTAGAGGCTCGCATCGCGCTTGAAATTGATCCTTCAGCGTATCATGTGAGTCGTGTCATGGAAATATATACCGAGCTCAATCAACCCGATCAAGCGAAGAAATATGAGGCACAGCTTCTGGCCATGAAAGATCTTGACGGTCCGTCGTATAACTCTCTTGGACTCGAATATCTTGATACAAATGATTATTCACAAGCAGAAATATATTTTAAAAAAGCCATAGCGATTGATCCTACTTTGCCTAATCCATATAACAATCTTGGGATTACTCTTGATTCATTGCATCAACCGGATGAAGCGCTTGCTTCCTATCAAAAAGCCATACAGCTCAATCCTGAATATGCGAATGCGTATAGCAACATGGGTGTCATATATGCTGAAAAAGGGCAGTATCAAAATGCAGTCACAGCACAGCTGAAAGCTATTTCCTTGAATTCAAACTCTCCTAATTACTATATCTGCCTCGGCGATGACTATATGCAGCTTCATGAAAATGACCTTGCCATCTCTGCCTTCAAAAAAGCACAGGCGCTCGGTTCGACTGATCCGTCGATTGAGAAGAACCTGAATCTTTTGGGTCAATAAAAATGACGCGCCCTATTATAGAGAGTGTGGCATAAACCTATCGGGTAGGTATTTTTCTGTTTGACCCTGTTGGTAACTCAGGCTTCGCAACCACCCATATTCAAGCTAAAGTGCTAGCAGAAGCTCTTTTTCGTGCTAGTATTAATTCACAACTGAATATTGCCTAAACTCATTGATATTTTCAGTGGGCATGGCAATAAATACCGTCCAAGGTAAAAAGCTCCTCGTCAGGAGCACCTTGGACGGTCCTATCAAGAAATTGGTAGTGGGTGACTTCGGTCATCGCCTGGCGGGGAGCTTTGTATTTCCCAGCCAAATAAAACCGTCCAAGGTAATGTCACAATCAAACGCTGGAGATAAAATCTCCGCAGTAAAAACATATTTCGAGGAAATCTCGGGCAAGTTAAAAACAGGTCAAGCCCGTGAGCATTCATATCGTCCTGCTTTTGAACACCTAGTCAAAAGTCTTGATGAGAAGCTTTCCGTAGTAAACGAGCCGAAGCGATCCGAACACGGTGCGCCAGACTTCATTTTTCTCCGTGGCCCACTCACTATAGGATACGCTGAAACGAAAGATATCGACGTCGATCTCGATAAGGTTGAGAAGTCAGAACAGCTCGAACGATATCTCGGCTATTCCAACCTCATCCTTACTAATTGTCTTGATTTTCGTTTTTTCAGAAATGGCGAGAGATATTGCGAGCCAATAGTCATAGGCACACTTTCGGGCGACTCCATCATTGATAAACAAGATCGATTTACCCTCCTTGCAGAAACGCTTTCGGATTTTCTCAAAGGCAAACCGGAGCAAATACGAAGTGGTGCGCGACTCGCTCGTATCATGGGAGGTAAAGCTCGTCGCATACGAGATAATGTCATACGCTTTCTTACTGATGATGCAACAAAAAATGAAGGACTGCGACAGGTGTACGAGACCGTAAAGAAACTCCTTGTTCACGATCTTACAACTGAGGCCTTCGCTGACATGTATGCACAGACTTTAGTGTATGGACTTTTCGTTGCGCGTTTCCATGATACATCTCAAGAGCCATTCACTCGACAGAAGGCCCGTGACCTCGTTCCAGCATCCAATCCATTCCTCAGACACTTTTTTGATCATATCGTCGGTCCTGATTTTGACAAACGCCTAGCATATATCGTCGGAGAGCTTTGCGATATTTTTTCTAATGCGAATGTGAAGGAACTAATGAGTGAGTATTTCAAGAAAGGCGATCTATGGGGAAAGACACATGAAGGCCCTGACCCAGTCATCCATTTCTATGAAGATTTCTTGAAAGAATACGATGCTGAACAGCGCAAGAAGCTCGGTGCATTCTATACACCTTTGCCAGTTGTCCACTTCATCATCCGATCAATCGACTCGATTCTAGAAAAAGACTTCGGTCTTACCCAAGGTATCGCGGACACCTCTAAGGTCGATATTACCAACATGGTGCAGGGTAAGAAAATAAAGGAGTCTGTGCATCGGGTGCAGATTCTCGACCCTGCCACTGGTACTGGCACATTCCTCAATGAAACAGTGCGTGCTATTCATACCAGATTTGCTGATCAAGCCGGTAGATGGAAATCCTATGTCGACGAGAATCTGCTTCCTCGTCTATACGGCTTCGAGCTTATGATGGCACCGTACACCATCGCTCACCTTAAACTCGGCATGACGCTTGCCGATACTGGCTACACTGCATTCAATCATCGCCTTGGTATCTACCTCACGAACTCTCTCGAGGAGGCTCACAATACCGAGGGTAGCCTATTTTCAATCGGCCTTTCTCAAAGCATCGCCGAGGAGGCCATCAAGGCATCGCAGATAAAGAGCCAGAAGCCGATCATGGTGGTCATGGGTAATCCGCCCTACAGTGTCAGCTCGTCGAACAAAGGCGAATGGATTACTGATCTTATAGATGTATATAAGACTAATCTGAATGAAAAAAGTTATAACGCTCTTTCTGATGACTATGTAAAATTTATTCGCTTTGCAGAATATTTTATCGAGAAAAATAAGACTGGTATTGTTGCGATGATTACTAACAATTCTTTCTTAGACGGAGTTACTCATCGTCAGATGAGAAAGCACCTGCTCGAAACATTTGATGAAATTTACATCCTTGATCTGCATGGTAATTCTAAGAAAAAAGAGACAGCACCAGACGGTAGTAAGGATGAAAACGTATTTGATATTCAGCAAGGTGTAGCCATTTCAATTTTTGTACGCAGTGAAGATAAGAAAAAAGGCTTAGGAGCGGTGCATCATGCAGAATTATATGGAAAACGTGAGGACAAGTTTGAGGCTCTTAATAAAAGTAATCTAGCGACAGTAAAATGGGATAAGCTTGAGTATACCGAGCCGTATTATTTCTTCGTACCAAAAGATTTTGGAGCGAGTGAAGAATACGACAAGGGATTCAAGGTAGACGAATTGTTTATGATTAAGGCCGCTGGCATAAAGACTCATCACGATGATGTGGTCATTGCATATTCCGAAGACGAACTTAGGAAGCAAATATTAGATTATTTTAAGGATGCAAGTTATCCCTTTGATACCGAAAAGATTAAGCCAATCTGTTATCGACCATTTGATCAGAGACTTATATATTATGATACAGAGATAGTGGTGCGACACAGAAAAGAGCAGATTAAGCATTCTTTTTACCCTAACATAGCCCTTCTTTCTGGGAGACAGTCTAAATCAGATCAAGTTAACCATTTCTTTGTAACGAATTTATTATCCGAAATGAAGACGGCGGAAAGCAGTACAGGCTCTTATCATTTCCCATTATATTTATATGCTGAAGATGGATCAAAAATACCTAACCTCAAAAAAGAGATTGTCCAAGAGATAGAAAAAATAATTGGGAAGGCTTCGCCTGAAGATATATTTGATTACATCTACGCCGTCCTGTACTCGCCAGCTTATCAAGATGCATACAAGGCATTTTTGAAAATAGATTTTCCTCGTATCCCATATCCGAAAGATACAAAGCAATTCCAGTCACTAGTAGCGCTTGGACGAGAGCTACGCGAAATCCATTTACTTACGTCAACGAAGCTTGATAAGCCTGTAGTCACGTACCCAATTGTCGGTTCGAATACCGTGGAGGCTATATCATATAAAAATGGTGCTGTATTTTTGAATAAGGATCAATATTTCGGTAACGTGCCAGAGGTTGCGTGGAGCTTCTTCATCGGTGGCTATCAGCCAGCGCAAAAGTGGCTCAAAGACCGTAAGGGTTGTACCCTAAGCGATGATGAGATTGGCCATTACCAGAAAATTATTGTTGCACTTGTGGAGACCGCACGGATAATGAAGGAGATAGACAGAATCGGAGAATAAGCACTTCCTGTTAATGAAAGTGTCTATCGACGACGGCGACTGATTCTATGGCTTAAAATATCATTTTGAACGACTGTCACATTATTAATAGCCGTCTATGATTACAATATTCTCTGCCAATGGCCGCCGGTGTAGCCGCAGCCGTCGAGATTGTCATCATCGTCCCTGTCGCCGAAGAGGTTGATCCAGGTAATTGACGGCGTCGGCGGTATCGGATGGTCTATGATATCGAGCATGAGTATGGTGAATGCGTCGGCGATGTCGTCGTGCTTCTCGATGCCAAAGTTGACCAACTGGCTTATGAGCTGCTCGTTTCCCTTAGATGCGAACAAGACCTGACCGCTTTTGATGCGGTGACTGGCGATGACGAGACGACTTCTTTTGTCCTGTGAGCCAATCCTGACCGCACGTACCTTCAAGCCGTCCCTTTGAAGCATCTGAGGAAGCGATCTCTGGTAGCCGACATCCTCTATAGCAAACTCGGGATAGAATTCGCTCGACAGGCTACGATCTAACTCCTTGCAGAGCTGTACCGTATCGGGGAATTCCATGCGTTTGTTGATGACAATGGGGTCGATGAATATGGTGACCTTGCCCTTATCATCCTTGTAGAGCCTCGCCATCACCATGGCCGTATAGTCGGCTGTCTCTTTTTCCGATATAGCCAAGTCCATGCCGATCCGTATGCTCCGGAGGTACTTTTCATCCGGCAATACGTCCCAGTAGTGTATCCAATCGCGATATATGACTTGGTCATCGGCCGGTATGATCTTCAAGAGGTACTCCCTTTGCCACGCATTATCATTGCCGACATTCTTCCGCTCCGTCTCGATCGCCTCCATGTCTGGATATTTGCCCGGCCAGAGGATCTGGTCGTCTGCACCGATGAGCGGATACGATTTGAACGTCCCATTTATCCTCTCCTCGCGTATATTCTGCCGTAGGCGCATGAGTAGCGAGTCCTCATGGAGGAGGTTGCCGATGACTACGTACTTAGTATTTTTGTCACCGGCAGGGATGACCTCACCAGTAATCCATTGATACGTCTTGTCGCGACCTTCGCGCGTCTTGGTCGACGCTATATCCTCGACGTCATCCAAAATGACGAGGTCGGGGCGGTGTTGGCCATGACGGAGTCCACGGATGGACTGCTCGCTTGAAGCGACCGTGATACGAGCATTCAGGTTAGAGAAGACGAGCGATCCAGAGCCCCACTCATCCGGCTCATCTTGGAAGGGGCCGAGGTCGTTCTTGAGAAGGATGTTCGTTTCGAGCTCGCGGCGCAGATTCATCATGTGCTGTTTGGCCTGCACCTTAGTCTGGCAGAGAATGAGGACGAATTTCTTTTTGGGCCTTCCCAGTATCGACCAGATAGGATACGAGGTCGTGATGATAGTCGACTTGCCCGAGCCGCGGAATGCAACAATGAAGAGCTTCCGGATATTATCGTCCTCTGTTAGGGCAAATATCTCTTTCTGGAACGGCGCGGTGGCATAGCTCACGTAGTGGGCGAGGTAGAAGTGGAAGAAGTACAGATGGCTTTCGCGAGTGATTGCCGTGCGGACGCTCCTGTCATTGAACATCTTGCCGAAGAGGTCGTCTGGAATGAGATTAGATGAGTTAGTCATGTTAGTGTTATATGAACATGCTGCCGCCGTTCCTTTCGACGAATCCCATATATGAATCAAAGCCCTGCGTCTCCTGTATCCTTTCAAGCGCACCGAGGTACATCATGACAAAAGCGTCCGCGAGGTCATCGTGATTTTCCCGACCGAAGCCGGTGAGCTGGGCTATGAGGTCGTCCGCGCCTTCCTTTGGAAAGAGGATGAAGCCTTCCTGTATGGCAGTAGAGGTTAGAGTCAACCGTGACCTCTTATCGACCGTATTTTTCATGCCTTTGACGTCAGCGACGTCACCTGCCCGTAGGAACTGGGCGAATATCTCCTGGAATCCGTTCGTCTCAATGGAGATGACCGGATTGGCGAAGCAGCCGCTGAAGCGGAGTGTTGGGATCAGGCTATTGATATTAGCGATCGTCTCGTGGAAGGTCATACGACTGTTCACAGGATTTGGCATCACGAGGAACTTCAGACTACCGTTGTAGCGACACAGGACGCCGCTTACAATCGCTGTGTAGTCGGCGCTCGCGCTCTGCGATATGGCAAGGTCGACGCCCATGAATCCGCCGTAGACACTGAGTCCCTCGACGTCATCTACTGATGTGCAGTCATGGTACTGGATCCATTCGGGATATATGGCTCGGGAGCTGCTGGACACGATTTTGAGGAGATACTCCTGTTGCCAAGCTATCTCATCGGCTACGCTCTGACGGAGGTTCTCGATCTTCTCCTTGGTATCGAACTTACCCGGCCACAGGCAGTCACCGTGCTCGTTCAATATGGGGAACCACTTGAATACACCCTTGAGCTCTCCGTCCTCGATCTTCCGGCGGAGCCGCATCATGAGCGAGTCCTCGTGAAGGAGGTTGCCGACGGCGACGATGCGGGTGCCAAGATCGCCGAGAGGCACCACCTCCCGAGCGAACCAGTCGAATATCTTGTTACGGCCTTCAATCGTTTTGGTTGAATTGAGGTCTTCTATATCGTCTAAGATTATGAGATCCGGCCTATGCTCGTGGTGACGTATGCCGCGAATGGATTGATCAATGGAAGCAATGGTGATACGTGAGCCGGTATTGCTGAAGGTCACTGAATACGCGCCCCATTCTCCGGTTGCGTCTTCATGGAATGGCCCAAGGTCGCTTTTGAGGAGTCTGTTCGTCTCAAGTTCATAGCGCAGATTGGCCATATGCTGTTTAGCTTGAGCCTGTGTCTGACAGATAATGAGAACGAACTTCTTTTCCTGAACGCCAAGGATAGCCCAGAGCGAATATGAGAACGTGACCAACGTCGACTTGCCCGATCCACGAAAAGCGACGATACAAGCGAGGTTATTCGACTGATCCTCGGTGATGCGGAAAATATCCTTGTGGAATTCGGCCACCGGATATTTGACGTAGTTGGGGAAATAGACATGGAAGAACATCAGATGATTTTGTCGAGTGATGCCGCGACGGATGGCTCGGTCGCTCACGATCTTTTTCATCAGATCTTCGGGGATGAAGTCATTGTTCATGATGTTTTTTGGTTATCATTTGTAATGTCGGGCTCTTTTTTCTGCTCCGGAAATATCGCCGGCAGTGTCTCAGTCTTCTTTGCGTCGGCATTGGCTACCTCCGGCATGGCGAGAGATGCGAGGCGTAGGGCTTCACGGACAACAGCCTCCTGCTCTGGTGTGAGCTCTTCCTGTATCGCTGTCGTCACTTCAATGCGGTTGCGATATGTGGGATGATGGTGGCGAAGCCAATAGATGATGGCCGCCATGTTCTTGTCTTTGATCGCGGAGATGAGCTGATTCTCGGCCAGATCGTTTACCAACCGCGATCCTTCCTGCAAGGCTTCGTCTGCGGCCTTGGCGAAAGCCTTGTCATCTTCACGCCAGCGGTAGTAAGTGCCACGGCTAATACTGAGCTTTTCGCAAACGGCTTGGATGATTGGAGTCTTCTGGAGGTTCTCCAACAGCAGAGCTTTCTCGCGTTCCTGCCTCGCCTGAATTGTCGCCTTCTTTTTATCCATATATTTTTATGGCCTTGATGCCGGTTAATTTCTCAAACCGCTCGACGATGGTCTGGCAATATTCCGGATCGATTTCGATCATCACGCACTTCCGCCGTGTCTGTTCGGCGGCCATTAATGTCGAGCCCGATCCGCCAAAGGAGTCGTATACGACATCACCGATCCGAGAGCTGTTCAGAATGAGCTTGCGCAGGAGTCCCACAGGCTTTTGTGTAGGATGGAGCTTGCTCTTATTCGGCTTGGGGTAGAAGAGAAGACTCTTATCCTTCGATTTCATGAATTCATGTGTGCCGTGCCAACCATATGCGATGAGCTCATGCTGGGGGAGGTAGTCCATGCGGCCAAGCACGGAGTGATTCTTAATCCAGACCAAGAGCTGAGCGAAGGTAAATCCTGCATCTTTCATTCCTTCACGGAGAGCGAAGATCATTTTGTCTGAATTGAAGATATATACCGCATTTTTTCTGGTGAGGTGCGGCTTGACCGCATAGAGCCATTCATGGGTGAAGCGGATATACTCCGATTCGCTCTGGATATGGTCATTGGCGATGACTTTACCCTTCGAGATGGTCTGGAAGTCGGCCTTGTTTTCGACGTATCCGACGCCGTACGGAACATCCACGAGCACCAGATTTACCTTCGAGCCGTTAAGCACCTTAGACACGAATGCTTGGTCACGGGCGTCACCACAGCCAAGAACGTGGTCACCGAGCCGTATGACGGTGCCGACCTTAATTGAACTTTTTGGCTTTGGTGTTGGTGAGTTTTTCATATCGGTTGATGATTACTTGGCAAAATACCGGCTCTATCTCGACCAGATATGCCGTACGCTTCAATTGCTCGCATGCTATGAGCAAGCTGCCAGATCCAGCTGTGAGATCAAGCACGATGCCGCCGACCTTCGAGCAACGCCGTAGGGACTTTTCATACAGGGTCGGGGGCTTACTTGTCGGGTGTTCGTAGCTGTTACCGGAGAGCCTCTTTGAGAGCCATATGTTGAACATATCCATGATGTCGTCGGAGAGGCGATTGCCGCTACCGACCTCGCGGTTCATGACCTCGTTCAGGTTCTTTGCCTTGTCGGAGAGGTACGGCTTACCGATGCACCCATACGAGCACAGCTCGGTCACTTTGTTGAAGGCGACCTGCGGTGTCGGGTTCATATTGTCTTTGAGCCAGAAGCAGAGACGTTTGAAGCCGATGCCGAGCTCCTTGTATAGCTCCTGAATCATGCCTGCATACTTCTCGTCGTGCCAGAAAAATATATGGCAGTCCGGCTTGGCGACACCGAGGCCGCTTTGCATGATCTTCTTCACGAACGTGCGGTATTCGCTGTCGGTCTTTTTGTCGTTGGTTTTGCCGCCGTATGCCTGCTTGCCACCCATGCCGCGGTCATAGCTGAGCCCGATATTGTATGGAATATCGGTATTCAGGACGTCCACTCGGGTCTTGCTGAGCATCTTTTTGACGCCACTGGCATCAGTTGAGTCCATGCAGGCAAGGACATGTCGGCCAAGGCGGAATATGTCGCCTGATTTGATCTTTGTCTTTACAGCTTCCTTGACGGCTTCATCGACATCGAAGTTATCGTCTTCGGTCTCGAGGGAATCGTCCCAGATATGCGACAGATCGGAATCTTCGAAGCCGACGTTGAGGAGAAGGTCGACATCAAATGACTTCAGGAGATCGAAGTCCCATGCGCCTTGATTGGCATTCATGCGGAGCAGTAGCTCCCGTTCCTTTTTCTCGCTTGAGATATTGACGCAGACGACCGGCACTGTCTCGATGCCAAGCTCCTTGGCCATGGTCCAGCGAAAATGCCCTGAAATTATCCGGTCCTTATATTTCGGATGTGCATTCACGAGCAATGGCTCGGTCAAGCCGAAGCGAGTGATGCTCTGACGCAGATCCTCCTTGGCCTTGTCGCTCCAAAAGCGAGGATTGATTGGTGATGGCTTCAATGAGCCAATCGGCACATATGTAACTTTTATATCCTTGAATTGCTTCATATACTGACTAATAATGTATGCAAGGCTCGGACACGAAAAAAGCCGCTTGTGGCGGCACTGATTTCTCATGAAGATGGCTCTAATTCTGGTGCTTTTCTCTCATCTGCATCAATGATTCTATCTGGTTCGCTTTTGCCAAATCTTTTCGGGTATATGCGCGATACGGTATCTTCTTCCTCTGAATTTTAGAGTATATTTCATATCGCTGAGGCTTAAGGTACCCCTTGCGATCCCAGCGGCGGAGGGTGTCGGAGCTCTTCCCGGTAATCCGAGCGAATGTTTCTATCTTCCAGCCGATATGGTCGCCGTCTTTTCCAGCATCATAGTCCGGTATGTGTGTCTCACCGATAGTGTCTGTTTCGGAGATAGTATCGGCTAAGGTCATATCGTCACCCTCGTCATCGGTATATATCTTGTCCAGCGATACGGCGTTACTGTCATCGATCTCGGGAGAGAAGTATATTCTCATCTTCTCTTCGAGCTTCTTGACTACATAATCAGTGAATGGATATTCGTCATTTGAAAAAATGTGCCCCAGTTTTGCCACTCGTCTGTTCATGGGAAATATCTTGACCTGAAATGGTGATACCTCGTCCTTGTCGAGACGATGCATGGTTGCATAGAAGAAATCAAAATCCTGAGCCAGATTGGACAGTTCTTTTTCGACGATGGTCTGGAGTTCTGCTTCCGGAAAGACTGATGCCTTTTTCTTAATGAGCCGCTTGGCGATATTTTTTGTCAGTGGGACAAATAGCTTACAAAGCTCCTGCCGGAAGTACGCCTTGATCCGTGAGTCAGGCATCGGCTTGAAGGTGGCGATGGAGACGAAGTAGTTCATCATCTGCCGGTACGTCAGGCTCTTTGAGAGATCCCGGTATTTTTTGTTCCGGAACGGAAGCTGAAAAAATCGGATCATGTCCTCGGGCGAAAGTACGGGCATCACTTCAAAGCCGTAGCAGTTATCGGAGTAGCCATAGAGCCTAGACCATTCCCGTTCGATCACGCCGATGAAGCCATCGTCGTCGGTTGGTAGCGGTTTAGGCGACTCAGCTATCATGTTGCAGAAGAGCACTTTGAACTTATCAAGGAATGATGTGAGAAAATCCGGGTAGCCTTCCTTCGCAATATCATCGGCGCTTGAAATCAGAAGTGATGCTATAGCGGCATCGACGATGGCAGTCCTGATCTGCTCGTCGACCTGCTTGTCGCTCTTTTTGATACTGTAGTACGCGAGCCCATTGTCTACGAGATGTTTCAGGAATGGATTTGTCATATCGATGAGCAGATAGAATACCGGCCAGTTGACCTGCCTACCGGCTTGGTCATCCCCGACCTTCCAGTTGCCGAATACTTCATTCCGCAGATACAACAGCCGGTCATCTTGGGGAAGCATCAATGGCGATTGGTTGAGCACCCACTTCTTGTATATTTCAAAATATTTGGGATGCTTCTCGATGTACTCAAAATACTGATCCTCGAATTGGGGGAGGGCTGCAAGGTTGGATTCGACGATCATCCTAATGCGCTCATCGATTATGGCGTTCAGGAATTCAGACCTGATTTTTTGATACGGCCATTCCATGTCTTAATTATACATACGGCGACGGAGAATGAGCATACGCTAATGCAATGAAACGAAATACACGTTCTGTCAAATGAGACACGGATCAGAGCCATTAAGGACTGTCTCATTTGTCTCATTTTGTTTTTTCAGACCAAGACCCACAAGCCTCAAGTCCGCGAGCCGAAAGATGCTAGAATACCCTTACAAGGTCTCGAGGTGTGGGTACCATACCCGAGTAGCCCGCCAACATAGTATGGTATCCTTATATCAAGAAGAAACGTGCTGTCGGGGCATTGTCGAAAATAGAATATGGTTAGAATTACAAAGAAACTTTTTCGAGTGATTTTTGTATGTTTGTTAATTGTGAGTCTGTGTATGGGTATAGGTATATGGTTTGTGTATCAAAAAAATAATGTACGTGATCAGAAAAAATTTGTCTCATGGGCTTCGATAGTACCGATAGAATCCACACAATTATATCCAGTTACTGATGTCGTAGACGGTGATACGATCAAGACGACTATTGAAGGGCATAACATCACCATTCGCTTACTTGGGATCAATACTCCTGAAGTGATCGATCCACGAAAACCAGTCGAATGTTATGGTCCTGAGGCGTCTGCAGAGACAAAATCCCTTTTAACAGGGAAGAGTGTGTCATTAGTTTTGAATCTAAACTATGAAAGAATAGATAAATACGGACGATTATTGGCATATGTCCATGTTGGCAGTCTCTTTATAAATGAGTACCTCGTCAAAGAGGGTTATGCTCGCGAGTATACATTCAACAACAGAAATCCCTATCAGTATCAAAGTCTATTCAAAGCAGATGAATTAGAGGCTAAACAAGCTAAAAAAGGATTATGGGGAAAATGTTCCACCAATTAAAAAAAAATTATGAAGAGATTATTTTGCGTTCAGATATAGGTAGATATCCTCAACTGCCTTTACCGCATCACCTGCAGCAATGTTATTTTGATGATACAGACCATCGGTGCAATCACCAGCCGCCCAGATTCCTGTCGTTCCGGCGCGCTGGTTTTTTGCGTCTACGATTACGTGGTTGTATTGATCAAGTTTGATAAGATCTTTGACAAAATCAGTATTTGGTACAGAACCGATCTCCACGAATATCCCTGTTGTAGGCAATTCAATATCCGTATTCGTTTTTGAATTAGTATATATACATGAAGAAACGAATTTACTACCTTTAACTTCTTTTGGAAGAGCGAACTCTATACCTTTAAATTTTGGATTTTTTGAAACAGCTTCAACAGTGCCAGGGTCAGCTTTAAACTCACTTCTACTCAATAATGTGACGCTTTTACAATAGGCGAGAAGTTGTGATGCACTTTCAAATCCTGCATTGCCTCCACCAACAACGACGACATCTTGACCGTCATAGAGTGGTCCATCGCATGTAGCGCAATATGTGAGGCCTTTATGTTCATATATATCCGCACCAGGTACATCGAGTTTACGTCTACGACTTCCAGCTGTGATTAATATTGTTTGCGCCTCGTATGAACCTTTATCAGTTGAAATTGTAAATGCGCTTTTACCTGAACCTTGAACTTTCAAACGTGAGACTTTATTTACATATTCTCCTTCTTTAAAATCAATCACATCTTTACCATATGCCTTGGCATGATTCTCTAAATTCTTTGATAGCTCAAGCCCAGAAATGGCTATTGTGCCAACCCAATTTTCAATTTTTTCCGAAACATTGCTCTGTCCGAGCCAATCTTTGGTTATAAATACTGTCTTGAGACTTTTGCGAGCAGCATAGACAGCTCCAGCGGCACCTGCAGGCCCTCCACCAATGATTGCGAGGTCGTATAACATAGTGGAATACAGTATAGCATATCTCTGGTATACTATTGTCATGAATATTCACCTGATCTTTCATGATTCTCTCTATCTTTTTGATATTTTGCTCGTATTGTCTATTATTTTCTTCATCGCTTTTAAAGCTAAACCAGGTGTAGCAAAATCGATGCTCATAGTTACTTGGATTGGCGTCATTATATTTGTCGTCTCTCATATCCTCGGAGTTTCAGTTGATGATCCTGAATTATCTCGCAAGATTCTGATGTTTAATCTTGTTGATTTATTTCTACCTCTTTCTACAGCTCATTGCGTCTTCACGCTTCTTGGCAAAGCCAAACAACAGTGGAGGGTATTGGTTGCTTCGTATGTTATAGCCATTGGACTTGCCGTATTTTTTATCATTAATCCACACCTATTCCTTCTCGAATCTGTTCCAAAGATGTACTTTCCAAATTATTATGTGCCCGGACCATATTATTGGGTCATGCTCGCATATTTTGGCGTATTGACCGCGTATTTTCTCTTATGGATGAGAAATATGTATGTTATTTCGAATGGAAATGAAAAAAATAGAATCAAATATTTTTTGATAGCATTATTTTTTGGATTTTCTATTGGTTCACTAGATTTTTTCCTTATTTATAATATTCAGATTGATCCACTCTGGGGATTTCTTTTTATACCGTTTTCAGTCATACCGTTTACGTATGCAGCACTTCAGTATGAGCTTCTGGACATCTCTGTTGTAGCAAAAAAGGCTCTCGTATACGCAGTTATGACAGCATTTATCGGTTTTATGCTGAGTCTACTCAATTACGCCAACGTTATCATTATTGGTAATTATCCAGAATTTCCAAATTGGATTCCTTCACTCGTATTAGCTTTGATAAGTGCAATCGCGGTTGTGGTTACGTGGACAAAAATTCGTGAAGGGGATATTTTGAAATATGAATTCTTGAATGTGGTCACACACAAATTCCGTACACCTCTTACTACGATAAAGTGGAATCTGGAAAATATCCGCGAATCTGTCCCAGAAGCCCTCAAAGTTGATGTTCAGCAGATTCAGACAGCAAATGAACGTCTGGTAGAGCTTACTGATACACTCGTAAATTTGTCGAGTACAGAAGATAAGACATATGAATATTCATTAGCTGAGAGTGATATTGGATCGGTGCTCAATGAGTGTGTGGCAGCAGTAGAAGATAAGGCTCATGCGAAAAGTATTCAAATTTCGTATCAAGAGCAGCCACTTATTCCTGTAGTTGCTGATCCCAAAAGAATTAGATTTATTTTCCAGACCTTACTCGATGATGCAGTAAGTTATACTCCTACTGGAGGTACAATAACTATTACGGTGAAGGAGATTGACGGTCATTTTTCTCGAAATAATGTCAGCATTAAAGTCAGTGATACGGGTATAGGTATTCCAAAGGATGAAATGCGTTATATTTTCACCAAATTCTATCGTGCAAAAAATGCGCGAAAAGCTGATACTGAAGGTATGGGTATAGGTCTGTATCTTTCAAAACGTATTATTGAAAGACATCGAGGTAAAATATGGGTTGAATCAGCAGGAGAAGGCAAAGGAACAACATTTACCGTTATGCTTCCGTTAGTATAGTACTTATAATAAAAATCCGGTCAGACCGGATTTTTAGTTGATGTGTTATTTCAATCGAGATCTTCGGAGGAAAGCAGGGACTGCACCCCAGTCATCATCGTCACTCGTTTCTGCTTTAGTATCTTTACGAACTACTGAATCGGTTGGCTTTGCAATAACTGGACTTTCTTTACGATCGCTCGATGATAGTGTATTGAAAATTTTTCCAGCGGAACTGGCAAGACCTCCACGGACACTTTGTTTCTCAGTAACGGTTTTAGAAAAAGATCCAATTGGTGATACCTCAGCAGGGGTATTGTTTGAAGAAGTTTTTGAAGCAGTTGATTCGGGGAAACCAGTAGCGATGACAGTAACACGAACCTCGTTTTTCTTGAGCTTATCGTCACGAACTGTACCGAAGATAATCTTGGCCTCAGGATCGATAGATTCAGTGATAACCTTGGCAGCATCCTGGATTTCAAACATAGTGAGATCCTCACCACCTGCAATCGAGAAGAGAACACCCTTGGCACCAGTGATAGAAACATCGAGCAGAGGACTGTTGATAGCGGCCTTGGCTGCTTCTATAGCGCGATTCTCACCGGTTGCAGAGCCAATACCCATGAGTGCTGAACCAGCATTTTCCATGACGGTGCGAATGTCAGCGAAGTCAATGTTAATGAGACCAGGAGTGGTGATGAGGTCAGAAATACCTTCAACCGCATGGCGAAGAATTTCATCACACATAGAGAATGCATTTTTTACAGTTGTATCTTTACCAACAGTTGAGAGGAGTCGGTCATTTGGTACAACGATGATAGCATCAACCTCTTTTTTGAGTTCCTCGAGAGCTGTATCAGCGATACGTGCACGTTGTCGTCCTTCAAAGAAGAATGGCTTGGTGACGACACCAACAGTCAAACATCCGAGCTCTTTAGCGATACGAGCAACCATAGGTGATGCACCGCTACCTGTTCCACCACCCATACCACATGTCACGAAGACCATGTCTGCGCCCTTGATAGCGTCCTGGACTTCATCGCGCGTTTCTTCAGCGGCACGACGGCCGAGATCTGGATTCATGCCAGTTCCAAGTCCACGGGTAAGATTTTTTCCAATGTGGATTTTCTTTTTAGCGAGAGAACCATGAAGATCTTGAGCATCAGTGTTGACGACAATAAAATCAACTCCTTTAACTTTGGCGTTAATCATGTGATTAACCGCATTTCTACCAGAACCACCGACACCAAGGACTTTGATGCGTGCGAAGGTTTCGATATCAGGAGTTATGTGGGGCATGAAGATAAGTTAAAAGTTAACGTATAAAGTTAAAAAATGTAGAATTGAAAATTCGAGTGGTACGTATGTTGAAGCAAATAAAACACCAGAATATGGTGCGTCGATTTCTGAATACAAACAACTCGATATACCTTGTATCATATCAAGTTATATCCAGTCTGCAAGGTGATATACCTATTGACAGTAGACGTATAAAGATTTATGAAATTGACTTCACAAAAACAAAAAGAGCGAGAATAGTTATGAGAATTTCCAGCCAAAAGGTAGCAGTTTTCCAATATGTCTCCGTAAGAAAATGGAAATATTGCATAAGTGATCCAGGTCTATCGTTTGTTGGTTTTTCTCGCGCCTCAAGTTTAATCGCGACCCTCTTGTTTGAAAATGGGGCATACCAGCGGATACCGTATTCTATAGAATCTAGAATAAAATGACTCCATGTCCCTATTAAAATTATCCAACCGACATATTGCGTGAAAGTCGAATTGCTTACGATGCCGAGTGTAACAATACATAGGCAGATGACGAGCCATAAAAAAGGAACGTGTGTAATATAATTTCTATGACTATCTTTTCTATCTGCAGTTTGATGGCGATATTTCAAATTGAAAAAAAATAAATCAACATCAGGAAATTCTCCTGCACAGGTGCCTAATAATAAAAGTATGTTTAGTTGATGAATCGAAAGATTAGGATGAAAAATAGCGAGCAATGCTGTAGTCGCCAAATATCCGCCAGCTAGATGTCCAGGTAAAACCATATTATTTAGGTATTGTATGTACTATGGCAAAAATTGTCTAATCCAACGTGTCACAGCTCGCCACAGGTTAACAAAGAATATTTTAGTTCCATCTATCTCAGGTCCCTCATCTGCATGAATACCCCAGATGCAAAGCCCGTATGCTACTGCCCATGTCCCATCTTTAAATGATGCTTTACTGGTAGTATCACTGATAGAACCGATACGTGAAGGGAGTTTGAGGGCGAGGCGAGCCATATCATCGATAGAATGCATACCTGAACCACCACCAGTGATGATGATACCTGCAGGAAGTAGTCCATTTCTACCAATCTTCTTCAGGTGGGCTTCTATGAGTTCAAACATATCAGATATTCGAGCTGAGACAATTTCTTCCAATTTTTTTCGTGGGTATGAGCTGCCAGTTATTGCCCCAATCTTTATTTGCTCAGCTTCTTCAAGTGGAACCTTGAGACCAAGAGCAATATCGTTGGTGATGTCGGTCGAACCTATAGGGAAGACTTCGAGTGATGTGGGGATGTTATTTTCAAAGACGGCAATAGAAACGGTCTCAGCGCCAATATTTGCAAGGATTGATCCAGCGATTTTTTGAGATTTTGAAAGTGTCACAAAACCAGCAGCAACTGGTGATGCCATGATGTCCTGTACTTGGATACCCGCTTCATTCACTGCTTGTATGAGATCGGCCACATGGTGTTCAAGGCACGTGATGAAGAGAGTCGTCAATTCAAATTTATTGCCGGACATGCCAAGGGGATTTCCTAAAGCAGGATTACCATCGATAGTATATTGAACAGGAATACTATAAATAATTCGTCGATTAGCGATAGCGGAACGCGGTATGTCTTTTTCACATTGCTCTTGGAGCTTGGTGAGATCCATTTCCGTAATCTCAGCGTCTGCACGAGATGTGATAATAGAACTTGTAATCGTAATACCCGTGAGTCCTATACCACCCACTCCCACAAAAGCCTTTTTAACTTTGACACCTGCTTTTTCTTCTGCGAGGGTTATGGCTTGTTTGATACTTTCAGCAACATCTTTTACATTGGTAACATATCCATGGCGAAGACCGTGGCTATCAGCCACACCAGCACCGATAATTTTCGGAAGACCTTTTTCGTTTTTCTCTCCTGCGTCAGCAATAATTACCTTCACATGGTATGTTCCGACATCTATTCCAGTAATTATGTTTTTAGACATTGAATTTCCTACGTATTTTGACCTCTATACGTTCCATTATAGCTCCATGGTCGTGTCCTTTCAAATGTGTACAACCGTGAATGAAGAGGAAAGCGAAGAAGTTTTCATATGTCCGGTCAAATTTTTTCGCCTCTTCGCGTGTTTCTGTGAGAGAAATATATATTTCACCCTCGGTTGTAGATAATGGAAAACTCAGAATATCTGTGGCGTGTTCTTTGTTTCTATATATAGTATTGAGTTTCTGTATGTGTTCAGAGCTCGTGATAATGAGGTTGAGTTTGTATCCTTTACCGAGAATTGCATTTTTAATTTCAGCAAAAGAAATACGCGGAATTGAACCGCGTGTTTCATTTACTAGTGTGAAATTATTATTTTCGTGCGCCACGTTCTGGTTTTACTGGTGCTTTACCTTGTTTAACGAGGAGAGCAAGAGCTGATTTGCGAGCAATGGCTTTGAGCGTCTTTTGTTTGACCTTATATGGTGATTGGACGCGAGTAGCATAGCGGAGTGAGCGTTTACGATTGATGACGCCAGAACTCTGGACTTTTCTGCTAAAACGGCGAAGGACGCCAAGGGCGTTTTCGTTAGGATTGCGAGTGATTTCTACGTTTATCATATAGGGTACTAGGATAACACAGGTTTTATTTAGGTGCAAATTTTCTTGAGATGAGACTTTACTTCCAATAATCCGTTTCTATCTTCTTCATATACTTTGAAAGCTCATCTAGAGAAATAACGGACTGTGCATGTGTATCAGTATTGCGAACAATTGCGGTCTTTTCAACAGCTTCTTTTTTGCCCATAACGATAGTATACGGCATGTGGAATTTTTCATTGGCTGAGACCTGTGCGGTGAGACGATCTTTGGCAAGACAGAGATACAAGGGTACTTTGACTTGGCGAAGTTGCTCGACAACATTGAGTGCTACAAGTTTTGATTCGAGTCCTAGTTGAACGAATGACGCGATTGGACGCTTCATTTTTGAAACTGACTTACGGAGTGCAGGACTCGTTTCTTTGATGAGGATCGACATGCCGACACCTTGAACATCACGTTTCATATTGAGACGCTTTGCTAAACCATTGTAGCGAACACCGATGGCGAGAAGACGCTGATCTTTTTTCTTTGAATCAATTTTGTTGTTAACAATGGCACAAATAGTCTCTGTACAATATTTACGATTTCCAATGAGACTATTGTTGATGGTGTAAGGAATACCGAGTGTCTCACAATATTCAAGAATTTCTTCAAGGTGACGACGGCTATTTTCTGAAAGAAAATCCATTGATTTTGGAGCTTTTTGATTGAGTTCAAGACAAGGTTCATCATGACACGATAACAATTCAAATGGATCTCTTTTTAACATCTGACGACATTCAGGTGTCATATCATTTATATGTTTTCTGTAGTATGCCGTGAGTTCACGCGCAAAACGAGCAATAGAATCACGATCACCTATCGAATTTATTTCGACAGCAGTGTCTGTATAGCCTTCATCTGCAAGTATGGCACGACTTGTTTGGATAAGTGTGGCTTCAGCAATTGAACCTGATGAGCCGATAATCTCGAGATCAGCATAACGATGGTATCCACTTTTTTTGATCGAATTTCTGAAAGCATCCTTGAAATAGAGCATAACGGGTTGAGGTTGATCGATCCAACCTGCTTCGTGATATGTACGAATCAGAGCAATTTTTTCTTCCGCATGAAGAGGAAGACGTCCATGTTTCTCTGTCTCATCATCTATATGATCACCTTCCATGATATCTTTGGCTGCATCGGTGTCTGCTTTGGTGATTGAAGGACTTTTCATAGGAGCAAAGCCATAATAGACAGCAGTTTCGCCTATTTTATCGAGATGTTCGTATGAGATGAATTTACCATTTTCTCGTTTTTTATTTTTATTCATGTGAGTATTTAATTATTGCGTCTCATGTCCTGGCCACAACGAGAGTGTTGTCACAGGCAAGAGTCGTATGATGGGTCGTCCAATGATGAAGTGTGATTCAAGTGGTCCCCAGAAACGAGAATCAGAACTCTGGTTGCGATTGTCACCCATGACAAAATATTGTGTCCCGGTGAGAGTGGTTGAGGATGTATCATACGAAAGATGCTCAGTAGCAATATACGGTTCATTCAGAAGAAGTCCTTTAGGATTGTCTTTGTTAAATATAGTGATTTGTCCATTTTTTATGGAAACTGTCTCACCAGGGAGACCAATGATACGTTTTATATAGTAGGTGCTAGGATCGTTTGGATATTCAAAGACGATAACATCACCACGTTGTGGAGCTTCAAAACGATAGGTGAGACGGTCGACGACAAGAAATTGTCCAGTAGCAAACGTAGGATCCATAGATGCACCGTTTACGATGAATGGCTCAGCTATGAACCAACGAATAGGGAGGGCTATGATAAGGGCAATGACTATGACTTGAGTCCATTCACGGATAGATTGCCAAATAGAATCTTTTTTTTCACGAATTGGAGAAACCGGCTGGTCTGCACTCAACTTAAAATTATTTTCGTTCTCCATAATGGGATACATTGTAGTACCAAAAGGCATTTGACACAAGAGAAAATAATGTTTTATACTATTCTTCATGCCATACATCATCGCCGGTCTCGGCAACCCAGGAGCAGAATATGAAAATACGCGTCACAATACCGGACGCATCATCTTGAATATGATTGCCAAAGAATATTCAAAGGAAGAATTTGCTTTTAATAAAAAAATAAATGCGTTAACGACTGAAGGTAAAGTTGGTAAAGAAAAAGTGTTATTTGTTGCACCTGAAAATTTCATGAATAATTCAGGTAAATCACTTGCACCAATCGTCAAAACGAAATCGACAAAAATCCAATCTGGAGAAAAAAAGATTTCAATCAAAGCTGCTGATGATCTTCTCGTTATCTATGATGATTTCCAATTGCCAATAGGTCGTATGAAGATCTCATATAACAAAAGTTCCGGTGGTCATAATGGTCTCGAATCAGTTATTAAATCAATTAAGACTGAGGCGTTTCCTCGACTTCGCATCGGTACCGCTGCACCGACTTCGAAAGGTGATGCCAAAGTTCCTCATGGTGATGACAAAATTGAAAAATTTATCCTCGGGAAATTCAAGGAAGATGAAATGAAAGAATTGAAGAAGATGGCAAAGAAAGCTATTGAAGTCGTCGCCGTCTGGATCAAAGAGGGAAGAGAAAGGGCCACAAATCTAGCAAATACTGAAAATTAATTATGGACACATTTTATAGTCTAGAATTAGACTCCTTCAATTTTATTGTAGTAATGGTCACTTCCATGCTGGTCAGTGCTTGTTTGTATGCTTTGATTAAAGGTAGGCTTCCTTTGTATGCTTGGAGTTTTCAGGCAGGTAGTGCTAATAAGGTATTGTTCGGTGATAAGTCAGTCAATCCATATCTTTTAAAAGGTTTTCGTGCAAGATGGGTTTCTCTTGCATTGGTTATTTTTGCTTTAATTTTTCTGTATGTTGTAATGCCTCAAAATAATTCAATTATAAATGTTCAAATTACCAACATGATTTCAGTAATTACCGGAATTATTCTAGGAATTGTCGGATATCGTCGCAGTCTTAAATTAGTTGAAGATAAATTTTGGTAAATGAATCTCTACTCCTCCCTCACAAAAACGAATCTCGACACTTTCTTGCCATCAAGCTCTATTATCTCTTCGAACATAGTTATGGGCCGAACCCATAATTTTGACTTCGGATTGTCATAAAGAGCCTCATAGACGACCATCTCTTCGAGCGTCTCAGAATGTTTAGCGACGCCGACGACCCGATACTCAGTGCCTTTTTTGGAGTGTTTGTATATACCGAGTCTCATAGTCAAATCTTAGCAGAGAAGCGAGGTAAAGAAAAAGCCACCATCACTGGTGGCCGTTTTCTTATTTCGCCCCCATATACGCCAATGCCATCTTTTGTTCCTTTGGATCAAAGACAGTTATCTTGAATGGATATGTCTTACCAAGCTCGAGAGCTTTGCGAAGCTTATCTTCACCACCGAACTCTGAAACGTGAACGAGACCAGCGACACCTTCTTCTATCGAAGCGAGAGCACCATGCTTATTGAACTTGATGATAACACCAGTGACAGGCATGTCTTTCTTGTACTTCTTACTAGCTTCAGTCCAAGGATTTGGGCGGAGCTGTTTGATAGAAAGGGAAATCTTACCTTCTTTGACTTCAATAATCTTGACGCGAATTTTCTGTCCAACTTTTACGAAACTCTTTGGATCCTCTACGAGACCCCAATCAATCTCTGAGATATGAACAAGGCCTTCGAGACCTTCTTCAAGTTTGATGAAGACACCGAAATCAACTACGCCGGTGACTGTACCATCAACCTCATCCCCAACTTCATACTTACTGACAATCTTTTCTTTCTCTTTTGATTCACCACCTTTTTCAGAGAAGATGAGCTTACCTTCCTTTGGATCAGCAGTGATGATAGAAACAGAGAGGCGGGTGCCGACAAGCTTTTTCAACTCATCAAGGATCTTATCTTTGTCACCGTCACCAACCTTTGGATAGTGTTCACCCTTCAACTGTGAAGCTGGAAGGAAACCGACGATACCTTGCCATTCCATGAGAAGACCACCTTTATTGGCTTCTTTGACGAGAATGTCGAGGACTTTCTTTTCCTTAATAGCGATCTCTGCTTCACTCCAGATGAGAGCTTGACGAGCTTCCTTGAGAGAAAGTTCGTAGTAACCTTCTGGGTGAGTGTTGTCAACAATCTTAGCAGCGATAGTATCGCCGATATTGATTTTCTTGATGACATCTCGAGCCACGATGAATTCACGACCGTAAATAATACCTGTTCCAAATGGAGCAAGGTCAACATATATAGATGACTTCTCAATAGCGAGAACTGGACCCTCAACCAAATCTCCTACTTGTGGAGGATTCTTCATTGAAGCGACCATTTTTCCCATGACTGTAGACTTCTGAGCATCAGTCATAATCATCGCCTCATTTTTCTTGGCAATGAGTTTGGCTTCACGAGATTCATCATCTGTCATCTCGATCTGTGTCTTTGTAATCTTTGTATCCTTCGAATCACTCTTACTTGCGAACGTGTCTTTAATTTTTTTGAACATGTGTATATTCGCGCTCCGCTTTTTAATTAATAATGAGGCCAATAAATCCGGCGGGCGATTATGGCCAAAAGTGCGGGATAACACGAAGTTATTAAAACGAACGAACTAAAAACGGCCTAATGCCGATAGGGAAGATAGTAGCTTATTTGTAGGTTTTTGTCTAATTTTCTAGTATTTAAATTTAAATAAAAAAATGCCCGCTACAACCGGTAGCGGGACTTTTTGTTGATAGGACTTAAACGACCAGAATTTTTCGTTCAGCGAAATGTGCGATTGTCTCCTGCATCTCTTTCGCATGAAAAGGCTTTAAGAATAAAGCATCTGGTTTGCACAAATTTCTAACCCGATTCGTATCTGTATTACCAGTCATGACAATGACGGGAACACCAGGGAACCATGCGCGTACTGTTTCTGCAATTTGCGCGCCACCACCTGGACGTGGATTGTCGTAATCAGTCACAACAATGTCGAATTGTTCACTATTATTGAGAAGCTTGAGCGCTTCATCAACATGGTAACATGTGGTTACTTCGCAATCTTCACAGAGCAATGCCCCGAACATGTCGGCCGTTAATTTATGGTCATCAACGACTAATATTTTCGCTTTCATTTTTATTCTTTCCTGTATCTCTCCGCTTTTGTGTATGTTTGTTATGTTGCAATCGTAATGCGCGGAGAAGGCTACTACGATTGATACTATATGTTCAGCAACTATAATAGCACTATTTATACGTAAAGTCAATAGCAGTGAATCCTCCTAAATAAGGCTCAATATAAGGCTGGCATTCGACTATATATTTTGGTACAATGTTTTTATTATGATAATAACTTTCCTTGGAGGAGAATCTTTCAAAGTCTCATTTGGCGATACAATCCTTGCTTTTAATCCGATTTCAAAAGACTCCAAACTCAAATCAGCCAAGTTTGGCGCTGATGTTGTTCTTTCAACTATCAATCACCCAGATATGAACGGAGTCGATCAAGTTACCTTTGGTGAGAAAAAACCTTTTTCAGTAAATGGTCCTGGTGAGTACGAGATCAAAGGAGTCTTCATAAAAGGATTTGGTTCAACATCTGAATATGATGGTGAAAAAAGAATTAATACAATTTATACTGTTGCTCTCGAGGGTATGAATATTTGTTTTCTCGGAGCTATCAATGAAGAGTCTCTTCCCAAAGAGGCCGATGAAAACATTGATGCTATCGATATTCTCTTTGTACCAATTGGAGGCAAAGGCGTTCTTGATGCTTCTAAAGCGTATAAACTCGCTGTGTCTCTTGAACCAAAATTAATTATTCCTATGCATTATGGAGATATAGGAAGTGATGGAGCTTTAAAAACTTTCCTTAAAGAAGCGGGTGAGAATCCAAAGCCAGAGCCAAAGCTTACCTTGAAGAAAAAGGATCTCGAAGGAAAAGACGCAGAGGTTGTCGTTTTGGAAAAAGAATAATAGCTGCGTGCATGAGTTGCGCGCAGAAAATATAGTGCTAAACTTAAACTATGAATCTTCAAGCTCATCTCGAAAATATCAGAAGTAAACCGGAACATGTACGAAAACAGATTGCTTTCTGGTCTGCCTTCGGTATCACTGCAATTGTTTTCGTCTTTTGGATAGGTTCGTTTACTACTGTTGGTAAGAATGCAGGACAGACAGTTGCTAAAGCTGTTGCACAGGCAGGAACTCCAACACAGTCTCTAACTGCGAGTGTCGGAGGATTTTTCTCTGATATAAAAAACCTCATCTTTACTCCTCGTAAGATTACGTATACAGACGTTATTGTCACTCCTGGTAAATAAAGTAATCAAATTAAAATAAAAAAATTCACCCCGAGTGTGAGTCGGGGTGGGATGTCTTGGATGTATTAATTTTCCAAGATTGTGTAATTGAATAGAATGTCACTGTCCAGACGGTATTTTTTGTAACTACCGTCTTTGAGTTTGACTGTTAACAGTGACTTCCGAAATATATTTCGTTCGTAATCAACGACAGAGACCGCATTAGTTTGTGTCATCTGGATTTTTTTCAGCACACTGTCGCAATTGAACCACTGATTACCCATAGCACCAATACCAACAATGACCAAACCTGATATGGTGAGTAGGGTAATAAGTGCAAGTACCGTTAGGAGTTCGATGAGCGTAAAAGCTCCTGCCTGTTTTTTCTTCATGTGCATTCCTTTTTCTGGATGTATTCAGCGACACCCTGTTTGAAGCGCTTGACCTTTCAAGGTTCTCTTATTTTACCGTTTCGACTATTGTTACATATAAATAATAATATGTCAAGTCGCACCACAGTTCAAAATTTGCTATAATGTACAAACAATTTTCATTCACCCATGGCAAAGAAATCAGACATAGACCCATCAATTCCTCTACGACCTATCGCTGATGGGATCACTAACCGTTCTATTACGACAGAAATGCGCGAATCTTTTCTCGACTATGCAATGTCGGTTATCACCGATCGTGCACTTCCAGATGTTCGTGATGGTTTGAAACCAGTTCATCGCCGTATTCTTTTCGCTATGCATGAAAAAGGTTTGACTTCTTCTGCTAAATTCCGCAAGTCAGCGGTCGTTGTTGGTGATGTTCTCGGTAATTACCACCCACACGGTGATGTGGCGGTCTATGATTCTATGGTTAAGATGGCTCAGGATTTTACGATGCGTTATCCTCTTGTTCAAGGTCAAGGTAACTTCGGTACAGTTGACGGAGATCCAGCAGCCGCTATGCGTTATACCGAGGCACGTATGTCCAAGCTTTCAGCTGAACTTCTTCGTGACATAGATAAAGACACAGTAGATTTTCGACCAAACTATGATGGTACAAAGAAGGAACCATCAGTTTTGCCAACAGCTGTTCCAAATCTGCTTTTGAATGGAACACTTGGTATCGCTGTTGGTATGGCGACCAATATCCCACCACATAACCTTGGTGAAGTTGTTGATGCAACTATACACATGGTTGACAATGCTGACGCAACGACCGAAGACCTCCTCCAATTTATAAAAGGTCCAGATTTTCCACTTGGCGCTGTGATGTATGGTCAAAAGGATATTCAACATGCCTATGCTACTGGTAAAGGCAGTATTGTTGTTCGTGGTGAAGCAGAAATTACTGAGGATAAAAAAGGTCAGTATCAAATCATCATCACCTCGATTCCATTTCGTGTAAATAAAAACGAACTTATCATCAAGATTGCTGATCTTGTTCGTGAAAAAATAATCGAAGGCGTCAAAGGTCTCCGCGATGAATCTGATAGAGATATTCGTATCGTCATCGATCTCAAAGGAGGTTCATTCCCAGAAAAAGTCCTTAACCTCATCTATAAGCATACTCAGCTTGAGGAATCGTTCCACGTTAATATGGTGGCTCTTGTTGATGGTGTGCCTCATACACTTGGCCTCAAGACTGTCCTCCAGGAATTCGTCAAACATCGCATCAATGTCATTCGCCGTCGTACCCAGTTCGACCTCAATGCTGCAGAGGCTCGTGAACACATCCTTCTTGGTCTCAAGAAGGCACTCGATCATATCGATGAGATTATTACTCTTATTCGTGCTTCGAAGGACGTGGCCGAAGCTAAGGCCGGTCTTATAAAGAAGTTCAAGTTTAGTGATATCCAAGCTCAAGCTATCCTCGATATGCGCTTGCAAAAACTTGCCGGACTGGAGCGTAAGAAAGTACTTGATGAGCTCAAAGAAGTTCAGGCACTTATAGAAGAGTTGAAGGGAATCCTCGGTTCTGAAAAAAAGATTCGCACTATCATCAAGACTGAACTCACCGAAATCAAGGCAAAATATAATAACGAGCGTCGTACCAAGATAGTGAAGCATGGTGTGAAGGATTTCAATCCAGAAGATCTCATAGCTGATGAAGAGTCAGTTCTTGTGCTCACCAAAGGTGGCTATGTCAAACGTACCAATCCTGATGAATATCGTAAACAGAAGCGTGGTGGCGTAGGTGTTGTCGATCTTGATACAAAAGAGGAGGATTTCATCTCACATCTTGTCTTTGCTACGACACATAACGATTTACTTTTCTTTACAGATAAAGGTAAAGCGTATCAGATCAAAATGTATGATATTCCTGAAGGAAAGCGTGCCACCAAAGGTAAATCAGTTATGAATTTCCTCTCACTTTCTGATGGTGAAAAGATTACCTCTATTTTGCCAATGCCAAAGAATAAGAAAGAAGCAGATGGTTTGGCCCTTATGATGGTTACCAAAAATGGTACGGGTAAGAAATCATCGGCAGCACATTTTAAAGACGTTCGTCGTTCAGGATTGATTGCTATCACGCTCGACGCTGGTGATGAGCTTATGTCTGTATCGTTTGTTTCGAAGAATGAAGAAGTGATGATTGCTACCAAGGAAGGTCAGTCTATCCATTTTGAAGAGTCCGATGTCCGTGAAATGGGTCGCAACGCTGCTGGTGTTCGCGTCATCAAGCTTGGTAAGGGTGATGAAGTCATCTCAGCCGATGTTGTGTCAAAGGATGCAAAGAATCCAGCTCTATTCGTCATGGGAGCCAATGGATATGGAAAAAAGACCGATCTCTCTGAATATAAGGTCCAGAATCGTGGTGGTTCAGGTATCCTTACGATGAATGTGACAACAAAGACTGGCCCACTCATGGCTGCAAAGGTTGTGACTGATGATGTCGAGGAAATTGTAGCTATGTCAAAGAAGTCTCAGGTTATCCGTGTTGATCTCAAAGAAATTCCAACCCTGTCTCGTGCTACGCAGGGTGTGCGTGTTATGAAATTGCGTGAAGGGGATTCACTCGCTTCTTTGATTTGTTTGTAAAGATTCAAATTTTCTCATAATAAAATATGGAAACAAAAACAACTGGTGTTGTAATTATAAAAGACGGTGAAGTTTTGCTTGTTGAACATCTTCAGGGTGGAAATAATATAAATGGCACGTACGGTTTGCCGGCTGGACGACTTGAACCTAATGAAGAATATATCGATGCGGCTATTCGAGAGCTCAAAGAAGAAACTGGGCTTGTAGCTCGCACTGATGATTTGAAATTACTTCCAATTGAATATCACGCTTTGGTTGAAAGGAAAGACGGTGAAGAAGCTATGGTGATGAAGGTTTTTCTTTGTTTAAAATATGAAGGTACTCTTCAAAATTCTTCTGAAACTGCGCCTAAATGGTTGAAGTTAAATGAGTTTGAATCATTGAAAATGAATCCAAATGTTGCCAATGCAGTACGTCAAGCTATAGAATTTAAAGACAAAATGTCCCTATAAACACAATTCCCGCCGAAGCGGGATTTGTGTTGACACCTAGAATTTTGAACAGTCCACCAGTCGAATAATCGACATAATAATCTTATCGTTTTAGATAAAAAAGTCAATATTTTGTATTTGTGGACTGTAGGGGAGTCGAACCCCTTATTTCAGATGTCAAAAAAATTTTGCTCAAGGAGTGATAAAATCATTGTCCCCATACACTTTCTCCTTTCTCCTTTCTCCTTTGCTATACTATAGGCATGTTTTCAGACCCCTCCGTCAATCTCTCAAAATTGAGCCTTGCTGACGGCATGAAAGTAGTCGATCTTGGTGCTGGATCAGGATTTTATAGTATTGAAGCAGCTCGCCGAGTGGGCGCGAGTGGACGCGTATACGCAGTTGATGTTCAAAAAGAAATTCTTGAAAGAATACGAACTTCAGGGGCGACTCAAGGACTCAGAAATATCGAAGTAATCTGGGCAAATGCAGAAAAAATTGGAGGTACTAAACTCCGTGAAGGTATTGCGGATAGAGTTATAGCCTCAAACATACTCTTTCAAATAGAAAAGCCAGACGAATTTGCTTTGGAAATTAAACGACTACTTAAACCAGCAGGTAAAGCACTTGTCATAGACTGGACTCAAGGGAGTCCGCTTGGTCCAAAGACGGTATTTTCTGCAGACAAGGCGCAGATGTTATTTGAAAAAGCTGGGTTCAAACTTGAGCAGTCATTCATGGCAGGTGATCATCATTATGGTTTGGTTTTAATAAAGAAAATGTGAGATACTTTCTATATATATGAATATCAGTAAATTCCAAATCATAGTTCTTGCCACATTTGTTTTGTTTATCATAGTTGGAGTCGTCACATTTGCTATGTACAAAGGAAGTGGTAGTACGAGTACACAATTGCCAGCAGTTACTATCTGGGGGACATTTCCTGCAAATACATTCAATCAATACGTATCTGATATAAATAATAATTCAGCAAATCCAGTTTCTGTCACATACAAGCAGATTGATCCATCACTATTCTCTTCACAGTTTGTCGCTGCACTTGCTCGTGGCACTGGTCCTGATGCTATCCTCATCACTGCTGACATGCTTTTACCACATGTTGATAAACTTGCACTTATCCCATATACCGCATTGTCTGCACGAACAATTGCTGACACCTATATTCAAGAAGCTCAAATTTATACAAATTCCGCAGGTATTTTAGCCCTTCCTTTTACCGTTGATCCTCTCATCATGTATTGGAATCGAGACATGTTCAATTCTGCTGGTATCGCAACATATCCAAGCTATTGGGATGAATTCACAACTCTCAATTCGAAACTTACAACCAAGGATTCAAACGGCAATATACGAAAATCTGCTATTGCACTCGGTGATTTTACAAATCTCGATAATGCTCGTGAGATCCTCGCCTCACTTCTATTTCAAATAGGCAATCCTATCACTGCGTACAATGCTCAAGGAACACTTCAGACAACCTTTACACCAACAGCCCAAGCCAATCCGACCACCGTCTTACAATTCTTCTCTCAATTTGTTGATCCAACCAATGCCAATTATTCATGGAACCGAGGACAGTCTGATTCAAAGACATCATTTCTTGCGGGTAACCTCGCAACCTACTTTGGTTTTGCTTCAGAACTCAATGATATCAGGACAAAAAATCCAAATCTAAATTTTGACGCAGCTCCTTTGCCACAAGTGAGAAGTGGTGGAGTCAAGGCAACGTACGCCCGCATGTATGGGTTGTCTATTGTTCGTTCAACGAGTAATGCAAACGGTGTGTACCAAGTTTTGTCTCTATTAACGAGTCCGACATATCTCTCAAAATTGTCAGCAACGATGTATTTACCACCAGTTCGTACTGACCTCATCGCACAAGGTTCAAGTGACCCGTATATTAGTATTTTTGACAATGCAGTGCTCGTAGGAAAAACATGGCTCGATGCTGATCCAGTTCAATCAAATCAGATATTTGGTAGTGTGGTAGAATCTATTACGAGTGGACAAACATCGGTCTATCAAGCTCTCCAAAATGGAGGTAATCAATATAATGTCTTACTTCAGCAAGCGACTGGACAATAATATGAAAAAAATGAATTACAAGAAAATAATTTTAAAACTAGCACCGAGTGTAGTTGTTCTCATTGTTTTTAGTCTTTTTTCTTTACATATTCTTGGAGCGAATGCGCAAGGTGTGCAAACACTATCGTCACCAAACAGCACTGAAGATCCAACACAAACTTCTTTTAGAGTAGTTGTGTGTGATGGACCAGCTTTACCTACTAAGGATTTGCAGGATGCAGCTCAAGCAGAGATTGATCAAGCAGCAAAAAATACAGGTGTGGCGACACATACGTATGTTGTTTGTAATTTCAATGGTGCGATGATTCAGGTTCAGCATCTTATCGACATTGCTATGGTCTTAGGTGTTTTTGCGGCTATTGTCCTTTTCACCTATGCTGGTTTCCTTATGTTAACTGGTAAAGAAGATGATCGTAAAAAAGCAAAAGACATTTTCCCAAAAATCTTCATTGGGTTTATAATCATGTTATCTGCATGGTTCATCGTCTATCAGATCTTGAGTTGGCTCACAGGGAATGGAACGTTTACAAAATTACTTGGTAATCCATAATTTTATGATTATTAATCAAAAATTCAAGAAAACACTTTCATTGTCAATTGTTATTGTTGTATTAGCAATGATTTTGCCCCACACAAGTTTAGCTGATAGAGCAGCCTATACGAATTGTATAAACAAAGGTGGAACCACGAAAACCTGTCAGTATCTTTTAAATGCTCCTGCCGCTACATCTGTTGAAACTAATAGTTCTGCGAATCAGACAAATTCAACAACTGGTAATAGTGCGCCAGATATCACTGCTCCAATAGAGCCAAACCCTCAGATTGTGGCACCTTTAGAAAAATACTCAGCAGATTCTAATAATTCATCCGCTAATTGCCCTAATGGTGTTTGTACCTTAACTAATCCCCTAAAAGGTGCAAATGGTGGTACAGGTATAAACTCAGTGAGTGATCTTATTTTGGCTTTCATGAAAATTGTGAGTTACCTAGCAGTCATCCTGGGCGTCATTATGCTTATGTGGGTTGGTTTTATGTTTGTCATGGCTCGAGGAAAGCCAGAAGAGATAAAATTACGAAGCGTGCAACTCCTCTGGGTTATCGTGGGAATTGGAGTTATCCTTGGCGCTCGTATTTTGATTAGTGTTATTATTAATACACTTCAAGCAACTGGAACAGTCAATCCAGCTATTATCCAAAATGCACAAAATGCAATTAAAAACCAATAATAATCACATGAAGAAATTTTTAATTATCTCGACCACAGTTCTTGCTTTCGCTGTCCCTCTCATTTCATCTGCAAATAGTTACTCACTCAATATAGGAGGAACTGGGGGAGTAAGTACATATGGAAATACATATTCGTCATATGGAACATATGGTTCGAGCATGTCATGTACCGCGAACACTCTTTGTTCCCTTATTGATTCTATTATTGGGTATCTCAACCAAATTCTCTTTCTCCTTATAGGTTTGGCGGTTGTGGTCTTTGTCTGGTATGTCTTTAAATACTTCATTCAGCCAAATGAGGATCGCAAACAAGCAGGAATGTATGTTATGTACAGTGTTATCGGTTTCTTTGTCATTTTGTCTATGTGGGGACTTGTCAATATTCTCCAAAATACTTTTGGTCTAGGTAATGCTGGAGCAGCACCTGCTTCATGGTCAAATATCCAAAGCATATTTCCTCGATAGGTAATCCACAAGTCGCCTTGCATGTACCTGTACAAAATAGGGTATAATAGAAATATCGAATCTGTTATTTATTATCATTAGTTTTATAAGAATATGAAAAAAATCATTGCATTTTCACTCGCTTTTGCTCCAGTACTCGTAGGTGCTCAAGCCATCACAGACGTCAATTCACTCACCTATAAATTGACCAATATAGGTAATACCATCATCGAACTTCTCATTGCTTTTGCAGTTTTGTATATTATTTTCAATGTAGTTCGTTATATTGTATACGCTGATAATCCAGAAAAGCGCGATCCATTGCGTGGTGCTATCCTCTGGGGTATCGTCGGTCTTTTCGTCATTCTCTCTATTTGGGGTCTTGTTAACATTCTCTCAAATACATTCAGAACAAATACAAACGCTCCAACACAGAGTTTCCCAACGTTGAATTATCCTTCCACAGTTCCTAACTAGTGTCGTATGGATGCTTTTGCAAAGGTAATTGACCCCATCATAGCCAATATACTTGATCCTCTGATCATGCTCATGTTCGCCGTAGCTGTTGTTGTTTTCGTCTGGGGTATCGTTGAAATGTTGATGCATGCAGATGATCCAACTTCTCGTGAGAAAGGACGTAACCATATGCTCGGTGGTATAGTCGGTATAGTTATCATGGTTTCAGCATGGGGCATTGTCTATTTTATTTCAAATACCTTATAAATCTAAAAAAGGGAAGTGTACAATAGGAAAAAATAGAGATAATAAAAAACAGGCGGTGGGATAATCCCTCCGCCTGTTGTGTTCACCTCATTTAATAATTCATGAGTGTGAAATCTATTACTATTGGATTCTCCGGTTTTGTCTCAACGAAGCAGTGATAATGTCGCACACCATCAAGATGAATACGAACACCACTTGATGCAACTTGGACATTACTCGGATTATCTGCATCTTGAATGATGATAGGGATCGTGGGTGGTCCACTTTTGAAGTATGTTGATACCGTACACAACATATCCACACCATCGTACCGATCGATTGTTCTAGACACGTTCGTGTCAGTGATAGTGATTTCTTCAACACGAATTTGGTCGACATGTTGAGGAGGTAACGGAATAGGGTTCAAAGCCCTGTTCATCGTTTCTGCAGATACTCGATGGATGTAGCCTCCCCGACAAGCTGTAACGATGACCGCTACAACAGCGATAGTCCAAATAATTTTTGAACCTATATTTTTCATGGATTTCCTTTTGTTTGATTTTGACCCTGTTTGTTCTTTTGACCACCAACAGGACCAAAGAAGTTTACTGTTGTCCCAGCTGGAGCTATAACTTCGAACTGGTTTCTGCTCAGCTCTCCCTCTTCAAGGAGTGATGTGGTTAATGCGAGTTGGCGGGCTTGAGCATAATTCATACTCGTATCGCCATTATTTCGTGCATCAACCAAAATTTTCTTTGTAACCTCATCCAAACCAATGGCGGTATTTACCCGCGCTGTTGATTCAAATTTAGCTACGAAGACTTTATTAGCTGCTTCAGCGATCTTGTCTGGAATTTTGCATTCAGCCTTGACAAACTTGATCGTGATACCCATCTTTTTATCCTTGATTTTATCAATTAAGAATTTTTGGAGTGGCTCTGACACGACACTTCCACTTGCAGCTACATCGAATACAGATTTCGCAGATGCAATTGTTTCTGTAGCCACAACTACGATTCCGTTGTAATCTTCTTTGATCTTATCAAACGTGCCGTTACCGTATGTCACGAAATCGTCCAAATGTTCCTCATCTGGAGCAATTGTTGAAAAGATGTTAAGAGGATATTGGATGCGTGTTTTGTCAGCGTCTGGTTCCAGTGATAACACGTCAACTTTTGTAGTAACCGTGATAGGAGTCATATTGACTTTAATAGACGAGATACCGAACACGGGAGCCAAGATGACAGAAGAATTAACAGTAACACATTTATTTTTTGATTTAAACGGATCACCGAGAAAGGTAAGGAATCCGACGATGGGAATTTTTTGCTCACCTTTTTCTTCTTTGACGAAACCGTGTTCACTCCAGCCGCATTTGATCATCAATAAGGCGATGACAAGCAGGATGGGACCGATGAATGATCCGTTAAGGATCAATGATACTCCGAGTGTGCCAACAAATAATATGACGAGCATAATACCTGCTGTTACGGGATTATTTACCATTTTTAGTAATTTCACAATTTTCCTAATGTTGATACTTCCTTTTGAAGGGAAGTGTTTGTTTTTGATATTCTTTTTTCAAAGAATGGTACTGACCACGATGGTCAACACCGTTTAACCGTTTGTTGAGCATATTATCACATTTAATACTAAAAGTCAAGTTAGGCATATTTTACAATATGTGGCTTAAATTATGTATAAAAAAGAGCCCGCACATGAAATTAATCACGTACGGGCAATTGAAGGAATCATGGCTCTTAATGATGCCATTGTCCAGAACCATGGTTACGACCGGTTTGGACTCCAAGGTATTGGTTGCCAACAACATAGACAGTGCCTCCACGTATAGGTAAGGGAGGAATGCCGGTGTCGCGGTTGTCACAGAAGTGAGTTGGCTGTGGACGTTGAATTGGCGGCGGAAACTCAACTGCTGGATATGTTTGTCGACAATTGTTGTAAGCAAATTGCCGATGCGCATACCAAACAGAGGATGGACTATAACCGAAGGTTTGAACCTCAACCAATCTCTCAGGTACATACAGACCACCTTTTGAATATTGGTTGGAGTAATACCCATCGAGCGGTATCGCTGTACCCTGATCAGGTTCACCAAGAGGACACGCTTGTTCTGGCTGAGCAGTATTTGCAACTAATTGCTGGTCCGGAGCAGGTGCCTTTAACCATACGTCTTTCATTGCACGTTTAGGTTTAGGTACAGGTGGTGTCGGATTGATGTTGATCATCGGCCCGATATTGCAATTGCTGTTACTGCTACCGGTTATGTTGATTGAACTTGACACTGTGAGCGCACAACCGTTTGTTGTTATGGTTGTTGCAGCTGAATTACTCGCCTGAGCAGGATTTGTTGCTACGCCATGGCGCAACAACTTATACCCACCGTAGCAAATACCAGCAATTACAACTATGAATACCAGAATGAGTAAGGTACGCAGGACCATCATCCATGGAGAATCAGGTTGTGCCACAGTCGCCGTTGTAGTTGCTGGTGCTTGACCTGCAACAGTAGCCGGTGTGGCTGGAGTTGTAGCCGGAGCAGGAGCTGGTGGAGCAGGGGGTTGAAATCCTGCAACAGCTCTTTCAATTTCACTTTTCAACATGTTGGCGACTTTCGGCAACAGTTGTTGTTCGAATTCAGTCAGCATTTTGCCGACATTTTCTTCTGTCACTGGTGGCGGGGGAGTGGGTTCCATAAGTTCGATCTTGGCCGCTTCATCAGCGGTAACATTGAATTTGAATTCGGCAAGATCACTCGCTTCACACTTAGGATCCTCGCTTTCTGCACCAGATTGCACAAGGAAACTCCCTGCACTGAAGCACTCTCTTTTTTGACCTATTGCTTTAAAATAGGGTAAATCAGCAAGTCTGACTAGTACATCCTTGGCGCCAGGGTTAAGTTTGATTGAATGAGCCACCTTCACTAATTTTTTTGGATTACCGTTGCCATCAATTTCATAGATGGCATACCAATATTTGGTAGCACCAGCGACCAAAGGGTGAGTTATCTCACCGGTCGTTGTATTGACTCTCAAATCAACTACAGGCTGCAATTTCATAACATTATACTTTCTTGAACCTCGCGAACGAGTCGCTTGGTTCGGGTTTTGGTTTGTCAACGTGCACTGGAACCTTTCGATCCCCGAACACCTTGGTTTGGTTTAACTAAGGGTACTACTTGTGATATGTATACTACAGATTATGTAAAAAGTCAATAGCTGTATTATTTAAAATAGATAAAAAAATCACCCCAGCTAAACGTCAGCTGGGGCGGGTTGAAGAGGATTATTGCGCAATCAAACGTGCGACATCGTCAGCATGCGTCTGAAGACCAAAAGCGATTGAGTTGGCAACACCACCAATGACGTTCATGATGTCATCATCAGAATGGACTTTAACAAAACTTGCTTTACAGGTTTGCGCGAGCATTCGGTGACTGATTACATGTTTTGAGATAACAATCGTTGGGATCCTGTGCAAGCGAGCCAGAGAAACGAACCTCATTCGGTTCTGGCTTTTTTCACTATCGCCAAGTCTGATGACTACGGCGCTCGGTTTGTGTTTCTTATTCAAGACATATTCTGCATTTGAATTGTCAGTTATTTTCAAGATCTGGACAGACGGCAGTTTCCGTCCCGCCAGATTTTCCTTCAGAGCTTTTTCGAAGGCGTCATCAACATCCGGTATATCCGTATAGATAAAAACTATCATTGTGAGTGATCTCAGTTAGTGGTTTTTTATGTTAAGAACTGTAAAAATGTTCAACCTTCAAAATAACACATTTGGTGTGCTAGGTCAAATCATACGACGATCGTATGTTCTATATATATTATTCTGTGCGCAGTTAGGTACTCTCCTTGAACTCTTTGATATTATCACAATAAACCTCGATATGTTTGAAAAATGGAATACTTCAGTCAGAGACTTTCTTGCCAGTCCGCAGAAGGTAAACGCCTTCGATGTACGGCTCTGATGTGTTACAATAGAGCCATGAAATGGGGTAAAAAAGACAATCTAACAGATGTTGTCGAGAACCTGCCAAAAGTCCCGCCACAGACTGAAAAGCCTGCGGATAGGCCTCAAACACAGGTCATCAACAACGAAGGAGAGACAATCACCCTCAGTCAGAAGAAGTCGAAGTAATAAGGGTGAATTGCTTGAACCTATAGCTATTATCAAATAGCGTATAACATGTTATTATTTCAACATGATTTACTTTTGGATAATTGCGTTAGTATTATTCATCGCCAGTCTCATTTTCAAGTCTTTTTACTCAAAACGCTTGGTGTCTCAAGTTGGTAATGATGAACTACTACCACGTGTCAAAGAAATGCTGGCAGGTAAGGTAACACGCCAAAATATACTCGAAACAAAAAATAAACTTCTTGCGGAAGGTATTGAAGCGAAACGAATTAGTAGGCTAATTTCAGCATCAGTTTATAGTAAGAGCAAGTTTCCGATATGGCTCTCTGTGTTGCTAATAATCATCGTGGCTGTAAACATTTTTCGTGCGTATAGTTCTTCATCCACGCCTGCACATCCAACGATAGTTACATCTTCAAGTCAAAGTGTCTACAAAAACTCTGAACAAGGTTATGAAATTACTTTATCTCCGAACTGGGTAGGGGCAGTAGAGCCAAACACAACAAACAAAGTGTATTTCGTAAATAGCAAACCAAGCTATCAAAATACCTTGCCTTACCCTGTTACCATCGAAGTCTTGTCAGCAAAGACAAAAAAAGATATAGCCAGTTCTTCTGTTCAGCAAAGCATTGTCAGTTCTCTGTATTCTCAAATCCAAGCTGGCACTACAACGAGCCAAGTAATTTCAGTAAATACCACTTCACAACCACCTTACATTGAGTATATTGGCGTTAGTCGTGAGGGTGTTTCTTTCCATATGTTGCAAGAGAACTTTTTTGGCAATGGGAATGAATATGCTTTATTGATAACCGCACCAGATAGTATTTGGATGCAAGTAAAACCAGACCTGATGCAAGTAGCATCAACATTCAAAGTCGAATAATTGGTGTGGGTTTCGCTATTTCTGAAACGCCGTTTCGCCGTTTTTGTATCATCACTTCTCCGCTCATTTTCTTGATATAATAGAGATATTATGGTCGAGAAAATACCAACAAATACCAAAAATACAGCGAAGCCGTACAAGAAGAACATCTATGATGCGTATGTAGCATGGCGCTCTATTCCTGCTTCAATGAGGCATAATGGAGCTGGTGCAATCACACAGTACTTGATTGACGAAGACGCTCGCTTCGTAGAATTGCTGGCTATCAAAAATCAAAGTGAGTTTGCCAAAAAATATGGCATTGAAAACTCGACCCTATCGAATTGGAATAAGCTCATCGAAAAGAATGACGTGATGAGTGAAGTGCGCCAGTGGGGTCAGAAGTTCACCAAGAACGTCCTATTCTCGCTCTACAGGAATGTATTGGAAACTGGCAATGCCGAAGAAGCACGATTGTGGTTTCAGATTGTAGAGGGCTGGAACTATACCAAAGGAAAGACTGATATTCCTCGACAAGAGCATCGACCTGTAACCTTCACCATCATCGACAAGACTACCAGCCATGAATATCAACCCCACTAACACAAAAGAGCTGGCAGAGCTTCTCAAATCGTTTCAGACAGAAGAAAACGCATATACCCCAGAGAAGTATCGGTATGTCATTTACGCTCGAAAATCGACTGATGAAAAGGATAAACAGATACGCTCTTTGCCCGACCAAGTGCGTGAATGTACCGAGCTTGCCGAACGTCTTAATCTGAAGCTGGTAGACATCATCCAAGAGGCCGAGAGTGCCAAAGAGCCAGATATACGTCCGAAGTTTCGAGCCATGCTTGAAGCATTGAAGGCTGGAAAATATGACGGCGTGATTGCATGGCATCCTGACCGCCTTGCCCGCAACTCAAAGGATGCTGGTGAGTTCATTGACCTTGTAGACAAGCACATCATCAAGGACTTGAAGTTTGTGAGTTTCACTTTTACGAATGACACGAGCGGTAAGATGCTTCTCGGTATCACCTTCGTACTTGCAAAGGAGTACTCGGACAAGTTGAGTGTGGACGTGCATAGAGGCAATAAGTCGGGTACTGATGCTGGCAAGTATCTCAACAAGTTGAAGCATGGCTATCGAAAAGACGACCAGCAACACCTACGTCCCGATGGTAATAACTTCGCTCTCATAAAACAGACTTTTGTGATGCGCTTGGAAGGCAAGACGCTTGATGCTATCGCCGACTATCTCAACGAAAATGGCTATACGAGCTGGCGCTGGAAAAAGAGCAAGCCATACAAGATGACCAAACAGAGAGTGCGAGTATACATGTCAGACCCTGTGTATACAGGTGTATTGGTGTATGGAAAAAAGCTGGTGGTCAATCTGATGGAAACCTACGACTTCATACCGATGGTGTCAGTCGATGATTTTATGAAGATAAACAAGCTCGATGACAAATCAGAACTCATCAAGCTCGCCAAAAAGCATCGTGGAATTGATGATGTAAAAGCCAACCTCATGCGTGGCATGATTTTGTGTAGCGAGTGTGGCGAAACCATGTCGGCTGGCATTACTCCGAAATGGAATAAGGCGAAGACAAAGAAGACGAACTACTTTTACTATCGGTGTGAGACTGATGGTTGCCCTCGATATGGCAAGTCAGTCAGAGCAAAACATATCCTCAATTACTTCTACGCCTATCTGCGGAAAAAGCCATTCTCGTCTCGATATAGCTATGACCATTACGTTACTGAAATGAAGCGAGTATCGCATCAACGTATCGGTGAAGCTCGCTCGACCATGCTGGTGCTCCAAGGTCAGCTTCTGAAGGCAAATGAGAGGCTTGAAAGCACAAAGGCGCTTCTGCTTGGCAATGAGAGCGATGGTATCAAGGAGCACTACCGCAATGACTTGGCTAAAATCAAGGCAAACATTGAGGATATTGAGAAACGTATCAAGGAAAAGCAGGTATTCATCGAGAACAGCAAAGTCAGCATCAAGACGTACGGTGAGTTCCTTGAACTTATGGATAATATGACTACAAGCCTCGCTACTTTCAAAGGAATGGCTCAACTCGACTTCAACATCAAAAAAATGTTCTTGAACTTCACGGTAAAGGGAAACGAAGTAGTAAAATCAACGCTAAATACGCCCTTCGACATGATTGAAAGGCATAAAGTATCTTCAAGTGCTGAGGGGGAGACTCGAACTCCCAAGGATTACTCCGCATGCTCCTAAGGCATGTGCGTATACCAATTCCGCCACCTCAGCAATTGTATATATTCTACACTAGATTTATAACTTTGTGGTCAGGCATAGTTTTTTATTGGTGCGCCCAGTAGGGATCGAACCTACGACCTTATCCTTAAGAGGGATCTGCTCTACCAACTGAGCTATGGGCGCGAATCAATTAATGATTAATAACCAATAATCAATGTTCAACAATGTAACAGGTTTTTAGCATTTAGACAACGTGTCTGATTTTAATTCGTCATTGATCATTGAAACTTGAACATTTTCTAACAATATGTAATACTGTTCCACATGGTAAATCGCATGCGCGCAACGCGCTCACATCGCAATAACAGACGTTCACATCACTCACTTGATGCTGCACGCACCTCTGTTTGTAGCAACTGTAAAGCTGCTCACAAGACACATACGGTATGTGTTAATTGTGGATGGTATAATGGACGCAAAGTCCTTGATTTGACCATACAGGCAACTAAAGCTGCCAAGAAAGCTGCAGCAAAAAAGGCCAATTAGTCTAATTTCCAATCAACCTAATTTCCTGTAGAAATTTTAGGTCAATTATAAATTAGATCAATTAGAAATGTGTGAGAGGGGTTAACGCAAAACTGTTCTTTAATCAACATCATGGCAAATAGACATTTATCTCGCTCAGTAGTCCTCCAGGCGCTTTTTGAGTGGGATTTTTGTGGTCAAAAAGACAAAAACGTATCAGCTATCATAGATCGCGATGCTAAGGAATTTGCTCCAGGGGTTTCGGAAATCTCATTCATTGAAGAACTCATGCAAGGTGTTCTCGCCAAACGTTCTGAACTTGATGACATTATTTCCAAAGCAGCTCCTGAATGGCCAATAGATAAGATTTCACCAATTGATCGTAATGTGTTACGCCTCGGTCTCTATGAACTCTTATTTGCTGACCGTGCGGAAGTACCAGCCAAAGTGGCTATCAATGAGGCTATTGAGCTTGCCAAGACTTTTGGTGGCGAAACGAGTGGTAGATTTGTGAATGGTGTTCTCGGAGCAGTCTATAAGGAACTTGGTGAACCAGGTAAAGATGCTCAACCTATAAAGAAAAGGAAAGTTGAGGTTCCTTATGAGCAAATGCCTATACAACACCTTGGCGGTGCAGTTGTGTATGCTCGTGATGGTGCAGATCTCTATATGGCTTTCGTCTACGATGTCTTTGGTCATTGGACTCTGTCTAAAGGTAAGATTCCCGAAGGAGTCGATCCAAAGGATGGTACTGTGAATAAAGTCAAAGAGGAAATAGGTCTTGAAGTAAAAATCATCGCTGACCTTGGTGAGAATGAATATATTGCTAACGATCCTGAAATAGGTAAGATACGAAAGCAGGTGCACTATTATCTAGCAGAATCTGATTTCAAACCATTGAATCTTGCCAAGAAGCCAGGCCTCGCTGATGCAAAATGGTTCAAACTCGATGCTATCCTTGAACTAAATTTCTATAATGATATTTTACCGATTGTGGCAAAGGCGGTGACGATAGTAAGTGAAGAGAAATAATATGACTAAAAATTTTGAAAGTTTAGCTGAACATCTGAATGTCACTTTTAGCGACATAGCACTTTTACGTACTGCATGTACACACCGCTCATATATCAATGAGAATCGTGCTTCAGGTCTTGAACACAATGAGCGCCTCGAATTCTTGGGTGACGCCGTTCTCGAGCTAGTTGTCACGAGTTTCCTTTTCCGTAAATATCCAAAGAAAGCAGAAGGTGAATTGACTGCTTTTCGTTCAGCTATAGTAAATACCGTGAGTCTTTCGAAAGTAGGTGAAAAGATTGGTCTCAATGATTATATTTTGCTTTCGAAAGGTGAGTCAAAGGATACCGGAAGAGCGCGCGGCATCATTATTGCCAATGCAGTTGAAGCAGTCATCGGCGCCATATATATGGATGGAGGCTACAATCCTTCAGCTAATTTTATTTCAGAACATATCTTAAATACTATAGACATAGAGGAAATTGTGAAAAATAAGACATGGATTGATGCCAAGAGTATGTTCCAAGAGAAGGCCCAAGAGAAAGTGGGATTGACACCGTCATATAAAACTCTCAAAGAGACAGGTCCTGATCATGATAAAAAGTTCACCCTCGGTGTATTTCTTGGTGATGTCCAAGTCGCTATAGGTGAAGGGAAGTCAAAGCAAGAAGCAGAGCAGATGGCGGCCGAGAAAGCGTTGGAGGTCAAAAAATGGTAAAAAACCCCCCAAGACATTAGGGAGTGATACTGAGGTGTCGCCTTTGCCGTAGTCATGGTAAAATTACGTGTATTAATTGTAGCAGACACTCGATCACTTATTTCCACCATGTATCTCCGATCCCTTGAAGTTTCCGGCTTTAAATCATTTGCAAAAAAAGCAGTTCTTCATTTTACGTCACCAATTACTGGTATCGTTGGGCCAAATGGTTCAGGTAAATCCAATACCGCTGAGGCTTTTCGATTTGTTTTGGGTGAACAATCTATCAAATCACTTCGAGGTAAGCGTGGAGAAGATATGATCTGGAATGGTGGTGGTGAAGGGGCATCTAGTGCTGGACGTGCAAACCGAGCGAGCGTAAAGCTTACATTTGATAATTCACGACGCATGTTCAGTACGATAGATTTTGATGAAGTCTCTATCGAGCGTATTGTCCATCGAGACAATAGTAATGAATATCTGTTGAATGGCACGCAAGTACGTCTTAAAGATGTTGTGGAGCTCTTGGCGAGTGCTCATATCGGTTCAACGGGACATCATATCATCTCTCAAGGAGAAGCTGATAGAATTCTTTCGGCTAATATTCGAGAGCGTCGTGAGATGATTGAGGATGCACTCGGTCTCAAAATATATCAGTGGAAGAAACTCGAAAGTATACGTAAGCTCGAAAAGACTGAGGAAAATATGAAGCAAGTTGAATCACTCCGTCGTGAAATTGCTCCACACCTTCGTTTTTTGAAGAAGCAAGTTGAAAAAGTAGAAAAAGCCGAAGAGATGCGTCGTGATCTTATTTCAATATATAAAGTTTATTTTGCTCATGAAGAACACTATGTTACGACGGAAAAAGCTCGTCTCACCGCCGAAATAGCTGGACCAAGAAAAGAATTATCTGAACTGGAGCAGGCACTCAATAAAGCGCGTGAAATCCTAACTGCTTCAAAAGGTAAAGATGTGACTAGTGATGAACTCATTTCTCTGGAGAAGAAATTGGCAGAGACTCGTACGGAGACCGATGGTGTTGTTCGCGAGCTCGGACGTATAGAAGGTGAGATCAATGCCAATAAGCGCGCCAAGGAGAAAGAAGAGAGCAGAATGAAGCAAGAAGAGTTAAAGACAGTTTATCTCAAAGATGTTGAAGAAGTTATTCGTAAAGCTGAACTATTCCAAACAGTTAAGGAAGTTATAGAAGCATTTCGTCATTTCATCAAGAGTCACCGCACGTCCAATGATTCGCAATTCGTCGTCGAAATGGAAAAAGAGATCTCACGACTCCTGAAAGATAAGAAGGAGTTTGAAGACAAGCGCACATCTCTTGCCGAATATGAAAAGAAGATCGTGGGTGAATATAATGCCCTCAAGCAAAAGATTGAGCGTGAAAAAGATACGAATCGTGATGCAGAGAAAGAAGTCTTCCGCATCATTGCTCGTCAGAATGAAGTCAGACACATTACAAGTTCATTGACTGCTGAAATACAAAAGATAGAGCACGCTGAAGCTGAATTCAAAAGGGAATTGGGTGAAGCGGGAATGATTGTGGGCAGAGAAGCAACTCAGTATGAGAAGATTGTGAATAGTGATCAACGTGCCGTACAGGATGAGCGAAAACACCAAATTGAACGATTGAAGATTCGCCTTGAGGACATGGGTGCCGGCGGAGGTGCAGAAGTTATGAAGGAATATAAAGAAACCGAAGAGCGTGATGCTTTCTTGGCACATGAACTGACAGACCTCGAAAAAGCCAGTGAAGAATTAAAGAAACTTGTCACTGACCTCGATGTACGCATTGATGTAGAATTTAAGCAGGGAATACTCAAGATTAATAAGGAATTCACTAATTATTTTTCACTGATGTTTGGTGGTGGTCATGCCGAGCTTACCGTTGTCAAAGAAATGCGTCGCAAGAAAAAGAGTGATATGGAAGATTTGGGAGATGCATTGTCTGGTGATTCTTCGGTAGGTATTGATGGTGAAGAGTCGCAGAATGAAGAAGGTCCTGAAGGTCTCGAAGTTAACGTTAGTCTTCCTCGCAAGAAAGTGAAGGGTCTCATGATGCTCTCTGGTGGCGAACGTGCTCTTACTTCCATCGCACTACTTTTTGCTATTTCTCAAGTCAATCCACCACCATTCATCATTCTCGATGAGACAGATGCTGCTCTCGATGAAGCTAATTCACGTAAGTATGGTGACATGATAGAAAACCTCTCAAAGGCGTCACAACTTATCCTCATTACACATAATCGTGAGACCATGTCGCGTGCTGGTGTACTCTACGGAGTAACTATGGGTGCTGACGGAGCATCAAAACTTCTTTCAATCCAATTTGAGGAAGCAGTTAAGGTAGCGAAATAATTTGAATTATTATCTTTTTGTTGTACACTGTTGTCGTGGAACATCTCACTAAACAACAAATCGTCCTTCTCACACTCTTGGTATCATTTGTCACCTCGCTTTCGACGGGTATAGTGACCGTTTCTCTCATGGATCAAGCTCCTGCTGGTGTTACGCGTACAATCAATCAAGTTATAGAAAAAACCATACAACAGGCTGCGCCACAGAATGCGTCTGTTGGTACTGTATCTATTAATGTCCAAGATCAATTGGCTTCTGCCACGGCTCTCGTCGCTTCGAGCACCGTTAAGATAAAATCAGTTACCACAGGGAATGTGGTTGGACTCGGATTAATTCTATCGAAGAATGGATCAATGATAACGGATAAAAGTATTATTGATCAGAATCAGTCATATTCAGCGATTTTGGCTGATGGAACAGTTATTCCTCTTACAATACATACGATAACTGATTCATCAGTATTCTTTATGCCTATTTTAGTTTATTCAAATAATCCACCAATTATTTATTATCCGATTCAAATAAGTAGTTCATATTCTCTTGGTCAAAAGGTATATTCATTGAATGGAACTTCGAGTCCTATTCTCAGTGATGGTCTCATTACACAAATAAGTACTTCAAGTATTAGCACCTCTATTTCATCGGTACATACTACGATCGGTAGTCCATTATTTGATGTTCAAGGAAATGGTATTGGTATTCAGGGAAGTTCGACTGTAGGTCAAAATAATGATGAATTATATCCTCTTGCACCACTTACTTCGCTTTCACAGTAATATACTTAAAAGAGAAGCACTATAAGGACATATTTTGTCGAAGAAAGTTGCCATTTATCATTTTTTGTACTACTATTTTCATATGCCTCCAATTGCAAAATTAACTACAAAAGCTCGAGAAGCCTTGCGTCGTGCGCATGAGCTTGCCATAGAACGTGGTCAAAATCACGTCAATCCTGTGCATCTGTTATGTGCACTTATACTCCAAGAAGAAAGTATGGTTGCATCTATTCTCGACAAGATGGAAGTAGATACACCTATGCTCACTGATGTCGTCCTAGAAAATATTGAGGGCGGTGAAGGATCAAATGTTCTTTCTCCTTCATATCAGATATACCTTACTCCTGATCTTGCTCAAATTCTCGATAACTCAGTCAAGGTCGCTGAATCATTCAAAGATGAATTTATTTCGACCGAACATATTTTCTTATCTATTTTCGATATACCATGTCCAGCACGAGATATTTTGGGACGATTTAAAATAGAAAAAGATACAGTTACTAAGATCATAGTGCAATTGAAGAAAAATCCGATTACTGCAGAAAATCAACCAAAAAAATTTCGTACACTCTATAAATATGCTCGTTCACTCACTCGTCTAGCTAATGAAAATAAACTCGATCCTGTTATTGGTCGTGATGCAGAAATCATGCGCATTATCCAGATTCTTTCACGTCGCACCAAAAACAATCCTATTCTCATAGGAGAAGCAGGTGTAGGTAAAACGGCCATCGTTGAAGGTTTGGCACTTCGTTTGGCACAAGGTGATGTACCAGAGTCTCTCAAAGACAAAGAACTCGTATCTCTAGATCTCGGCTCACTTATAGCAGGTACCAAATATCGCGGTGAATTCGAAGAGCGCCTCAAAAATATTTTGAAAGAGATAGAGCGCTCTGAAGGTAAGATTATCCTCTTTATCGATGAGATACACACACTCGTGGGTGCAGGAGCTTCTGAGGGCTCTATGGATGCTTCAAATATGCTCAAACCTGCTCTTGCACGCGGTGAGCTTCGTGCTATCGGTGCAACGACACTTCGTGAGTATCAGAAACACATTGAGAAAGATCCTGCACTTACACGCCGTTTCCAGCCAGTTTTTGTTCAAGAACCTTCTGTAGATGATGCCATAGCTATCCTTCGTGGATTGAAAGAAAAATATGAACTTTTCCATGGTGTCCATATCACTGATGACGCTATAGTTGCAGCAGTGACACTTTCAAGTCGTTATATCACTGATCGTTTTTTGCCTGACAAAGTAGTTGACCTTATAGATGAAGCATCATCGTCTCTTCGTATTTCTTTAGAAAATATGCCACCAGAGCTTGAAGAGACTCGTCGCAAAATCATGCGTCTCGAAATTGAGCGCGAAGCTCTCAAGAAGGAGACCAGTAAAGAGTCTAAAGCTCGTAAGGATAAGATAGAGGAGGAGATTGCTGATCTAAAGGAAGGTACATCAGAACTTGAACTTAAATGGAAAAATGAAAAAGATACTATTACAGATATCAAACGTATCAAGAAGGAACTTGAATCTTTCCGAGTAGAAGCAGAGATGGCCGAAGCTCGGGCTGATCTCGTGAAAGCTGCAGAGATTCGATATAGCAAACTACCAACTCTTCAGAAAGACTTGGAGCAAAAAAGTAAGCGCTTGAAGAAACTTCAGTCTTCACGACGTATTCTCAAAGAAGAAATAACCGCAGAAGATATAGCCGGTGTTGTTTCTCGTTGGACTGGTATACCAGTATCACGAATGCTCGAGTCTGAAGCGGTTAAACTCGTCCGTATGGAGGAAGACCTCAAGAAAAAGATTGTTGGTCAAGATGAAGCAGTCGAGAAAATTGCTGACACTATCCGTCGTTCTCGTGCAGGTATAGCTGATCCAAATCGTCCAATTGGTTCGTTTATCTTCCTTGGACCGACTGGTGTTGGAAAGACCGCACTTACAAAGGCTTTGGCTGAATTTATGTTTAATGATGACAAGGCGCTTATCCGTGTTGATATGTCTGAGTTCATGGAGAAGCACTCAGTCTCAAAGCTTATCGGTTCACCTCCAGGATACGTTGGTCATGATGAGGGCAGTAATATCACCGAAACAGTCCGCCACCGTCCGTATTCTGTTATTCTCTTTGATGAAATAGAGAAGGCTCATCCTGAAGTGTTCAATATTCTTTTGCAGGTTCTTGATAATGGACGTCTCACGGATAGTAAGGGTCGTATCGTTAATTTCCGCAATACGGTTATTATTATGACTTCGAATATAGGCTCACAACATATAGAAAAAATGGAGAAACTTGGTTTTGCTAGCCCAGGTGCGACAGACGCAAAGAACTATATTCAAACAAAAGAGAAGGTTATGTCTTCACTTAAGGATCATTTCCGTCCAGAATTTTTGAATCGTTTGGATGATATCATCGTTTTTGACATTCTTTCTCCAGAAGCGATTAAGGAAATAGTAACTATTCAGGTCGCTGAAGTAGTAAAGCGCTTGGCTGAGAAGGGTATAGAGCTTGTGCTTCAACCGGAGGCTTATGAATATTTAGCTAAAGAGGGCTATAACCCGCAATATGGTGCACGTCCACTCAAGCGTTTGATTCAAAATAAGATACTGACTCCTGTGGCGAAACTTATTATTGGTCAAGAGCTCAATAAGGGTGGAATCATCACTGTGGGTGTAAAAACTGTAGCAGGTAAAGAAAGTGAATTTACTTTTGATTTAAAAAAGAAGAGGGGGAAGCAGGAGAGTACTGTGGTGATGCCAGATTTGGCGGGAGTGAAGTAGTTTGTCTGTATTTCAATTTCATTTATAATAAGAGTGCCGTCGAAAGGTAGTATTGAAAATCCTGCTGATAGAATTGATTTTACAAATAGTGACCCAGATATGATTGTAATTTTTCTTAGATTTATGCGAACAATATTTACTTTGAATGAAAGTAAATTTAGAATTCTATTATATTGTTATTCAGATCAAGATATTAATGAACTTATCACTTTTTGGAGTTTACTCACAGATATTCCTAAGACGCAATTCACTAAACCATACGTTAGAACAGATTTTCGTATTAATGGTAGAAAAATGACGTATGGACTCGTGCACATAAGGTATTACGACAAGAAGCTCTTGTTAGAATTGAAAAAGATGATAGACTTCTACAAAGTCGCATATATGCGCCGGTGGTAGAGCGGTCAATTACAACAGACTGTAAATCTGTCGCCCTATGGGCTCCGCAGGTTCAAATCCTGCCCGGCGCACAAATTGACATACAAAAAACCGCTTAATGCGGATTTTTGTTATGCCACAATCCTCTTCAAATGAGCCGGTATATGCACCGCTATCTCATACGATATTGTCTCGCATTTCTTCGCTATATTCACAATTGAATTTTCATCAATCGGATCATTGCTGATGGCTATAACCTCGTCACCAATTTTTAAGTTGGTAACTTTTGATACATCTATGCTGATGATATTCATGCTGACACGTCCGATAATAGGACATACAATCCTATCTGGGCCAACGAGTACGGATCCATTATTCGAAAGCCTTCGGTCAAATCCTTCAAAGTAACCAACTGGTATGGTGGCTACTGTCATCTCTTGTGCAGCTTTGAAAGTGTTTCCGTAACCTATAGTTTCACCTTCTCTGAGTTTTTTTATTCCTGTAATAATTGTTTTCATCTCCAAAACAGGTTTCAGGCTAATTCTGCTCGTAATAGCTGGATTTTCTGAAAGACCGTAGAGACCTATGCCGAGTCGTGAGACATTTGCAGCGATATCATGAGTGAGGCGATGGCCGTCAGTAGCTGATAAGTGAATATATTTCATATGTGAAAATTCATGCTTGAATTTCTCCACAATCTTATTCCACAGATGCGTTTGTGATTCAGTGAAGGATTCATCGGCATTATCGGCATCAGAGAGGTGTGAGCATATCCCTTCAAGTTTGATAGGATGTCTACCATCACTATTATCTCCTAGAAGATGGATAGCTTCATCAATCTGGTCGGTAGTAATACCTTGACGATGCATGCCAGTGTCTATCTTCAAATGAATATGAATCATCTTTGGTCGAAGTCTGTAGAGGGGAGTAAATAATCTGACTATGCCCGCTGTTGAATTTAGCGATTCTTTTTTTTCACCGACAATGGTGCGGAGAGTTTCGAGGTTTGTAACAGTGAATGCTACATTTTTTAGATGTGAGTCAAGAATAGTTTCTGGACGCGTATATCCGATGATAAGTAGAGGAATTTTAAATCCCTTTGATCGAAGTGCAATTGCTTCAAAATAGGAATCGACTACACAAAAGGGAATATGCGGTTCATTTTGTATTATTTTTGCTATTTCGATAAGCCCGTGGCCGTAGGCATTACTTTTTAATACGAGCGCAACCTGAGCATGTCCACTATGACTTTTCGGGGCCAATTTCTGGAATTCGTGCAGGTTATGAATAAGGTTTTTTTGTGACAATTCAATACGAATGAGCGGTTCATAGGGAAATCGGCGTCTAGAGGCCCATGTGAGGAGATTCATGGCTCTAATTCTACGCTTTTACGCAGTATTGTCTAGGTTTATATTAGCCTATTGACAATGATGATTAAGTATGCTAGTATGGCGACATAAAGAAACTGGGCGTTAAGCCCTTTTATGTTCATTGCAAGCCACATATAGCTTAAACTATTCTCTTCACTTGGAAGTGGAAGAGTGTGTGAGATTGTTATGAATGTCTCTGTTAAAACTGTTATGAAAAATAAATCAGACACAACAAACAAAGGTTTTCATGCGAAGTTTGTCTGCATCGTCCTCATGGTATTGATCGGAACGCTTCTTGTCGCTCTGTTTCATTATCTGAATATTCACCGGCATCAACCTATGTCAGTCGAATCTAATCAGATTGCGTCGGTAAATACTCCTGTTCAGCAACCTGAAATTTCTCCGCAAGTCGAGGTGAGCGCATCTCCGGCGGAAACAAATGTGGTTACAAATGCGATAAAGACAATTACGTTTCGCATTCAACCTCAACTTGGTACCGAAAAAACAAACTGAAACAAACAACAAACGAAAAAAAAGAAAGAATAGAAAATGAAAACAAAAATATTCACACTCCTCACACTCGTCTCCACGATTCTGGCAGGCTTCACCTTTTCGACTAATATCGCAAAGGCACAAGTCTCGCAAAACGGTACGGAGCCGACGGTTCCGATCTCGGTTGGGAGAAATGGTCGCAAAGCCGTGACCGATTACTTGCTTGGAAAGATTGATCACGTTGTGATTCATTACTCCGGCCGGTCCATTATCGGCAATGGTTGGCAGGATCAATACCTGGACAATAACTACTTGCAGTATGTTGGTTATGTTCACAAGGTTCATTTACTGAACTGAGCGCCGCGATCTTCAATCGCGCTTACACAGGGCAAGTTGTTCAAACTCCGGATGGTGGATATGAAGTGACTGTTCAGTTAACGTTCTACACTTCAGATGGACGAACTGCACTACAGGGCTCTGGGTACCTCCCAGTCAACAGTGATCAGAACGGAAATCTTTCCGTTGGATCTTTTCAACCTTATGTTGACATCAACAGTCAGATTGATTTCGTTCAAACTAATTACATTGCAGGCTCAAAATGGACCGGTAAAAACGGTAAAACATTGGACCTTGCAACTACTTGGGATGGGCAAAATTCAATCATAACGATTCCATCAGGCAATCTGGAGAATGGATTTCTCCTCTTTGTTGATGGTAATCAAGCAATCACTGGTTGGAATCTTGATACTGGGGCTGCGTTAACTGGAAAGTATATTTACGCAATCCTTGGGGCACTCAGTTCGAGTGCTGTTCAGTCCTTTGTTAATCCAACTAATATTGATTCACTGAACCAGTCGTTCTATGCGTCTAATGGTTCAATTATTGGGCGGTATCCACTGCTTGATATTGTCACCTCGAAGGGTATAACCAATGTGATTAAGTTCACTGTACCAGTTTGGGGATCACAACCGATTGCACCCGCACACGTGTTCTTTACATTGCTTTATTGCAACGGATCGAATAACAACTTCAATGTTGGTCAGGAATACGAAATTCCATTCAACATAACAGTAGGTGGGTTTGTGCCAAATATTCCCGCCAATTGCGGCCTCCATATGCGCATCGAATTCGACGGTCTCTCTGACTGGAGCGAAGTTGACAATTATGGTGGTGGTGTTGGTGTCGCTGTAAAAGGCGGTTAAGCTGTATTTCATCGCGAATCGCAAGTGCCCTCCTGGCGCTTGCGATTTTTTTATTACAAATTTGCCTTTTTAAAGGCTTTAGGCTATAGTATGGCGACACATTTTCGCGTTTTTATTTAAATCCTATGTCACAAAAATCCCTCATCCAACTCAAGAACAAGTCAACAGGCGAGACCTATTGGACTCGTAAGAATAAGAAGCTTGTTGAACGCAAGATAGAGTACAAGAAATACAGTGCTAAACTTCGCAAGCACGTAGTCTTCAAAGAAGCAAAGAAATAAAATAAGCCGGTAATACCGGCTTTTGCATAAGGGTGGAAAAGAGGGTAGTATTGTTGCTACGGGCGATTAGTTTAATGGTAGAACTACGCACTCCAAACGCGTAAGTGGGGGTTCGATTCCTCCATCGCCCGCCACTTGACAAATAGAACCTATATGGTATAATGGCTATGTTATTAAATAAATAACCATTTATATGAATACATCAACAAAAAACTACATCGTCGCTACTGTTGGCTTTATAGCTATCATTGCGTTCGTTGCAGTTGGCATCAATATTTTTACAACACCTTCAGAGCCACAAGTTGCTACCTCTCAAAGTGCTTCACTTAACTTGATTAGTCCTTCAAATGGAACAGTGCAAGTTGGTGATACACAACATATTAGGTATAGTTCAACTAATTACAGTGCGCCAGAAGTTAGTGTGAATATTATCCGTAAGGTATCTGATAATCCAGCTACATATACTCTTGTTCGTACCGTTGCTTCTGCAAAGGCGAATACAGGTAGTGCAGTCTGGGTTCCATCCAAAACTGACGTAGGTACAAATACTTTCGTTCAGGTTGGCTGTGTTAATTCAACAGATGCTTGTACCGCAACTCCTGTGTCTGGATCAAACGCTCTCGCTGTTATCGATACTGGTGCTTTCAGCAATACTGCTGCAGCGTATCAAGCTATCGAACAGTTGAACAACAAATAATATAGCTTCGCTTTAGCGAAACAAAAAACCAGCTTAACGGCTGGTTTTTTGTTATACAGTCAAAAAGGTATTGATTGCTTTCTCTATTTCACTCATATCTTGAGGGGCAAACCATTTGATACGTGTGTCTTTTTTCCACCATGCTTTCTGACGGCGAGCGTACTGCCAGATTTTAGTGGAAAGAATAAGTATTAATTCTTTCTTATTAATTTTCATTTGTAAATATTCTGCGAGATAGCGATATTCAAGGCCAAGTTCAGTCATGCGTTCAAAAGAGAGATCCATACCCGTAGGTGCTGGTGCGTGCAAGAGTTGTGCTTCTTGTAACATATCGAGATCATCTTCATTGGCTATTTCAATACGCTGTACGAGGCGAGCATGGATGCGTGAGCGAAGTTCTGGATCAGGGAGGATGATACCTATTTGAAGGACATTGTACGGACTATCTCCAGTTTCTTTAGTTGTAGTAAGTTTTGGAACTGAACCAAGAGCTCGAGCAATAGTGATAGCGCGTGAAAGTCGACGTTTATTTTTCATATCGATTGTCTTTGCACGTTCAGGATCTAGCTTCTGTAATTCATCGAAAAGTTCTTCAGCCGACTTCATTTCCAACTTTTTTTGTTCCTCTGTATCAGCAGGCACTTCTGGAAACCCCAAATCATCTATAAGTGAAGAAATATAGAATCCAGTACCACCACAAATAATGGGGAGTTTTCCACGTGATGTGATATCCGTAATTGCTACTTCCGCTTTCTTTTTCCAATCAAGAGCAGTCAGACGTTCATCAGGATTGGCGATGTCGAGGAGGTGGTGAGGCACACCTTTCATTTCCGTCTTTGTAATTTTGCCAGTACCAATAGTGAGACCACGATAGACCTGACGTGAATCAGCAGAAATAACCTCGCCGTTATATTTGAGAGCGATCTCTACAGCGATAGCACTTTTACCTACAGCTGTGGGGCCGAGGATGACGATGAGATTGGGTTTATTAAGCATTATTTCATCTTACTCTACTATTATTCATTGAACAAATAAAAAACGCCTTTGCTTTTGCATTGGCGTGTGACGATTAATATATTTTATAGTTTGAGACGATATGGATTTGTTTCGCGTTTTACGAAATCAAGACTCAGATAAAGGTTGTTGGCCTCAATGCGTTTTGGTTCAGTGGTCAGGTCGATGTATCGTAATCGTTTTGAACGAGCAACTTCGATCAGAGCCATCATCAGTTTTCGTGAGAGGTGCTTGCCTCGGTGACTCGGATCAATAACGACGTGTTCAATCCTTCCGGTGACGCTGTTAATCTTTGTAACAGTAACCAGAGTTGCAAGGCCAACTACACGCTTTTTGCAGATGATTATTGCAATTGTTCCCCCTGATTGAAATAATTTCTCAATTGACGCCAGTGTTACCAAGGGCGAACCCGGTGATAATGTTTGAAGTAAATAGTTAATGCTTTTGAAGCGTTTGGGTCCAGAAGCTATTTCCATCAATGCAACTGAATAGAAATCGCTCGTGTTAGAAGCGACGGTTATTTTGTATTTCATATTATCCTTTCTGTCTTTAAATTAGGCTATTTAAAACAGTAAGTCAATTGGTGCCGGGAGGGAGAATCGAACTCCCATGGATTACTCCGCACGATTTTGAGTCGTGTGCGTCTACCAATTCCGCCATCCCGGCAATACAGACTAGTCTACCCGAAACTGAACGAAAATCAAATACATAATTTCATCCAATAAATTTCTTTGCTATAATGATGTCATGTCTAATCAATATGTAAATAATGCCATCTTCTGGATCGAGCTTGAAAAAATCAGCCCAAACCCTTATCAGCCTCGTCGTGAATTTGATCCTATCGCTTTGAAGAGTCTTTCTGAATCTATCAGGATGTACGGAGTTCTTCAGCCTCTTGTCGTTACTCGTAAAGAAGTTTTTCATGATGGTGGAGGAATGACGGTTGAGTATGAACTTATTTCTGGTGAACGTCGCTTACGTGCTTCCAAACTAGCCGGTCTTCAACAGGTACCAGTACTTATTCGAGATGGCGAGGAAAGTGGTCGTGAAAAATTGGAAATGGCTATTATTGAAAATCTTCAGCGTGAAGATATCAATGCCGTTGAGCGCGCTCGTGCTTTTGAACGTTTGGCAAAAGAATTTGGTTTGAAACAAGCCCAGATCGCTGACAAAGTAGGAAAGAGTCGTGAATATGTCGCCAATACTCTTCGTATACTCGCTCTTCCAGATGATATTTTAAATGCTTTGGCTGAAGGAAAAATATCAGAAGGACATAGTCGTCCACTTCTCATGCTCATTGATCGTCCAGAAGAACAGGTTGTCCTTTTTAAGGAAATTATGTCAATGAAGCTCACTGTTCGTGAAGCTGAGTCTTTTGCGCGACGTATTGCTACAGAGAAGATTCGCAATAAGGCAAAATACCTCGATCCACAGATTATTGAAATGGAGAAGTCATTTACTGAGTCACTCGGCACACGTGTCCGCATTGAGAAGAATAAAGAAGGTGGAACTGTGACAATTGATTTCTTTAATCCTGACGATCTCCGAATTCTTCTGGAGAAGTTGAATAATCAACATAAGGGTGGTTTTGCAGGTTCGGTTCAAGAGCCAGTTTCAGATGCACCAGCAGTGGCTGTAGACGATCGTTCTACTAAAGAAAAGCAACAGGAGGAAAATGAGGAGATATACTCGTTGAAGAATTTTAGTTTATAGCCGCTTGCAAAGCTTTTTATATGTGGTTAGATGAAGTCTGAACTTTTGAAAACATAAACAATTAACAAAAGGTTTAGTTATGACACAATTAGGTGCAATTGATACGTACCGTGGTCGGAAGATTGATCCAGTACATTTCTTTTCTGTAAACATGACAGAATTTTTTCGTGAATTCGGTCTAAATCCAACAAGTTGGAAATATGGCATCAGAGAGATGTCCCAGTCACATGAAGTCCAAATAATGTGCAGGCCAGATGTTGTATCAGTTATGTTTAATCGTCAATTGATTCAAAGTTTACATGAACTTAAAGTCGATGACGGACTATATATCTATTCACTCTGGTTCTACCTTATTGAATATTTTCGCCAATGGGTTGTTATTCGTAAGCCGATTTCTGCTTCTGAGCTGGTTCCAGCTAAGTTTTTGTACGATAATCCGTCGGCAAAATCATTGGTTGATTCAATAGTTTCAAGACATGAGATGAACATCATATCAACATGGACGATGTTCCGTCTTTTTGATGCAAATGCTGTTGCGTTACATATTTCTAGCCTTATCGAATTAGATCCAGTTCTAATCGAATCACTTAAAATACGTGATATTGCTGACTTTGTTATTAATGCAAGAGCGAATAACTGGAAGGGTCTGATTTCTTAATTAGGTTTAATTCATTCCAACGTGCGCGAGGCTCATACCTCGTGCATTTTTTTATTCCTTTTTCTTTTTTGCAAAACCTCGTGGTTTCTTTTCTTGTGCAAGAAGTTCTAGTGCTTGTGGAAGAGTAATATCGTACACGTTCAATGGTGGTTTTATTGATCTAAAATTTGTCTGACATACAACATACGGACCAAAACGACCAATGGAAGCGGTGATATTTTCACCCGTCTTTGGATCGACACCGAGAATGCGGGGAACACTCAAGAATTTCATGGCATCAGTGACAGTGATAGAAGCTAAGTCAACACCTTTAGGAATTGAAGCCATGCGGGGTTTTACGGGAATTATTTCCTCTACAGGTTTTTCGACAGATGTAATCGATTCTGGTGCAGATGAATTTTCAGGTTGAACTTCACCTTTCTTGGCTTTTACCTTCTTAACCTTTGGTACTTTAGGCTTCTTCACTTTCTTTACTTTGGGAATTTTTATACCTAATTGAACATATGGACCAAAGCGTCCATTCAGGACGAAAATAGGAAGTCCTGTTACTGGATCTGTACCAATTGGTTCATCTTTCTTTATTTCCATGCCATCGAGCATGAGGGCACCATCACAATCTGGATAGCGTGAACATGAGAGGAATTTCCCCATACGACCGAGCTTGATATCCATAGGACTGCCACATTTTGGACACTTAAATTTGGCATCAGCTACACCGAGGTTCGTAGCTTTCGCTAATTTATCTTTGAGCTTCACCTCTTTCAAAAATGGGCCGTAGAAGTCAGTTAGAGTCTTTATATAAGTACGTTCGCCATTTGCGATTTCGTCGAGCTCATTTTCCATCTCTGCGGTAAAGGTGTCACTGATGTAGGTTGGGAAGTATTCTTCAAGGAATGAAGAGACCACATCACCAGTGTCTGTTGGCTTGAGTGAGCGACCTTCTTTCTCAACATAACCACGCTCTTCAATGGTGCGACAAATTGAAGCATATGTCGAAGGACGACCAATACCACGCTTTTCAAGTTCTTTGATAAGACCCGCTTCGGTATAGCGACCAGGTGGTTCCGTTTGCTTTTCGAGGGCGTCAACTGTGATGAGATCGAGCTTTTCTCCTTTTTCACATTTTGGCAGTTCAATTTCTTCACCGCGGGATTCCGAATCAGCTTTGAGCCAACCTTCATAAATGACACGTGAGCCATTGGCGGTGAAGTCAGGGATTTTATCCGCGGGCCCAGTCTTGCTGTTTGAAATATTACCAATAATCTTTGTACGTGCTACACGAGCATCAACCATTTGTGACGCCATAGTGCGTTGCCAGATAAGTTTATACAAACGCTTTTGTTCATCATTGGCACCTGCACCGAGAGTTGCCATATGCGAAGGACGAATAGCTTCGTGTGCTTCTTGCGCGTTTTTACTTTTTGTATTGTATGTACGGAATTGAAGATATTCTTTGCCATATTCTTTTGTAACTGTCACAGCTATCTGGTCGAGTGCCTGTTGGCCTAAATTGGTAGAGTCTGTACGCATATAGGTGATATGACCAGCTTCGTAGAGTTTCTGTGCAATACCCATAGTTCGTGAAGGTGAAAATCCAAGACGTGAGCTCGCTGTTTGTTGGAGAGTCGATGTTATAAATGGCGCCTTAGGTGAACGTTTTTGTTCGGTTTCTTCTATATCAACAACGTGCCATGGTTCTTTGCGAGCGATATCAAGGATACGGTCTACTTCTTTACGTTCGCGAGGTTCTTCGATACAAACAAGTCCGAGAATATTTCCTTCTTTACTCTTTTCCTTATTCCCCTGCGTTTTAAAATGACCAGCGATAGACCAATATGTCTCAGGGATAAATGCACGAATCTCACGTTCGCGCTCCATAATTATGCGAAGAGCAGGGGATTGAACACGGCCAGCTGAAAGACCATATCGAACTTTCTTCCAAATGAGACCAGAAAGATCATAACCAACGAGACGGTCAAGGACTCGACGAGCTTCTTGAGCTTCACGGAGGTGCTCGTCAATGGCACGAGGATGCTTGAGTGCCTCTTCGATAGCTTCTTTAGTCACTTCGTGATACGTAACGCGCTTGATGAGCTTAACAGGAATAGTTCCCCCTATTTTCTTATTAACAAGCAATTCTTTCAAATGCCATGCAATGGCTTCACCTTCACGATCCGGGTCAGTGGCGATGAGGATTTCATCAGCTCTTCCTGCTGCTTCACGGATTTCAGCAATGACAATTTCTTTCTTTGGTACAACTTCATAATGAGGTACGAAACCAGCTTCTATATCGATTGCTTTCTTATTTGATTTTGGCAGATCACGCACGTGGCCGACAGAAGCGAGCACGCGAAAATCCTTTCCCAAATATTTGGAAATAGTCTTTGCTTTTGAAGGGGATTCCACTATGACGAGTTTCATTGACATGTAGTATTACACGATATGCAATAAAAGTGCAAAGAAGTGGATAAAATTAATTAATCATCACCAGCCCTTGTCTTTCAGCAATCACACCCTTCAACTCCAATTCAGCCAACAGAGAGTTTATATAGCCTGCAGGAAAATCAAGTGAGCGGATAAGTTCGTCGCGTTCCATTGGCACAGATAATTTTTCGGCAATCATTTTCTCATCAGCTGTTAGAGAAGTCTCGAATAGGTTTTGATTTCCTGCACCGTCTTTCTTAATTGATTCTTTTTTTATTCTGCTATCTAAACCTAACGCTTCTAAGATATCTGCTGAACAAGTGACTGCAGTCGCCCCATCTCTGATACGTATATGTGGTCCTCGAGATAAATGAGAAAATATTGAGCCGGGTACAGCGAGAACAGTTCGACCTATCTCATTGGCATCATCAGCAGTGAGCAACGTACCTGATTTTTCTTTTGCTTCAATGATAAGTGTTATGTGCGATATACCTGCCATAAGTTTATTTCGAACAGGGAATGTCCACGAAGTCTCATGTTGCCATCGCGGAAAAGCCGACAGTAATGCTCCGCCTGAGTCCACTATTTTTTTCATAAGAGTGAATTTTGATGACGAATAGAGTAAATGTTCAGCAAAACCCGAACCCGGAAATGCGATTGCCTTTAAGCCAATCTCCAAAGCTGTCTCATGAGCAATGGAGTCAATACCTACAGCTAGTCCAGATACTATAACTATAGGATAACCTGCAAGGCCTCTTAAAAGTTTTTCACATACTTCTCTACCATATGAACTACATCTTCGTGAACCAACGACACACAAGTATTTATATGTGTCAGGTGGCATATGTCCAATCAAGTCCATTGATTTCGGTTTATGTGTTAATTGTTTAAGCAGAAAAGGGAATTCTTCCTGTGTAAGAATTTTGATGTTCTTGAATGAGTTCATAGATATATCTTCTCACGTCACGATAAAATTTTAATAAAAAAGTTCTCAAGAAACGATCAAAAAAGTGTGAAGTTTTGATAAAATTATAATAAAGTGGTAAAATTGAGCCCATGTTAGACATAAAATTTATTCGAGAGAACAAAGATATTATCGATCTTGCTACCAAGAAGAAGCACGTAAAATTTGACGTGAGTGAGCTCATACGACTTGATGACACTCGCCGTACACTCATGACGGAGCTCGAGGCCAAGCGTGCTACACAAAACAGTGCAAGTGATGGCATTGCCAAGGCACAAACCCCAGAAGAGCGTGCCAAACTTATAGCGGATATGAAAGTAGTTAAGACAGATATGGAAGCTGGTGAAGCTAAACTCAAAGAGGTAATGAAAGAATGGCAAGATCTTATGCTTCGCGTGCCAAATATTCCAGATATGTCAGTACCAGATGGAGATACTGATGCAGATAATAAAGAAGTAAAAACATGGGGAACTAAACCAGAATTCTCATTTACACCTAAAGATCACGTTGAACTCATGACAACTCTTGGTATGGTTGATTTTGAACGCGGAGGAAAGGTTCATGGTTTTCGTGGATATTATCTGACAGGTGATGGTGTTCGTCTTTGTTTTGCTATTTGGCAATATGCTCTTGAATTTTTTGGAGGTAAAAATTTCATTCCTGTCATGCCTCCAACCATTGTGCGCAAGATCAATCTGTATGGCACTGCTCATCTTCCTGGGGATGTGGAAGACTTCTATATGACTCAAGATGGTGATGCTCTTGCTGGTACGGCTGAAGTACCACTTATGGGTATGTATGCTGAAGAAGTTTTGCCTATCGAGCAATTACCTAAACGTTTTCTTGGTTTCTCTGCGTGTTACCGACGTGAAGCTGGTGCGCATGGTAAAGACGTCCGTGGTCTCATCCGTGTCCATGAATTTTACAAATTCGAACAGCTCGTCTTATGTGAAGCTAATCACGAAACTTCAGTAAAATTCCATGAAGAGCTTAACCGCAATACTGAAGAATTCATCGAGTCACTCGGTATTCCGTATCATACTGTCATCAATTGTGGTGCTGATCTTGGTTTGGGTCAGGTCAAGAAATATGACATAGAATTGTGGGTACCAAAAGAAGGAAAATATCGTGAAATTTCATCAGCTTCGTATTTCCATGATTTTCAATGTCGTCGTCTCAATATTCGTTATAAGGATACTGATGGAAAATTACGCTATGCTCACTCGCTCAACTCAACTGCTATACCAACACCACGTATCCTTGTATCACTCATAGAAAATTTTCAGCAAGCAGATGGCAGTATCACGATTCCTAAAGTCTTGACTAAATACATGGGTAAGACAGAAATTAGTACACAGTAGTTAGTAATTAGAAGCATATATTACTACTGCATTCTAAATACGAATCTCTTACTACTAATTACTCACTATGCGTCATCTCCAATCCCAATCATTCAACCGAAAAAAACGTTTGAAAGCATGGTGGGCTATCGTTGCCATCATTGGTATTATTTTTGTACTTGCATACGCAAGTTCATGGATCCTTCGAGCACATTTTTTGACGCTCACAGACGTGACAGTTTTTGGTGCTGACCAAGATATATCTGTATCGATTCACGATACAGCACTTGCAAAACTTACAGGAAATTATTTTGGCCTATTTCCTCGATCAAATAGCTTTATTTATCCAAAATCAGAAATCATTGAAAGTATACAGTCTACATTTCCACGAATATTAGACGTTGATGTTAGTCGTGATAGCTTGAATAGTCTTCGTATAACCGTAAATGAAAAGATACCAAGAGCTATAGTATGTGTGACATTACCGAACTTTGATAATAATATTTTAGCGTATTCTCCAACAGATCCTTGTTATATTGCTGATAGTTTGGGTCTGCTTTTTGAAGGTGATACGGTAGCTTCACATAATCAATATCAATTATATTATGCGCCAAATATTTCCCCTATGAGCTCAACTACTGATTTTACGGGGACCTATGCTACATCAACAGCCGAATTCTCTGCACTTGAATCTTTTTATCAGGATGCAATCAATACGGGTATACCTGTAGATGGTATACTGCTCAAAGATACGGGGGAATATGAAATGTATGCAAGTACTACGGTTATTTATTTCAATGATAAAGAAGGTTTGCAGAATGAGCTTGTAGATCTGACTGCGTTCTGGAAACATATGATGTCTGCAGGTGATCTCAATAAAAAGCCCCCAGTCTTTGACTACATAGATTTACGTTATGGCTCAAATGTGTTTTATAAATTAATTCAATAATGAAAGCATTTTTCTCAATACTTTTTGGTGGACTTCTTATCCTTTTTCTTATAATTGGAATTTTTTCATTTGGTACTGTTGTATGGAGTTCACTTGGTCATCATAGGAATACTGCTCTAGTTGCCGATGCACAATCAGTCGATCCAGCAAATAATTTTGGATATATACCATCACCTACAACTCCTCGATATTCGGCTGAGCAAGAAGAAGATGTTATCAATGCTGCAGCAGGAGCTCTCCCTCGGGGAGATGTGAAGCAGGTTAGTGCAGAAGCATATCTCGTAAAAGATCTAACAACTGGTGCTGTCGTGATAGAACATCACGTCGATCAGTTATTGCCTATAGCCTCACTAACCAAGTTGGTCACTGCTGTTGTCGCTCGAAGATCGATACCTGATACTGCACACATAACTATAACTAAATCAGTTATGTCTACATATGGTAATACCGCTGATTTTACTGCTGGTGAGACATTTTCTGGTGGAGATTTACTCTATCCCATGCTCATGGTTTCTTCGAATGATGCGGCTGAAGCGTATGCAGAATATTATGGAAAAACTAAATTCATTCAAGCTATGAATGATTTCACCCAATCTATTGGTGCGTACCGCACATCCTTTAGTGATTCATCTGGTCTCGATCCACGAAATGTATCGACAGCCAATGATCAAGCGATTATTATTGATTGGATTCGTAAAAATGATCCAGCCATCCTCGCAGTAACTGAACTCAAGGCATATACCGTACGTTCACATACTTGGATAAACCCAACGCATTTCCTGAGTTGGTCGTACTATATTGGTGGTAAAAATGGATATCTTCCTGAAGCAAATCGTACTAATGATTCACTTTTCAAATGGGGTACAAATGGCGATACGTATGTAGTAGTAGTTCTTGGAAGTAACGATCGTGACGCAGACACTATTGCACTTCTAAAAAAGATAAAACCATAGAAATACTTGGTGAATTCTATATATATGCTAGATTAGGGATATGAATTTTTGGCAAAAAATACCCAAACCATTCTTTGTCTTGGCGCCCATGGCCAATGTGACTGATTCCGTCTTCCGGTCTCTTTTTGCTAAGTATGGCAAGCCGGATGTTACGTGGACAGAATTTGTCTCAGCTGACGGATTATGTTCGCCAGAAGGAAAAAAGAAATTATTGAGGGATTTAGATTATTCTTCAAAGGAGAGACCGATAGTGGCTCAACTTTTTACTGGTCATAGAGAAGCAATGCGACAGGCAGCACAACTTGTAGCAAAACTTGGTTTTGATGGACTTGATATCAATATGGGTTGTCCTGATAGAGCGGTCGAAAAGCAGGGTGGAGGTTCGGCTATGATTAAGAATCCAAAAATAGCTATTGCAGTTTTAAATGCTGCGAGAGAAGGTTTTGGTGGTCCCGTTTCAGTAAAGACTCGCATCGGTTATAACGTTGTTGATCTTAGCTGGATCAAATTACTCCTTGAACAAAAATTACCTGTTTTGACAGTACACTTGAGAACACGAAAAGAAATGTCAGATGCACCTGCACATTGGGATCTAATGCCGGAAATTATTGATATAAGAAATGAAATTCAAGCGCATATTCCAGTAAAAGATCGCACACTTATCATTGGAAATGGTGATGTTGAATCAATGAAAGACGCTCAAGAAAAAGTTAAAAAATATGGTTGTGATGGTGTGATGATTGGTCGAGGAATCTTTGGTAAACCATGGTTCTTTGAAAAGAAACCCGAAGGAAGGACTCCAAAACAGCGATTAAAAATAATGCTTGAACACGCTAAACTATTTCATAAAACCTATTGCGGAAAAAATAAAAATAATCATAAAAATTTTGCAGTTATGAAAAAGCATTTCAAAGCCTATGTCTCAGGTTGGGATGGTGCAAAGGAATTGAGAGTGCAATTGATGGAAGCCGAGACTATTAAAGAGGTTGAGAAGATTGTGAAAGACTATTTAAAAAAGTTGTAAAAAAAGATATAATAGGCCCATGCCAGTCCTCTATCGCACATACCGCCCAGCCAAATGGTCTGAAGTCATTGGTCAGGATCATGTTGTTGATGCTCTCGAGGAATCGATATCTTCAAAGCATGTAGCACATGCGTATCTCTTTTCGGGCTCACGAGGCACAGGGAAGACTACTGTGGCTAGAATTATGGCCCATGAGTTGAAGACGGCACCAGAAGATATCAATGAGATAGACGCTGCATCCAATCGTGGTATAGATGATATCCGCGCTCTCCGTGAACATGTATCAACTTTACCTTTTTCAAGTCCTTATAAAGTTTATATTATCGATGAAGTCCATA
>Ga0007882_10000004_pt1 | contig 210448 bp, 218 predicted proteins | sample CryBogCBH12Aug01_FD_71195 | JGI IMG/M metagenome (GOLD analysis project Ga0007882, IMG submission 71195) | Freshwater microbial communities from Crystal Bog, Wisconsin, USA - CBH12Aug09.1 | ecosystem: Environmental > Aquatic > Freshwater > Lake | place: Crystal Bog, Wisconsin, USA | collected... | reverse complement strand
ATTCTTACTTGCATTGAGAAGGAAGTATGTTCCTGCTAAAAGTACAAGGACACCGAGAATGGCTAGAGGGACACTGAAGCCACGTTTGTAAGTGGAAGACATTGAAATGTGGTTAAATTACTGGCACTAGTAATACCAGTATTGTACCAAAGTACGAGGAGATATATCCCCCATTGTGTGGGGATTACCAATTCAATGAAAATGGCCATGGTTGACTGACCATTACCAAAGCGAGGATAGCAGAAGCGAGTGCAATATTCTTGGTAAAATTGATTCTCTCTGTCATTTTTTGCATAGGATCCTCTATCTTCCAGTGAGCATGCATTTTCCAGGAGACACCAATAAGGAAAATAACAAGTAATGCGATACCGTAGTGAGGACGAATACCAAGAAGGATAGAAAGCCCACCGAGGAGAGCAAGTAATCCTGAACCGATAACTGCTAACTTCGCCGATTTAACACCTTTTGATTGAGCATAGCCAATAAGGCCAGCTGATTTAAAGAGATGAGTGTAAGCAGTTTGGAGCCAGTACAGACCAAGGACAATGCGAGCCAAAAGAAATGCGAGTGCCATAAGTGTATACGTAATTAAACGTTAATCATTAATTGACCTTTAATAATAAATTAATTGTATCACTTCCTCCCCGCCCGAAAAGCATTGCCAATTGGCAAAAAGTCTGTCAAAAAATTGTAGGTGGCAGCGCCAACTGGACCAATAATGCCGAAAGCAACGAGACCCAGACCCACCGCATTGGTAATACCCCAGATCCAGAAATTGCCCTTCATAACACCTCGCGTCTTCTCTGCTATCCTCATAACCTCTGGTAAACGCTCTAAATTGTCTTTCATAATAGTTATATCAGACGCCTCAATGGCTGCATCAGCCCCAATGCCTCCCATGGCAATAGATACGTCCGCCAAAGCAAGTGAAGCGGCGTCGTTCACACCATCACCTATATAGCCAACTACACCTTTATTTGGATTGGCCTTGGTCGGCTTTCCTGAATGTTCTTTTTCAAACTTTCTGATAAGTTCAACTTTTCCTTCAGGAGTCATATTGGCATGATAATGACGAATGCCTATTTGTGCTGAGACTGCGGCAGCGGATTTTTCATTATCGCCAGTGAGCATGTGCCATTCCATAACACCCAACTCTTTTGTCTCTTTAATAATTTCTTTTACTCGTGGTCGGAGCTCGTCTGCATAGGATATAAGTCCAACGACAACACCGTTCACACCAAGGCAAGCCACACCCCTACCAGCATCTTTCTCTGTAACAATATCCGTGCGAATTTTTTCTTCAATATGACATTTCTTTTCTTCCATAAATGAAAGACGACCCATGAGCATATCATCCCCATCATGCTTAAAAACTATTCCCTTTCCTGAAAACTCTTCGAAATCATCCGGTGTATGAAGCTTCATTTTATGCTCATGAGCATACTCAGTAATAGCGCGTGAGACGATATGGTTCGACTCCGAAGCTCCCATGAAAAAACGTGTGGCGATTTCATCTATAGAGAATTTTTCATTATACGAACGAATATCGACGATCTTTGGTTTACCACGTGTGAGCGTTCCTGTCTTATCTGTCAAAATAAACTTCATCTTTGAAAGCTGTTCGAACGCACTTGATCCTTTTACAATCACTCCACGCTTGGCTGCATAAGAAATGGCTGAAGTGAAAGCCAGTGGTACAGCCACGGCAATGTCATCAGCACAAACAACAAGGAGAACAGCGAGAATTTCCCTGGGAGACAGGCCGATTGCATACATGACAAAAGAAGCAATGAGTGAAAGCAGAATATACCATTGAGTGAATCTGTCGGCCGCACGTTCAGCCTCATTTTTGTCGCGCCCAGCTTGTTCAACAAGTTTAATCATACGAGAAAGTGTCGTATCCTCGCCAACTTTTTCAGCTTTAACAATAAGTGAGCCCGACTCATTCACTGTCGAAGTAAAGACTTTAGACCCAACCTTTTTGTGAACCAATTCACTTTCTCCAGTAAGTGACGCTTCATCTATGTCCGCTTCGCCAGATATTACAATACCGTCAACCGGCATACGATCACCTGCTTCTACAACGACTAGATCATTTATTCTAACTTCGCTAATGTGAACTTCGCTAATACTATCTCCTTTTTTCACGCGCACACGCTCGACATTGTATTTCATCAAGCTCTGAATTGTCTTTTTAGCACGTGCTTCAGTGATACGGTCAAAGAGGCGGGCAAAGGCCAACATGAGAGTGATAAAAGCAGCTGAGACCCACTGATATGAAATAAATGAAAAAATAAGTGCAATCGAAGCAAGGAGATCAACAGATAATTGTTTACGTATGAGTGATTTGATTGCACTTATAGCGACAGGAATCAATCCGAGAGATGCGAGAGTTGCGAGGATAAAAGATGATGATGGAATCCTAAATGAAATTGGCAAAAAATTAAATATAAGAATAATGGCAGTGAACCCAATCAAACATATATCAAAAATAGAAAAGAATCTCTCTTCGAGGTTTGATGAGGGTATACGATATTTTTTATGCTGAATATTTGAAATCATGCAGTTATTATACCCTATCATTCAGCTCAAACCCCCTACCACATCATCCTCCAAAAGGCATCCACAAGATATGAACCTACCCTCTTGTAAGTAGTTCAAAGAGAGCTATGATATCCAAAGTATCTTCGTTCGTAGTTCATTTCTAATTAAACCAAACAATGCGGTAAAACCTTGATTCTTATGAAAATAAGCCTTAAAAGCGCCCTCTGCGCTGTCTGTGTAATCTGTGTCTCACATGTTCAATTGATGGCTACGCCTACAAATGGTACAGCCATCATGACTATGACAAACCCTCCGGTTAACGACTCCGTCTTGGTCAAAGCTGAAGGACCAGCACATACGTGGAGAGAAATCTGGAGAGATAATTTTTTGCAGAAAAGTGATATTTATTCTTCGGATTCAGTTGGCTGGCGAGCAGTAGGAGCTTCGATATACGCACAAGAATCTGGAGTAAACCCCAGGACCTATTTTGCACATGCTGGTGAAAATGCCATAAAGCATTCACTCGTAAACAGCTTCAGGGATAGTGTTGTCCAATTACCTGTTGTATTTAATTTACGAGATGTGGCCGGCAATCTCCCCGCCAGATTTTTCGCTGATTCGATTGGTCATACACCCGAAGAATCAATTCAGACATTAAATACGACGCCAACTGCATCACAAATCTCATGGTGGCAGGAAATGCGTAATGATAAAACCATTGAGTATGGATGGCGTCCATTTAATAGCAATTACGCATATGTGGACGGAAATTTCGGGCATCTTGATGATGGACCCCTCGGAACTGCCCTCGTTAGAGTGCGCTACGATCCGATTCATCTGTGGTCAAAAGTTGAGGAACAAGTCTCTTTTTTCTTTTCTGAAAACACATCTGGATCAATTGGTGGTAACTATACAATAGCCGACATCAATAACTCCAATCATGAGGTAAATTGGTCAGCATCACTATCACACACGTTTGGTAAGGACTGGTATACGAGTCCGATAGCATCAATAAGTTTATCTACGAATGACCACACATACTTTATGAGTGCCCAAGTAAACTGGCCATTCTGACCAAAAAAGTAGTGTCTTCGTTAAATTGAATTCAAAGCCGGCCTCCTTCTGGAGAGCCGGCCTTTTTTATAATTTCGTTATATCTCTTGGATACACCGCATCAAGAGTCCACTCAATAACGATACGCAAACGTTTTTTCCATGAAAGAAATTTGAAAAGATAGATCGTACGCCACATCCACCAGGTCAAGCGTCCTGCTATCTTCATTGAAAAAATTTCACCTATGGCAAACCATTGGCCCACAGAGACCATAGAGCCTTTTGAATGATATGTAAATGATTTCAATTTTTTTGCATGAATAGATGCTTTGATATTTAGAGCAACCGTGCGAGCTTGTCCAACAGCAACCTGAGCGAGCATAGGTAACGTCATAGGCTTATCGGCGTGTTTTGTGGTATCAACATAACCCGCCACATCACCCAAAGCAAAAACTCGCTCTTCACCTTGTAATCTGAAAAATTCATCAACAACTAGACGATTACCTACGAGTAGAGGTGTATGACCATCTGATTCTGTTCCTTCAAATGCTGGTATGACTGGCGTCACTCCTGCAGCCCATATAACCGTAGAACTTGAAATGGTTGTATTATTTGAAAGTTCTATACCCCGTGGACTGACTGATGTAACCGCAGATCCCACATGAATAGTTATTCCCTCTGCGATGAGTCGGTCTTGCGCAGATTTTCGAAGTGACGGACTAAACTGCTGAAGCAATTCGGCACCTGCGTGAATGAGGGTAAGTGTTGGCTCTTCTTTACCACAACTACCCGCCTCGTTGGGTCTGCATTTTGTATTATGATAATAACGTGTGACCATGCCTTTGATGAGCTCCGCTAATTCAGAAATTATTTCAACACCAGTTGGACCACCACCAACCACTACAAAAGAAAGTAATTGAGCACGCACGAGTGGATCACTACACATGACTGCTTCTTCAAAGGAATCGATCACGCGACGGCGTATAAAAGCAGCGTCAGCGAGCGTCTTCAACGGATAGGTATGAATATCTGCTCCGGGAATATTGTAATAGTTAGTAGTAGCTCCAGTTGCAATGACCAGAAAATCATACTCAAGCTCATGCTTAACGCGATGATGGATGGTGTCACCATTGACATCACCGAGGATTGTTACTTTTTTATCTTTTTTATTTATTGATACGATAGTACCTTGAACTATTCTCACATCAGTACCAGCAAATATTTCGCGCAGTGGTTCAGCTACTGATTGTGGTGACAAAGCACCAGTCGCCACTTCATGAAGTAGAGGTGTAAAAAGAAAATAATTAGTCTCATTGACGATGGTGACATCAATCTCTCCTTTTTTAACCAAGGATTGAAGTTCACGAGCAACATACACGCCACCAAAACCAGCGCCGAGAATGAGGATATGTGGTTTAATCATCATTCAATAATATCATCTAACCAATCAAAGTAATAGCCACATATAAGACACCTGCGCCAAGTACAGTCATCATTGTTGTCATCAGTTTTGGATGAGCATGGTGGCTTTCTGGAATAAGATCACTTGCTCCAATGTAAAGGAAAAATCCTGCAAATAGAGCAATTATGATTGCCAAACCTTGTGCACTAACAGTAAAAAAGAAAGTTGAAATAACTCCGATTACTGGCGCAATGGCATCTGCAATAAGCCAATGAAACGCTTTAGTACGTCCACCATTATTTTTCAAAATCATATTAACCGTATTAATACCATCAGAAAAGTCGTGAGTTAAAACAGCTATCGTAACAACTATCCCAACTGCTGATGAAACTTGAAATGCTAAACCAATAGCTAAACCATCAAGAAAGCTATGTATTGAAAGACTGCTAGCACCTAAAATGCCTCGCTTACTCTCAATTGTATGTTCATGAGACCCTTGATCATCAACGTCATCGTGTGCGTGAGCATGAAGAAACACCACGCGATCCAAAACAAGATACATCAGAAATCCTATAGCAGTTATCGTGATAAGTGTATTATTTGAATAAAATCCTTTACCTAGATCAAGAGATTCTGGTAGCAAATCAAAAAATGCTACTGCTATAACAGCACCCGCTGAAAAACCAAGAATAAGGTGAAGTTTGTCTTTTAATCGAAGAGCGAAAAGACCGCCTAGAAGAGTGGCTATAAATGCACAGATGGCGATAATGATAATCATGATTATATAAATTATTGTATTAATTAATTATTAAGCGCACTTTTTGCACAAACCGAAAAATTCGAGTGAATGCCCGCTTACTATGCTAAATTTCTTTGAGTCTACTATCAGAAGTTCTGTCATAGAGAAAGCAAGGCATTTTGCTCTGGAACGTATCTCTTCAATATCTCCACAATTTGTGCAAATGATATGATGGTGGTGATTCTTTCCGTAGATTAGTTCATACAACACATGACCTACATTTGTATTCATGCGATACACAATATTACCGCTAACAAAAGACTCTAATATTCTATATATAGTACCGAGAGTGAGCTTGGGTAGTTTTTTTCGAAGTGTACCAATTGATATAGGATGTTCTTCAGCCAAAAGTACATATATGACATCAATACGTGGCTTCGTGGCTTTCAGTCGGGCAGACCAAATAATATTAGTAATCAAGGAATTTTTCTTTCCTTTATTATCATCTGCTTGTGACATATGTAATAATTCATTTTACTCTAATCGCGAATAATTCGCAACTAGCTGATGAAATATCTCTATTTCTGCTCATGTAATTGCGAATAATTCTCATTTATTGAAATGTACAATTTTGCCATAATCCCCCATCTAATTTACTAACAAAAATTACCGCAAAATAGACGATCCATTTTTCCTACTCATATCTCAAAGCCTCGATCGGACTCTTCTTTGAAGCCTGACTCGCTGGATATCCACCAAAGAGAAGACCGATGATAGCTGACACTGATATACCCATGATAGCTCCCGACCATGGAAATACAAAACTCCAATTGAGACCCAAGAAATGTGACAATGCAAAAGCGGTAATGAAAGCAAGTGATGAACCAAGGATGATACCTATAACTCCACCGATAGAAGTAAGCAACACTGCTTCAAGTAAAAATTGTGAGAGTATATCACGATCCTTTGCACCAAGTGCTTTACGTAGTCCGATCTCTCGTGTACGTTCAGTAACTGATACAAGCATGATATTCATAATACCGACACCACCAACGAAAAGCGCGATTGAGGCCACCGCTACAAGAAACCATGTAAGCGCTGAAGTTATAGTACCGAGTCGATTGGCGAGATCTTGTTGCGTCTGGACAGTAAAATCATCTTTAGTTCGATCAGTGATATTGTGTGACTCCTCGAGTGTGAGACGAATATCATCAGCGGTCACTGGCACTGCAGTATCATTAACCGCTTGCATGATGATACGATTGAAATACTTTTGACCAGTCACATACGTCTGAGCAGTGGTGTATGGCATGATAACGTCTGCATCGAAATTAAATAACGAACCACCGCCAGATTTTGGCAAAACAGCAACTATACGGAAATTTCTTCCTTTGATTTTCACACTTTGTCCGAGTGGATCCTGTGTATCAAAGAGATGTGTTGCTACATCAGCACCGATGACAACATTGCTCGACATTGAGACGACATCACTTGCATCAAAGAACTGACCTTCTGCGGGAACCAAGTCAAAAATATCAGCCATACGTTCTGTTGCTCCAAAAATAGTGACTTGATAATCATTCGAGCCATATGAGGCACTACTTGCACCAAATACTGTTGGCATGATGAGAGTCAAGCCAGGAACATTCGCTTTATTCTGAAGTGCTATCAAATCTTTATCTTTCAGACTATCACTATAAAGAGCACTCACATCTGAAGGGCCTGTTGGTTCCCTCCCAGGGATAACAGCGATAGTATTCGTACCCAAACCCTGTACTTCACCCAAAATAAGATTTTGTGCACCAGCACCGAGCGAAACCACGAGCATAATAGCGGTGATACCAATAACGATGCCGAGTATCGTCAGAAAAGATCTCGAGCGATTGGTCGAGAGTCCGGTAAGTGAAGTTGTGAATAAGTGTCGGAATGTCATATTATTTTACATATTCATCATCAGCAGATAAACGATTTTTAACTTTCGTATCACTTTCTATTGTGCCATCAATGAGTCGAATGATTCGTTCAGCATGGTCGGCTGTAGATGTTTCGTGCGTAATCAAGATAACTGTTTTGCCTTCAGAAATATTAAGTCTTTGTAAGATTGACATGATATTTTTACCAGACTTACTATCGAGGTTACCGGTTGGTTCATCAGCAAAGATAACTTCTGGATCCGTCACAAGTGCACGAGCGATAGCTACACGCTGACGCTCACCACCAGAAAGTTCAGACTGATCATGGTTAATACGATGTCCAAGTCCTACTGACTCGACAGCTTTAGTCGCAAGCGCATTCCATTCATGCTCAGGCACATTTGAATATACTAGGGGCAACTTCACATTTTCGAGTACGCTCGTACGAGCAAGAAGATTGAAAGATTGAAAGACGAAGCCAAGTTTCTGATTACGCAGATCAGCTAATTCATTCCCAGAAAAATTAACGACATTTTTTCCATCAAAGTGATATGAGCCAGAAGATGGTATATCGAGTAGGCCAAGGAGATGCAAGAGTGTTGATTTGCCAGAACCAGATGGACCCATGATAGCCACAAATTCTCCTTTACGTACTTCGAAACTTACACCTGCAAGTGCAACAGTTGCCTCCAAGCCATCATGATAGGCTTTCTTGAGGTTTTTGACTTCAATTATGTTGGAAGATGAAATGGGCATATTACTTCAAGCTCTTACTGCCCTGTCACATACGTCACCACCTTATCACCTACATTCAATCCTGAAACAATTTCTATAGTCCCATCCGATCCTTTGAGTCCTGGTATGACTTGCACTGGTGAATAACTCTTGCCGTCAGCTGAGACAACACGAACAGTTGTAGATGTAGCCGTAATTGCAACTGCGCGATATGGGATTTCGATTACATTCGATGCTTGATGAGTCAAAATCTCAAGGTTAGACGTCATACCTGAACGAATGCGAGCATCTGGAGTAACGAATTGTAACGTGACTTTATATGTCGGAACACCCTGGAGGACTGTTTCAGCAGGATCAATCATTACGACTCGTGCAGGGAAATCAACATATGCCCCATATGCATCTAGTGTACTTGATGCGAGATCACCCACAGCCACTTTTGCTATATCAGCTTCTGGTACATATGCCTCTATTTTGAAACCGCTATCACTCTGAACTGCAAAACCAGACTGACCCCCAGCAACAAATTCACCAACATTTGGGTCAGCTTGCGTAACAATGCCGTCAATAGGGCTTATGATACTATCATCATTAACAGCTGCTTGTGCCTGATCTACTTTAGCTTTTTGTGAAGCGATAGATTGTGAAGAATTGCCCGCAAGTTTCAAATCATAGTTTGATTGAGCAGATGAAAGCGCGTTACCTGCTCCAGTAACTGTATCAATGGCAGAATTGATTGCCGAAAGTCCAGAATTCATAGTGGTAGTATCAGCATCAATTGTTGATTGTGAAAGTCCAGAATTACCCGGATTAAGTCTGTTAACAATACCAGAAAGGTCACTCATAAATGCTTTTATGGTAGTTAAATAACTATTAGCCTGAGAAATAGAAGTTCCAACTGTATCTATAGTAACAGTTGATAAAATTGTGGCCCAAGCATTTAAGGTATCAGAAACACTAACCCGTTCACTATTTATATTATTTTGAACCATTGATGAATCAGTACGGAGATTAAAAGTTGGATTCACACTTTGGGGATTAGAGAAGAAATTATCAGTGTAATTAACGAGTGCACCTTGTGCTTTGGCATAACCATCATGGAGTGCATTTAAAGCATTCTGTTTCGCAGTATCTAGTGCAGTCTTTTGAACACTTAATTCTTCTGGGGTGAGAGATCTTTCCATGTCAGAGAGTGTCGCTTGTGTACTCGATAAAGCTGCGCGATCACTTGCATCATCGAGAGAGGCTATCAATTGACCTTTTTTCACCTGATCACCAACTTTCACGGGGATATTTGTGATTACACCACTTTTCTTAAAAGCCAAACTTGCCTTACCTAAAGGTGAAACAGTTCCAGTTACCGAGACTTGCTCCATAACTGTGCCGATAGAAGCACTTTTATATTCAAATGTGGGAGCAACTGTCCTATGTGTAGCCCAATAGGCCACAATTATTAAAACTATAACAACGGCGATAATAACGTACTTATTTTTTAAATGTCGAAAGAAAGATCGTTTTTTCATATGCTTAATTATAGCACATGACTAGTACTTCCTGATGACCCCTTTTACCACCGCAGCGATATTCAAACTAATTTCTGGATGAATAGGCTTGTATTTTTTATTTGCTGGTTCCAAAAAGACTTTACCAGCTTTTTTACGTAGATATTTCATGGTCCAACCTCCATCAACATCAGCAATGACGATATCCCCATCTTTTGCCTCACGGGTTGCTCCTGGACCTCCTATGCGTTCTGCAATAACCAGATCACCTTCATTTATACCTGCATCAATCATAGAATCACCCTTCACTTCGAGCATATAGGTTTTATCTTTATTCTTATCTCCTATCAAATACTGATCGATATTCATTGTGTCGAGAACGTGCTCCTCTGCCATGGTTGGAAAGCCGGCTTCTACAAGACCAAGAAGTGGTACTTCGCCGATAAGTTGATTTGGTATGAGTCGTCCACGAGAATCTTTGTCGAGTACCTGGTCAGCTACAAGTTTATTAATCAGTTTATAGACAGCATTTTTTGACTTGAAGCCGACTAGAGACATGATCTCTTGATACGCTGGCATCCGCTTATTATCTTGATAGAAGCCGAGTATTTTTTTCTTGTAATTTTCGTACATAAGTTAAGTATAGCAAATAGATTAGATAGCGAAATTAAAACATGAACATGTGAGCGAAACTGAGTGAACTGAAAAGTGAGCGCTTTGGCTGGAGACGTGCAAGTTGTGCGGTGAGGAACTTGTGACGACGAGCTTCATCGCGATATGAAACTCCCCTGATAATAGCAAGGTCAATGATACGGTTAAGCTTACTAATCTCACGGCGCAACTCTCGAACAATTTGATGTTTACTCATGTTATTAAAATTATTTAATAATTAGTTAATTAATGTTGGGTAGGCACTTGCCTGCATGGATATAGTATAGGTGAACATTCGTTCACCTGCAAGTACTAGGGTGTGGATAAGTGAGAATTTCAGTAATAATTTCGGCATAACTGGGATATAATAGACCTCATGATTACTCTGCCTTTGGTTGACTTTCAAATTATTTTAGCCGTATTTATTGTTATTATTTTATGGTTTGCATATTTAGCAGCGAAAGTAATAGAAGAAAATAAAAAAGATAAATGATTTTCTATTGAAATTAAATATCTGCATGATATTATTGTAAACGAAAACACCCCCTTGAGGCGTTTTTTATTTGCTAAATTTAAATGGATAACACACCCACCAGCATATCCCAAAGAATTACTCGACTCAAAAGACTCGTAAAAGAGTACTTCCTTCTTGCTGACGGTGCATTAATCGAATCACATCAACAATTATTACGAGTATTTGATATTCGGGCATCGAAACACAAGAAATCACATCCTCATAAAGGAAAACGTGTGTACATTTCACGGAAATCTTTGAAACACTATGTAGAAAGTAGAAAAAGAGAATTAAGTAAAAATCATTTAAATAAGGAAGTGCTTGAAAAAATACTATTTGGTATAGATAATATGCAAGAAGTCGTTATCCATTTTGATCGATATGAATTAGAACCACCTAGCCATGCTTATATAAAGGATTACTCAAATGTAGGATGCCCGTCATTAAGAATAATGCTCGATATCAAAGACGGTCACCTTGAAATACGCTCAATTCACTTCACAAAAATACGTAAGAAATTAGATAACTAAAAAGACCAGCTTTCACTGATCTGTTTAGTTAGTTCGAGGTGACGGCAGACGCCCGAAAGCGTCATTTCACCTATGAGTACATCGTTTGACGGATGCCCGCAGCAAGCCGATTATATTTTCTGTCGTCGAACCAATACTATTACTATAATATACTTTTAAAAAATGCAGTCAACTACTCAATAAACGTAATCGCTTTCCCCTTCTTCCCTGCACGGCCAGTACGACCAATACGGTGGATGTAATCTTCATAGGTCGCAGGCAAATCATAGTTGATAACATGGGTAACATCAGAGACGTCAATACCGCGAGCTGCCACATCTGTTGCAACGAGCACTTGAAGTGTATTCTTTTTAAAGAAATCAAGAGCACGCTGACGATGTGACTGTGTCTTATTTCCATGAATAGATTCTGCTTTGAATCCACGTGCAACGAGAAGTTCTTTCAGACGTTCAACACCATGCTTTGTTTTACCAAAGATGAGGACTTTACTGAAATCTGATTGAGTAAGAAGATCTTGGAGGACATCTACCTTATTCTTACCATTCACGCGGACAATATCTTGATCAATACTCTTTGCAGTATCACCTGTCTTTACTGAAATAGAGACTGGACTCTTCAAAAAATCTTTGATGAGAACTTGGATATCACTCGACATAGTCGCAGAGAAGAAAAGAGTCTGGCGATCAGCTGCCATCTTACTCATCATAAAACGCATATCATGAATGAATCCCATATCGAGCATACGGTCTGCTTCATCGAGAACCACTGTCTTTGTATGAGCGAGATCGAGAGCTTTGCGTTCCTGAAGGTCTTTGAGACGTCCTGGAGTACCGATGACGAAGTTATATGAACGGCGAAGGCCTGAGAGTTGTTTACCCATTGGTGAACCACCCACACAGACAACTGAGAAGATAGCAAGCATGTTGGCAAAACCGCGGAGCTCATCGTCGATCTGTGTTGCAAGTTCACGAGTTGGAACCATGATGATGATTTTCTGTGTACGATCTTTGAGAACTTTGTCTATGAGTGGTATGAGAAATGCCGCAGTCTTACCTGTACCAGTGTTCGCAATACCGACAACATCACTTCCTTTGAGAACATGAGGAATGGCACGATCTTGAATAGGCGTTGGATTGACGTAACCTTTTTTTACAATATTAGCTTTGAGCTTGTCGTCTATAAGAAAATCAATGAAAGCGTGTTCAGGTTTGAATACTGCCACCTCTTCAGTGATAACTGCTTTATTAACAAATTTTGATAGGTCACGGAATGACTTTTGAGCGAATCCACCACGTCCTCCTCCACGATTACCTCCACCATGTGATGAGCCACCTTTGTAGCCGCCTGTCTTTGGTCCTGCTTTGTAACCTCCGCCTTTATACCCACCAAAAGATGGGCGATCACCATGTGAGCCGTGTCCACCAAATGAAGACTTGCCCTTATAACCTCCACTATAGGCTGGCTTAGGACTATTGGCGAAGCCGGTACCTGGAGTACTCGTGCTCTGGAATTTCTTGAATTGAGGCTTACCGAATGAAGGACTTGCAAAACGCTTTGGTCCACCAAATGAAGATTTACCTGCGAAGGCAGAACCACCGAACTTCTTTGCATGAAAAGGACGCCCGCCTGTGTGGCGGTGCGGAGTTCCTCCTGTTCGTGGTCCACTAGAACCTTTAAAATCTTTACCGGGCATGTTATTTAGTCTCCACATAATATACTATGTGTGAGAAAATGTCAAGGATTTAAGGAGTTTTATCTTCTAAATCTTTCAACAACTTATGCGCATTGAACTTGATATACCTATTTAAATTCTCTAATCCCAAATCAAAATTCTCGCCATCTACGATAGACACCACTTTCTCAAGTGCACCCTTAAGTCGATCTTTCTCGACCAATCTCTCACGTGTCACATTCTCCCCTTTATTGTATATGTTGTAACCATTCGCTCTTTTAATATCAATCGAAAGAGTTCTTATCTGTCGAATAACCTCTGATTCGATCGTTGAAACGACGAGCGAATGAATAATCTCTGAGATATCTTCGCCTTCCACCACATAATTCTTTGGATTACTTTTCACTACTTTGATAATTTCATCAACAAAATAATCGATATCGATCTTCTCTAATTTTTTTATTGTCTTCTTCAACTCATCCAACGTATCTTCCAATTCAGATGAAGGAACAATACTCATTAAAATATTTTCTTTCCCAACGTTAATACCCTGACTTTCTTTTTCAAAATCACTATACAAAGCAAGGTAACGTCTGTTATTTTCATATCGAGACACAAAACCTGATACCTCTTTTCTACTCTCACCAATATCGATACTCGTGTCATCTCCGTAATCAGCAGATACACCTTCGGGAACTCGCATAATAAGAATACGTCCTTTTTCACTCTCTTCAACCTCCGACTCACTCTTACTTGCTTTGCGTTTTCCAGTATCTGATGACCAATTAAATGCCATCAATAAATCAGTTGAGACTGTAGACCTGCCCTCTTTTGCATCAAAACCTTCCTCTTCTATTTTTTGAGCATCTTCCTCAGAACTTGTACCGTGAAGAATATATTCAGGCGATTTCATGGTGTTAATTTTAACATATGCATCCTAAACCACCTCCCCACCCGCAACATACCCTGTCGTCCAACAAAGCTGAAGCGAATATCCACCTGATGGACGGTTGATGTGTAGCAGATCGCCTGTTACATAGAGATTCTCAACTACCTTTGACTGCATTGTCCTCATATCTATCTCCTCAAGCGAAACACCTCCATCAGAGACAACTGCCCTATCATCGCCCATGAGACCAGTTATAGTCGCTGGTAAAGCTTTCAATAAACGGACAAGCTTCTTACGCTCTTCGACTCTGACATCATTAACCTGCTTGTTTAGATCAATTAGACCAATTTGGTTAATTAGAAATTCCACCCCCTTCGCCATGCCAACTGGCACAATCTCACCGAGAACATTCTTGAGTATCTTATTTTTATTTTCATCAAATACGGCCACAATTCTTTTATCAAAAGCACCCAAATCCTCGCCCGGAAAAAGATCAATATTCGCCGTAACAGTACCTGCAGGAAGCAAATCAGCAACAGTCGAAGCATTGTTCAATATGAGCGGACCCGACAAACCGAAATGGGTGAAAAGTAACCTTCCCTTCTTCGAAAAATCTTTGACGCCATCAACAAAGAAGGTAATCTTCATGTCTTCCAGAGTAATACCTGCGAGCTTCTTGACCCATTCATCTGCTACCGCGATGGGCACTATTGAAGGAGTTGGACTTACCACAGTGTGGCCTATATTGCGAAGCCAATTGAAACCGTCGCCAGTTGAGCCAGTTTCCTTGTGAGAAGCACCGCCAGTGGCAAAGATGAATTTCTTGGCAACATATTCCTGATCACCACATTGAACGGACTTAATTCGACTTTTTCCAGCAAAATCTTTTTCTAGGTTGACCTTTGTTACTGGCGAATTAATTTTAATCTCAACACCACCTTCCTTCACATACTTCTCAAGCACATTATAAACATCGAGAGCTTTATGACTTGCAGGAAAAGCACGCTTACGCTCTTCGACGACCAATGGCAAACCGCGAGATTCAAAGAACTCAAATGTATCTTTCACACCAAATTTTTCAAATGATGAAAAGAGGAATTTACCAGCATCGCCGTAGTGTTTCAAGAGTTCACGCACGTCATATTCAGCGTTGGTGATATTACATCTGCCTCCACCAGTAATCTTGAGCTTTTCACCAAGCTTTTTATTTTTTTCTAAAAGCAATATTCGCCCTTTTTTTCCAGCCTGCTTCAAAACTTCCCCAGCACGACCAGCAGCCATGAGACCTGAAGCCCCTCCACCTATTACAATTACGTCGAAGGTATTATTCATATATAAAATGTAAGTCGCTTACTTTGCAGCTGTTCCTGGAGGAATTGTTTGATTTGGCTCAAGTAAAGAAAAAGCTCCATTATCTGTTGAAACAGCGAGAATCATGCCATTGCTTTCAAAACCTTTTATCATACGAGGCTCAAGGTTGGTGACGAACATGCAAGTCTTTCCGACAAGAACTGCTGGATCTGGAAAATAAGTTGAAATACCTGAGACAATCTGGCGTGGTGCGGGCATAGAAAGATTTGATTCTGGCATAGGTTTTATTTCAGCAAAATCAACCGTAAGCCTAAGAAGCTTATCCGTATTCGGAATCTTCTCCGCAGTGAGGATTTTACCCGCTTTTATCTCTACCTTTTTGAAATCGTCATATGAAATCATAATGTTATGAGTCTACGCTATTTATGGGAGCTTTTCAAATATGCTTGGCGCTTGGCTTCTGGAAACTTCTCAATGGCATAGCGAAGCATTGTTCTTGGCATTTCTTGAACGTGGGCATCAAGAAATTTTACCAATACTTTTTCATCTTTCTTGCCCACTTCGCGAAGCATCCAACCAACGGCTTTATGCATAAGATCGTGCGTATCTGTTAACAGAATATTTGCCAATTTCAATGTATCAGCAAACTCATTAGCTCGGATGAAAGCGGCTGTAGAAATAATAGAAATTCGACGCTCCCAAAGGTTTCTTGATTCAACTAATTTATAGAGAATTTTTCTATTAATTTTCGCATCCTTATTATTTAATAAATAATCACCGAGAATATATGATGCTGACAGATCAACCAGATCCCAGTTATTTATATATTTTGTATTTTTCAAATAGAAAGTGATGATTCTATTTTGAACTACCTCATTTTTCTCTTTCTTTGCGTGCTCATACTGCATAACGAGAATTTCAAGCGCTGTCAGACGACATTCATGAACTAGGTTACTCAATAATTTCTGTATTTCAATTAATGTAAGTTCACGGAATCTCTCAGCTACTTTTCTTTGGACGGGTACTGTAATGCCAAGGAAAATATCCCCTTCTCCATACTGACCTTTGCCGGTTTTGAAAAATCTGCTCAAGATTTTAGACTTAGCTGGATTAGCCAAAGAACGCAACTCTTTTTCAACTTGTTTTGCAGACATTTAAATTCAAAACTATTATTTAATTTTCTTTATCTTCTTTTCAATAAAATCATCAATGTTGTCAATATTGGCCTTGAGTTCCTTAAATATTTTTTCTTCTTTCCTGTTGAGATCACGATCCTCTTTCAACTTTTCAAGTTTATGAAGCTGATTTTCTAATTCATCTTTAAAGAGCGACAATGATTTGTGTGCATAATCAAGGGTTTCATCAGTCTCCTTCTGAATTCTCCTTTTCATACCCAAAAAGTCATGCCAACCAAGATATGTAATGAATAGGAGAATAGTGATGAGAAGAACAGCAATAATGATGTATGTCATACTATATATAACTGCTTTACTAGTTGAAACAATGAGACCATCATGCACATGAATAGTAACCTTATTTGAAGATGGACTCAGTACACCACTTTCAAAGGCAAGCTCTGACCACACAGTAACAATGCCAGTAGTATCGAACGGATCTGACGTAAATAAGTATCTACCATCTGCTCCCGTAGTTGCATGATACGTCTTTGTGTCTCCACCCTCAGCTTGGATGTATATATTTATGGAGGTGTTTGGATATTTAGTTTCACCTTTGACTGTGATTGTACTGGTACGGTTAACCTCGACTGAACATTCTACACTCGCTGTCTGACAATTTATTGCTTCACCACCAACAGGAATAACGGCGATAGTTGGAGGAATAATGGCTAGACTCGTATATGTAGTATCAGACTCTGTGTGATTTCCAGCTCTATCATAGGCAATCACAGCTAAACTATGATTTCCTGCACGTTGCGTTGGTAAAGCATATTGATTATTAATTATAGAACTATTGTCCACAATCACTGCTGGTTCATTGTCGATTTGCAATGAATACGAACTGATACCAGACATCGTATCTGTTGCATTCAAGTTAACGACATCCTCTACACCTTGTGTATTTACTTGTACAGCAAATTTCTGTGGAGGAGTTGAGTCGATCTGAACTTTATATGTGGCAATTGGTCCATTTCCAACACTATTGACGTAACGAATACGGAAATAAAGTATGCCATCTTTGATAGTATCAACCGTACGCTGTGAGACAGAGTTATCGTACGCCACCGTTGGAATAGAACTTGGATTTTTACTTAATAAGGTTTGGATGGAACTCACGCCGGTTGGCACGACCCAACCAAATGAAGCGGAGCTATTGCTATACCATTTGTTCTGATTTGGATTAGTCGTAGAAGTAACTATAGGTAGTGGTGGAAGACCCGTCGCTGGTACGACTGCAGGTACCTCTGCTGATGAACCAATTTGTACGGATGCGCTTCCATATGCAGTCAAAACATCAGTACCAAGTCCATCATTGGCTAGGACTGATGCATCTGACATAACGATTGTGGCTGTCCCCTGCTTTTTGGCACGAAAAACTATAGATATAAGTTGACCGCTGTTACCGCTAAAGCCAGGAGTCGGGAGTCCGCCCATGAATGTGACAGTTCCCTCTGTATTCGAGAATATCGGGTCTTGTACCCAAAGTGAAAATATTGAAGAAGCTTTACTGACTGACATCACTTCGAGTACATCAGCAGGAAAATGGATAGTTGCCCCGGCAGTGTTTATAGCAGTGCCGTTTGCATTAACTAAAATACTCATAGAGACAATATTTCCCGCAGAAACTGTAGCGGTAGCAGGATTGATCGAGAGAGTTGCCGCATGTGTGACACCTGCAAACACCCCGTTTATGAGTATAAGCGAGAGTGCACAGATACATGTTCGAAGTAGATTTTTAAGCAACAGGTGGAACATTTTTTTGATTACTAACCTTTCGTGGCCATACCTTTCTATAGATGAAATATATGATGATCAATATGACAAGAGTGATGATGATAGCTGTCCAGTTGATGCTATTCCAAATATTCGTTGATGCTGTAGGATACTGAGCGACGGTTTTATTACCCGCCTTATCATACGCAGTCACCGTAAGTGTAGTATTGCCATTTTGATCTTGGAGGACATAGGTACTTCCACTTCGAACAGGTGCCCCACCATTTTCCGATACATCGTAATAACTTATGCCAGATTGATTATCGACTGCACTGAAGAATGCAAATTTCTTTCCCGAAAAGAGAGATGGGTCTTGCCCAAGGACAACGATAAATGGTTCTGGTGGGGTTGTATCAGTTGAAACAATACCTGACCAATCATTCACGGTTTGTGTTCCATTTTGTGCAGGTGCAACTGTAAGGGTAATTCCTTTGAGTTGTGCTGGGACAGTCGTACCTTTACCATCATTGAGATATACAGACATATTTTGTGGATCAATAGTGACAGTTCCAGGCTTTGTTGCTTGAACAATGATATTGAACAATGTCGCTCCTTCTATACTGAATCCACCCGGTACTCCACCAACAAATGCTATGAGTTGTCCTGTGGTTGAGGTTGAGAGTGACGGTGTTCGTGGCCAGAGTCCAAGAGCGGAATGTGCTAGGCTAAATTCTTGGACAACAGCTGCACCTCCCGTCGATTTTATAGCAACTTGTCCATCAACCGTATTCAAGATAGCTCCTTCAGCATTTATTTTGACTGTGATTATCGCCGTATCACCAACGGAAATAGTGTTTCTCGATGCTTCAAGATAGATTGTAGCGGCAGAAGCATGAGCTGGTATGATACTTATCACAAACAGAGCAATTGTTCCAAGAAATGTGAAGTTAATATATTTTTTCATTTTTTAATAATTTAATTTATTTAATAATCGTACAATTATTTGCCCCACTGATACAACATGATTGAGAAATCTACCGCATTAACCTTGCCATCTTTATTTATATCTACAAATGGATTGGTGAATGGTGGCTTTGTTCCCCAGAAGTAGAGCATCATTGAGAAGTCGATCATGTTGACTTTACCATCACAATTCAAGTCAGCTGTCTTTCTATTTTGTAAGGTACATTGCGTAGAATTCGGTATACTCGGTGGACTACTTGGTCCTCCACCACTCCCTCCGCCTCCCCCACCTCCACCTCCGCCAGAACCACCATTACCACCACCGGTTGTAGTAGGTGCTGTAGCAGTAAATGAACGGTATGAGACAGAACTCTGTGTACCGAAGTATGCGATGACTTTAAAATAATACGTGCCAGGATTTGGAACTGTTGCCGTCAGTGTCGTGTTGAAATCTTGTCCTGCATTGATATATTTCGCAGCTACGCCATCAAAGATATTGTTTGGACTACCACAAGGATCACTTAAACTAGAGACGACACACCACTGGTACTGATATTCATTACCCGTCAAACCTTCATCAGTGATTGTAACGTTTGCCGAGATAGTTGGTGTAACGGTATTGGTAATACTGTTAACAATAACCTGTGCTGGGTTTGTTACGACTGTCCAGTAGTTAATACTTGGAAGTGTGTTGTTAACATCAACGTTAGCTGTAAAGACACTCTTCCATGTACCAGCTGGAGCGGCGCCAGGAACACTATAACTATAGCTATACGTACCTGTTGCTATTCTTGTGAGTGTTCCGTTTGTTATGACTGGGTTATTACTTGAATCATAAATCGTGACCGTTGGTAGACTCAATGAATCAGTAAGCGTTCCGTTATAGATAGAGGTAAGAGTTGCTTGATATGTCTGACCCGCAACAACAGTACCAATGTTTGAAGTGTTAACTGACCATGGAACTTGAGTCGTCAAACTAAGTGAAGTGAGTGTACGAGTAGCCGCACTCCAGATATCTGCTGCAATAGAAGCGCCTGAAGTAAGGGTTCGTGTTGTGTATGCCCAGACATTTGCAGGAATTGCTGCGAGATTAGCGAGGAATGTAGATGAGAGTGAAGTCGAAGCTGCGAGAACAGTGCTGTTTGTATTGGCATTTATTACGCCGGCAATCGAAGATGAGGCAGTAGCGATTGAGCTATTTGTATTTGAATTGATCGAAGAAATTGCAGAAGTGACTTGTGAGTTAGTATTTGAATTGACGTTTGTCGTAACCGTGTTGATCGAATTACCCAAACTTGTAGATGCGTTCAGAACATTCGTATTTGCAGTATTTACATTCGTACCAACAGTAGCAAGTGAAGTTCCAAGTGAAGTTGAAGCTAGATTTGTATTATTATTAATTGAAGTGACCGCTGATGAAACTTGAGAGTTAGTATTTGAATTAATTGAAGAAACAGCACTTGAAACCTGCGAATTGGTATTTGTATTTACACCAGCAATGGTTACACCCAATGAAGTTGAAGCATTCAAGATGTTGGTATTGGCCGTTGTGATGTTCGTATTCGCGGTATTGATATTGGTGTTTGAAGTATTGATGTTGGTGTTAGCGGTTGCAAGTGAATTACCAAGTGATGTCGAGGCAAGATTTGTATTTGAATTAATTGCTGTCTGTGCCGCCGTGATAGCTGAAGCAAGAGATGTAGAAGCATTCAAGACTGTCGTATTGGTATTTGAATTAATCACACCGGCAATAGAAGTTGAAGCGGTATTCAAATTAGCCAGTGTTGCAAGTGATCCGCCTGTAATTGTAGCATCCGTAAGATTACGTGTGCCATACGACCAAACTTGAGCGGCAGTCAGGCTTCCCCCACCACTCGAAACTCCACTACCCAAAACATTTCCAAATGTTCCTGTTGTGGTATAGCTAGATGTCGCCACATTCCACACATCAGCCGCCAAAGTGCCAAATGTGGTTAATGATCGAGTTGCCGATGACCAGACATTCAAAGGAATTGTTGAGGCAAGTGATGTTGAAGCGGTGAGGACAGTGGCATTGGTATTGTTATTGATGGTTGTGATTGCATTCGTAATGTTGTTTGCAAGAGATGTAGAAGCATTCAAAATATTTGTATTAGCTGTATTTACATTAGTTGCAACCGAGGCAATCGAAGCACCGAGAGAGGTTGAGGCAAGATTTGTATTTGCATTTACATTAGTGGTTTCAGCAGCAATTCGTGCGGCGAGTGATGTTGAAGCATTGTTAACAGTAGCTGACAAAGAGGTTGATGCATTCAAAACGTTGGTGTTGGCTGTTGTAATGTTTGTATTCGCGGTTGCAAGTGAGTTACCGAGTGATGTCGAAGCTAGATCAGTGTGAGCATTGACTGCAGTAGTTACAGCTGAAGCCTGAGTATTGGTATTAGCATTGACGTTCGTAGCGACACCGTTGATTGAATTACTCAAAGAGGTTGAGGCGTTCAAGATATTGGTGTTGGTCGTTGAAATATTGGTATTCGCGGTATTGATATTGGTGTTAGCAGTTGCAAGTGAATTACCAAGTGAAGTTGAAGCATTCGTAACATTTGAATTGACGCCAGCAATGGTTGCACCTAACGACGTTGACGCATTTGAAATGTTTGTATTAGCTGTATTTACATTAGTTGCAACCGAAGCAATCGAGGCACCAAGAGAGGTTGAGGCATTTGTTACGTCAGACTGAACTGCAAGTGAGCCAGATGAGAGACCGGCACCAGTGAGTGTTCGTGAGGCAAAACTCCATATCTGAGAAGCAGTGAGGTTCGAGCTACCTGTTGAAAGTGCGAGACCGATTGTTCCTGGGCCAGTTAAGGTTGATGTCGCAACATTCCACACATCAGCGGCGAGTGTACCAAATGATGTGAGAGAACGTGTTGCCGATGACCATACATTCAAAGGAATTGTTGAGGCAAGAGATGTTGAAGCAGTGAGAACCGTTGCATTTGTGTTGTTATTGATAGTTGTGATTGCATTCGTAATATTTGAAGCCAAAGATGTTGAGGCATTTAACACGTTCGTATTTACAACAGCGATCGTTGCACCCAATGAAGTCGAAGCATTTGAGATGTTAGTATTCGCGATATTGATATTCGTATTTGCAGTAGCAAGTGAATTACCAAGACTTGTCGAAGCTAGGTTTGTATTTGCATTTACGTTTGTGGTCTCAGCAGCAATTCGTGCGGCGAGTGATGTTGAAGCATTATTAACAGTTGCAGACAAAGAGGTAGAAGCATTCAGGACGTTGGTGTTTGCTGTAGTAATGTTTGTATTTGCAGTGTTGATATTGGTGTTAGCAGTTGCAAGTGAGTTACCGAGTGATGTCGATGCTAGATCTGTATGAGCATTCACGTTCGTCGTAACATTACCGGTCTGAGTATTGGTATTTGAATTAACTGAAGCTGTACCAGCGGTGATATTGGCTGACAATGAAGTTGACGCGTTCAACACATTTGCGTTTGTTGTATTAATATTCGTATTTGCAGTAGCAAGTGAATTACCTAGAGATGTCGATGCATTTGAAATGTTTGTATTAGCTGTATTTACATTAGTTGCAACCGAAGCAATCGAGGCACCGAGAGAGGTTGAGGCATTTGTTACGTCAGACTGAACTGCAAGTGAGCCAGATGAGAGACCGGCACCAGTGAGAGTCCTTGTAGCAGCACTCCAAATATCAGTTGCGATAGATACACCTGAAGTCAAAGTCCTACTCGTGTACGCCCAAACGTTAGCTGGAATTGAAAGAATATTTGCTAAGAATGTTGCCGACAGTGAGCTTGATGCACTGTTAACCGTTGCAGACAAAGAGGTAGAAGCATTCAAGACGTTGGTGTTGGCTGTTGTAATGTTTGTATTCGCGGTATTGATATTGGTATTTGCAGTGTTGATATTGGTGTTAGCAGTTGCAAGTGAGTTACCGAGTGATGTCGAAGCTAGATCAGTGTGAGCATTGACTGCAGTAGTTACAGCTGAAGTCTGAGTATTGGTATTTGAATTAACTGAAGCTGTACCAGCGGTGATATTGGCTGACAATGAAGTAGAAGCTGCTAATACTGTTGCATTAGTATTTGCATTGACGTTCGTAGCGACACCATTGATTGAATTACTCAAAGATGTTGAGGCGTTCAAGATGTTGGTGTTGGCTGTTGTAATGTTCGTATTTGCGGTCGCGAGTGAATTACCAAGAGATGTCGAGGCAAGATTTGTATTTGAATTAATCACACCTGCAATAGAAGTTGATGCGGTATTCAAATTAGCCAGTGTTGCAAGCGAACCACCAAGAGTGAGTGTTGCGTCAGTTAAGTTACGTGTGCCATACGACCAAACTTGTGCGGCGGTCAGGCTTCCTCCGGATCCCCCATTAACAATTTGATACCCGATTGTACCTCCAGTCGTAAGTGTCGATGTTGCAACATTCCAGACTGCAGATACGAGTGATCCAAACGTATCGAGTGAACGTCCACTGACTGACCAGACATTCAAAGGAATTGTTGAGGCAAGAGATGTTGAAGCCGTAAGGACAGTGGCGTTAGTGTTGTTATTGATAGTTGTGATTGCATTAGTAATATTTGAAGTCAAAGATGTTGAGGCATTCAAAATATTCGTATTTACTGTATTTACATTAGTCGTAATAGTTGCAAGTGAATTACCAAGACTTGTTGAAGCAAGGTTTGTATTTGCATTTACGTTAGTGGTTTCAGCAGTCACATTAGCCGCAGTTGCCAGAGAACCAGACGACAATGTTGCGTCAGTCAAATTACGTGTACCATATGTCCACACTTGTGAAGCAGTCAATCCCCCACCTCCACCACCCGAAACTCCACTTGCCAAGACACTTCCAATTGTTCCTGGCGTTGTCAGTGTCGATGTTGCAACATTCCAGACTGCAGATACGAGTGATCCAAACGTATCAAGTGAACGTCCACTGACTGACCAAACAGCGAGTGGAATCGTAGCAAAAAGTGAAGTTGAAGCAGTGAGAACAGTGGCGTCCGTATGAGAATTGATAGTTGAAATTGCTGTGGTGAATTGACTGTTGGTATTAGCATTGATAGTTGCAGCAAGTGATGAAGAAGCTATGTTAAGAGCGGCAACTGTATTGGTATTAACTGCATTGGCAATATCAGTTGTTGAAGCCGTATAACCAATGATGAAGGTCTTATCGAGATTTGCTAAATCACCACCAAGTGCCGTCCCACACGTCATTGTTGTTGGATACAAACCTTGAGTAAAGAGTGTGGTCGTACTGTAGAAGTGCCAACCGGTGGCAAGAGCGGTCATAGCCTGATTATTCAATATCACCGCATTGGTTGGATCGGACATGGAAACACTACATGGCGAAGTTGTTGCCACCATACTGTCGTCAAAAACGAAATCTCCGATGATGATAGTGCTTCCGGGAGCATAGGTAGTGAGTGCGGCATGAGCTCCTTGTATAAAAATGAAACTTGCTAGCGAGAGAGCTAGCCCCAAAGTAACCTTATTTCTCTGTGAAGAAAAGAATTTCATATCAGGAGGTAGTATTCATTACTTCTAGTTTCGGTCGAACATTGTTTTGAGACACATATTTTCTTGCACCATATTTAGCATTAACCCATATCGTTAACTGATATATGATGACAAGTGGCAATGCTTGAATAATCGTCGAGAAAATATCTGGTGGAGGGAGAAAACCAACGAAGACAAATATGCCGGCAATGGCATATAATCGCTTTTCTCGGAGTGCCTCAACTTTGAGTAAGCCAATTCGAATAAGAAAAGTAAGAACAATCGGGAATTGAAAGACAAGGCCGAGAAGAGTCGAAGCCAAAATGATTTGAGACATAAAACTACTGATATCCCACACATTCTGGATACCAAAAGTAAGATTGATAGCTGCAACTGAATTCAAATAGAAATAGAGGATAATAAAACTGTAAGCAAAACCAAGGGCAAATAAACAAAAACTTATTGGTAATAAGACAAAAAACAATCTCTTCTCTTTTTTAACCAGTCCATCTTTCAAGAAGTCATAGGTATGATAGAGCAATAATGGCAGACAAAATATAAGTCCCGTATACAGTCCGACTTTAGTGGCGAGATCAAGAAACTGGAATGGTGAAGTTGTGACGATAGCTACATTGCCAAGATGGAAAATACTCATAATACCTCGGAGAATATTCCCTGCTTCAAAGAAACCAGCCACAAAAAATATCCCAAAAATAACAGCAAGACTATACACTCTCTTTCGGAGGTTATCGAAATAATCGTAATATCCTGAAAATTTTTCGTGAAATGATTCCATGGGTAGTTAACTTCTCAATATCTCTTATCTCATACGGGACACTCTCCTCTCTACACAACATTCCTCTTACTCGTTCGTCTTGCTTGCGTCGTCGAAGCATTCGTATCTGGGGTTGAGGACGAAGTTGGGTTCACTACTGGAGTCGTAGATGAAGCAGTCGGGGTGGTCGAGGTTCCATTACCAATATTTCCAAGATCAAGTGGAGGAGTCGTCGTTCCAGTGCTTGGCGTTGAACTTCCTGTAGAGTTTGAACCTGTAGAAGTAGCATCAGTACTTGTAGAGGTAAACGGTGGAATGTTGAGCGTCGATGTGGCATTGGTCGAACTAGCTGTTGGATCATTCAAATTAAATGATTGTGTACTCGTTGCATTTGTCGATGAAGCGGTTGTTGTTGTAATGGTTGTGGTACCTACAGAATCAGTACTTGAAGCAGTTACCGTGACTGTGACTGGGGCCGTCGTAGTAGACACTGTAGTTACAGGAACTGGAGGTAAGACTATTGGGGGTGTCGATGTCGCAACACTTTGAGTAGTTGTCGCTGTAGTTGACGTTGATGTTGTTGTATCAATTGGCAAAATAATATTTGGAGTGGTTGTTGCATCAGTTGCAGTCGTATCAGGAACAACAGTGACTGGTACTGGACCACCTGTGCGATGTTTACTCAACCAATATGCAACAGCTGCTACACCATCAGACCATGAAGCAAAAGTGGTTATAGAAGTGCCTGTATTCCCTACATTACCTGGATTGAAGGTCGATGCACCCGTACCAGCTGTTCCGAGGCGTGAATCGAGTTCCATGATAGCCACTGTCAATCGAGTATCGACGGCGTATTTGGTCGTAGCGTCAATAACCATTTGACCAGTGATAGGACTTCCAACTATTTCATTTGAAATATATGTGTCAATCTGTGGAGCAGTATCGAGCGTCGGCATCTGCGCCAACATATCACTGATTTTCTGGAGATATGCTGGGTCAGCTGCATATGTCGATAAATCATATTGAGAAAGAACTGCTGTTGGTGCATCAGGAATAAGAGAAGAAGCTTGAGCCGCTTGCACACCAGCAGTCACAACACTTGAAAGATCAAGGTTCTGTGCATTTGCTGCTTGGGTTGCAGCGAGCAACATCTGTAGCTGGGACATGGTGTTCTGTGTACTCAACAAATCATTTTCAATGGCATTCATACGATCAAGATCGCCTGAAGAAAACGCCAAAGCCTTCGCATTGCTCAAGATGTTTACTTTATTCTGAAGAAGTTGTATGAGTGAAGGTATATCCATATAGTTTAATTAATACCAAAGAAGCTGTCTAAAACATTCCTGGGCAGTATGACGGTTAAGCCAGAGATACTTCAGACCATCAGACGTCTGGAATATTTCCATACGGTTTCCAGTGATAGCTGTACCCGATGTATATGGGAACATACCAGCACCATGAATAATGTTTTTATCAATATCCAAATAATATACACGGTTGGTGTTATCCTTTGTGTAGTAGATACGATCACCTCCATCGTAGGCGTACATACTACCTGTCGTCAGCGCTTCAAAACCAGGACTATTCTGGAATAATTCCCAAGTATCAGTCTGCATATTGAGACGATCAATACCCATAACGTTGCCACCACGTGGGAGGTACACATAACTACCACGACGAGTAAGATCAGACGCACCAAAATTCCAGTTCATATTGATACCGAGACCCTTACCTGGAGCTTGCAAGATAGCGTAGTTGTTGACACCAGTTGCTGCGGCTGTACCAGCCACCGTCAAGGTAGTTGCGGTATTGGCAGTAATAGCGATCTCCTGATGTAGTGCAGTTGCACCACCGATAATACGCAACTTTCTGTTAACGAGTGAACCAGGAATCCACTTTGTAGCAATAACGGTCGCACCTGAAAGGTTCGTTGCAGGAATAGCAGACACTGTAAATGTGGTTGCACTGTTGATTGCAGTCACTGTTACTGGTGTATACGTACCAGCTACAGCACCGACAACAAACGTACCTGTACCAGCCGATATACCAACGTTCATACCAACCAGTAGACCTGACAAGTTACCTGTGGTCGTAATAAGTGTTGTACCAGTACTACTGCAACTCGTTGCAACCGATGTCCATTGTTTGGTCATATCATTGAAAACAGTTGCTGAGTTTGGACTGGCAGCTGACTGAACTGAAATGCCTGCATCAATAGCACCGATCATATTTTTCAATGGATGGAATGCTGGTGGAGTGATGACATAACGACTCATACCGATAGTTGGAGCGGTGGCAGCAGCATATACCAGTGTAAGTGAGTTCGTATCGTTACCAACGATCTGCATGACTGTCTCAGCGGCAACACCGGTTCCTTGGGTAACAGCTGCTGTATTGTATGTAACCGTACAACCAGCCCACTGGTTTATGACCCAGTTCTTACTTGCATCAACGAGTCTATTCGCAGATTGAGCAATAAATGTCGCAGATGCAGAAGCAGATGGGAGTCCAAGAGTAAATGTGTTTATGGTGTTAACGAAACATGCATAACCAGAAGCAGCGTTGTTCACCGCTGCACTAGCACTAGTATCACCACGAAGACCAATCACCTGACCAGTAATGAAGTTGTGCGGGTTCTGAGTTGTAACAAGGAGTGATGCTGCAACAGCGATCGTTCCGTTTATTGTGATAGGGCCTCCAGGAAGTGAAGTTGGTTGATACGTACATGAACCAGCAAATGAAGCGAGTACACGATATGTTCCGTTATATGCAGAAGGTGTACAACCTGCAACTGTGACAAATGAACCGACTGGGAAAACTGTTGTAGAGAAAGTTACAGTGACAGTTGGACCAGAACCAACGACAGCACCAGCTGTTGTTGATATCGAACCACTAGAAGCAGTATATGCAGCACCAGTACAAGCGATCGCTGGAGTATCACCATATGTCTGACCTAAGTTCAAAAGTTGTGCCGAGAGACCACGTGCAGCGCCAGTATCAAGTGCACGACCGAGGGTGATGGTATCGGACTCAAAGTTGTGGACAAACAATGCTGAAGTACCAGGTGCGGCTATACCGACACTCAACAAAATCTTATCTGTGTCTCCGTGTATAACATAGGTACTCGTACTATCTGGCTGAACCATCCAGTCACGAGAAAGTTGAAGAGTAGTTGCAGTTGTACCGATAATACTTCGAATCTGACCAGCACCTGTGCCGGAAGTTATACGGACCGCTTGTCCATTCCAACGGTTCGCTGTCCATGATTTTGTAGAATCCGTAAGTGTCACCGAACCCGTAATAGTTGTAGACGCTACTGTTTGTGGAGGATATATCAAGTATGTACCAGCTCCACCAGTTGAACCTGTGAGCTGACTTGAAATATATGGGAGGAAAAGCCATGCAGCAGTAACGATGGATGCGCCTCCAGATAGTGGAGTTGTTGGCGCAACTGAAACCGTAAATGTAGTTGCACTATTGATAGCAGTAACAATTGTTCCTGCAACAAAGAGACCAACACCAGTAGTAACGATAACACCCATACCGATCTGAAGGTTTGTTGTTGAACCGACTGTTACGGTTGTACCTGAACTTGTAGCACCAGCAGCTGAGACGTATCCGATCGTACCAGTAGCAGTACCGACGCCACCACTCAAAATAATAACGTTTGTACCAGTGAGGGCTGCGGTAACGTTTTGAGAAATAGTAAATGTTGTTGCTGAGTTAACTGCAATGACAGTTGAAATACCCGTAGCAAGCGTACCAGTACCAGAGACCATGGTCATGACCATACCAACGTTGATACCAGTAGTAGAACCGACAGTAACCAAACTTGTTGTAATAGTACATGTTGCGTTGGCAAACGTGAGGAGCGCACCGACACCAGTTCCAGTCAATACCATTCCCGGTAAGAATGTACCGCTTACAGATCCACCAACGGTCATAACATTACCCAAAATAGTCGAAGCTGTGCCAGAGGCTGTACTTGATGCCAATGTTGAAGAAGAAGCTGTACCGGCGTCAAATCCTTCGATAACATAATATGATGTTGCATCAGGAGCAGTGAGTGCACCTGTCCACGTGAGTGTATTGCTTGTGTTTGAGGTAATCTGAACTAATTGTCCAACACCACCAGAAAAACCTGTGCCAGAAACAATTCGAACATAATATCCTGCCCATGCATTAACAACCCAGTTTTGGGTAGTGTCTTGGAGGGTCGTAGTACTATTGGTACCATTTGCTGTTCCTGATTCCCAAATCGTTGCATTTTCTCCAAAACGTTGAATCGTTCCGTCGAGAGGTGTTGTGATAACTGGTCCCGTATTGGCAGTACGTATGTACCATTGATCAGCCTGGATATCATAATACTGCAAACTATACATAGAAGTCGCCTGATAACTTGCAAGATATATACCTCCTGTCTGAATGACGAAGCGTGATGTTGCGTCGAGTGCTGGAGAGAATGCTTGGTTGACCGTGAGAATACTCGACTCTATCTGATATGCAGAACCAGCAGCGATGGTACCGAACTGTGTCGCGTAAATTGGACTATTACACCAAACATCTTCTGGGTATTTGTTTGAATCTTCAAAAGTGATCACGGTCGCCGTGTTATACATTATCTTGCGTGTCTGTATAGCACCACCAGTAGCTGCTACACCAGTCGAGAGAACTATCTTTATTTGATATCCCACCCACTGATTAACCTGCCAGTTTTTGTTTGCATCAGTGAGAGAACCGATAGTACCAGCGGTACTTGCTGCACCTGATTCAACAACTATTACATCAGAAACTTCAGTAATGACACGTTGTTGTCCTGCACCTGTTCCACCAATGATACGGATATTAAATCCTTTAAATGGCTTACCTGAAAGTAGTGGAGCCTGGATGGTAGTTGAACTCGGTACGCTCAATACACGAGAAAAATATCCTTGTCCTCCAGCAAAACTCATTGAACTATACGGTGTAGCTGGAGCAACATGGGGTGTCGCCAACTGTTGCCATCCATCAGAGATCGTATCGTAACGGAGAAAACTTGTAGAGGTATTCAAAAAGTAAATATAACGTCCGTGCTGAACAGTGAATTGACCGTTATCGGCTGAGCAACTGGTACTAAGTGCACTCGAAACTGCCGGCGGGAAACGACACCATTCCCATACTGGCATATCGACCTGAACTTTGAGTTTATTGGTAAAAGCCATGATAGTAAATTAAGAAAAAATCAAATTATTCCTGATACCTCTTGCATACGCATCACGTGCTACGTCCTGAAACATCTGATCACCCCAACCATCAAGTGAGTTTGAAATTGTATACGTAGCAAAGGTTGAATCACTCGACATGGTGAAGATCGGCACAACACTTCCTGAAGCACCAGTTGCTGTTGAAGGTCCAAGTCCAGTGACGACATCAGGACCAAATGAATCAACAACAACGCGTTTCATTCTGTTTGCATCGTTTGTTTGCTTTGATTCCATGAGCTTCAACATGCGACGCCAGAGGATTGCTGCCTCTTCTGAAGCAGGATTCACGTTTGCGGTTGTTATGTTTTTGACATTGAGAGTATCTGAAAGACTAGGAGCTGTACCTGTTGTTTTGAGAGCCGACCCTGTACTCGTATCAAATTTGAAATTAGCTATTACTGACTGGACGGAAGCTAAAGTCTCTTGGGTAGCTGGGTTTATGGGAGTATTACTTACATTCAAAACACCGAGATCAACACCAGGAGCAATATTGGCAATATTGATATATACATTCGAATTTTGGTCAAAAGAAAGCTGACTCGTCTGTGCTGAAATAACCTGAAGTGTATCATCAGTTGCTGGGTTTATCTTATTTCGAGCTTTATTTTTCCAAAAGAGCAAATCATAGTATGAAAAATTAACTAAAAACGAGGTTATAGCGAATACCGTTTGCATACGCATTGCGGGCTGGGTCCTGGAACATCTGATCACTCCATCCATTCAAGGTAGAAATAGTTGTGGTAATACTCGAATCACTCGAGACTGTGACACGAGGAATACCAGCGCCACCGGCACCAGTACCTGTCTGGACTGCTCCGAAGGCATCGACGGTCACACGCTGGCGGTTAGACGCATCAACGTTTGCTTGAGATTCCATGAGCTTCACCATGCGACGGAGATAGACCAAGCTATCATCAGTGGCTGGGTTAACCTGTGTTGATGTTGTGTCTTTCAGACCCACGATGTTTCCGGTACCACCAACGGATGTGAGGAGTGCCCCACCCGTGAACTGCATCTGACTCGTCACAGCATTGATAGAAGCCAAAGTTTCCTGGGTAGCTGGGTTGATGGTGATATTACTTGCATTCTGAATACCCACATCAGCAGTACCAGAGATAGCGGCAAGATTAACCTTGAGATTTGCAGGATTCGATCCAGAGTCAAAAGTAAGAAGATTTGTCTGATTTTTGATTGTAGCAAGAGTATCTTCAGTAGCAGGATTTATCTGTACTCCAGATGCATTTTTAACACCCGTAGATGTAGGTCCCGGATTACTACCAAATACCAAAGCATCAGCCTTTCTCGGCAAAAGCGTTGTTGCGAGAGCACCAACACCAACCACCCCTGCCAACTTTAGGAAGGATCGTTTTTTGCTATCACTCTCGATAGTAGTATCAAATTCTTTCTTTTCAGGCTTAAGATCAGAGTTGGCTGGGATGATGTTCTCCTTTGAGAGCAGTCTAAAAGAATGCTTTGACGCTAACATGTGTATTGATTTTGGAAAATTACTTCTATTCTTTATACCCACTAAACGAGCTTATTATGACTTCTTACTGTCATCTTTTGATTCAGGTTCATCCTTGAATCCTCCGCGAATATGCTTTACTGCCTGACCAATGCCCTTTGCGAGTTCTGGGACCTTCTTTGCACCAAAAAGCAATACAATGATGGCCGCAATGATGATGATTTCCTTTGTTCCAAGTCCAAACATAGTAGTTATATTAGATTAATAATAGAGTGAATAAATTCCGGGTAGGAATAGCCTTATTTTATCACCCATAGCACATATCTCCAAACAAAAATGTGTGAATAACCCTATTTGTATTATGTACGAGATATTTACGTGTTATTTCTGAGTTATTTGTTCCAGTATTCCTCCAACTACCTTGGCATAGAAATCTTTTGTTGTAGTAGAAGTTTTATGTAAAGAATTTAGATATGAGACATCTATGACGCCGTCAGTAATACTTATAACCTGAGGGACCGCATTGTTGCCCAAAAATATAAGATTAGTTCCTATGTGGCCAGTTGAGGTCGCCAATGCGCTTGCGAGATAATACAAAGATCCCCTCTCAGGATCTATCCGAGAAATAATGAAAGCAACATCTGCTATTCCATCATTATTCAAATCTCCAGAGACTTCATTACCAAAATATTGTTGCGGAGTTTGAGTGGTATCTTTTTGATTTACCGGATGAGTTACGATTATACTCACTGGTGTGAGTGGTGTAATTTTCATCGGAGATACACCAGTTATTTGCTGATATATTATTATCCCTGTAAGTATAAGGGCAATTGACATGATAAAAAATAATGCTTTATCACTTTTCTTTATGAGAAAACCACTTATCAGTCCGTAACAGGTGAAAATAAATATAACGTATATAAAACCGGCAACAAAAATAGTACTACTTGGCACAAAAAATAGAGTAAGTAGTGGACGTAGAGAAACATAATCCAAGACAGGACTTATGTACGCCTCAGTACTATCAAGGAAAATAATGTATGTTGAGACAACAACTCCTATAAAAAAACCGATGATGGTTGACTCAAGGATAGTAAAACGCTTCATCTATTGATTATACCAAAAGAAAAAGCACTATGATACACTTATGTCATGTCTAATTTCATTCAACCAATCCTCATAGTAACCGTTATACTTGTTGCAGCTGTATCTATTGCCTATTTTTATTTTTCAACAGATATCTTTACAGATATTCTCAAAAAACCCCTCAAAATGATTTCTGCTGGTATGTTCGTCATCGATCTCGGTGTTGTTTTGGTTGCAGTCATTGCCTATGAAGCGAGTCAGGGTACGGATCTTGGAAATTTCCTCGGTATTCCAGCATCTTTCTATTTCTATGCTTTATTTTTCATCGGTTCTTTCATGGTTATCTTTGGTTCTCGAAAATTTGCTAGCCGACCGGCCTAAATCGTCCACCATACGTTTAAGATCACATAGCATATACGCATGAAACTCAATGAGACCTACATCCATCGCGTTTTTGATATAAGCCTTATATTGAAAGGTATTCTTTCAGTTATTGAGGTTATTGGTGGATGTGTCGTTCTCTGGATCAATCAGCAATTCGTACTCAATTTTGTACTTGCATTTACCGCTGATGAACTTTCTGATGATCCAAATGATTTCTGGGCAAATTTTCTTGTGCATGGAGCACAATCATTCTCTATCAGTTCTCAGCATTTTTTATCATTTTATCTTTTGAGCCATGGCATCATCAAAGGTTTGCTCGTTTTGGCTCTCTTCAGAGAAAAACTCTGGTCATACCCTCTCGCTATGGTTATCTTTTCACTTTTTGGTGGATACCAGATATTTGAATTTACTCGCACCGGATCGGTCTGGTTACTCGCACTCACTGTACTCGATATCTGTATTATCATCCTCACGTGGCACGAATATAGATATATGGAAAGAACCGGTGTAAAGCCGACATGGCAAAAATAAGTTGATACGCCGTGAACCTAGCCGAGTAATTTTACTTTGATATGCAAATTATTTCTCGACATGAAAACTATCGAGTTTTTTGAATAATGTGCCCGTAAGGAGAAGTACGATGATTCCCCCAAGAAAGAGGTATCCCGGATGAGTGTTAAAACCAAATTCATCAAATATACCCTTAACTCCTTCATCGATAGCTATAACTCCAAAGACTATGAGAAGTGTGAACAGTATAGGATATCTCCTTAGTACACTCCTACTCTTTCTATTCATATTCTTACTAGCTGTTTCAGTAATTTTTTCTACTTGATGGAGCAAATCAACTTGATCGAGAGGTGTTTGTTGCATAGGTTAAATATAACATAATAATTGGCTGACCTGCTGGGAAGTTATACGAACTAGTTTAAGCCTTATTTAGAAGATTTCGGTAAGTTTCTATCGCAGTTTCTGCTTCTACGCGACTCTCACCTCCCTTTTTGTAATTATTAACAATATCGACATAGCCTGAGACCAACGCATTACTAATAAGTCGCGCACGAGAAAGTTTATTTCTAGAGATTTCTTCATAGGAAGAGATGATATATTCATAATAGCCCGGATAGTCCCTAATATAGCGAGAAAATTCTTTTGCAATTTCACCCCACTCTGAATCACCGAAATCTATTACTCCTGCAATTTTCTTGTCTTTAATGATGATATTCTCATGATGACCGTCGTTGTGTAGGAATTGAAACACTACCTTGTCAGCCGTCCCGTCAAATATCTTCTTGGCTTCCTTCACAAGATTATTAAACTCTACTGGTACAGCTGGATCGGCTATTAACGCCTCATAGTTCTTACCCACTTGAGGATGTGGTTCGATTGAAACGTTAATATCAATGCCGCTAGCTTCACATATTTCTTTCGTAAAGTTTTTACCGATCTCAGCATGAAAGCGACCAAGTGAACGACAGATATTGATTCTTTCGTCTTCTGACAGCGAACCCCACGCCCCACGCATTAATTCTCCTTCAATATATTCATATCCATAAAGCTTCGGATTTTCTGATACAAAAACTACTTTTGGTACTGGAGTAGAGAGATTCGTCGCATATAGCTTTTTGAGAAGATTACCCTCTACCACCAAATCATTCTGATCTTCGGTTTCTTTATGCTCTCTTTCTTGTTTGACAATATATTTGCCACCATCACAAGTTTCGACATAATACGCATAATTACAATCACCTTTTCCTTTTAAGATTAGTTGAGTAACTTCTTTATCTAGAAGTCTCTGGATTTGAAGTCTTAATTTATTCTCATTTTCAATAATATTTTTCATTTTTATTAAAGATAATTTAATACTTCTTTTATGCTTTTAATCGTCTTGGAAATCTTCGGCCCTCGAGGAGGATGCTTCATATATGGAGTCTTGATAAGCAGGGCATCAACTCCTACTTTCTGTGCAGATAAGTAGTCGTATCGATAGCTATCACCTATCATCAGCGCTTGGGATTTTGGTATTCCTTTTTCCTTTAATATCTTGAGGATCATTTTCCCTTTTTGATCAGGGTCAGCCTGTAGAGCATGGTAGCTGTCAAAAAAATTACCGATTTGAAAGTAATCAATCTTAGCTTTCAGGACTTTTATAGCTTCCTTGGGTGAATGCGGGTGAGTCGACAAAATTACCATAGTCAGTCGTTGTTTCTTCAGCTTCTTAAGTATCTCGAGAACAGGCGGAATAACAACCATGTGCTTCAGATAATTACTTCCTATTTCTTTATCTGCATATATCCATTGGGGAGCAATTGTATGACCAGTAGATTCAGGGTACCACAGCGTTCCATCACCATCAAAAAATATAATCTTCTTCATGATAATTTTGTTGTTAATGTTAATTTAATTTTCTGTAGCTTCAACTTTAAGAGAAAACTCCTCAATTTCTGATAATGCCTCACTCTGCTTTTTATTTGCAACTTTCTTCAGATTCATGATTACTTTTCTTAGAGTCTCAAAACTATTTTCTTTACCAACTAAAGGTTCGACCTTGATCCCATAACGTTCCGAAAGATAATCATATTCTCGAGATAGTGCTTCAAGTGCGTCGGACTTTTTTCGAATCAGATATTTGATTGAAGTGAAGGTAAAACCTATTACAAAATCAATACGATAATTTTCATCTACAATAACTTTTTGTGGATTATAGCCGAGCTCACCTTGTGGCAGATCAATTTCACCAGATATTTTTCTACTATCTTTTGTTAGAAATGAGGTGGACTTAGGACAGAGATAGATATCTACTTGCAACAATCCGGCGAACGTTTTATACAGGACAAAAGAATGTACGCCATTTATCGGTCTATTCTGCGGTGCTTCACAAACGTGAACGACTTTACCTATCTTTGAGTAGTATTCAAACCGATGTGCAAGTATTTCCTCTATGTTCTCATCTTTAACTGTAAACCATACATCAAGATCACTATACGGATCAGAATCACGTCTAGCGACAGAACCAAAGACATGTGACTCAATAGCAATATTTTGAAAGACTTTTTGTGCATCGTTAAGAGCCCGCTCGCGCGTTTGTATTAATATTCGATGAAATCTTGATAATCTTGCTTTTCTATATCCATCCACTATCACTGGGTATTCAGAATGCTTCTCAATCCACGAATCAATATCGGTCCAAGAAAATCCATGGAAACCAAATTGTGTATCGTATATATACTTATCGTCGTCATCTTTCTCTATACTAAATTGTCTTGCTAACTCAGCAGGTGCGATCAAGACACCTTCAGCATCTAATAAATCTTTATGCCAGACACACAACGAAACATCTTCAGGGTGAATAACTGGAATTTTTCTTTCGCGCATGAGCTTGGCAGACACTTCTAAAAACTTTTTACTTCTTAGAGAAAAACCTCCATTTCCAACAACCTCTTTTCCAAGAAGATTTGCAGGAAAATTGAAATCTCTCACAGACCAATTTGCGACAAGCCACGGAGCACCGATATAGTCATATTTTAGAAACTCATCAGTCCAACTTTCGGGATTCAAAATAAAACCGTCATATTGAACCAGTAATACAAAATCCGTATCGACATACTTTACAAGCTCCTCCGCACAAAATCTTGAATATTCTTGAACGCTTCCAATGTGAGGTATTGTTACCAGACGTTTATCGTCAGTTGGCAAAGAAGAAAGTAATTTTACAGCACCAAATTGAATGTCTTTTTGACAAACATCCATTGCCGCTTGCAGTCTATCGACATTCACACAATCTATTCCGAGAAGCGTTACGTTTGGTAATTTCATAATTATTACTTCGTAAACTGTAAACAATGTTGCAGAAATACCATAACAACATTCATCAAAAGAAGTGCGTCTGATGCCGTAGTTTCTTTCAATGTAGGTTTTGCAGTACTATTTGTTGCACGCTCAGAGACAATGTAGCCCTGTATTGCGTTAATCAATGGTTCGGTAAAACGATTAACAGGAATCAATCCTTTGGTTTTTACTTCTTGAAAGAGCTTACCTATTTCCCCTTTACCATTCTTACCCTCATCACCAGCTATAATCTGTAAGAATCTCTGTATCGTGGCATGTCCTTTGGTTATGACTTCGGAATAATTTTCATCTCGATAGTCCTCAAACATTTTTGCCAGATCAGAATTTACAGTTGACCATTTCTTGTCAGCTAAAACACGAAGAGTGGGTAGATAAATATCCTTTGTAATCTTATCATCCTGTCTTGGTACAAACCCATTTCTTGTAACCAATTGATTAACAGCAAATTGTTCAAAAATATGGTTCAGACAATTTGCAAGTGAATCAAATCTCCCAAAAGCTTCAGCAATATATTTCTTTTGTTCTTCAGCAGTCTTTGCTTCATTCGCCTGTCTATAGGCAAAGCCATCGATGTAACACGAAGTAAACTTGCTGAGCATTCTAAACACCATAGCATCTGACTTCTCATTCAAAAAGATATGCTGAAAATCAATCAACGCAGCCTTCATCCTATCTGACTCATTACTGAATCTCATACCATGCATATCATTTTCTGGCTTAATAGCATGTAAATGTTTACCTGGACATTGTCTAAGAAAATCATGGTTCAGATATTCAATAGTCCATAACATTTCAGTCGAATAAGATTCAAGCCAGCCATTGTTCTCAAGTTCTTGTAATGCAACTTGTTTATCCGCAGCCGAAACACTGCTCCATTGCCTTAAAATTAGAGCTGGCTGAATATCCGATTCCATTTTCGGATCATCTTGTCCATAAAGTATAAATTTTGGTAATTTAATCATAATGAGACTTTCCAACTATATATCCATTGTTTATAGAAACAAATCTAGCACTTTTTGACTTAGATTGAAAGATATTGATCAATGGTGTTTGTTCAGGAAAGTGATGTGCAGGAGCTTGGGGTGATGAGGGTGCGTTGACCTTCGCCCGTTCCTTTTAACAGTTATTACACGCCGAGCGCTTATTGGCATGGCGAAGCGCCCTACGGTCTGTGCGTTACAGACGGTAGGATAGCGCAGAGCCATGCGGATATGCGCATTAGGCGTGTGTTACATACGTTATGAGGGCGAAGGTGAGAACACCCGTCATTAGCTAACCACACCAAGCGCATGCACATGCCTTTCCTGCCACTTTCAAAATACCTTGATTTTCAATTTGTTGAGCGTATTATTGTTTTCATGGAAAATATTACCGCCACACTTAATAAGAAATATTATTCTGTACTTAATTGCAGTACGGTTCCCCTTTTCTATAAGGGTATTCACGAATACATTGATTTCATTCTTACTACTCCTCAACTAGAGCAAATCATGAGCAAGAGCAGAGAAGAATACACTGCAAAACACACCGAGATATGGAAAAATAAAGCGACTGATGACAGAGAAGCTGATGAACAAGTGGAAGCAACCAATCGTCTTGAGACATTCTCAATCTATGCTAGAGATTACGCTTTCCTCTACGGACGAATATATCAATACATGGAAAACTACAAACGAAACACTGAGCCAGATGGACGACCATATCCTGAAGCTATGATCATGCTACAAGGTATTAACAATATTCGAACTGACCTCTGGAGCAAAGAAGTGCTTCAAAGAGCAGGTAAATGGTACACCGAGGGAGAAAGAAGGGTGTATATGAGTCGTCTGACTCAGTTCCACACATCATTGTTAGATGAGTTGGATAAATTACCAAAGACTGAGTCGCATTCTGATAAAACAAGGACTCAAATAATTATTGATGATCGTAAAGGTATTTACGAGAAAAATAGTCCTAAATTTTCTTACGGAATCAAAAAGAATAGTAAGCGCTCAAATCTCATAAAACATCTGATTTCAAAAGACGGTTGTGGCATTGCTGAATTAGAAAACCTTACACACCAAGCAACTGATGTTACTATCAGATGTATTTCAGAGATCAATAGACTTTTTAGAGAAAAGCTCCAACTCACCGATGATCTCATTCTCCATTTAGAAACTGGTGGTTACTCTCTCAACAAGGAAGTTTTTGATATACGCGTGCAGTAGTGAGCTACTAAAACTGTTTGAATGAATTAATTATTGCACTTCCAAGTGTAGGCTCTGATCTACTTTGAATAACCGCTTGATCCTGTGCAACTTTTCCAATAACTTTGCCTGACGCATCAACAACAACGAAACCGTAACTTTGTAAAACCATTTTCCCGCCACTGCTTTCGACTCCATAAGGAATAGCATACTCGACCAATTTACCAGCATATCCAGGATAGTTATTAATTACAGGACTTGTGATAACAAGCAAATTAATTAAACTTGCGTATTCAACATTCCATCCATCAGGATAATAAAATCCGAAATTATCATTACAATATTTTTTCCATACAACAGAAGAATCAGTCGGTGCAACTATGTCACAGCTTGCAACTGATGTTGTTGCGTTATTATTCGTATTATTTGAATTATTAGTCACATCAACAATTACTCTCGATACAACTACAAGCAAAATTGGACCAATAAAACTCCAAATTGCTCTCTTGTCCAATTTCTTCTTTCTTAGAGTGTCTTTCTCTGATCGAGCCATTATAAAAAATACAATGGCGAGTATAAATCCTACTAAAATTATAAGGACACTACCGAGCTCAACAATGATCCCTATGAGAATGTTTGTATTCATACACTAAAATATAACACACCTCAGTCTAAAAGTAGTTCACAGCACATAACCTCAACCTGTTGTTAGCAACCCACCTCTTTGAGCCCAAAACAGGCTCTTTTTTCATGATGAAGGTCAGCTAACGGTTGATGTTGCCACTTGCGACCATATCTATGTGGCCACATTTAATCAACAACTCATCGAACGACTCCAGCGGTACTGGAAAGCTCGCACCAACGAGGATATTTCGCCTGCGACGGCAGAAGAATATCTTACAAGCTTTGCCAACCTCTATGAATCGCTCATGGGACTAATGCAAAAAACATGAAGCATATAAGTTACTACCTCATTCAAAAATGCGGACAACTCAAAAAATTACCCACAAAACATGATCTCGTTACAAAATGGGAAAAAGAGCTATGGGATATATATGACGCGATGAAGATCGAAATATATCCAGTCGACATAAAGATCTCCCCATGTAGAAAATTACCAAAAGATGGAAACAGGAGAATACCAAAACAAAAACCAATCAAACGAAGAATATACCAGACCAAAAAGAGGCCGCGTCAAACGTCTTTCGTTCGGTTCAACTCGTAGAGCCAAACAAGTTCTGCGAAACATCATGAGCCAGATGACACATGAAATAGCACTGACCTATCCGGCAAACTTCCCTGTAGACGGACTCATCGTCAAAGAGCATTTGCACAAGTTCAAACTACGAATGGATTATAGGGATATCAAACTATTCTGGTTCATGGAATTTCAAAAGCGAGGCGCTTCTCATTTCCACGGATTGATCAATCAACCGATAGATGAAAACGAGCTCAAACGTATCTGGTATGAAATAGTCGGATCCGGTGATTCGAAACACCTAAAGCATGGTGCTCATATCGAAGCTATACGCACGCCAGAAGGTGCTCTTCACTACCTTACTGGCTATCTGACCAAACAAGAACAGAAAATCGTTCCTGAACACTTTAGAAATCTTGGTCGATATTGGGGATATTCATTGTCATTATTTCCAAAACACATCAAAGTCATATTCGGTACACCAAAACAACTCTGCACATTCAGAAAAGAGCTCAGAACCATACGTCGATGGTTCAAAAGCAAGACCAGAAACTGGAAACGATATAAAACAAAGAAAAATCCCTATGCACGATACAGACCAGGTGAATATCTCACTGTATTCAGAGCAAATACATTCATCAATGAACTCAAACGTAGAGAATTATCAACAGAACTATGGGAGTAGGAAGACGGGAAGCGCTTTAGCGCGACCGTCTTCCCTTGACTATATAGTCATATTTGAAGAAAGAATAATAAAAAATTTGTCTTACAAAATTAACAGGAGTAAAATGTTGCCATGAAATATATTATTTATTGTCGAAAATCCACTGATACCGAAGACAAGCAAGTCCTCTCGCTTGATTCGCAGGAAGCTGAACTAAAACAGCTCGCTACAGCCAGTGGTTTAGAGATAGTAAAGATATTTCGTGAAAGTATGTCTGCCAAAGCTCCCGGAAGACCCATATTCAATCAAATGATGACTATGATCACTGCCAGCAAAGCTGATGCCATACTTTGTTGGAAAATTGACCGTCTCACACGCAATCCTGTTGATGGCGGACAGATTCAATGGTTACTTCAAAGTGGAAAAATTGCATGTATAAAAACATTTGAAAAGAGTTACTATCCAAATGACAACGTACTGCTCATGAGTATTGAACAAGCTATGGCAAATCAGTACATCCGTGACCTAAGCGTCAACGTCAAACGTGGCAATCGTGCCAAGCTTGAACGTGGTGAATGGCCAAATCATGCACCATTTGGATATGTGAACGACAAAGCTACAAAGAAAGTCATCCTCGATCCTCATCGTGCCCCATACGTAAAGCGTGTCTATGAGCTCTATACCAAAGGCACACATAGTCTCCAAGAAGTGGCTAACATTCTCTATACTGAAGGACTTCGCACAGCATCTGGTTACAAAGTCTTTCAAAATCAGATTCACCGCATACTCAACAGTAAATTCTATCTAGGTTTAATGGAACGTGATGGCAAAGTCTACTCTGGAAAACATCCTGCATTGATTGATCAAAAAACATTTGACCTCGCTCAAGATATTCTCCATGGTCGTATTCATTCTCGTAAACGAAATCACTTCTATTCTGCTCGTGGATTCCTGACCTGTGCTGTGTGTGACTGCATTATCACCGCTGAAACACAAAAAGATTTTATTTATTATCATTGCACCAATGGCAAAGGCATCTGTGATCAGAAAAAGAACTTCATGCGCTCTGAAGTTGTCGACTCTCTACTCTCAGATCTATTCTTAAAGCTTCAATTTGATGAGGAGCTAATCAATATCTCCTTTGAGGCTTACAAAGCAACTCACAGCGATAAAATCGCTCTTACCGAGAACATTACCAACAACTTGAAGAAAGAACTCGAAAACCTTAATAGAAAAGAATCCATGCTCACTGATAGCTATGCCTCTCAAATCCTCAGAAAGGACTTATACGAGGAGAAAATGCGTGAGATTGCCAATCAACGTGTCGAGCTCGAAAAGCAGATTGAGGAAAGTCTTAAGAAAGATAGACCAGCTATTACTTTCGAACAGCTCAAAGACGTCTTTATACAAGGCAATAAAGCCACAAAACAATTTATTGATGCAACGCCTGAAGCAAAACGTAATTTATTAGAAAAATTACTTTCGAACGCAACTATCAAAAATAAAACGGTGGCTCAGTACAGGTTCAAAAGTCCATATCAAACACTCGCCGATATGCCCAAAAACGCTACTATTTCTCAAATGCTGCCAGACTTGGATTCGAACCAAGATACACAGCTCCAGAGGCTGCGGTCCTACCATTAGACGATCTGGCAATTTCAATACCTTTGAACTTAGGTACCTTGCAGAATAGCGCAAAAAAGGATATAAAACAACAGGAATTTGCAGTAAATTTACACAAACCAAACAACCAAGTGGAGGACATATGTCGACTGACAAACATACGATTGATCAATCATTACTGGAGGAAATCAAAACCGCACTGGAAAATAGAGGCATTCCATATCTTCGGTGGAGCGAAATGGCTGGGGCAAATAACCTAGAGTATTTCACTGAAGATTATGATACGGAGACGATCAACTGGGATTTCAAAAGTGACTCAAACATATTGGATATGCATCTGGCAACAGTTCGCATATACCGTGAGTGTGACGGGAGAAAATTTCAATTAGTGCCGGAATATAATATCCATAAAAAAAATGCCTACAAGCATCCGATTCGTTCGGGGGTTACGCTAACTAGAGCAATTCGCGAAAAGACGGCGTATGCAAGTATTGTCCGCGGCCTCGCAGAAGATTTGGGTGAGAGTGCGAAAGCTTTCAAGGATCCCCACAATTATCGGATGTATGCTGTGCCTCACATAAAAATACACGAGCCGGAGCAATTTGCACTATACCCCCCACTATTCAAGGTCATCTTTCATGAAGTTCGACATCGAATCATCATTAACGAGAGCCATGAAAGCAACCTATATGCTGAAACATACACCTGTCAGCTTGGCGATAACGTTGCCAAATATCATTGGGTTGAGGTTGAAGGATGAACTGTAGTTTTTTTGAACACACTACCCTGAGCAATCGGGGTGGTTTTTTATTTATCTAAATCTTCTGATAAGGCTTCTTCTACTCTTGAAGCATCAATACGAACCTTCCTCTTCTTAGCCGCCTTGATAAATTCAGTAAAAAGAGGATGTGGCATGAGTGGACGAGCGAAGAATTCTGGGTGGAATTGAGTGCCCAGAAAGAATGGGTGCACTGAGCGAGGGAGCTCTGCTATTTCCATGAGGACACCGTCTGGTGAAGTTCCTGAGAAGACCAAACCTCCCTTTTCGAGCCTATCTATATATTTTGGATTGACCTCATAGCGATGACGATGACGTTCTCGTATTGAAGTCGTAGCTTTATCTAATTTCTTTCCATTGAAATATGAATATGCTTCCTGAGCTATAGAATTTTTCAAAAGTTTTGCTGGATATAAACCGAGACGCATAGAAGCACCATAATTCCCTTCAGCAATTTTCTTCTTTTGATCATGCATGATGTCGATGATGAGATGTGGGGCATGTGGGTCTATCTCAGCAGTCTGTGCACCTTTGAGTCCGAGAACATTGCGGGCATATTCAATAGTCATGAGTTGCATACCATAACAAAGTCCAAAGTAAGGTATACCATTCTCACGAGCGTATCTAATAACATTCAATTTCCCTTCAATACCAGACTCACCAAATCCCCCAGGAACAATGATACCGTCATATTGATCAAGCGTTGAATAATCTGGCTTACCAACCTCAAAATCACGTGAATTGACCGTATGAATAACTGGCTTAACCTTATTGGCAAACCCAGAAAACTTGATTGCTTCAAGGACAGAAATATACGCATCAGTGAGGACAAAATCTCCCGTATTAAAATATTTTCCAACTATAGCAATATTTATCGGGTGATCACCAAAATTCTTTATTCCCTTGGCCATCTTTTTCCATTCAGAAAATGAGGCATTGGTTTTCTTATCTTCCAAACTCAACGATTCAAGGACAATTTCCGCTAGCCGATCCTTTTCAAAATTAATAGGAACATCATATATACTTTCTATATCTGGTGCAGAGATGACACGCTTAGGAATGATGTTACATGCTACAGCTATCTTCTCTTTTCTTTTTTCATCGAGAGGTGTCGAGGCACGAGCAATGACGATATCAGTTGTTACTCCGTATGAAGCAAGTTGGTTAACCGCATTCTGCGTTGGACGTGTTTTCATTTCACCAAGCGTACCAGGAGTTGGTAGATATGAAACCATAATAAATATCACATCATGTGGATGACGAATCTTGAGCGCACGAGATGCTTCGATGAACATGATGTTCTGATAATCACCAACCGTACCACCAATCTCTATAATTGAAATATCTGATTTACTTATTTTAGCGGCATGTTCAAAACGACGGACAATCTCATCGCGAATATGAGGAATAGCCTCAACACATTTACCGCCATATTTGAGAGCGCGTTCTCTTTCAATAACATCCTTATATATCATGCCACTCGTCATATAGTCAGCTGAAGTTGCATCACGGTTGAGGAAACGCTCGTAATTTCCCATATCTTGATCTGTCTCGAGTCCATTATCCAAAACGAAAACCTCACCATGCTCGGTGGGATTCATAGTACCTGCATCGACATTGAGATACGGGTCTACTTTGACGAGATTGATGCGAAAATCTTTTGCCGAGAGAAGTGTGCCGATAGATGAAGTGGCGATGCCTTTACCGACACCAGACATTACTCCGCCGATGACGAAAATATATTTATGCGCGACTTTTTTTATTACTTTCTTTGTGGCCGTAACTTTCTTGACTGGCTTTTTCATAACCACATTCTAGAAAAACTACCTTATAATAGCTAGTCTATACTCTCAAATATTTTCGTGCTGCAATATAGCTCGATACTCCGCCAAGAATGATGCCAGAACCCATAATAAAGATGAATATTTGCGTAAAGTTAGCTATAAAGTACGCCGAAAGAACGTTTACAATAAGTGAGAAATTGGCTGCTACATCAACCCCTGCAAGTTTGAGAACGAGTGTATCACTCCAGTAGGCAAAGCTTGCCATAAGGACAAGGGTTATGACAGCTGAGACAACGCCATACATAATGCCAGAGACAACAAATGGTCCACGAACATAGATATTACTTGCACCGACGAGCTTCATGACAGCGATCTCATCTCGAGCAGTATATATGATGAGTCTGATGGTATTCCACACAATAATGATGGCAACAAGAAGGAATATAAGAGCAATGACCGCTCCCCCTTCTTCTACTGCGGGGATGATTGCGGTGAGTCGATCAATAATAACTTTATTCTCTTGATAATTAATCTTATCAATTATCGGTGCGCCACTTGCATCAGCTGGATTTTTGCTCGTCAAAAAATCAGATATATTGGCATACTGCCCAGGTTCTTTCGCTTTGATATTGAGAGCTGCTGGAAATGGATTTGCACCAACTTCAGTGAGACCTTGCATGATAAGGGCATTGTTCTGCCATTTTGTTTGAAAATCAGAAAGTGCTGTCGCCGCAGAGACATAGTCAACTGAGGAGACTTCAGGGAGCGCTTTGATTTCTTTTTGAAGTGAGAGAATGTCGCTTTCTTGTGCGGTCAAAGTAAAGTACACATTGATATCAACTTTATCTTTGACTTGAGTAAGAAGAGAATTACCAAAGGCACTTGCAAAGATAAGTCCACCGAAAGCTGACAATGAAAGAGTAATGACCACGATAGCGGCAAATGACAAAAAACCATTGCGCCAAAAGTTGACGAAGCCTGCTTTAGTTATGCGTTTGAAAGTAGTAAAAACCATATTATAAAATATATTTGCCAGACTTATCATCTCTGATAATTTTTCCGTTTTCCATAGTAATAACTCGTCCCCCCACAGCATCAACAACCCCTTTATTGTGGGTAGTCAAAAGAACTGTCGTCCCCATCTCATTGATTTTTTTCAAAATACGAACAATTTCAAATGTATTGGTTGGATCGAGATTACCTGTTGGTTCATCAGCAATGATAATGTCCGGCTGAGTAACAATAGCACGAGCTATAGCCACACGTTGACGCTCACCACCTGACAGTTCACTTGGAAAATTCCATATTTTCTTTCCAAGATCCACAAGTTCGAGGACATGTGGAACATCAGCAGCAATTTCTGCATCTGTCTTACCTGATGCTTCCATAGCGAAAGCAATATTTTCATATATAGTCTTGTTTGGTATGAGACGATAATCCTGGAAAACAGTACCGATACGACGGCGGAGTTTGGTCATCTGACGCTTATTTAAACTATGGACATTGGTAGATTCTAAAAATACTGAACCTTCTGTCGGATATTCTTCTGCTATAAGGAGCTTCATGAGTGTTGTCTTGCCAGCACCTGAATGACCAACAATAGTGACAAACTCCTTTGGTTCTACACCAAAACTGACGAGGTCGAGAGCCACGGATTTATCGGGGTAAACTTTACTGACTTTATCGTAGTAAATCATAAGGTAAGTATACCAGATTTTGAATTTTTTAATTCGAACTATTCATGACGTTTCGTGTAATTGGTCCGAAATATCCTACTGCTGGATGTATATTGTGCGAGATCTGAAATTTTATCAATGCAGATCGAGTGAGCTTACCAAATATGTTGGTTTCCATTCCTGAAGAACCTGGACCGGATCGAGCAATAAGATAGCCGTGTGTATTCAGCCATTTTTGGAGGTCTGTAACATCTGGACTTGCCGAACCTACTCTGAGATCATGACTAAAACTATAGTTTGTCACATTACGATTTTTTTGTAGAGCGGCATTATTTTTGTCAGATATGGCCTGTAAGGAATTCAAATAAGCTGTTGTCGATGTTGATGGAGCAAGAAGTGTAGTAAGCGTTGCAATCGATACAGATCCGCCACTCGTATTACTTGAAATCGAAACTGCTGGAGCAACAATTGCATTTATTGTATATGTGTCTGTTGTCGTTCCATCTTGTGCAGTAACAACAATGGTGATGGTATTATTACCGACATTGAGCATAACGGGGCCTCCGGTTGACCCTGAGACAATTGCAACCCCATTGACTGTTATTGCTGCATTGGGATTACTTGCTACCGGCGCAATCGTAAGACTTGTGACGCCATTTGGTATTGAATCAGTATAAGAAAAAGTGGATGAAGAAAATGTTGGACTCAATATGCCCTGACTGATGATCAAATTACTCAAAGTTGCATCAGACGCAGGAGCAAAATAAAAAGTGTGCGTTGAATAGCCGCCCGTATAATTGAATGAAAGAATTCCTGAAGGATTGGAAGAGCATTTATTATTTGAACAAACTGTGCCATTGATTCCAGATACAACTGTGCCTGCAGTCCCCGACACGGAAATGGCATAACTTGTGTTTGGACTCAATCCTCCTATTACATGGGTAGCTGTAGCGGCACCTGTACCAGACTCTGTCCACTGAGCAGGATAGTTATAAGAGTTATATAAACTGACATTAGAGACATTTATAGTACCAGCATTAGGGACAATACTCAGATTAACACCATTCAAGGTAGTAGAAGCATTAGCTCCTATGACCGGAGTCATAACAATTGAATTCCCACTCGAATCTAGGACACTACTTGCATTTAGGAAAGGATAAGAAAAACCAGGCATATACAAAGCGGTTGAGCTAGATACTGAATTTGGGTTTGAAAGAAGTATTGATGCTGAGGAGGTAGCATTATCAAGCATCGTAGCGGAAATTAATAGAATATTATTATTAGTAGAAGAGGCTGTTTCAACGAGAGGGCTAGAGGTATATTGATAGTTATATTTAATGGTACTTGGTTGAGCAACAGTTGATTGCCATTGTATGTTATTTCCAGGATCAACAATCTTCGCTGTCTGTAAATACCAAGAGGCCAAAGAATTCATCGTCCAGTTGAGATTCGAGAATGTAGTTGTTCCTTGAGAATTACTATTGGGGATAATAGTCGATTGGTCGATAACATTATCATAGGTAGAAAATCTTTCGACACCGAGCGATGCGTAGTTATTTACCGGATTTTGAGTCGAAAACCAGACACTCATATCTATTTTAGATACTTGGGATGACAGTGGCAGATTTACAGGCAATTGATCAATCATATTTTGAATCCAGATAGTGCAATATCTGTTTTCAGTTGCCAAAGGTGCATTGAGTAACAAAATTCCTGTGTCATTACCATTTCCTTTAATCGAATTATTAGTCGGAATAGCGCTTCTAATGTAATAAGTTTGAGTTGAGGAAGCGATAGATCCACCAGATTTTATAACAAAGAAAAGATCGTTCTCTGTAGCCTTATTTCCTGCAGGATCTATAACTGTAGCTATCAAAGAATACGTTCCGACTCTTGTTGGAGTGAAATTGCCAGTAACTTGATTGCTTGATTTATTGGAAGTAACAGCAGAAGAAGGATTCACTGAAACAGAATATGTGCAGGTGGAACAAGGATTTCCTAATTTATCAAACATATTAAAACTATAACTTGCGGAAGTGTTAACTGTTACCACTTTGGTGGTAGTGCTAAATCTTAACATCGTAGTATATGGGTTGTAGTTGAAAGTTGCTTTACCTGTGACGGTACCGTTGTTATAGCTACTACCATTAAAGACTGCATCACCAGTAACAGTGCCACTGTTGTGATGATCATAATAGCCACCCTGAAATATCCAGTTAGTAATTACTGCGCCTTGGCTATCCAAAGTAAGACCGTTGACTATGCCGTTGGCATAACCGGTAACATCAATCGCAGTACCAGCAGTTGCTGTTATGTAATTAAATGTAGCATTACCTGTGACGGTACCGTTGTTATAGCTACTACCATTAAAGACTGCATTGCCTATGATAGTACCGTTTGCATTATGACTAGCGCCATTGAACGTAGTGTTACCAGTGATACTTCCGTTAGCGTTAATACTTGTACCATTGAATACAACACTACCTGTTATACTTCCACCATTGTTGTAACTAGTATCATAAAAAGCAGCGTTACCTGTCACATTATTGCCATCAAGAAAGTTATTTCCATAAACAACAATATTTCCAGTAATACTGTCCTGAATATCGATATTTGAATTATTGTTGGAGATCTGCCCAAAAACAATTGTACCTGTTGTTCCGCTGATGGAGTTTAAAATTGAATTATAACCACTCGCGATAATAGAAATTCCGGTAGTACCAACATCGGTACTATTTGGTTCTTGCCAGCCTATGGCATCCATATTCTCTATTGGTGCAACAGTGCCAAGTATGACCGCATCGTCACTCGACTGCGGAAAGTTAGTAGCATGAATTGTGTGATTGGAATCTTTCCACCAATTTGAGACATTGATCCAATCAGTATTACTAGAACTATACCAGTAAAGCGTATCTGCATGAGCCAAAGAAGGTAAAAAAAAAAGAAAAAAGCCAGTGCTGACAAAATATACGTTTTTCTTAAAAGATTCATTGGCTTAATTGTACTATATTGACATACATTAGTACAAAATTTTACTCTTTTTCAGCTTCAATAAACATCTCAATATCACCTTCCAAGACTTTATCGACTGAAGAAGTCTCAACATTGGTGCGATGATCTTTGACCATTTTATACGGATGAAGAACATACGAACGAATCTGATTACCCCATTCGATAGAAGTCGTTGAAGAGAGTTGCATGCCCTTTTCTTTGGCTATGCGAGCATCTTCCATATGTTTCCACAGTTTGCCTCGGAGAATATCCAGCGCTTTCTCTTTATTTTGAGCCTGCGATCGTTCACTCGTTACATGGATAGATATGCCTGTTGGCTTATGGAGGAGACGTACGGCAGTCTCTCTCTTATTAACATTTTGTCCTCCTGGTCCGCCCGACTTAGCTATGGATATCTCGAGATCTTTATCTTCTATGACCACCTCATCCGATGACGTCTTCTCAAATTCTGGAATAATCTCCACGAGGCAAAATGATGTCTGACGCTTTTGGGCAGAATTGAAAGGTGAAATACGGACAAGACGATGAACTCCTGATTCATTCTTGAGCGTGCCATAGACATTTTTGCCAGTAATTTCAATAGTAATATTTCTATATCCTCCATGATCGTTTTCATTTGAGTGAAGCACACCAAAACTCCAACCTTTGCCTTCAGCATATCGACGATACATACGGACGAGCATAGCAGTAAAATCCTCAGCATCATCGCCACCTGCACCAGAGAGAATAGAGAGGACCGCATTACCTTTGTCGTACTTCCCTATACCTTCCAAACTATCTTTGAGACTTTGTAGTTCTTTGAGAGTAGCCTGGGCTTTGGCTTTATCAGTCCAAAAGTCCCCAGCACTCATAGTGGTTTCTATTTCGGCTATCTTTGTCTGAATTTTCTCTTTGTCGTTCATTGGTACAGGATAGCAGAATTATGAAAGATTAGTAAATAAAGGATAAAAATCCTTTCTTCTGACTTCGACTCAGACGCTGTGAATACAAAAAGTATTCACGCGCTCTTCGCTTGTCAGAATAAAAAAACCTCCTCAGAATTGAGGAAGGCGTCGGAATCAGGCACCAAATGTGCGTCGAACGATTAGCATCGTTTTGTTGCCAGAGCTTTTTAGGTCTCTTAATTTGGCAGGGGCTGGCCTCCAGAGAATCCCCGGACGCGACAGTGAAAGGTGCCTGATTCCTATTTCATTGTAGTACTCTCAATACTCCTGTCAACGCACATATCCCCTTTTGGAGCCAAATACGGGAATCGGACCCATATCCCTGCTTTACGAAAGCAGTGTTCTACCATTGAACTAATTTGGCACGTATCTAGTTTTTAGAAACTTTTTTCCTTTTAAAACTCTTTTACTGACAACTCTATTAAGACGTCCATATCCCTTATTAGAGCCACCATATGTCGGCGTAAGAGAATCGCAATTGGGACATTACAATCTCAAATTGCTTTCGACATTATTACGCCAATTACCATCTATATGATCGGCAACAAGAGGAACTATACCAGTTTTGGTGTTCATTATCGACCATCCACACAAGACACAATTATTGTCAAACTTTATTCTTAGATATTCCTTCACATTCACTGATACAGTTCCGATACTATTCAAACCAGTTATCTCGCCAGATTTCCATTTATTAATATATTTTCTTCGCTGGAATTCTAACTGGCATTTGTTGCTACAATACTTATAAAATGAACGTGCGGGTTCATTTGTACATACAGGACATTTATTTCTAACTTTCTTTGGCATAGGCATGATGCAGAGTATATCTAATCTGCAAAATGTCGTCAAAAAACCAAAATTCGGGAGCCGTTGTCCGGGATTGAACCGGAGACCTCGCCATTCGTTTACACCTCACCTTACGGGAGGACTAGACTGTATCTTTTTCCAAAACATGGAAACCCTTGTCAGTCGTTCGGGTGTGAATTTCTTATTCTACAGAAACTCACGCCACGGTCTTATCCTTAAAATAAAAGGACTTTAACCGTAATTCGGGATTCACGTATATGTTACCAAATACGTGGGCAGGGTCTTACGACCTACCAATGGCGTGCTCTACCAACTGAGCTACAACGGCGAATTTTCTATCTAAGAAAATTCGGGTCGAAAGACTTTGGGTCGTGTAGCGAAACAAAGTTTTCGACCAAGCCTAAGAATAGACTATTTAAGATATTATTTCAATCTTATATGCGCGCCCGGTGGGACTCGAACCCATGACCTCTCCCGTGACAGGGGAGCGCTCTAACCAGCTGAGCTACGGGCGCATAAGCAATGAAAGACAGTGTAGCAAAAAACAGCCAAAATACAAGAAAAACATACCTCGTAACACATTGTGCCGGTGGTAGGACTTGCACCTACGACCTTATCTTTATGAGTGATATGCTCTAACTACCTGAGCTACACCGGCATTTTTTCATTAATAACTTTAATCATTCCCAAGATCCTCCTTCTCAACCATGCACTTGATCTGACTTTTATATGTAACATCCCAAAATAATCAGGATAATTGCTATATGTCCTAAGATATTTTGTTCTAATAAATGTTGTATTGCCGAAATCGTCTGATTTGTAGTCTAACAGATTCGACCAAAACTTCAATATTTCATACTCCCTATTTATGTGAGAAATATTTATTACCACATTAACAATTAAATCTACCTTTCTGATACCCATCACTTGAATTAACCATCTGTATATTAATTTAATCATTATTGGGTCTGAATTAATGAAACTAAATCCAGAACCAGTTTCTTTTTTACTTCCCTCGGCCCAATATAATGATGCTCCTATTATAAGGAGATCTCTTTGACTAATTTCGCCTATTATTTCTTTTGCTTTGACATACTCATGTTTAATTCTGTCTATTCTCTTTTGCTTATTTGTAAGTGTACCTTTGGCACGTGCTGAGACGGTGTTTCTTAACCAATTTTCCTGAATACGGATTTTTATTTCTTGAGACAATTTCATATCCTTACACCACAAACTTACTGTACTTTTTGAGAGATTATATTTCTTAGATATTTCACCGAGAGATAGTCCTAATTTTCTATCCTCCTGAACTTGATCAAATAAATGTTTCTTTGTATTCATGTTAAGTGACACTATAACATTCGTACATTAATCTATTCAACATAATCAATTCTGCACAAACCAAATTTGCATCAATCGATATTTTATGACACAATAGTCTCCTATCGCGGGGTAGAGCAACGGTAGCTCGTCAGGCTCATAACCTGAAGATTGCCGGTTCGATTCCGGCCCCCGCAACAAGATTTTCTGTCAGTCGACTCAGATTAAATATAATAGAACTCTTCAAAAACCTTTTTATAGAGGTTAATGACTCTATTTGCTTCATGTTGCGTCAATGCAAATTCAGAGCCCTCATGAGCTATCTTATTGCGTACGAGATGCGCACCCCACGCATCTTGGAGAGTATGCATATCCCCTTTTTCTACTCTTTTGAGCTTTTCACCAATACCTTCACCTTGGTATCCGAGAGTGGTAAGTACATCATCGAGCATGATATCTGACTCAAGTATTGCTTGTCGCCAGTCATTTGGATTCTCTGAAATCAAATGTTGCTGCACTTGTGCCCAGCGATCAGCCAAGACAGCATTTCCCTCTGCAACCCCCGCTTCATAGGCTGGTTCAACTTTGAGATCATATTTCTCTTCTTCTTTTTTGCGTATATGTTTCGTCTGTTCGACACAATAAATGATAGCAATAAGGAAAAAAAGTGAGACAGGAAAAGATAGTCCAACGATACAACCTATAATATTTCTAAAGAAAGACGTAACTACTGGTCCATATGTTGCAGTAAATGACGTACCTTGTACAACGAGTCCATGACCCCCGAGAGCATCGAACATTGTAGAAAGATAAGAAGAAATAGAAGACCACGCCGCCACCACAAAGATAAGTAGGAAGAGAAATCCTATCTCAAAACCAACTACTTCAGCTTCTTTTTTATCTTTCATACGTTACTTGATGTTAAGTATACCTTATTTATATCTCATTCAAAAAGTCTTTTCCTGCATCGAAAAGGACTTGCTCTGCTCCATGCTGTGCCGTTAACTGCAATCCTATCGGTAATTTCACACTTTCTTCTTTACCTATACTTTTTACTACTTCCTTATATCCGCACGGAATAGAGATAGCTGGCAATCCAGTAAGATTGGCCGTAACCGTAAAGATATCCTCAAGGTACATTGCGACAGGGTCTGCTGTTTTTTCACCTATTTTAAATGCAGGTGATGGAGCTGTTGGTGTCGCAATTATATCCACGGTTTCAAACGCCTTCAGAAAATCATTGGTAATCATCTGGCGCACAGCATTGGCACGATTGTAATAAGCATCATAATATCCCGAGGAAAGCACGTACGTACCGAGAAGAATACGACGAATGACTTCTCTACCAAAACCCGCGCGACGAGTCACAAAATAATCCTCAATCACATTAGCACCATCCTTATGCAAACCATATTTTACTCCATCAAAACGCGCCATGTTGGAAGAAACTTCTGCAGGCATGAGAACATAGTAGACCATCAATGAATATGAAATGTTCGGTAAAGAAATATCTTTGATTTCATATCCCTTTGCTTTGAAAGACTCAAGTGATGCATTGAAAGCTTTGAGAACTTCAGTATCAATTCCATCTCCTTTTAAGAAGTCCCTTGGTACACCGATGACTGGTTTTGCATGTGTACCTTTAGCCTTTAACTTTTTATTATCGTTTGAATATGTGTCCTCACTAATCGTCGTCCCATCTTTCACATCTCTTCCCTTTATTGTCTTAAAGACGATTTCACAATCACGTACCGTGTTCGCAATAGGTCCAATCTGATCGAGGGACGAACCCATAGCCATAACACCATATCGTGAGACAGCGCCGTATGTGGGCTTGAGACCAACGACACCACAGAAGCTCGCTGGCTGACGGATAGAGCCACCTGTGTCTGAACCGAGGGTAAAGAGTGCTCCGTGCATAGCTACAGCAGCAGCAGAACCTCCTGATGAACCTCCTGCAACTCTCTCCAAATCATATGGGTTCTTTGTCACTCCGTACGCAGAATTTTCAGTTGAACCACCCATGGCAAATTCATCCATATTGAGACGGCCAATGAAAACAACCCCTGCTTCTTTCAATTTCTGTATAACAGTCGCATCGTACGTTGCATGATACTCTTCCAGAATCTTTGAAGAAGCACTCGCAATACGTCCTTGTATCAGAATATTATCTTTGATACCACAAGGGATGCCAAGTAATTCTGGAAAATCTTTTTTTGCTTTTATTGCTTCTGCAATTTTCTTATCAGCTACTTTCGCTTGATTCAAAGCGTCCGCAAATACTTCTAGATAGGCGTTAATTTCCTTATTTTTTGCACTGATCTCATCTACGTAGGCCTGTGTAAGTTGGACAGAAGAATAATCCCCTTTCTTCAAGGATTCATGAGCTTTCTCTATAGTAAGTTTTGTTAAATCAATTTTCATTGAAATTTTACTGCTCAATCATCTTCTTAACGGCGATGAAATCTCTTTCTCGTTGAGGAGCCTCATCAAGTAGCCCTTCTCGGTCAGATTGACTGGTTGATTCAACCACATCTGGTCTAGTTACATTCTTAACTGCGCCCACACGACCTTCAGTATCGAGTGATACATTCACCTTTTTGAGCTGGTCGACATAGCCAAGGATAGAATCAAACTCTTTGATGAGTGATTCTTTATCGGCTGGAGATAGCTGTATGCGCGAGAGAGTGGCGAGATTGTCGAGTTCAGATGGAGTAATCATGGATGGAAGTGTAACAGGCTATTTCATTAACTTCAAGAATTCCTCTTCACTCAAAATTGTAACCCCCAGTTCTCGGGCTTTATCAAGCTTTGACCCTGCATCACTACCAGCAACGACATATGAGGTCTTTTTTGACACAGAATTTGAGACATCGCCACCATTATTACGAACCATCTCTTGTGCTGTTTCCCGTTCAAGGGTTGGTAAACTGCCAGTAAAAACAAAAGATTTTCCTTCGAGTGGTTGGTTTGCGCTTGTTTCTTCAGCAATGATACTTACGTACTTCAACAAATTCTTCACGAGTTTTTTATTATCTACATCCTTGAACCAATCAACAAATGACTGCGCGACCACTTCACCAACACCATAGATTGACCGGAATTCTTCAAACGAGGCTGTATTAACTTTATCCAATGAACCAAAATACTTGGCCACATCGTATGCCGTCTCTTCACCAACTTGAGGAATGGAAAGTGAAGTCAAAAATCGAGCCAAAGTAATAGTTTTTTTCTTTTCAATTGCTTCGAGCAGATTATCAACTGACTTTTCGGCAAAACGTGGTAAAGCCAACAAATCACCTTTTTTTAGTCTAAAAATATCACTAAAATCAGTCACCAGATTATTCTCAAGTAAAACATCAATAATCTTTGGACCCAAACCATCTATGTCAAAACACTTCTTTGAAACGAAATAATAAAACTTTCTTTTTTGCTGTTCAAATGAATCAGTGCTGACACACTTCCACGCTGCTTCGCCCGCCACACGTTCAATCTTACCATCACCTCCACATGCAGGTATGTGACTCGGCCAAACAAACGTTTTTGAATTTTTGGCACGTAGCTCTCGAACAACTGAAACAATATCTGGTATGACATCACCAGCTTTTTGTAATATAACCGTATCGCCAAGACGCAAATCGAGACGTTTAATCTCATCTTCGTTGTGGAGTGTAGCTCTAGAAACCGTTGAACCTGCAACAACTACTGGCTTCAAGATGGCCACTGGAGTTATGACACCCGTGCGACCAACTTGGAATGTGATATCTTCGAGTATCGTCGTTACCTGTTCTGCAGGAAACTTATAGGCTACACCCCAACGAGGAGATTTACCGGTATAGCCGAGATTCTCTTGGATCTTTCGTGAATTAACCTTGATGACTATTCCATCGAGTTGATATTCAAGATCATGTCGCTTCTTGGTCCATTCTTCATAAAATCTTTGGACTTCATCAACATTTTTGCAGACCTTGAAATGCGAATTAACTTTGAATCCCAAATCCTTTAACAGCTCCAATTCACCTGATTGAGTTTCTGGCAATTGAGACGTGCGATTTACTTGATTATTGATACTTGATACTTGATCATTAATTTGATCTATATCATATATAAATGAATCCAACTTTCGTGAAGCAGTTACCTTTGGATCTAATTGACGAAGCGATCCTGCTGCCAAATTTCTGGTATTGGCATAGACTGGCTCATCATTCTTAATACGTTCTTTATTTATTCTCTCCAAATCTTTAACACTGATCCAAATTTCACCTACCACAACCAAAGATCTAATAGTGGCGTTTCCTTTTGAGTTTACAAGATTCAATGGAACACTTTTAATTGTCCTTATATTATGTGTCACATCTTCCCCTACTTCTCCGTCACCACGTGTAGCAGCTTGCGCTAATTCTCCATTTTCATATGTGAGAACAGTTTTCAAACCATCAATCTTGAGCTCACAACAATATTCAAGTTTTTCATCTGCTATACCACTTTTTTCCATGAAATTTTTTACTTTTTCTTCCCATTTGCGCAATTCATTCACATCAAACACATCATCAAAAGACCATTGACGAGTAGTATGTTTGATCTTCTTAAATTCCTTGATTGGTTCACCACCGACGCGCTGACTAGGCGAATCTGAAGTTATAAGCTCAGGGTTTTCTCGTTCAATCGTTTCCAGCTCCCGTACGAGTGAATCATATGCCTCATCGCTTATTTCTGGCTTATCTAGGCTGTGGTACAGCTGTCTATGACGCTCAATGGTCTCTTTGAGGTTTTTCAGTCGATCTTTAACGGCTTTCATACTCCTATTATAAAGGAAGCGGAGTGAAGTATAAAGGAGTTATATCTATCGTAATCTAATTTTGAGTTGTATATTCCAAGGCACGTTCAACCTTACGAGGTCCTGTTATACTACAATCACCGGTCATCACGTTTCCATTAATTGAATTTTGTTTCCAACCAATATTATTTCCACGGGAGACGATGTCAGTCTCATAACTTGCAGCGTGTCCGCTTCCAGAAATTGTCTTGCCATCGGTGTCGGTTTGTGGTGGCACAGCTGCTACGGTCTGAGTATGTGACACGATCACCGTCGCACAACTTGCCACACCTGATTGAGTTGATTGTCCTCCTGATGAAAAGTTGGTACCACTGCCAGTCAACATATAGAAAGTTGTCGTACTATTTGGATCTTTGACATCTTGACTGCTAATAGTAAAAGAATTACTACCACATGTTACAGAATCTTGTTTTGGTATAGTAATTAGAGTTGTCAGATTCTCTAATGCACACTCGAGTCCACTATCTGCAGCATAGAAAGCGTACACGGAATCACGTGAGGAAGACGAAAGTATAGCCTCTTTTCTACTGACAGACAAAATAAAAGCACCGATGCTCAAAAGCAAAACTGAAACAATGACAGCGAAGAGAAGTGTATACCCTTTTTTGGTGGAAGATTTCATATTATCGTGGAACATTACTCAAAATTTCTTGTAATGTTATAGCACTTGGAACAGAACTATCAGTCCATTTCACCACTATCGTGACAACGAGATCGTTTGCTGCTACATTCGAGAAGTAAAAATAACGTGTAAAAGGACTTGCATGGCCCCCTGTCGGTAAAGAGTAGGAATACGTACCGGGAGTATCATTGGTATACAAAAGACAAGGATTTGAAGATTGGCAAGATATAAAACTTTGGGAAAAGTTTCCTGGACTTCCACCTACCACACCCCATTCATCTGGTATCTGACATGGACTAGGTTGCGAACAGGTTGATCCCAAAGAACTACTCAAATTTACCTTTGTAAGTGAACTAGCGATTATATTATCCTTTATGTTTTTTATAGTCTCCATACCATCTTGAGCAAGATACGTGGCAATCATAGCGTTACGTGCACCGAGAGCTGCAGTGAGAGCATTGTTAGCGATGGTAAGTGGCCCAGCTATAGCTATCATGAGAATTGCGATGGCGACGAGCGTCTCGACAAGGGTAAAACCATTTTGTTTGAATGAATAATTCATATATCAATTATTGAGAAATACGCTCTGAAATACTCGTCTGCACATTGAAAACTGATTGATCTTGTATCCTTTGACCTACATACCCTTTCAATCGCAAGAATGCCCATGCATATGGCTTTGGCTTCACACCTCCAAAGACACCGACTGAGTAATCAGTAATATTCACATTTGGTGACAGAACTGGATAATAATCAGTATTGGCGATTGACTGATTGCAAGATGATTGTTGAGCCTTTGATATAGTCGTATTTTTTGTGTTCTGATCAATATGGAACCAATACGCATAAATCAAATTACAGTTCAGACTCTGTGGATCAACATTTGAAGAACGAAAAGCAATGACTGTATCCCCTGTGTTATTTGTCTGTAATGCAGGTGAACATCCATTAAAAGTAATCGCGGAAAAAGAGGGGTTTGTTGAACAATTATAAAACGTTCCTGTGCGCATTTCACGACTTATAGTATCAATGATGAAACTGACATTGTTTACACCAGACTGGATAGCTTGCGCTTGACGGTTAGCCGAAGTTACGCGGACGAGTGCGCCAATAGCTATAACAGCAACTACAGAAAAGATTGCGAGTGAAACGAGTATTTCTATAAGTGTAAAACCGCGGGATTTCATATTAATTATTTTCAACAGATATTTCACCATTTTTTCTAATATAAACTACTTGTTTATAACTGCCATCTGATGAAGAAATCGTTACAAATGCAATAGACTGAGAATTGAGTTGATCTTGACAATTACCCTTTGCACAAAAGATAGCATCTGGATTTGGACGTTTGAATGTTACATCGAGTGAAGTGACAATATTATTTGAGTTGCAACTACTGTAGACTGACCCCAAACAGATCGATGTAATCTTTGTATTTTGGTTGAGACTATACGTAGTTATTGCTTCATCCGGTTGAGAATCGTACAATCCGTTTGGTGGTGTATCAGTATCTGCAAAAAAGACAAATTTATTTTGGTTTGCAGGAGTTGAATCAAAATGTATACCATATGCTGCATCAAAAGAATTTAAACTGGAATTACTACTCTTTACACTCAATCCGTATGTTTGTGCAGTTCTAACTGAGAGTGCCATATCATAGGCAACGTTGGTCACGAGAGTACTTTGATTGAATGTACCGTATTTGGCAATAACAAGAGCTGTCATAGCAGCAAATATAGCAATTGAAACAATTAGTTCTATTATAGTGAAACCTTTCAAAGGTGAAGCGGACATACTTTAATTATACCTTGAAATTAGGGAAATATGACATGATGATATCTCTGAGTAAGTGAATATCTATAACTTGGATATGGAAGATGAGCACGAGATATAAACCAAGGATGAGATATGGCCCAAAAGGTATCTCTGTTTTTGGCTTGAACTTCTTTTGCGTCGCAAAAAGCCAGACGAGCGATGCTGCTGCGGCAATCCAGAAAGCGAGGACAAGGGCATTTATGCCAGCGGAAACACCGAGAAGCCACCCTATGCCAAGCATCAGTTTGACATCACCAAAACCCATCCACTTTCCTTTTGAGACAAGCCAGAGTAATGCAAATGGAACAGCGAGGAGTGGTCCAGCGAGAAGCATTTCAAGAGTAGGCATATGCCACCATGATGATCCACCAACACATAAGTTGAGTAGTGCAAGTCCAGCAAAGGTATAGACGAAACTATCAGGAATAATTTTGTGTTTGATATCGTAGACAGAGATAACAATGAGAAGACAGACGATGATATCTTGGATCAGTGTTGCAACTCCAGTTAAGACATCAACAGGAGGAAAAGCGAAGAAGATGAGCACAAAGATGGCACCAGCAATAAATTCAACGAGTGGATATTGCCATGAGATTTTACTTCGGCATTTCTTACAGGCACCTTTCTGGAGCGCGAAACTAAAGAGTGGAATGAGTTCCTTCCATGTAAGCGAAGTTCCACAGGACATGCACTTTGACCTACCTCCAATCCCCATACCTGTATTGAATCTGAGAGCAACAACATTCAAAAAACTACCGACAATAACACCGAAGATAAAAGTGAGTATGAGCGAGAGAGTGTCCATGATGGATTAATGGGTGCTGATGCAGTAGTTATAGTCAGCGGATGAATTCAAAGGGTTATAACAATTAAATCCAGGTGTACTCCACTGATTACCACTCGCTGTAAGTGATGAATTCGGATAACTATTATTTTGTGCCGCGTTCTGGTTCTCTAAAGTTGCATGAAGAACGTAATCAGTAAGATTGGTGCCATTAACTATATAACTATACTTATGTGAATTATCATTTAGAGGATCATGTGGAATAACTGAAATATATGAATTAATAGTAACTTGTGAACCACCAACATTACAGGTTGTATCTTTTGAGGGCATACTATTAGAATCAACTGTCGGATATTGTCCACATCTATCAAAATATTGCTCAAGCGCTAACTGCATTTGATTGAGGTCAGAGATGCGAGTTGCATCGCGAGATTTTGATTTCGAACCAGTGAGAGCTGTGATGATAACACCACTTAAAAGAGCGATGATGGCGATAACAACAAGAAGCTCAATAATAGTGAAGCCTTTGTGAGATGTTTTGATTTTCATACGTAAATTATAACACATGATAATTGCTAGGATAGAGCCTGCACAGGATTTTATTGTTCAAGGTTGAGACAATATCCTTGCGCGTTAGACTTAATTAGTAATACACACATTGAACCAACATCAAAAGAACATCCGAATAGGTCGTCTGAAATTCTTCATAGATTTTCTGGAAAAAATGGCAATAATGAAATTATCTTTGTTCAAATTAAAAAAGAGAAGAAAAATGGTGAAAAAAACTTGATGTCTATATTCCCTGAATAATGAGCTTATAAAAAAAACTTCCACCAGGTGTAGTATATAAACTACGGCCGAAAGTTTTCTTCAGCAACAACTCTATCAAAACTCCCAATTCCCTTTCAAGAATTTGTATACGTAACACCCCGCCATAATTACATAATGAACATTGTGCGAAGTGGAAGAGGTGGTTTCACCCTCATCGAATTGCTCGTCGTTATCGCTATTATTGGTATTTTGAGTTCAGTTGTGTTGGTTTCTCTCAACTCAGCACGACAAAAGGGAGTTAATACACGTATCCAGGAGGATGCAACTAATCTAAGGACAAGTTTTGAGACTGGTTATAGTGGTAGTTCTTATCCTGATCTTCTTCCAAATCCAGTTGGGGCATCTGGTGTTGATGCTTATGGAAACTTTACTCCCAACGATACATCATTAAAGACAGATATAGTTACGACAGAAGGTGGAAAACTTCAAGTAGTTGACTCTGGTTGTACCTCAGCGGGCCTTACTTGTACAGCTTATGCTATCGAAGTCATGTTCCCTGGAACTACTGGTGGTGGTTACTGTGTTGACTCAACAGGAAAGACAGCTACTGGTCTAACTGGCACGACATTTACTACTACAAATACCACTTGTCCAGCTAATAACGGAACCCTCTAAGGTTTGTTAAATATCTAATTTGTGTTACCCCACCCACTCACTCGAGTGGGTGGTTTGCGTATGACAGTATTTCTCATCAATTCCTTGTCAATATTTGACAGCAATAAATTATTTCTGATACACTTACTGCATACTCATTAAGCGAAAGCTTTGTTTTCCGCCACCCAGGATTTGGGCAACTAAATCCTCGCAAGCAGAATGTGAGTATAACAAAATGACCACCATTATTGGTGGCCTTTTTGTATATATTACCTCAGTTTCATTACACTAAAATATATCGTGTTCCCATTTAGTTTCTTTTCTAAAATCACACGTAAGTTAGTGCCATTCATCTTTCCTTGGAGAGCCCACAATTGTATTTTTCCATCAGTAGATACTCTATGTTCATGGATACTTGTTGCTTGTTGTATTAGCGGCATGACCAGCGGAAGTACATTTAATCTAATTATCTGACTATTTATAGACCGCCTATTTCCATGCCCATCAAATTTTATGTGAAAGAAGCCTTTTGAATTGAATACCACATCCACTTTCAAACATGGACAATACACTTTCCCAATGGTTTGATACCACTTTTTTCTCTTTTCATAGAGTATTTTATATGATTTGTAATCCACCAATTAACCATATCAAGCAGTGATAAAATTCTGATCAAAAACCTCTCAAGAAACAATAAAATTTTACTCAAAAAGTGATAAACATGTCTAAATAGCCATATATTAAAGTTTATCCTATACACAAACCACCCACTCGAGTGAGTGGGTGGTAAAAAAACCAGATTCAACTTAGATTACTGACATGTCTGGAAATTTGCTGTTGGAGCTGTGGCCATAGCACCAGCTGTAGAAGTCTTTGTACTTCCATCACTACCAATACAGAAATATCCCTGTGAAGTCCGTCCATAAATCGAATAGTCAGTAGGAGTACCCGAAACAGCAGTTGAGTAAATAACATAATCATTAGCATTAGACATGTTAGCACTAAGAGTGGTGACAGCAGTAGGAAGTTGTCCACCAATATCATTGAGAATTATCGTAAGGTTAGTATTACCTGAACCACCCGCATTCAAAGTATCAACATGTCCTGCTCCACCAGTAAGATCACCATAACCTGTTGAAGTATTATAATCTGATTCAAGCTGTGTTCTGACTTGCGCAGTTTCTTCTTGGATTCTCGCATCCTTACCCTTACTGCGTGCTGAGTTAAGAGAAACCAACACAACTGAACTCAAAATACCAATAATAGCGATAACGACGAGCAATTCGATGAGGGTGAATCCACCTCTTCCACTTCGCACAATGTTCATTTTCTTCATATATATAAAGATTACTTATAATATTTCTTAATAATAGACCTTTCTATAAGGTTTATGCGTCAATTATACCACCCCTTGAAAAAAGCAAGTAAATAGGGACTGGGGATAACCTACTGACTACTTGCAATACTGTAAATAGGCACCAGAACTGAAGCCAACAATATAGCCACACCACCACCAAGCATGACGATCATGAGTGGTTCGATGAGCGAAACAAGGGACTCAACTGCCGTCTCGACCTCACGAGCATAGAAATGAGCCAATGTCTTCAAGATTGCTCCTGACTCACCTGTTTCTTCACCCACCTTGACCATTTGGACCACAATACCAGGAATTTCTTTTGGATTATTTGAAAGAGAATCAGAAAGCGTCTTACCTCCCTTCACAGACTCAACAGCAGTCTCGATAATTTCTTCATAGATTTTGTTATCTATGACAGTTGAGGTCAATTCGAGAGCACGAACCATAGGAATACCGGACACAAGCATTGTAGAAAGGTTATCTGACATACGTGAGAGATAGAGTTTTCGATAAAGGCTACTCACATACGGAATACTTATCTTGAAACGATCAAATGCGACACGTCCCGCAGGTGTTCTGACGAAACGAATGAGGAAAAAACCAGCAACAATGACGACTCCAAGGAGAACAAAACCATATTTCACCAAGAAACTACTGATACCCATGATGATGAGTGTATATGACGGTAAATTTCCGCCATTTTCGATGAGCATCGATGAAATACTTGGAATAACCATAGTAAACATAAGGATCATGACCACGAAAAATGTCACCACAATGAAAGCCGGATATATGAGAGCCCCTCTAATTTTGGAAGATAATTCATACGAACGATCAAGATAATCAGCCAAATATTGGAATGTTTGATCAAGCTTACCGGATTCTTCACCTGCCTTAACCATATTCACATAGAATGGAGAAAAGACTTTTGGATGTTTTGAGAGGGCTATCGATATAGAAGAACCTGATTGGAGATCATCAGCGATCTGAGTTAATTTCTTGGCTAAGACTTGATTTTCTGTCTCAGCACCGAGTAAACGGAAGACGCGCAGAGCTGAAACTTGAGCTTCGAAAAGAGTTGAGAGCTGGCGGGACAAGATAACCACGTCTTTGTTCGAGACACGATCAAAGATGGATAGATTCATATTCAAGATCGATCCTCCTTCACCTGCTTCATGAATAGATGTAAGCACAAGGCCGCGTCTCTGGAGCGAAGCGATGGCAATATCTGTATTGACCGCGTCTATAGAACCGGTTTTCGGAGCGCCTGTATTATCAACTGCTTCGTAATTAAATAACATAGTAGATTAATTATACCATTCTTTATAGCATGCGTTCGAGATTCTTTGGATTGAGCGAGTTGAGGTATGCATTCTCGACTGTAATCTCACCTGATCGAACCAATTCTGCAAGAGAACGGTTGAGATCTATCATACCTTCTTGTGAACTCGTCTCGATGACTGTATTGATCTCATGTGTACGACGCTCTCGGATAAGGTTAGACACGGCATTGTTATTGATGAGCAATTCATACGCTGGTATCAATCCTCCTGAAATGCGAGGAATCAAACGCTGTGAGAATATACCCGTAAGTGATCCTGCCAATTGTACACGGATCTGATCTTGTTGGTTGGCTGGAAATGAGTCAATGATACGATCAATTGTTTGGGCGGCATTGTTGGTGTGCAAAGTTGAAAAGATGAGGTGACCAGTCTCTGCGGCAGTGACGGCAGTGGCAATCGTCTCAATATTGCGCATTTCACCCACCATACACACATCGATATCTTCACGGAACATGGCATTCAAAGCATCAGCAAAATCAGGAGTATCGAGTCGGACTTCACGTTGATCGATGATAGATTTTTTTGATTCAAATTGATATTCAATAGGATCCTCAATAGTCAAAATATGCTCTGTGCGAGATTGATTGATGAGTTCAATCAAAGAAGAAAGAGTTGTCGTCTTGCCTTGTCCAATAGGTCCAACAGCGAGGAAAAATCCTTGAGGCTTTCGGGTAAATGTTTCAAGTATAGGTGGAAGTTTGAGCTCAGCTAAGGTGCGTATATTTCTCGGAATAAGACGGAGGGCAATAGCTAGAGAACCTTGACGATAGAAGATATTTCCACGAAATCGCGCTTTTGGTGAATTATATGAGAAATCAGCATCACGCATGTCTTCAAGAAGTTTTTTACTTTTTGGAACAAGGAAAACCTCTGCAAAACCCTGAAGATCCTGTGCGGTGAGGACTGCTCTTTTGGCAAGAGGGATGAGCTCTCCTGATGAGCGGATGATAGGTGTTCTACCCACTGCCAAATGGAGATCGGAAGCATCTTCTTTGATGAGGAGTTCAACTAATTCTTCGACTTCTTTTTTGTAATCCATATATTTTAAATTACTAATTAATCAACGTGGCTTAATTACTAAACCTTTTTACTTGCATAAATCTTCTCAACTTGAACCAAAACCTCCGATGGAATCGTTGTAGCCTTTACAATATATCCATCAACACTGATCTTCTGTGCTTGCGCAACATCATCTGAAGAGCTCTGATTTGTTAACATGATAACAACAGTGTTCTTTATCAAGCCTTCTTTACGAAGGACTGAAACAAACTCAAGACCATCCATATCTGGCATAACGATGTCAGACAAAATAATATCTGGTCGATATCCATCACGAATGAGTTTAAGTCCTGATTCTGTCGAGTCTGTCGTCTTTATATCATAGCCTGCTTTATTGAATTTTATGGCATACATATCAAGAAGAAATTTGTCATCATCGACAAGGAGAACTTTCTTTTGTTGTGGGGCAGTTGAAGGAGGCATATGGATATATTATACAGTACGATTTTATAATCTGGTAACTTCCTCAAAAGGAATAATTTTCTGAAAAGCTTTGAGCATAGCGTCTTCTTTCAATGTGAGCATACCTTTGCTACGTGTAATACGCGAAATCTCAAGAGCATTTGGGTTTTTGAGAATAGCTTGCTCAATATCTTTATCCATAGTGAACATTTCAAAAACCGCCATACGGCCCCGTGTCCCCTTTGGACAATCTGACGTTGGTTTAATCTTCATAACAGTGTTGGAGAACGGAATCTCCTTCTTGTATTGCTCGGGCAGATCAGCAAAAGATCTATCGATGATGCCTTTGATACTACCTTCAACAGGTACTGATTCCCCTCCACCTTTTGGCAACGTACTAACCAGACGTTGTCCGACAGCGAGAACGAGGGTTGGCGCAATCAAATACGGATCAACTCCCATATCAATGAGACGAGGAATAACACCAGCAGCATCATTGGTGTGAAGCGTTGAGAAAACAAGGTGACCTGTGAGAGCAGCTTGCACAGCGAGCTGCGCTGTTTCTTTATCACGAATCTCACCCACCATGATGATATCTGGATCTTGACGAAGTGTTGTACGCAAACCAGTGTCGAATGTATAACCAATTTCTGGACGGACTTGAGACTGACTCACTCCTTCAATGGTATATTCGACTGGATCTTCCAGAGAAAGCACGTTATAACTCTCACGGTCTACTTCAGACAGTACTGAGTAGAGTGTTGTTGACTTACCTGAACCTGTTGGACCAGTGATCAAAATAAGTCCATACGGCTTATTGATAGCTTCACGCAATAGAGCTAAATTTTTTGTAGTAAGTCCAAGCTGATCGATGGTTCGAATACCTTTGGCTTGATCAAGGATACGCATTTCGACTTTTTCTCCATAATATGAAGGAAATGTAGAAACACGGAAATCTACACGACGACCGTCGATACGAGCAGAAAAACGACCGTCTTGAGGCTTTCTTTTTTCATCCAAACGCATACTTGAAATAACCTTTATACGTGCCACAACAGCTGAGTGAACTTGCGGAGGAAGAACCAGACTCGTATTCAAGATACCGTCAACGCGGAAACGGACTCGAACTTTATCGCGCATATGCTCTATATGCACGTCAGACGCTTCCCCTTCAACGGCATAACGGACTATCGTTGCTACAATTTTGACGATTGGCGCATCTTCAATGATAAGTGACTCATCTTTTTGTTTTCCTCCTTGCCCTGCATCACTCGCCTTTTTTGCTTCTGCATTGGCAGCAAGATCTTCCTTCTTGAGACTATCTTCAGGATTTACTGACAACTCTGTTTCAAGTTCAGAGAGGGCTTGTGTCACTTCACCAGTAATACCTTTATACATCTCGATGACTTTGGCAAAATCATCAACGGTGATGAGGAACATTTTATACGGAATATTTTTCTTAGCTGCGAGGAAGTTAAGTGCATCACGTGCTTCCATATTATCAGGATCAACGATACCAACTTCAAGAACTCCTTCTTTAAGACCGATAGGAGCAAAACGATAGTGAACTGCTGACTCTTCTGGTATATAGTCCAACGCTTCGAAAGGCACAGAAGCATCAGCAATCGAGCGAACAGGCATATTGAGAAACTCTCCGCGTGCAGCGAGGATATCGTCCAATTTTACTCCACGAGAAACGAGGGCTTCATCGAGAGATACACCACTTCCCATCTGGGAGCGTATAGCTTGGACATCATCCTTAGAAATAAGGTCCTTTTTAAGAAGAATATCTATTACACTCATATGCGTTAGTGGGTCGTTTGACCTGAACCACTCGTCCCAGTAGTTGAAAATCCTGGTAGTGGTGCAAACGGATTTGGTCGACCAACATCAACAGTGGGTATAGGTACGGAATAATCTCGCAATGTCTTGTATCCTGGATCAGAAAAAATTGATGCATCGATATTTAGAGATTGTATTTGGTTCAAGAGATCCAAAACTTGAGAACCGACAGCAGCATTGTTTGTCGAAGCAACAAGTGAAGTTGATGTAGCAGTACTACCGGTATAATAGAAATAAGCGATGGCAGCAATAACTATTGCGGCAATGACACTAATCGTTGTTTTATTTGATGAGGGTTTGGTATTCATAGTAGAAATTATTGACGTAACCAATACGTATTTAACTGGACGGAGAAATCGTACGTACCTGTATCGTTGGCTGAAACAGTCAGATGCGTGATATCCATTATGCGCAAGTTAGCCTCGAGATCCTGCATAAAACTGATAAATTGTTGGTAAGGTGCTGAAACACTAAATGAAACGGCAACAGTATCAAGTGATGGAGCTGAAATACCTGAATTTGAATTGTTCGAAGAATTTACACCCGAATTGCCACCAGTGGCGCTTTTGTCTGCAGTCGCAGCTGCTGTTATGTTCTTGAGAGAAAAACCGTGTTGAAGTGCGACATTATTGAGATCAATGATCAAACGAATATTATCAACGGTACTTGGAAGCATTTTATCAAGATTGGCTTGATCATCAGCAGATATGTTGTTGTACTCTTTCAATACCGTATCTCGTACGCTAATCAATTTCTGGGCACTTGCTATGGCACCGGTGTATTGATCGTTAACAGCTTTGACTGCATTTGCATCAGTCCATACACCACTCGTATAAGTAAAATATATCGCAAGAGCGAGTACGAAAAGGATTGTAGCTGTAATGTTGCGATTCATATAATTAATTGGTGGTTGATGACGAACTTGATGCTGTCGGAGAAATCATATTTTCATAAGACAAACTTGATGGATTGACAGTTGCTGAAAAACCAAACGATACGGTTCCGTTTGTTCCAAGTGAAGGATTAGACAATATTGGATTTTTAACAATATTACGTAATCCATATTGATCGAGTCGACTAAGGACATCAGATTGGAATGCAACAGCACTCAAACTGGTGCCATATCCTTGCATAGAAATCTTTATACCGTTGTCAGAAGATCCAATTGCAGGTGCGGTTGCATCAAAACTCAAGAAACGAACATTGGAAATAGTGAGACGGCCTATGATGTCGAATATTTGCGACAAAGCGATATGGTTGTTGAGAAGAGTACGAACATCATCAATTTTGATATTTTCTTCTTTAAGTTGGGAAATGAGATCGGTGTTGAATTGTTTCTCTCGTGTAGCTAGATCTTGTTTATAGGTTTCTTGTGCATTCAAAAGATACTGCTTGTAAGCATATACACCCCCTGCGCCGAGTAATGAAAGAATAAAAATAAGTGTAGCTATAGTCATAAAGACGCTACTTGTTCGGCGGTGTGGCGTCGGAGAACCTGCTCCAATAGTAGAAGCCATTGGTTTTTTTGGTATGAAAGAGGTTTGAAATTTTGTCTCCATAATTCCCCTCAATTATAGCAGGAATGCAAAAGAAAAGCTGTGAATAAGTCTCATTATTAGAACTTACTGTAGTTCAGCGAGTCGACGAAGTGCAGTTCCGATGGCAACTGCGAACTCTGGCCCTGCCTGACTAAACTCTTCTGCAAGAAATGCTGGGGTTTCCAGCTTTCCAAAAGGATCGGCATAAACGACATCAGTCTGGAAACTGATTTTGGCGAGATCAGTAAAACCTTTCAGTAATACCCCTCCTCCCGTCAAGATAACTTTGCTAATATTTTTTGCATACTTCTTTTGATAATTGAGAAGGGTTGCGTTCGATTCATAAAAGATGTAATCAAGATTGACGGTAATAATCTCAGTGAGCTCTTTGTATTCTGGTCCACCCTTCAGACCAAAAAGACGCTTCATAGATTCTGCTTCACTGACTGATACTGAAAGTGCTTTTGATAAAGCGAGGGTAATATCCTGACTTCCTTTATTGATGATGTGCGCTGTACGCAATATACCTCGCTCAACAATGTATAGTTTCGTTGAACGCGCACCGAAATCGATAATCATTTGCGTATTCAAACCTTGATCGAGGACCGCACGAATAGCACTAAAAATCTCAATCTCATAGAACGTTGGATTGAGTGCACTCCCTGTCATGATGGACTGATATGTATTCAAATATTCATTATGGATGGCAACCACCAAAATATCGTAACCATTCTTTTCTGTTTTTGATGCATCTTCATCTGTGACATACGCTTCTTCTTTAGGAATGATAGACCAATCGAGTAAGACTTCATTCAAAGGTACAGGGATGTATTTACGGGCTTCGATGGCAACTACTTCACCCAATTGTTTCTCGGGAACTGGTGGCACAGTGATAAAGGTGATGAGACTGGAAGAAAGCGGTAATGCAGTACCGCATGAAAGCGTCGTGGTTTTTGCTTCACGCAGAATATCTTTGATTGCTTCCACGATTTTTTCAGGCTGGAGTGAAACTGCCCGACCAACTTCAGTATTTCCGTATGGACCAAGCGCCAATTCACCATAGGTCTCGAGAACTGCACGACCACGTTTTTTCTTGATTTGTACGACTTTGATGGCAGATGAGCCAATGTCTAAGCCCAGGACACTTGTCTCTTTTTTGAAAAATGATCCAAATATTGAACTGAAGGACTTCATTACACTAGTGTACATTGAAAACATGAATGTGAAAAGTTGTTGAGAACATATAAAGTATTATAGTTACCTGACGCATGCGCATTTTTATCACCTGCCATCGCGTTTTTTATTTGTTCATGAATATATTCCACCACGCATTAGAGACTGTTTTGGAAGCCATATTCCCCACTCCTCCTGCTGAGAAGTGGTTATTATCTATGGATGTAGAGTCGATTTTAAGACAATTGCCACGCGCAAAAAATATGCCGATACCTGACGCGACTTCGATATTTTCATATAAAGATGAGCGAGTCTGGCGCCTGGTGTGGAGCATAAAGTATAAGAAATCAAAGCGTGCCGTAGAGGTGAGTGCGTATGCACTATATAAAATTATTCTGCTCTACTTAACTGTAGTGCCAAAAATTATACTTATTCCTATGCCAGTGAGTAAACAACGTAGGCGTGAGAGAGGATTCAATCAATGTGAGTTATTGACAAGTGAAATCGGTAAGTTAGAAGTAAATAAACAATTAATTATTGTTGAGGATTTGTTAATGAGAAAGAAAAATACATCGAGACAAACATTGAAAGATAGAAAAGATCGTCTAAAAAGTGCTCAGGAACTATTTATGATACACGAAATAGTGGCTGACAAATTGAGAAAAGAAAAAAACGCAATGATTATTATAATCGACGATGTCGTTACCACTGGTAGTACAATGAAGGAAGCTGTTCACACTATGAGAAATGCTGGATTTACCAATACGTGGGGATTGAGCGTGGCGCACTAAAAAATTAAATAATCACCTTCACGAATCTCCTCTTTCCAATTTTAAGAACAATGGTTTCAGTCGGTGCAAAGTGTGGATCGGTTATTTTCACATCCTTATCATCACGAACTGCTCCATCAGTGACTAGCCTGCGCCATTCGGTCTTGGATGGAATAACGCCAACTTTGATGAGGACGTCAGCCAATGGAACGGCTTTATCTAATTTTATTTCCAAGACATCATCAGGTATACCACCTTTGGCAAACGTTGCCTCAAAAGCTTTCTCAGCCTCATCGGCTGCCTTCTCACCATGAAATCTCTTGACGATGTCTTTGGCAATAATTGCTTTTGCTTTACGTGGACCTTGAGAGATGATCGAATCTTTTTCTCCAAGAGGAATACGCGTGCAGTTGGTAAATAATGGTTCAATCATAGGATCTGGAAGCGCCATAAGTGCACCAAACAATTCGTTAGCTGATTGATCAATGAATACACCAGTACCATTTGACTTGGACATGAGCTGACCGGTGACAGGGTTGGCCACGAGATTGAGAGCAATGACAAACTTTTCTTTATCTTTGAGCTTCTTCATGAGCGTGCGTCCAGCCAAAGCATTAAAAATTTGATCAGTGCCGCAAAGCTCAGCATCAACATCCATAGCCACGCTGTCATAGCCTTGCATCAGTGGATACATGAATTCATGAAGATAGATGGGTGATCCTTCTTTGAGGCGTTTTTGATACATGTCACGCTCTATCATTTGCTGAACAGTGAAATTCGAAGAGAGATTCAAAACATCAGCAAAAGAAAGCTTAGAGAGCCATTCTGAATTATGTTTAATGATTGCAGGATTTTTTTTATCCTTGAAATCGATAAGTGGAGTTATTTGTCTCACCCAATCAGCCATATTGGCAGCAATATCTTCTTTTGTAAGCTGTTTACGAGTTGCACTTTTATCGGTCGGGTCACCTATCTGTGCAGTGAAGTCACCAAAAAGAATAATCACTTCATTACCAAGTTGACGAAGCTCTTCCAAGAAAATCATATTCTTGGCATGACCAAGATGGATAGCAGTATGAGTTGGATCAAGACCATAATAAATCTTGATCTTTTCACCAGCAAGAAGTTTCTTTACTAAAAGCTCCTTTGAAGGAAATACGTCCGTGACTGTACCACGAGCAAAGAGTTCATCTATTCTATTTTGATCAACCTTAGGCATGGTGCGAGTGGTCATGATGTTCCTCATGGTGATGCTTCTTATGTATTTGTTTGACGAAGAAGAGGAGGTAGACGAGTTCAAGAATACCGACAGTATTGATGACGAGCATAGCTATAAACCACCATTTCTCATTTCTCTTAGCTGCTGTCCAGAGTGCATATCCTTTGAGAGCTAGCAACGCAAGCAATACGATAATGCCAATAATACCAAACAAAGCTGTTACTCCTGGGCCAAAGCTGTAGAACCAGGAACCGCCATACATATGACCATAAGAAAAAGGTGAATTCATCATGAGGGTAAATGGAATTAAACTAAATTCTAGTAGAATCCTATTTTAGCATGAACAAGTCTTCTTTTGCACGACGTACTTTCTTATACCCTGCTGACGCATCTGTAGCAGTATCACGATAACCCAGAGCTAACATAACGACACTCTTCAAACCTTGTGCTTTGAGACCCAAAACTTCATCTAGTTTAGCTGGATCAAATCCTTCCATTGGAGTGGAATCAACCTCTTCAAGCGCAGCAGCAGACAATCCAACGCCAAGAGCGATATATGCTTGCTTTGCAGCCCAAGTAATCTTTCCTGCTTCGTCCAAACTATTGACCGTACCCATAATGTACTTTTTGAAATCAGCGAGAGCAGTGACTGGCATGCCACGCGTAGTAGCGACCAAATTCATATAGTCATCGACATTCTTTTCGGTGATAGTATCCCAAGCTGCAAAGACAAGAAGATGTGACCCTTCAACGATCTGTGGTTGCATCCAGGCAGCTGGTTGAATCTTCTTTCGAAGTTCTAGGTCTTTGATGACAAGAACTTTATAGGGAGTAAGTCCATATGATGACGGTGCGAGACGAATCGCTTCCAAGATAGCATTGATCTTTTCTGCTGGAACTTCTTTACCATTCATTCTTTTGGTGGCATATCGCCATCCGAGCTGTGTATTGAGTGTATTCATTTCTTTGTTTTTATGTAAATAAATTTGATAATAATCTTTATATGTAAAGATATCTTACAGGCATTACTTTACCTTGTAAAGTACTTTACTATGTACACCATATCTGCTAGCCTATGTCTATGGTTACCACTCACCTAACTCGCACAAAAAATCATTCTGCAAACACCTGCCCTGTCGCCAAGGTAGCAGATCTCCTTTCTGATTCATGGACCATGCTCATTATTCGTGATTTACTTATTTCACCTATGAGATTTTGTGAGTTGGAGACGTCGCTTCATGGTATAAGTACGCGAACGCTCACTCTCAAACTCAAAAAACTCACTATTGAAAAGGTGATCACTAAAGATGACGCAACACACTACTATTCAATTACAAAGCAGGGTCAAAACCTCGCAGAAGTTATCGAGGCTATGAGAGGATACGGTAAGAAGTGGATGTAATAAGTTCTCAAAATACCTCTACTGAACTTTGACTGCCGTACCATAACAAAGTACTTCAGTGACACCTTGCATAAGCTCTGTAGCATCAAAACGAACACCAATGATTGCATTGGCACCCTTTTCAGTCGCATGTGTAATCATGAGCTCGTATGCTTCGTTACGAGTCTTGTCACACAATTCTGTAAATAAACTGATATTGCCTCCAAAAATTGTTTGAAGTGATCCCCCAATACTACCGACTATCGAACGTGAACGGACAATGATTCCTTTGGTAAGTCCAAGGTTGGCGACGATTTTCTTATTTGGTAATTCAAAAGCAGTTGTGACGTTATTGTGATCCATGTGGGTAAATTAAGTGGATAATGATTTAACTATAACATGTCAGAGTTTATACTTATCAATCTTAGTCTGGCTAGCAAAAATTATATTTCCCCCATCATTTATCCCAACAGCCTGCCATGGTTGAGTTATATTACCTTTTTTGCCAGTATAGAAAAATAGCGACCTATCAAGATTGGGTTTCGTCATTCCAATATCATCAAAATTCAATCTTATTTGCTGATAGAATGGAATATGTTTGACGAAATAAGATCTTATATAATCTTCAAATTCTTCAAATATCTCCACTTTTTCTTCGGTTGCTCTTACAAGTGAATAATTAAGCGCCGCTTCTCTACTTTGACTGTTTATCTCTTCTTCAGAATTATGACCAGACATCATTAGATTATTTCTGGCACCCTTCACCAATTTCTCAAAATTTGCAGTTTTCTTAATTTTTTCAGTTAACTCTTTCCTCGTGATATCGAAACAATCATAAAATTCTTTTTTTGCGTATAAGACTGAAACTGGTGTGACTTGGAATAAGCCCGAGTATTTATTTGCAAAATTTGCTAGAGATTTAACGTATTTGTCAGTTCTATCCTTAGGAATTTTATTTGCTATTTGAACTCTTTCATCACCTGGAATTATATGGAAAAATAATCCCGGTTCATATATTTTTCTTACTTCCGCATTCATTTTCGCTAATTGATTTAATGTCGCTTCTTCACACAAATCAGCTTCTTGTACAGTTAGATTAATATTTTTACTTCCACCCCAAAACTGGAGAAATTTGATCGGTAGATTTTTATTAACCTTCTCTTGAATATTTTTCAAGACCAAATCCTTCCTGACTCCATCTGGTAGGGGTCCGTTCCTAAAATCCTTTCTTGTTAAGATTTTATATATGTTTTCTGTAACAGATGTATTGGTTAGAATATTATCCATACCATTATGCTCGTGGCGGAACCGGAGGGATTCGAACCCTCGAGGCCCGTTAAGGCCTGCCTCTTTAGCAAAGAGGTATGTTAGACCACTCCACCACGGTTCCAGTTGCGCCATTCTGTCATAAATATATGTTTTTGCAAAACGATACATTCATGGTAACCTGATTTCATCCATATAAGGATTGGAGAGATGGCTGAGTGGTTTAAGGCAGCGGTTTACTAAACCGCCGTTCCCTCACGGGAACCGTGGGTTCGAATCCCACTCTCTCCGCAGAGTTAAAATATCATTGTTTTTACCTCCTTTTGCCAGTATGTCATAGGGGCTTTTGAAGCTCACTTCAGCCACCGTTTTGTTTTTGATAGAAAGGTTCCAAAGTAAAGTTGAGACAATCTTTCTCTTTTTTGCATCATCAGCCTCCATAAACTCAGATCTGGCTCTGCTTGCTTGTATAAATATATCTCTGGTCGGTTCCAAAGTGAATGCTGGTTGCTTGGACTTGAGATCAGTTATTTGACCTTGAAGTGAAACACGTTCGTTCTGAATTTCAAGGACTTTGGCGTCATAGATTTCCTTGGAGATTTGTTGATCGAGGAATGTATCAAGCAATCTGTTTTCTTTGATGGTGAGCGATTCTAGGCGTTTCTGTAGTGTTTCAAGTGCAGAGTTGAGATAGTCGCTGTTTGAGTTAGCTTTTTCTTTGGCAGCTTCATATACGAGGTTGATATGATCTTCATCGAAGTGTATTGATTGAAATAATCCAGCGATGATTTCATGCAGTAGATTTTCTCGCATGTAGCTTGTGTGTTCAGTGCAGATACCTTTGCCATTAGTACAGTAATAGTATTGATGACCTTTTTTAAGTGCAGCCGTCAATGCACAACCGCAGTTTTCGCACGTGAGAAATCCTCGGAGTGGAAAAAATAGTGTCTTAGTCCTGGGTCGATTCTTGTTATGTAAAACTTGTTGTACTCGTTCGAATAATTCTTTTGAAATAATTGATTGATGATTACCGGGGTAGTATTTACCATCACGCTTCATGAGACCACAGTAAAATGGATTGTCGATGAATCGGTGTATATGACTTGGATAGACTTTAGTACCAGCAATGGTGCGTAGTCCCTCTTTGAAAAGTAAAGCGGAGATATCTTTAAATGAATAGGTGCCCATGGCATATAGCTCAAATGCTTTGGCAACATACTTAGATCTGTCTTGATCAATGAGAATAGTCTTAGTGCCTTTGATGTTCACATAGCCAAATGGTGCTCGATTAGGCCAGCCCCCTTTCTCCATACAGGCGCGATTACCTCTTTTGACGTTGACGCTTAGGTCTCGACTATATTGATTAGCCATACCGAATTGCATAGCCATGATGAAAGCTGTTTCATTTGGTAAATGTGTTGACTCGTAGGTGCGTATTTCCTTTATGACACCTCTTTGAAGCATGTCCATGATGAGTCCACCGTCGAGGAAATTACGAGCTAGTCTATCGAGCTTCCAACAAAGTATGGCATCAGCTTTACCTGACTGGATCAGTTGAATAACTTCATTGAAAATGGGACGACCGGCAGTCTTAGCTGATCTGCTTTCTTTGAAGACGTTCACGACATTCAGGTTATTCTTTACAGCAATATCCATGAGCTCTTTTTCTTGAGAGTCCAAAGAAAGAACCTGTCGGTCTTCTGATTCAGTTGATTTTCTGCAATACAAAATATATTTCATGGCACAATTTTACTCTTAATAAATATTTACAACAAATTTATTTCGGTGGATTTTCTGTGGAGAGTTTGTAGACACGATGACGACCTTTTCCAAGCCAACGAGTATCATATGTCTTATCAATTTCAGGCGTATCAGCACCGGATTCTTCGAGTGTCACATCCAAACCATAACCACTAATACCGTTTACTATTTGCGGTCTAAGTAAATTACGAGAACATGTATATGCCTTTATTCCCATTAAACGATAGTCGGTAAAATTTTTTGCCATATACTTGGTGAGATATGAAGACAACTGTGGTCTGCCATCAGTCTGGATCATATCGACATATCCATGCCGCCAGATTCCTGCAACCAATCGGGTACATCTTTCTTCTTCAATAACGGTGTTTGGAAGACCCCAGAGCATAACATGGAAATGAACGGCTCCACGCTTTTGAAATTCTGGTACTGCGATGTATTTGAAAACCTTTCCGAATTTATAGCGGAGAGCCTTGATAAAAGAGCTGAAATCTTTGTATCCTTGAACGACAGACGTTTGGTTGTCTTTGTAGGTACAAGTAAGAAGTAGAGGGTACGAATCTCCTCCAAGGTTAGCCAGTATAGTCCGTCTAAAAACCATTGAAGCGCGGACAACGTTATCTTGGCGTTTTCCTTCGTATTGTTCTCGTTGTGATGTATCGCTTCTATCAATAGCCACACGTGGCATAGAAGTTTTACGCGAAACATTTCTCTTTGATCGGGGTCTATATGGAAGTTCTCTATCATAGGTGTATGTTTCAATAATATTTCCGTATTTAATAAGTTTTTTATATCCCATCGTATTATCCTTATGTGAGGTCTTTATCAAGTCAGAAGAGCGCCGCCCACACTAAAGTGTCTGGGCGGCGCTTACTCCTGCAAATGCGAGATAGAGATCAGCAAACGAGTTCAGATAGTCATTAGCTGTTTCAATAGAAATATCGACCCCATTTCTATCTTTGAAAACGGCTATACATCGTTCGATGAGTTGTGGACTGAACTTGTGTTGCATGCATACATGCTATTCCAGTCCTGTTACCGGATCGTACGGGTACAGTTACGGTATGTTATGAAGTTGTAGTTTCGAGATAAATTGGATTTATTTGAACATAGCCTGTCTTTCCAGATTTAATTAAAAGAAAATTGCTAACATTCGCTTGTTTAGAAACTTTGGTATTGATATCTTCACAGGCACGATACATTGATCGTTGCGTTAGGTCTTCGTCGTTAAACTTTTCATCAAGAATTTCTGAATAGTATGACTTGGCTTCGAGACCATCAGGATTATCAAAAATGTACTCAAGAATATAATGACTATTAGGCTTGTCGTTTTTCTGTTGAATACTCACCGACTTATCACCGATCTTCAAAATGCTTTTCTTACGATCAAATGCGACACCCTTTGGGACGTCTTCAACTGTACCTCGTTTGTACCGTTCAATTAACGGCAAAAATTCTTTAAAGACAGTGAGATGGAAAACAACAGAATGGAGTTCCTCAATTTCCTTATGATCAATGTCGCTGATACGGTCATCGCCATATACGCGATCAATTTGTAGGTAATTTTTAGATTTCAAATACTCAAGACACGTTAAGCAAGCGTATCTGGTGATGCCTACTTCCTTGAGATCTTCCTCGGTTATATTTATTTCCGGAGGCATTAATTTCTCAGAAATAACTGGATAATCACTCCAAAACTTTTGAAGCTTGAAGTTAATGATTTCCATGACTTTTATGTAATCTGAGTGCATCCATATATTTTACACATTAGAATCAAAAGGTATAGGAATTTTAATACCAGTGTAATCACCTCCCGCACATATTCAACTACCGGTCAGGTCATGTGCATGCGCTTGGGTGTGGCATGACAGTGACGGGTGCTCTCACCTTCGCCCTCATAACGTCAGTAACACGCGCCTAATGCGCATATCCGCATGGCTTTGCGCTTTTCCATCGTTTGTAACACACAAACCATGGAGCGCTCCGCCATGCCGACAAGCGCGACGGCGTGTGACTAGATGTCAAAAGGGACGGGCGAAGGTCAACGCACCCTCATCACCCCAAGCTCCTGCACACCACCTGCCCGAATGGTGGTGGTGAGGCGGGAGGTGATATATGGCTCTGTGTAGAGATTTCTGGGCACTAGACAGGTATTGACTTTTGTATTGTAATGTGCTAAGATGGTATAAGTAAGTACATTGAATACAGGTGTTGTAGCCATGGCTTTAAGTCCTCGAAAATCGAGCATTTAGAGCTGTGGCTACCTTGTGGTGACCATAGCAAACGTCTGCTCAACCGTTTCAAACAGAGCACGTATTGCGAAAACGTTACCGCATTGTAAAAAAATGAATCCATTCCATAAGGTTCTATCCAGTGAAGCGTTTGAAGCAATCAAAGCGAAACTCATCACTGCTGATGGAAACTTGGCGAAGATTAAGGATCGTGATTGTGATCGGCACAATTCACAATACAAGCTCCAATGGAGAGTCGGTGTTGCCTGCCTGCTCGCGCATGAACTACATGTGCGAGGGGGTGATGTTGAACAAATTAAAAAAATTGTTCGGCAGGCTATCGACCGGATGCTTAAGGAGGTTAATGACCAAAGGGTCATTATGGGGGAACGGATGTGTATCTGTAATAGTGTGAGTCAGATAACATCGGTTTGCCTTACGATGGGATTGGAGGATTTGGCACACGAAGCCATTTCACATTCTTGTCCATCGAGTCCTCAAGGTTTTCGACTTACGATGTCAAAACCTTATTCCTTAGAGAAACTACACATACTTCGTGCAATGGCGGCAGGTCAATTGCCCCAGGCAGAGGTAGGTGACTGTCCTCAAAGGTAATCTTCGCCAAAATACTGCGGCTTCGGCACGCGGGGTACGTACACTACCTGGCAACAGAATTGTGTGAAAAGGTTAGCATTTGCTGACCTTTCTGTATCGAGATGTGTTATCTCGACTGATGATTCCGAAAGGATGAAACAGAATTGTTCCTTAAAACCAACGTTTGAGTAACCGTTATAAAACAACTCACGTCTGGCGATAACGTTACCGCCCTATTGAAAAATGAATACCCAGAATGAATCGGAAGTCGTATTGGCGTTCTATCGCTCACTTCACCAACTCATCACAGCTCCTGAATTTGACGGTGTTGTGGCAGAAGCACTGGTGGCGACATACGACCAGACTCGTGATCATATCACTCTCGATGAGTGCACGGTGAAGAGCCTCAAATCGTGCCACCGCGAATGGCACGATCAGAATGCCGACTTAAATCGGACGACTGATTTGGCCGAGAAAGCTTTCGCTAACTTGGCTGGCCAGATGCGCAACCCGGAAGCCCAGAAGGTTTGCCGGAAGTTTCGGGAAATTTCGGGCACTGATGAGGTTCATGATCTCTATGTTCAGCTTCGCAATCTGCGTTTGCTGGGCAAAGACAAATCTGGACCAGCAGTTGTCACTCTCGTCGTTGATTCCGCCTCGGTGTTGATCGACCTCATCAAACGGGGTCGCGATGCCAAGTGTGAATACACGCACTTCTCACAAAACGAGAAGGAGGAACCTGGGGAACAGTCTTAATTGCACCGCTCACGAACGCCGCTTGGCTTTTGTCGAGCGGTTTTCTTTTTGTTAATTATTTAGCGTGTACCAATTTTATCTACGTGTTCTTTGTCAATTGGATAATCCCAGAAACCGTCATGCCTAAAAAGTTTTGCTAGATTAGGCCCTTTTTCTAAAAGTAGTTTTTTCAATTCGTCTATATTCTGTAAATGAAGAGTCTTAGCTACCTCCATAGCAACACGTTTACTTTCAGAGGCTCGGATAATAAGTGGTGGTTGGTTTAGAAAGAGACAGCTCCATGCTCGCCAATAACTCATATGAAAGACTGTTGTATCAGGAGTTGCCTCTCGGAGAAGAAACAGAAAGAAATCAGCGTTCATGAATTCGTTAATTGGTAATATTGCTACAAGGCCACCCTTTTCTGAATGACGATCACGTAATATATCAGCATGAAGTGAAATTCGTTGTCTTTTCGGACTCTCAGCTAATAGTAAAGAAAGGTGCTGTGACGCGTATTCCCAGTTTACATTACCTGCACCTTGATTACGTATATGATTCATAGGGATTGGTTCATCAAGGATCCTACGGAGCATGTCCCATCTTTGTTCTCGAATAAGAAATGCAACAAAAGTGACGAACATCTCATGTCCAACAAATTTGAAATAGTCATGGTCTGCTTCGCTAAATCTTCCATTGTAATTTTCTGGAAGGTGGTATTTTTCAAAAAGTTTACCGAACCATCGACATGTTTCTATGGCCAAGTCTACATCATTCATAACAGCAATCGTTTCAACTATTTTTGAAAATTCGGCAACAGGCTCTTGTGTCTTTTTAATTGCTTCAATAAGTTCATCAACTGTTCCACCGTCGCGATGCTTTATTGGCTCCAAGCTCTCAATCTTTTTAAGGATATCACCAAGATTTCGTCGTAAAATAATTGTTCTATTAGGTTGTGCATTCTCTATCGCATTAATAGCAGGAATTGCTACCTCAGGTATTTTTTCTTCAGGGATTGTCTTAAGGGCTGCACGAATTGCGTCGTCAAATCGGGTGCTAAGCTTTTTTCTTTCAGTAGATCGATCACTATTACTTTCTGGCATGTTATACGTAAGTAAACGTCGTGTTCGTAGATCAAATGGAAGCTCTTCAATTTTTCCAAATGCTTGATTAAACACAAGTATTATTCGTTCGTGACCAAGTGATTTTAAAGCATAACCTAGCTCAATGAGTACGTTAGGATTTGGTGTTGAACGCTTACCTTTAGCGCGAGTGACTATTGAGACATCAGCTACAAATACATCAGAAGATGCTATCTTTGCAAAAATGGTTGAAGCAATATCTGGCGAACCTGGGACATTTTGTGTATCTCGATCAACAACAGGTTCGATAGAAACTGACTTATCAGTCGCAATAACTGAAGCAGCTTCTTCAAGAGCATCCTGTATAAAACCTCGATTACATGAATTGAGTAGATCAGATTGCCAAGAATAGAAAATGATACGGCGCATGATGATATAATGCACTTACGCCTTATTCTTTGCAAGGATTATAAACCCATCTTTGCTATAATGGTTCCAACTTCATCCCACTCTCTCCGCCAAGAAAACTTAGTAGATACATGACCCGAGTGCCTAAAAATACTTATGAACGATATAACCAAAACAATTTATGATCTAGAGCTGACGCTCCTGAAACCCGAAGTAAGATCTTCGAAAGAAGCTCTTGATGGGTTGCTTGCTGATGATTTCATCGAGTTCGGAACGTCGGGGAATAAGTACACAAAAGCAGATATTCTCGAAAGGCTCCCGAATACCCTTGAAAAGGTTGAATATTTGGTGAGTGATTTCAATGTCGACACCCCTTCTGAAAATATAGCCGTTGCGACATTTAAAACGGAAAGGACTACAGATGGTAAAGACAAGGTTATTTCGTTAAGAAGTTCGCATTGGAGAAAGACCACTAGTGGATGGCAAATGTTTTTCCATCAAGCGACTCGGATTGGCTAGATTTGCAAAAGAGCGACCCCGACCCACATACCTCATTTCAAATCCCAAAAGTATTCTAAAATACCCTTACGGTGCATCACTTCTCTGGTACCTAACCCATATGGCCCGCCAAGAAAATTTAGCAGAAACATGACCCACATAGCCAAAACGCAATACAAGGGAATAATCATCGAGGAGAGTCTTGAGGACTTGAATATTCTTAAAGAGGCTCAAATTATCGGAAGTTCTATCTCCGAAGATGGCGAGTGGCACATGCATACCGTCCTTGTGTCTCCTGAACACCTTGAGCGGCTTGCTCAAAACCTTAAAAATGGAACATGGTATGCACACTTCTGGAATGGACGTGATGTGATTGCGGTATTCAAAGGTAAGACATTTCGATTTAACTTCGACGATAAGGATAGTTGGAAAGACACGCTAGAGTATGGAAGATCACTTGGCATACCTGAAGAGCAGCTGGATTTCCCCATAGACCCGAGTACCTCAAAGGAGTCGACAGAAAACTCTTAAAACACCCTTACAGCACATCACCTTCCTGGTACTGAACCCACTCTCTCCGCAGAATGTAATTATCGCCAACTTGCAATAATTACTCCCATTACTGATATAACTATAAGTGAGCACACGCACTCAAACAGCCAGAGAGCGACTTTCCTCTTCATCCAAATGACTTCAATTGAAGACGAGGTTACAAGAAAACCAATCCAAACCCAAAATGCAATAACAAGACCACTCCATGTCCCTGACACGCCGAGGTATGGTGAACTTGAAGCAAATAGATATATGACAGCTAACACATACGCTGTGACAATATTACTCAACAGATTCCATGCCATTTGAGGGATCATGTCTGAAAATTTTTCATTCCCTGTTGGATGGATATCAGCAAGTTTCATCCATAGTTTTCCAAAGACGGGTCCATGCATCAAGAAACCCATAATAAATGCTGCTACTGCTGCTACGAGTACTGCTACAAGATTGATTGGTAACATATGGTGATATATTAAATACGTTTAATAGTATGTATTATACTAGGACAATACACGTATGACTATTCCCGCATTCATCAATTCCATAAAAAGATATTATGAAAATCATGCCCGTACTATGCCGTGGCGTAGCCACATCACTCCCTATTGTATCGTCGTCTCAGAAATCATGTTGCAACAGACCCAAGTTCACCGGGTCGTGGGTAAATTCGAATCATGGATGAAACGCTTCCCTGATTGGCAATCAGTGGCAAAAGCTTCGACAAAAGATGTGCTCACGGAATGGTCAGGGCTCGGCTATAACAGACGCGGCATATTTCTAAAAAGAATTGCTGAAACTATTACTGATAGAGGCCGAACAAAAGGAATCTTACCAAAAACTATCGACGAATTGATTGCGCTCCCTGGAATTGGACCAAACACCGCTGGCTCAATCCTCGCTTTTGCTTATAATATCCCTCACCCTTTTATTGAGACAAATATCCGTTCAGTGTTCATTCATCATTTCTTTCCCAAAATAGAAAAAGTTGAAGGCAAACGCGCGTGTAAAAAAATTAACGACACGGAAATATTTCCCTTCATCGAAGAGAGTCTCGCTGAAGCAATAAAAAAGGCTATTTCAAAAACAATACACGCGAGTGGTATTGGGCGCTCATGGACTATGGTTCATATTTGAAGAAACAATTGCCAAATCCTTCACGTAAAAGTGCACATCATATAAAACAAAAAGCTTTTAAAGGATCGAACCGAGAATTGCGTTCAAAGATATTAAAATTAATAATGAAACAGGCTATTACCCAGAGCATAATTGAAAAGCATCTAATAGAATATTCGCACACACAAATTGAAATGAACCTGAAAGACTTGATCAGAGAAGGTTTCTTGATTCGTAGAGGCAAAAAATACCAAATCAGCCTATAATATGCCCATGCCCGTTATCACTCCCGACATTACTGTATCTGAATATTTTCGTATCACACCGATACAAAAAGATGCCCTAAGGAAACTTGGTATTACTACTCTCCGTGACCTTCTCTATCATTTCCCTGTTCGCTACGGAGACACAGCTGAATCACGAAGTATTGAATCTTTAAGTAAAGGTGACACTTCAGTTATCTTTGGAAAAATAACAGGACTCAAAGCTAGTAAAGGATTCAAGACCAAAATGACAATGGCTACAGCTACTGTCGAGGATGAAACAGGGAAAATCCAATGTGTCTGGTTCAATCAACCATATCTCGCCAAAATGACTCCTGAAGGTGCGATGGTCCGCATTGAAGGAAAAATTTCACAGAGAAGGAGTAAGGATAAGGAAGTTGGAAGTGAAGCACAAGAAAACTCTGGTGCGATATATTTTTCTAACCCAAAACTAGAAGTCGTAGACAAATTACCAATTGGTGTTGGCGATTCCCTCTTTGGTGAAGACGGTGAAGCTCATACTCTTTATCCAGTCTATCCTGAATCTCGAGGCATCACTTCTAGTTGGATTTATCATGCAATACAAAAAATATTTAAAAGTGGTTTACTCGATACTATCGTTGACACGCTTCCTGGCCACTTATTAGTTAAGTACCATCTGCCAAGCCTAAAGACGGCTCTCGTCTGGATTCACACACCACTCAAGCGTGATGATGCTCTCTCTGCTCGTAAACGTTTTTCTTTTGAGGAAATATTCACCATCCAACTCGGCAAACAGCAAGCTCGACTTTCATATGAAGCGCATCCAGCCTTCGTCATAGAAACTGACGATGCTCATGTGAACGAATTCATAAAACGTTTTCCTTTCACCGCTACCGAAGCTCAAACTCATGCCGTCCAGGCTATTCTCGCTGATATGCGACGAGGGTTCGCTATGTCACGACTTCTGGAGGGTGATGTAGGATCTGGAAAAACTGCAGTGGCTGCATCGGCCGCTTATGCCATCATCACTTCACGTCCGCCAAAAATACCACGTCTCATAAATGCACAAAATCCATTGAGCAAAGCAATTCCTACTGGCCAAGGCAATCTCCAAGTGGCTTTCATGTGTCCAACAGAAATATTGGCGACGCAACATTTTGAATCATTCATACAATATTTCTCTTACATGCCAATACAGATCGGTCTCATCACCGGATCAGGTTGTCGTAAATTCCCCTCAAAGATGAATCCAAAAGGTTGGACTGATATATCGCGCGCTCAACTCCTCAAATGGGTTGAAAGTGGCGACATTCATGTCCTCATCGGTACTCATTCACTCATTCAAAAGTCAGTTAAGTTTAAGAATCTTGCTTTTGCCATCATCGACGAACAACACCGCTTTGGTACAGCTCAACGCTCAAAATTAGTCCGTAAAGATACTATTGCTCCTCACTTACTTTCAATGACAGCCACACCTATTCCCCGCACTCTGGCTCTTACCATGTATGGTGACCTTGACCTTACTCTCCTCGATCAATCACCAGCTGGTCGTAAGCCAATCATCACTGAGCTTGTTTTACCAACACATCGCGGATCAACCTATGAAAAAATCCGTGCTGAACTCAAAGCCGGTAGACAACTTTACGTTATATGTCCACGCATAGATGAACCAGATCCAGATAAAGAAAATGTCCTCAATGCCAAATCAGTGAAGGAAGAAGCTAAGCGTCTGCAGTCGAAAGTATTTCCAGAATACGAAGTTGGCATCATGCATAGTAAAATGACTCCACAAGAAAAAGATCGAGTCATGGGTCAATTCAAAAGTGGTGAGATTATCATTCTCTGTGCCACATCAGTGGTTGAAGTTGGTGTGAATGTTCCTAATGCGACAAATATCATCATTGAAGGTGCGGAACGATTTGGACTCTCACAACTTCACCAGTTACGTGGCCGTGTTATGCGTAGTAGTCATCAAGCATACTGCTACGTCTTCACTGAAACAACATCTGCAAAATCTATCGAGCGTCTCAAGGCTCTCCAAAATGCCAAAAATGGATTTGAGTTGGCTGAACTAGATCTTGCCCAAAGAGGTCCTGGAGAACTCACGGGCATGCGCCAGTGGGGTATTTCTGATATCGCTATGGAAGCTCTCAAAAATCTAAAAATGGTGGAGGCTGCGAGGGATGAGGCTGTTCGAATCATACTTGAGGACCGTGAGCTTTCACGATATCCGAATCTCAAACGCGAGGTTGATGCAAGAAAAAAAGATACTCACTTTGAGTAATTGACAATAGAAGTTACCAAGCGTAGTGTTTATCTAAACAAGAGTGGTTTTATCGCCGATTAAGTCGGAAACTACTCAAAACTGAACCTTGGAATAATATGTGCCAACAAATAATCAATGGACCAGCTCACTCTGCAAACGTTCTCGCACAGAAACATCACATGCAAGCCGTGACTCTTGCTTTATTGCCAAAAATTCCAGAATCAACACTGGATCTTCTTGGAAACAATGTCGCTCAACTTTATCGTGCGATTCCAGTCAACGTGGAGAATAAACCTGAACCACAGAAAAATATCGTCACGGTTGTTATTGATGACCCGACAAACATCGACAAGATGGAAACTGTATCTCACATTTTACGTAAATTCGAGGTTATTTTTCTTATCACAACGGTCAGTGATATGACAGCGGCACTTCGTATTCGTTACTCCAACAAATTATTGGATTCGCGGTCTTAATCACTACCATCGCCAATCTCAAACACTTTCAAAGCCCATGCATTCTGCATCGGCTTTTTTATTTACTTATTTTTAAACAATCGTGTCCGCCCTCTTGGATTCGAACCAAGGACCCCAGAGGTATAAGCTCTGTGCTCTAACCAACTGAGCTAAGGGCGGGTAAAAGAATTACTTTATACTACACCACTTTCGCCTCTCTCTTCAATGGTATACCTTGTGCAACTATTATCTTTTCATATTCTTCGCGCTCTATGGTTTCCGCCTCTATGAGACGCTTCGAAACCGCTTCAAAAGCTTTTTTATGTTCAGAGAGGGTTGCGATGGCACGTTCGCGAGCTTCGGTCATGATCTTTGAAACCTCGGCATCAATGAGAGCGGCAACTTCCTCTGAATATTCCCTGTCAGAAACACCCATGCCGAAGAGTACTCGTCCTTGAGCAGACTCGAGAGCGATAGGCCCAATCTTATCCGACATACCATAGCGAGTGACCATATCTCGGGCAAGAGCGGTTGAAACTTGGAGATCATTTGAGGCACCAGTGGTGATATCACCAAATATCATCTTTTCTGCAACATAGCCACCAAGAGACATTGCGATATCATCGAGAAATTCATTACGTGATTGGAGACGACGCTCTTCAAAAGGAAGTTTGAGTGTATACCCTGCGGCACGTCCACGTGAAATGATAGAAATCTTGTGAACAGGATCAGCATGTGGCAAAACTGAAGCAACGATAGCGTGACCTGCTTCATGATATGCAGTTATTTCCTTTTCTTTTGGTGATAGGACATGACTCTTACGCTCTGGACCGAGCATGACTTTCTCAATAGAGCGGATGAGATCAAACTGACCGATAGTCTTACGATCTTCACGAGCAGCGAGGATGGCCGCTTCATTCATAAGAGAAGCAAGATCTGCACCGGAAAATCCTGGAGTACGTTCAGCAACCACTTTGAGATTCACATCTTCAGCAAACTGCTTTTTCTTTGAATGAACAGTGAGTATAGCTTCGCGATCAGCACGATCTGGAAGATCAATAGTCACACGACGATCGAAACGACCTGGACGAAGAAGTGCTGGGTCGAGAACATCGGGACGGTTGGTTGCTGCCATAACAATAACTTTCTGATTCTGTTCAAAACCATCCATTTCAACGAGAATTTGGTTCAAAGTCTGTTCACGCTCATCATTACCACCACCGGTGCCAGAGCCTCGAGCACGACCGACGGCATCTATTTCATCAACGAAGACAATGGCTGGAGCTGACTGCTTGGCCATATTGAAGAGATCACGAACACGTGAAGCACCAACACCGACGAACATCTCGACGAATTCAGAACCTGAGATAGAGAAGAATGCCACACCAGCTTCACCGGCAACTGCTCGAGCGAGCAATGTCTTACCTGTTCCTGGGGCACCCATAAGAAGAACACCTTTTGGAATCTCTGCACCTATTTCAATAAACTTTTTTGGGTTTTTGAGGAAGTCGACGATTTCTGAAAGTTCCTGCTTAGCTTCTTTAGCACCAGCGACATCTTTGAATGTAACTTTCTGCTTTACGTCATCAGGCATAGTTATGCGTGCCTTTGATTGACCAAATGACATGGCTTGCATGCCAGCTCCACGCATCTGACGAGTAAGCATCCAGATAAAGAGAGCGAGAAAAAGAAGAGGAATAATAAATGGAGAAAGTTGTTCAACCCAGTACCACGTACCAGATGGAGTAAGTACAGAGACAGTTGTTGAAGCCAACTCCGCAGGAGTAACCCCAAAACGAGTCAAACTATCAGTGAGAGATGAATCTGTTTCGCGCGCTGCGACTTTGGTTGTCTTGTCAGTATACACAGCAGTAACTTGTGTATCCTCAATCGTAAGCGAAGTGACTAAACCCTTTTTTACATCATCAGCAATAGATGAAAGGGGTACTGAAGTTGTAGAAACACTTTTGGCTGAAAATTCGCTATAAAAAGTAGTAATAAGCAAAAAGATAAGTATGACTGTTGCGGTCATATTCAAGAAATTCATCTTGGGAAATCGACTCTTTTTTTGAGTCTTACGAGGCTGATTGTGGCCATTTCTAGGGGTATTGTTCTGTGGATTCATATGTTTTGGTGAGTCATACGAATATATCATTAAAAGAGCTTAAAAGAAAGATTTTTTAATAAAAAATGGCCACCCGAGAAAGAATGGGCGGCCAATGAAAATAATTATCGAAACAAAAATATTCTGACGGAAGGAAATTGATCCTCAAGCACAAGCCACCTGAGACGTGCCCGACAAAACGGACGAACATAATCCAGTTCCCGCACCCGTTCAGAAATATCGCATCTGGGACATGTGGCTATGCACCAGCATTCGCACCAAGGAAAACTCAATGGGTCGATTTGGGAACGATTAGGTTTCATTGTTCCAGACTCCAGAAAAATTTCCGGGGTAGCAAACCATTTTTCCAGATAAGGATTTGATCTCCAAAATGGATGACCTGAAATCCGTGGCAAATGAATATCGAGGGATTGATCGACGTCCTTAAAACAAAGTGGCACAGTCCGACGATATTCACGGATACGGACTGACTTCTTGCCTATTTGAAGACAGTGCGGACATAACTTGGCGGTTCCAGAAGAAACTTTTGTCGGTTCAAGATTAATCTGTAGCGACAATTGTGAGGTAGACTTCTTTCTGACAATAGGAGAAGGTGGTTTTGGCTTAGGTAACATGGCTTCCATATTTTCCTTATAGTTTTTGGTTGAATGTTGAATGTTTTTGTGAAATAACTCCAATAAAAAATTACCACGAATAACAAAATTGGTCAACTATATTTTGATACAGAAAAAAGCGGACCAAAAGGGTCCGCTTGAATTTGTTTGTGACCTCATACCGGAATGGTTTGGGGTTGTTCTTGAGGCTTGTGTATAGAAGCCCGATACTCCTCGAAAAAATGATCTCGAAAAGCTTTCATGTCTCCATTGGCACGAAAATGAAGGGTCCTTTCGGCCTGAGTTGGTGAATGTTCAAATGTTACTCCGGCAAACCAAATATTATCAGAAGTATTCGCCATTTTGCGAAGCGCCTCCCAATATTTGAATGCAAGCGTATCTGTCACTTCAAATGGAAGTGAGCTCAGTTGATCACTGCCGCCATTGGAATTATCAGCATTCATACGTCAAAAGTTGTTAAATAACTACGCTACTCAGATACAAGTATATACCTCATTTTCTCTGAGAAAAATAGGAAGTTATCCACTCCTTCCGAGGATTTTATCAAAAATTGAACGGAATTTTATTGTTTCTTGAACAAAAATTTATCAGAATTTTATCAACACCTGATACGCTTTTTGAATTATCCAATAGTAATTGTTATACCTCTATGAAATTAATTCAAAGAATATTCATTGTGCTCGGATTCATCGTTTCACTATCAACAATCACGCTTCTGTATTCACACACTGCAGAAGCAAAACTGTTAGTTCCTCAACTGAAAGCAAAATACCCTGACCTTATCGTCTGGAAATGGCCACACAAAAACCCATACCGTTGGAATGTCTATATAAGTCTCGATAAAGGAGCCTCGTACATAACCGTCGATGGTTACTGGATGTATGGAGATGCTCGCCAATTCGCTCCTGATGGCGGTGGCGAACTCACGTATATTGTAGGCGTCGATCAATTTGGTAAAGAAATCACTGGACATAGTAATATCGTGCGTCCAGATGATGCTCCTGTGCCACATAAAAAAATACTCAACAATTCTGCAAAGTAGAAAGATATATTCAAAGTGGTGGAGGTGGGCGGAATCGAACCGCCGTGCAATCAAAGTTCGTCGAGCGACTCTACGGTGGTAGAAGTCTTTGAAGTTTAATAGATACGCTCTAAAGAAAACAAAACACGTATCTACGATCTCATTGTTTCAGATAATGAAGTGAGAAGCTTCACTACCCTACATCCACGTTATTACGCCTGGCGTATTGTTAGGATCCCAATACGTAGACGGCCTCGTTAAACGAGAGCGAATTGAAAGTCTTTTGCTCCAAAATATGGAGAGACAGAAGATTTAGCAATTAGGGTTTCCAGCAGATTAACGAGTTACTGGTGCTCGCACCGCACGAACGAAAACTATAGACTGTCTATGCCGATCACCCCCGAATTTCGCAACACGAAATTCGGATCAAAATATTTTTGTTGCGTGAGCAACTAAAAATTTTGACCAGAATTTTGTTCTACTAATTATTTTTCAATGTTCTCTCCATCTCACGATCACCTTCACGTCTCTTCGTGGTTTCTCTTTTATCATATTTCTTCTTACCACGAACGACAGCAACAGTAACCTTGATGAGATTATTCTTAATATACACTGAAATTGGCACTACTGTCAAGCCTTTGCCTGTATCAGATACCGCCGCAATCTCTTTTTTATTCATTAGAAGACGACGATGTCTGCGCGGGTCATAATCAGCTGGAGTATTCTTCTCTTGATATGGAGGAATGAGCATATTTTGAATCCACGCTTCACCTCCTTTCACGAGAACATATGCCCCATCGAGTGAGCCATGCTTGCCTTTGAGTGACTTCACCTCAAAACCAAGCAACTCTAAGCCAGCCTCGTATTTCTCGAGGACCTCATATTCGAAATGAGCCTTTTTATAATCAATTAAAACGGCCATGCAGATATCGTATCATATTGACTAAGGCATTACGAAGAGTACAATTTTGAATGAAAGGAACATTCAAATAATGAAAACGAAACTGAATTCTCTGTTTAACACACGGTTTGAGATTATACCCAAAACAAGCAAATTCCGGAACATATACAATATCGGGATTTGGATAATGATTATTGGTATAATTATGACCATAATCATTGGCGTAAGTGGCATTGCATTTTTTGGGTTTGATGCCAATCAACATCAGACGCTTAAATTTTGGGTTGCATACAGCTTCGGACTGGTTGTAACTGGATTATATATTTCACTCACAGCAATCTTATGCGCGAAATTATCTCGAGACAATCACTGAAAAAGGGTCTGCTTTGAATTTCACGCCACGGATATTTATCTGTGGCTTTTTATTTGATTTACAAAAATAGCCACTAAGGTACACTTCATACATGAATCACGAAACCACATGGACCCTCTATAACGCCAATGAAGAAGCGTGGGAGGCAATCCTTGCCGATTGTGCGAAAGCACAAAAGAGTATCGTCCTTGAACAATACATATTCGTACCTGATGAATTCGGTAATAAACTGATAGATATATGCACTGAGCGTGCGGCGCACGGAGTAAATATACGATTCCTCTGGGATGCAAATGGTAGTTTTAGTCTCTGGGGAGCAAATACGGTCGCCGATCTTCGAAATAAAAATATCCAACTTCTTTTCTGGAAAACTCTCATACCGAACTATTCAAAAGTCTCAAATTGGAGATCGTGGTTCTTCCGCAATCACCGTCGTACTCTCGTTATCGATGGAGAAATCGGCTATACCGGCAGTATGTGTGTCTATGAACCTATGAAGAAATGGCGCGACACTAACCTACGTCTCCAAGGTCCAGTCGTCAAAGAAATGCAGAATGCTTTCGACCGTATGTGGGCACGCGCTACAGAAAACAAACATTTCCCCCGAAGGACACGCGTTCGCGACCATGAATTTAAATACATCACCAATAATCCCGCACCACGACGTCGCCATATATATTCTGAACTAGTCGAAGCCATCCGTTCTGCTCGTAAATATATTTACATTACTACTCCCTATTTTGTACCGACTCACCGCATCATCCGCATCCTTCGTCTGGCAGCTCGTCGTGGTGTCGATGTTCGCATAATTATTCCTGAAAATTCAAATTATTATGCCGTCGATCTCGGCGCTCGTTCATATTTCAATACTCTTCTTCAATCTGGAATACGCATTTTCCTCTATTCAGGAAATCTCATTCACGCCAAGACAGCCGTCATCGATGGCGAGTGGTCTACGGTTGGAAGTATGAACCTCGACCGTATCAGTCTCCTTTATAACTTTGAGGCTAATATAGTTAGTAGAAATCCTAAGTTTGCTGAAGAATTAGCTGCCCTTTTCGTCAAAGATATTACCGATTCAAAGGAAGTAAATCTGAAGGATTGGCAAAACCGCTTCTTTATCGAGAAAATACCGGAAATTCTTATTAAGCTAGTGAGAAAGTTTTTGTAATAAAAGAAAAGCCGTCTTTGCAAACGGCTTCTGTGAGGCACACATATTTACGTACATCCACAATGAGGACATGAAGAATCTCCACACCCGCTCGCTAAAACAGCTTGTGGAACTTCTACCCCTGTGGCTTTACACGCCGAGATAATCTGCGCACGAGTTCCAAGACTTTTCCAAGGGATAGTATCAGGATTTTTTCCAAAATATTCAATGATTTCAATCCTATCACTATCATTTAGAGACGAAGAAAAAAGTAGCCCTCCCAAAGGATTTCCTCTTTCCTCTGGTCGACTGAACTTAAGAAACCTAATAGTCCCATGAGGAAAATATGATGGAAAATCTCCAAACTTGTCCCGAAGCTCATCGCGAATCCGAAGCAACTCAATTACTGTATCTTCGGACAACTTGGTTCCTCTAAGCTTCGAAAGCTCCTCCCTCATCGCTGCATAGTTATTTTCTCTGTCAAATATCGATGACATGGGACTCCTTTCTCTTTGTGATTGTTATATTTTTTGAGGTCTTTAATCATGCTAGCTCTATTGAATAAAAAGGTAAAGTTGCATATAAGTAAATGTATGATAATATCATACATTATGACAACCATATCAGTTCCCATCCCAAAAGTATTGGAGAAATTTATCAAAGACATGATCAGAGATGGTCGTGCCAATAACAAAGCTGACCTCGTACGCAAGGCACTCATGAAGTATCGCGAAGATGAGGCGGTTAATTCAGTCTTGCAAGCAGAACAAGAGGCCCGAGAAGGAAAATTTTTTAAGGGTGACTTGGACGAAATCGCTAAAAAGTTTCGTGATTAAGATTTATGAATATTGATATTATATATCGTCCTGAATTCATCAGGAACTATAATCGCTTATCTGTTGAATTACAGAAAGAAACCAAAGAAAAAATTGAACTATTTCAAGATCGAAAAAATCACAAGATGCTAAAAGTACATAAATTGCATGGGAGAATGAAAGGACGCTATAGTTTCTCAATCAATTACAAGTATCGAATTGTCTTTGGATATGAGGATAAAAATACTGTAGCTTTACTCACTGTTGGTAATCATGACATATATCAGTAGCTATTGCGCAGTTATCTGACTAATTTTTTCTCGTATTTTATAACAATTACCATGAGATACCATACCTAGATACGACTGAAGTGTAGCTTTGTACTTATCTGGATTACCTTTCTTATTATTCAAATTCCTAAACATCCTCTTTTTGGTAGCAGTTCTAAGTACTCGATGATGCGGGAAATGAATCCAGCCAAGGAAATCCACACCTGAAGCAAATGTTTTAATATAGACCTTATCGGGGTGAAGCGAGAGTTTAAGTCGTTCAGACAAAAATGCATCAATGTGAGGAGTCATTTCTTCAAGATACGATTTGTCTTCATGTAAAATAACAAAATCATCTGCATAACGGATATAATATTTTACTTTTTGCGTATGCTTCATCCGTCGTCGTCTCATAAAGCCCCCCCCCACGGAATTTTGCCGGTCATGCACAGGATTAAAGATGCTTATCAGTTATGGCATGTATTTTATAAAGAATTACCCAAGGAACATAAGTATACATTTGGTCAGCGCGTAGACACATTGTTTGTAGAAATAATAGAATCAATCGCAGCAGCTACTTTTCTTTCAAAGGGAGACAAACTCCCTTATGTACGCTTATCAATAAAAAAATTGGACGCTCTCAAAGTATTACTGATGATCCTATGGGAAACAAAGTCTCTTGATAATAAAAAATATATCGCACTATCCCTTAAACTTGAAGAAATTGGCAAAAACCTTGGCGGATGGAATGGGCAACTCACAAAACAAAACTCCCCCACAAAGGCAGGAGAGAAATGAAGAGAGTTGCGTGGCGGAGAGCCGGGTTATTGCTGTTCCAATTGTTGTCGAGCCAGTTCCAATTGAGAATCACCTTGTCACCATTCTCGTAGAGATACGGGACGTTGAGGTTGCCGTTGCGGTTCCGCACGTTTATGTAAAATACCTTCCATACTACCACCCTTTGAATACTCTCAGGGTTGAAACGTATTTGGCATCATAATGCCCTAGTATTCTGCACCAAGTATCTTCAATTTTTGAAGTGTCTTCATGTGCCCTCCGAGAGAAACCTTGACCTCTCTCGCTCTCAGCGCATGGATACTGGATTCGGCCGCCGGAAGCCGTAACCGCCAGCAGATTCGCCTACTACCATCAACAATATATCACAAAAAATGCCCCACGTTTCCAAAAACGTGGGGCGAGGACAAAGGTCAAAGTGCAGAAAGTGCACAGTGACTTAGGTCTGAGTGCTACTTGCGTGGCGGAGAGCCGGGTAATCGCCGTTCCAAGTGCGGTCGAGCCAGTGCCAATCGAGAATCACCTCGTCACCAGGCCCGAAGAGATACGGGACGCGGAGGTTGCCGTAGCGGCTCCGCACGACTGATGCCCAACCAAAGACTGCTTTACCAGCGAAGTGTTTCCGGAAATAGACAATGCCTTTCTTCTGGATTTCTTCGAGGTCACGCAGTCCGAGACAGGTTTTCAACATGTCGGTCTTCTTGAGATGAGCATAGATTTTGTTGCCTTCGATCCACTTCCCATCCTTCTGACCGTCGTGAAGCCATTGCTCGAGCTTGGTGCCGTCATATTCAGCGGGACCAATTGTCTCCAGTTCTGGATGCATCACTTCTTTCATCCAGTCGGGATACGACGGACGAATCGAGCGATTCACACGAATGATGGAGTCAATCATGACTTCCGGTTCGGGAGAGGGTTTGGCCTTGAGAACCAATTCCGCTTCACCACGAAGGAATTGGAGCACCTCTCGGCACTTCTTTTCGCTTCGCGTAAGGACTGAAAAATCTTCCAGTTCCCAGCCAGCCTTCGCTGTAGTAATCGCAAGTTGGTGTCCAGCACCGCAACCGAATTCAGATGCATTCATAATAAACTTATCCTTTCATTTTGGACTTATCCCACTACGAGACTTATCCGTTTTAGTTATATGCTGGACTCTTCGCCACAGCGGAGAAAAGCCTATAAAAAGCCCCTTTCTGCTGTAGCGAATTTGCAAGACTATCTATCAAAGAACTATGGCGGTATTATACTCCTTTTAAGGCAATATGTCAATACTAACGAAATATAGCCCTAATTCTTGCATATATGCCCCCTTCTATGCTATAAATATAGCCTGTCATATATTCATATTTGTATTGATGAAAGCACGTATAAATCACCAAATAAAAGCGCTTGAACTGCGCGTTGTCACAGCGGAAGGTGAAAACCTCGGTGTGATATCGACGGAAAAAGCCTTGGCGGAGGCCAAAGCGCGAGGACTTGATCTCATTGAGATCTCCCCTAACGCAGTACCTCCTGTAGCCAAGATTATGGATTATGGCAAGTATCAGTACGATGAAAAAAAGAAGGAAAAGGTTGCGAAAGCTAGAACACAGATCAGTGAACTCAAGAGTGTTCAGGTCAAAATAGGTACTGGCGAACATGACCTCGAACTCAAAGCTAAGAAGGCTTCAGAGTGGCTCGCCCTAGGCAATCGCGTCAAAGTTGACCTCTACCTCGTCGGACGTTCCAAGTTCATGGATCTCAATTTCCTCAAGGAACGTTTGGAAAGAATCCTTAAACTCATCACTGTTGAATACAAAATTGCTCAGGAGCCAGTAAAGGGACCAAAAGGGCTTACTGTCTATTTGGAAAAGAAATAATTTTAATTTAAATACTATGTCTACAACAAAAACAAATAAATCATACTTAAAGCGCATGAAGGTTACCAAGAATGGTAAGCTCATCGCTCGTAAGCCAGGTCAAAACCATTACAATGCCAAAGAACGCAGTGGTCAAAGTATGAGTAAGCGTCGCACACAGTCGATCACTATGGGCAATAAGGCTCGCAGTCGTTTCCTTTCAACAAGTTTTTAATCATTTAATCATTTAATTTACTACCATGGTACGTGTCAAAAAAGGTGTTAATGCTCTCAAGAATCGCCGTAATGTCCTCAAGCAGGCAAAAGGTTTCCGTTTCCGCCGTTCAACAAATGAAAAGGCTGCTATCGAAGCACTCGCCCACGCTGGTGCCTATGCCTTCGCTCACCGCCGTGATAAGAAAGGTGACATGCGCCGTCTCTGGAATGTAAAGATCAATGCTGGTCTCCGTGCTATCGATGCAAAGCTTTCATACAGTAAGTGGATGGGTTCAGCCAAGAAAGCTGGTATCCTCCTCGACCGCAAGGCTCTCGCTCATCTCGCAGAATTTAAGCCCGAGGCTTTCGCCCGCGTCGTGGCTTCAGTTGGTTCAGCTAAATAGTCTTTTAATAAGTGTGTGCAAAAAGGCCCTGATATGGGGCTTTTTTGTTGGGCGGATGGGGGGGGTATTGACCAACTATATATAATTATGATATAACAAGTAAGTCTATCGCATTGTTGCGCTAGTTGGTATCTGTGCCATTCCACAGACCTGAGCCAGAATTACTGGCAGGAGGTAAATATGTACATTCAAATAAGAAATAGCGTCATTGGACGAGTAGGAATCACTGTTTACGAACAAACAGAAAGACGTTTAACAACAACTTGCTTTCGTGGTTTACCCACAGAGCGTGCAGGTAACTATTTTAACTTCTGGAACAATTCCTACGATGTTCTGAGTGATAATTTAATTCAGCCACAACTGCTCATTTCCGCCGGTGAGTCCTTGGCTGAAGCTTTGCAAACCGACAGTGTCTGTATTGACTGTCAAAAAAATGTTGGTTGGTCCGGCACCAATGATATCAGTAAATACAAAGCTGACGATTTGGAGTCATTCAATCCAAATCGTCACAGCGAAGCTTTACGCGTCAAAATTAATCGCAAGGATTTGCTCGCTCCCCTGACAAATTTCGTAACAATCGTTTACGAAGTGCGACGGGAGAAACATCAGATCGCTATCATTGTGCGTTCAATGTATCCCGGCAAGGATATCGGTGAGCTGCATGGCAACATCACTGAACGCGAAAAAATTGTGTTCTTTGACTGGGATCACCCTGGTGCTTCAATTTAGAATCCTTTAATGGATACAGCTCGGTTTTGCGAAAGCAAAGCCGGGTTTTTATTATTAAATTAATTAACTTACACCTCATACCCCTTAAACCTCTCTGGCACTATTGCCTTTACATTCAACTCATCATTGAGACGTTGCGCAAGATGCATCGAAGCTCCTGGTTCACCCATAACCACGAATACCTGTTTGAGCTTTCCTTTACTACCTGCGTCGTCGCCAGCCGTCGCTACGAACTCAACCAAATGATCACCGTCCTTATGGGCTGAATAGCCATACAGTGTCGCAATATGTGCATTTACAGTTACTTGCTCACCATGGATGGATACTTTCTTTGCACCATCAGCAAGCTCTCGTCCGAGCGAACCTGCGGCCTGATAACCAACAAGAAGGATGGTGCTCTTACTGTCACCGAGGAAATGTTGCTCATGCCCTATGACACGTCCCCCAACAGACATACCTGAACCAGCGAGGATAATCTTGGCGCCATTCAAATGATCGACTCCTTGTGACTCACGACTGGACTCGACAAAAGTAAGATGCGGGAATGAGAATAAATCATCACCATTCTTGATTTGTTTTTGTGCTGACTCATTGAATAGCTCGGTACTATTTCTATACACATCTGTTGCCTTCTCCCCCATTGGCGAGTCAAAGAATACTGGGGCTCCAGGAATCTTTTTATCTCTAACCAAATTATTCAATTCATAAAGTAAAACCTGCGAACGGTCTATGGAAAATGCCGGGATGACGAGTGTACCTCCGCGAGCGAGAGTGTCATTGATTATTTTCGTAAATTCTTCCAGACGGGTTTCGCGAGATTCATGATTACGGTCGCCGTACACGCTTTCCATTATCAGATAATCGACGTTACCAACCGGTTCTGTATCTTTGAGGAGTGGTGCTGGTGAATTACCAAGGTCACCTGTAAAGAGGATTTTCTCACTTCCTGCATCATTTTTAAGTGTAAATTCAAACATGCTTGATCCAAGAATATGTCCAGCATCTTTGAGAAAAACTGAAATACCAGAAGCGACTTCAAATGCCTCGTGATAATTAATTATCTTCCAAAAAGGAAAAACTTGAGCGACGTCTCCTGCAACATAGAGAGGTTCCGTACCATTCTGCTTGGCTTCATTTGCAATGATAGTGACAGCATCATTTAAAACAAGTTCTGCGAGATCTCGCGTCTGCTGTGTTGAATAAATAATCCCTTTAAATCCCTCCTTTACCAATTTTGGAATACGGCCAACGTGATCGAGGTGAGCGTGAGTAATGAAAAGGTAATCTATTGAGCTCACATCATAACCAAAAGCTTCAAAATTCTGCTCTTGAGCCACTCTTTCACCTTGGACCATACCACAATCAACAAGGATTTTCTTACCATTTGTTTCGAGTAAAAAATTAGCGCCAGTAACTGTGCCAACTCCGGTGCAGAAAGTGAGTTTATTCATGTGCATATTATAACCTAGATTATGTGAAATCAGATATTTATTTCAAGACTTATGATAGAATTCAAATGCAAATATGAATACTCTATATATCATTGGCGGCTCAACAAGATCTGGAAAGACAACGATTTTAAATAAAGTAATAATGGCAAAGCCGATGATTGCTGTTCAGACCGATGCTATAAGAGAAGCTATACGAAAAGCTTTAATCGGCGAATCATCAGTTACAATCAATAAACTATCATTTTCTGGCGACGCAACTTTTCATCGATTAAGTGAAGATAAAGATATTTCTCATACAAAGCATTTCTCTCAAGAAATTTCTCAGGACGAATTAACTTGGAATGCAATAGCTGGTCTAATTAATTATTATGATGGCAAAGGAGTTGATCTCATTATCGAAGGAATGGTAATAACACCTGAGCATGTAAAAAGCTTAGTCTTAAAAAACTTTAAAATTAATGCTGCTTTTGTTGGTATTACTGAGGATACAAATTTGAATACAATACTTGAACAGGCAAATCTAAATAAAGATTGGATATACACAAAGATACATGAGCACGGTGGTGATAATTCAATAATAAAACAACAATTTAATGAGGAAATTATAAAAAGTGAGAAAATTGCTAATGTTGCCAAGGAATATGGCTTTAAATTTTTCCCTTTCAATAACAATGACTTTGAGACATATTGTAATGATGTAATGAATTATCTCATTAAGTAAACTAAGCTACTTGTTCTAAAATAAAATATGTAATAGCCCAAAGTAAAACACCTCCCTATCAGCAGATAAAGAGATGTTTTACTAGAGATTGTGAGAGCAGTGACCTGGATGTTCCAGGTGGAGTGTCTAGCACCAAACGCCACGAAGGGTCGCAGATGAAATTGAATAGTTCAACCTATTCGTCGACTCACCGTTGAAATTGTAAGGTTTTACTCTCACAACCTGTACTCATTGTATTCCTCCTACTACACATTGCAAGTGTGAATAGTGAGTTGCAACACTTATTTTGACAATAAACAAAATAAATTTTTTATTCAAAAATTCCGTCGAGATTCGTGTCGTACAGAATCTTATCTTGAATGAGTGTGTAATCAATTAATTCACTTTTTTCAAACCAAAGTGCAATTTCTTTATTTGCTTCTTCAACTGAACCAGAGGCATGAACAAGATTCCTGATGGAACGATCTTGAATATCAGAAAATTCATATGAATCAAGAACGAAATCACCACGGATAGTACCAACATCGGAGCGGAGTGGCTCTGTACCACCAGTTATTTTCCTTACGATAGGCACTGCATGCAAGCCTTGCCAGACCATGGCGATGATAGGCCCTGAAGTCATATATTTAGCTAGACGATGAAGGATATGTTCACCCATTTTGACTGGATCTGGATGTTTTATATGAAGTCCATGTTCTGTAGCGTGTGCGATGAATTTAGCACCGGTCTTGCGTATCCAATCAGGATCGTTAGTATAATGCTTCTCAACCAACTCTTTCGTCGGACGCATTAACTTCATAGCCACAAGTTTGAGTCCAAGTCTTTCATATCTTCCAATTATTTCTCCTATGAGAGTTCTCTGTACAGCGTCAGGTTTTAAAAGAACAAGAGTACGTTCACGCTTTGGATGAGTGTGATCAATTTTTGTATGTGTTGTCATTTCTGTATTGTATCACAAGCTATTTGGAACTTATAAACTATGCCGTCAAAATCTCTGCATCACCTTTTGTGATGAGAACAGTATGTTCAAAATGAGCACTCGGACTGCCATCGACTGTTTTGTAGGTGTAACCATCAAGATCGAGATCCACATGTCTATCACCGAGATTGAAAATAGGCTCAATAGCAATGACCATACCCGGTTTGAGTACAGGACCTTTACCAGCTTCACCGTAATTCGGAATAAAGGGATCTTCGTGGACATGATATCCAACGCCGTGACCAGCCAACTCTTCAACAATACCAAATTTTCCTGCTACACCAATCATTTCGATAGCACTACTCACATCACCGACTTTCTTACCACCTTTAGCAGCCTTGATTCCTGCTTTGAGAGCATCTCTCGTTACTTCGAGGAGTCGCGCTCTTTCAGGAGAAATAGTTCCAACTGGCACTGTCACAGCAGCATCAGTAATTAATCCTTTATGTACGAGCCCAAGATCGAGGGTGACTATATCACCTTCTTTGAGAATCTTAGTTTCCTCATTTGGAATACCATGCACAACTTCATCATTTATAGAAAGACAAAGTGCCGCAGGAAAAGGTCTGTCTGCTCCAGAGGGTGTGTAATTGAGAAAAGCGGCAGTATCACCACCTTCAGCTATCAATTCACGAGTTCTATTTTCCAAATCAATAGCCTTTACTCCAGGCTTAACCATCTTCACCAATTCACGCAAAATAGTGCCATGGCGACGTCCACCTTCACGGAGTATAGCTATATCTTCTTTGGTCTTGATACGTATCATCGCTATAGCCTACGCCAAGCCAAGCTTTTTCACAATGTCTGCGTGGATGTCTTCGATTTTACCGATACCATTGATGTCGAGAAAATTGAAACGATTATTGTTCTTAAAGAACTCAATCGAAGGCTTCATGTCCTGCTCAAAATTGCCTAAACGATTCTTAATACCTTCATGAGTATCATCAGCACGTCCACGTGCAAGAAGTCGACTTGTGGCCTCATCATCATGAACATCAAGATAGACCACCCAACAATCTTTTATACTGTAAAAATCAAAAACTGATTCGAGAACAACTGCTTCTGGGAGTCTGCGAGATGTGCCATCAAGAACCATGTGCATATCCTTTTCATATTTTTCAATAAAAACATGTGCCCAGTTGTAAATTGCAAGAAACGCTGGCTGAAAACCTCCGGCAGTTTGAATCTTCTTTGCTTGCTTTTGAGTAAATGTATCACCTTCAATAAATTTACGGAGCTCTTTACCTGTTTCGACTGTAAATATTTTACGTTTTGGATCTTTTTTATTAAGAACCTCCATAAGGAGAGCTGCTTGCGTGCCTTTTCCGCTTCCTGACCTCCCTACAAAAATATATGCCTGTGGTTTCATAATTTTATTAGTTTAATTAGAAACAGTATAACAAAAAGAGCGATTTCTCGCTCCTTTTATACCTATTGTGCGCTTTTAGTACTCCCTCATACTTACCTGTGCATCTATTTTCTTCAAGAGATCAAGAACAACAGAAACGACGATCAAGAGTGACGTACCACCGATAGCGAGCGTAGTTCCCCCAGTGAAATTCTGGAGAGCAAGTGGAAGGACAGCGACAATACCAAGGAAGAGCGCGCCAACGAGGGTAATACGGGTGACGATAGCGGCGAGATAATCTCGTGTGTGCTCACCAGGACGAACACCTGGGATGAATGCCCCACTTTGCTGAAGATTCTCAGAAATCATTGATGGATCGAAGGTGACTGCTGTATAGAAATAGGTAAAGAGAACAACGAGGAGGAAATAGAAACCGCCGTAGACCCATGGATTGTTGAAGAAAATAGCAAATGATGAAGCGTACGAAGCTACGAGAGCGTTAGAAGCATGAGAAAGGAAGTTAGCAATAATCTGTGGGAACAAAAGGATAGAGAGTGCGAAAATGATAGGAATAACTCCAGCCTGATTGAGGCGAAGTGGAAGATAGGTAGAAACACCACCGTAGACTTTATTACCACGAACTTGCTTTGCATAGGTTACTGGCACTGAACGTTCTGCTTCAGTAACAAAGACGACACCTGCAATAACGACAATGGCAATAACAAGAACAGCAATATACACCGTGATCTGTGAAGCATCGAATGTTGAGAGGAATTGGATAGTACTCTTTGGTAGACGAGAGATGATACCAGCGAAGATAACGAGTGATACACCATTACCGATACCGAATTCTGATATAAGCTCACCGAGCCACATAAGGAGAATAGAACCAGCTGAAACTACCAAAGCATTGATGAGGAGACTCGTTGTACCGAGATGTGGTAATACGTTCTGATTTTCAAGCAAGACGATAAAACCAACAGCTTGGACCAAAGCAAGAGGAACTGAGATGAGGCGTGAATAATTCGACAGTTTCTGACGACCTGCTTGACCTTCTTCATGCATGAGAGCCTTCCACTTTGGGAACATCATGGTCAAAAGCTGAATGATGATAGACGCAGTGATGAAAGGACCGACACCAAGCATAACAATAGAGAGGTTGGAAAGACCTCCACCTGAAAAGATATTGAGAAAACCAAAAAACTGACTTGATCCGAGAAGCTTTGAGAGATTTGCTACATCAACTCCAGGAATAGGGATAGCCGCCAATGCACGGAATACAACAAGAGCACCAATAGTGAAACCAATTCTCTTTCTAAGAATAGGATCTTTGAGAGCGGTGATGAATTTTTGCCAGAAGTTTTGCATATGATTTTGATTTCTTCCGTTTAATCCTTTAATAGGCTCAATTATAACATTATTCAGCCTTTGCTTTCTTTGCTGGAGCTTTCTTCTCCACTTTTTCCTTTACTTCTTTTTTAGCTGGAGCTTCTTTCTTCTCTTTCTTAACACCCTTCTTTGGCTCTACCACTACCTTTGGAGTACCTACAATACCTGCAGCACCAGTATTTTTAACAATAACCTTTGGTGTGATAGGAGTGATAGTTCCACCAGCCTTTTCTATCTTCTCTTTTGCACTACCTGAAAAAGCACACCCTGAAACTTTAACTGCTTTGGTGATTTCACCGTCACCGAGAATTTTGATAGGAGGAATATTTCCAGAAAATGTTGAGACTGCACCCTTTTCAACAAGTGTTGTTGGAGTAACTATATCCCCTGCTGAAAATACAACTTCAAGCAAACTGACGTTGATAGCCTTGAATGCATCCTCGACTGGTTTGTTCATGTTAACACCACGACCGCGCAACTTTGGGAGGCGCTTGATGATGTCACGCCATTCTGGACGGCGCTTGTTACCAGCACGAGCTGATTGGCCCTTGCCACCACGACCACTCGTCTTACCACGCTTACCACCACGGCCGACGGTCGCGCGTTTCTTATTCTTATGAGTTCTTTTGAGTTGATGGAATTGCATGGTAGTAAATGTTAAAGATTAAATATTCAAGGTCAAATTATTTCGCAACTTTAACTTCCTTAGGTGCCTTACCTTGAACAGTTCTGCGATTGATTCTACTCAAATTATCGAGAGCGAGAATCATAGCACGAGCAATGTTCACTTTATTCTTTGAACCAGACATGATCTTGGCACAAATATCGCGGACACCAGCAAGTTCAATAACTGTACGAGCTGAACTACCAGCAACGATACCACTACCACGAGCTGGGAAAACCATGATGCGAGCACTGCCAAACTTTGCTTCTGTTGCATGAGGAATGGTCATTTGCGCAGAAAGTGGAATCTTGATGAGGTGTTTCTTTGCTTCGCGAGTAGCCTTTTCGATGGCGAGTGATGTGTCGATAGCTTTACCAAGTCCTACACCAACACGACCCTTGCGATCACCAGCGACGACAGCCACACTGAAGTTCATACGGCGTCCACCAGAAGTCACACGAGTAACACGGCGGATATCAATCATCTTTGCATCAAATTCAGGCTTGACGCGCTCACGAGGCTCACCTCCGCGACCACCAGATCGGCCACCACGAGAACGAGAATCACCTGGAGTAGCACCGGTGCGACCGCCCAAACGAGCAGAGTCACGCATCTTGCGTCCTGGAGTGATCTTGTTAGCAACAACAGCTGGAACCACAACTTCTGCATCAGCAGAAACTACTACTTCAGGAATTGCTCCTGCTTGTTCGTCTGTTATTTTCTTGATTGGGTCTTTTGGCATAGTAGTTTAATAAAATATTAGAATTGAAGTCCACCTTCACGAGCACCTTCTGCAACCAGCTTGATCTTACCGGCATACAGATAGCCTCCGCGATCGAAGACAATCTTGGTTATCTTTGCGGCGACGGCTTTTTTTGCCAACCCAAGACCAACTTCCTTAGCACGGTCTGATGGAGTCTTACCTTTTACCTCCTTTGAAGTGAAAGAAACGAGAGTATTACCCTTGGTATCATCGATGATCTGAGCGTAAAGATACTTGTGAGATTTGAAAACAGAAAGACGTGGACGATCACTTGTTCCATTGATCTTGGCACGAACACGCGCATGTCTACGTGCGAATTTCTTATTTTGGGTTTTAATAATTGATTTCATGTTTGTGTGTTTAATTGATCATTGCGTTATTGATCATTTTCTTTACGCAGCTTTCTTACCTTGTTTTCTTCGAATAACTTCATCGGAGTATCTGATTCCCTTTCCGAGATATGGTTCAGGTTTCTTCGTGGCACGAGTGACTGCGGCGAACTGACCGACAACCTCGCAATCAATACCTGAAATGATGATATTAGCCTTCTCTGTGGTAACTTTGAGACCAGTAGGAATTGGAATTGATACAGGGTGTGAGAAACCAACGTTCAAAACGAGATCTTTACCCTTTACATCAGCTTTGAAACCAATACCTTCGATGACAAGTTTCTTTTCATAGGCCTTGTGAACGCCTGCAATCATGTTACGGAGATGTGAAGCATAGGTACCGATCATAGCTGCTGCCTGAAGTGTATTGCGTGTCTTTTCGAGGACAATTTCATTATTAGCAATAGTGACTTTGACATCATCACGGAAATTCTTTTTGAGTTCACCGAGTGGACCTTTTACAGTCAAAACACCATTAACAAAAGTAACTTCTGTCTTGGCTGGGATGGCTATTGGTTTTTTGGCAATTCTTGACATAGTAGTGTATTGAAATTATTACCAAATCTTAAAGAGGATTTCTCCACCAAGTTTAAGCTTCTTTGCATCGACGTCTGTCATGATTCCTTTTGAAGTGGTGAAAATCGTATTACCGAAACCACTGCGGAATGAACGAATATCTGATGCTTTTTGATACAAACGGCGAGATGGTTTGGAAATGCGCTCTACTCCATTGATACGTGGTACGCCATCGAAAGTGATGATACCAAGTTCAAGCTCGCGCTTTGTCTTACTCTTTTCAACTGAAGAGATATATCCAGCCTTCTTCAAGACATGAGCAATGTTCTCAGTGAGCTTTGATGCAATAACAGTGACAGTCGCTTTCTTTGCATCACTACTGTTCTTGAGACGGATTATGAAGTCTGAAATAGGGTCTGTTACCATGATGATTTCTTTATGCCTGGGATAATGCCTTCATTGGCGAATTCACGGAAACAAATACGGCAGAGATCGAAGTCGCGCATATAGCCGTGCTTGCGACCACAACGGAAACAACGACGAACAACACGCGAAGCAAACTTCGGTGTTCTCTTTGAGCGAGCTATAACTGCTTTGGTTGCCATAATGTATTTTTGAAAATAAAATTTCGATTGGTTAGCTAATTGGCCGTTCTATTTGGCCGTTTGCTTCCAATCACTTCCTCAGGGCAGGCTTGACTTGAGGTAGGTATGATACTAGCAGATGGTAAGACCAGAGTCAACATAATTCCCTATTTCGGCATTCCGGACATTTCAACCACAACAGGTTCTTTCTTTTCTCTCATAACTTTCATCTGTGGATACAAAATACCAAGTAAAATAAGGCCGAATATATTCAAACACCCTGCTGCAATAAAAATAACCGAAAAACCATAATATTGTGCTACGATTCCACCAATCAAAGCCCCAAAAGACATTGAAATGGTAATTCCGCCTACACTATACAGACTCCATTCAAAAGCCGCTGACTTTTGATCTATATGATGAGAAAAAATAGAATAGTACGCAGCCATGGTACAAGCATCTGCTACTCCCCAGAGAATCTGGATGAGCCCGAGTTGCCAAACTTGTTGTATAAGCAAAAGAGAGAAACTACACATACTTGCTATGAGTATTCCAGCAAATATAACTTTGAAATCGTCCTTCTCTCCTACTTGTCGATCAAGATGTTTTGCTATTGGTATCTGTAAAACTGAGCGCACGACTGAGTAAAAGACGCTCATAATACCAATCGTGGCAAGTGTTGCTCCAACAATGTGACTGATAATGTAAACAGAGAATATTGGTGTCCACAAAGCAGCTGCTGTATTAATAACAAATAAGAAGAATAGCAGTATTTTGATGCTCTTATTGATCGATTTTAATGAAAAATGCATGGCAGTAGTTTACCATGAACAAATAAAAAGGACCCTACCATATAAATAGGGTCCTGTGTTGAACTTCGAAAGAACTATAACTTAATGATTCTAGATTCCCTCAGCTTCAAAAAGTCAGCAATTGTTTCAGCTAAATGCTTCCAGTCCTCTGGGGCATTGCGATTCCTGAAACGACGAGCTATTTCTATTTGAACAGCATTAACTTGATACTTTTCAGCATAATGCCTGGTTATAAAATCAGCACTATATAAATCTTCATTATGACCAACATTTTTTTTCTGAGGAATAAATACTTTGTAACCTTTGGCTAACAAAAATTCACCCAAATCCAGATCAACATCCCCATAATGGATCGTCTCTCTATTTCCTGTTCCCAAGATCACATCATAACCACCATCTGGGGCATATGAAGGTTGAAAAGCAAAACCATGCATATCAAGAAGCAGGACATTTTCTTTTCCAAATTTTTCTATACTTTCTATAACAGACTCAGATACACATGCGTGGTAATAATTATAGAATGGAACCAAACGCTCATCATCGAGAGCTGTCTGTGCTGGTTCATCTGTAACTGGTGGATATTTAATACCTGTTGGCCATGCGCGGTTGTAATCGATGTATAGACGCGGAGCCAAACCTCTCACAGCACATGCATTGAACGTACTGATGATTTGATTAACTAACGGCCAGACAAAGACATCACGTTCAAATACACCATACTTTCTCGACCGAAACATGCCAATAAAATCAGTCGGGTTCATGCCATCATGTGGAACTGAAAAGACCACAGATTTTACATCATTACTTTGATAATTCATGGACAAACTGTTCAGACCAAGCAAGCCTCTTTCTGGAATAACGAATTTCATACACTCACCTTTTTATTTGATTGTTTACTTTAATGAACAAAAATCTGCCACAAGGCAGATCTAGTATCTACACACGTAAATACCTTACCTGCCCAAAAGTGAGAAAGTATTAACAAAACTTGACCATGTCTGAATGGATTTGTTTATTAACATGAGATAAAAGTAGCACGCCAGGTATTTATGGTCAAACTAAATCATCAGCATTTCTTTATCAAAATTTTATCATTTCTTGAGACTTTTTTGATCAGAATTTTATCTCAAGTTGATAAACTTATGTTATGCCTGCAGAAACTATTCACATAAAAGATTATGACCTATGGAATTCCAAAAAGAAGGAACTAGATAAACGTATATTACCAAACGATTTCTTTTTCCTAGAAGGAGAAGTCTGGTGGGCTGCACTAGGTATTAATATTGGACATGAAATAGATGGAAAAAATGAATTATTTGAAAGACCAATTCTTGTATTTAAAAAACAAAACGAAGAAATGTTGTTTGCGTTACCAATAACATCAAAAAATGAGAACGGTCGCCAATTTCACTCATTAATATACCGAAGCGAGAGTCGTACTGTATTACTCAATCAACCACGATCAATTAGTAGCAAGAGATTATTACGTCTGATATGTCGAATACCAAATGAAGAATTTCAAATTATTCGTGCAAAGGTTCTTGATGTATTAACACCCATAAAAGCGATCCCCTCCTATTAAGGAGGGGATCTCGGTGGACGTAACTGGAAGAGTAATACCAGTCTATCAAACCGACTTATTCCAAGTCAAGATTAATTAAAATATGAATTTGAAACTACAAAAACAACCTGACAAACCTGATCTCCTCAAAAGTGAAACTGCCGCCAAGCAACTGCTTGACCGGCGATAACGCCCTTCCACCTCCCTCTTGCATACCAACCTTATGAAATGCCGTGGCGATCTTTTGGAAACGGGTTGTCGGTAAAGCTTTGCGCAAATGTGAAATATTCCAACGAGGGTCTTCCGCTCTCACATCTTCTATATGACCAAGAATCGTATCGAAACTCAAACCACGTTCTTTCGCTGTCTCACGAACAGACTTTCCGGCATCAATCAGAGATTTTGTAACCAATGTCGTTGGGATTTTCTGTTTTCTTATCTTTTTTGCACGAGTAGTAGTCTCACCTGTACCCAAAAATGCACTCTGTCTCTTTTTCAATTCATCAGCTGACAAAGCCATGAGCTCAACTTCAGCCTTTTTTGAAAGTTCACGAAAATATCTATCAAATTCGAAAGCTTCTGGATGAATGTGGAGTGCCATATCATTCAAACCGACAAGTGTAAGTCCAAGAAGTGAACGGACTCGCGATAAAGCCACATAACCCATACCTTTTTCAAAAGATTTAGACAGATCGATGTGTGCCGAATCAAGCGACATACCCTGACTCTTGTGGATAGTTATTGCCCACGCCAAACGCAGTGGGTATTGTTCTATCTCTGCCAAAACTTTGTCACCTTCTACTATATGCCAACTTTCTCGTGGAACATCGATATCACGACCATCTAGAGTTTTGACGATGATGTGATCATAATTACATTCTGTGACAATGCCTCGAGTACCATTGGCGTAACTTAATTCACGATTATTTTTAACGAACATAACCTGTGCACCAACTTTTAATTTTAATATTTCAGGAGCCAGACATGATTTCTTCAATCCTTCAACCAATTTCTTATTACCATGACTTATCATCTTATACTCCATTGCTTGGCCTGGCACAACGCTTAGTTCACGTTCATTTTCTGCATCAACATCTTTGTTATGAGAATAAAGACGAGTTGGTTTGATCTTCTTGGTAATTTCACCATCTTCAATAATTATTTCATCTTCTGATTGATCTTGCATAATAATTCTGCCATGCAACAAATTCCTCATCTCCGGTGAAAGTGACTGTGCGCGAATACCATTCAAAATACTTACGTATTCCCTATCTATTTGCCTATGTTGTTCCTCGAGATAACAAACAGTGAACTTCGTCTCTTTCCACGAGGGTGAATGGTAGGCGAAATAAGCATCCGGCTCACCACCTCGTGAAATAGGTGGCAATTGGAAAAAATCACCACAGACAATGACTTGGAGCCCTCCAAATGGCTCATCAGATTTGCGGATTTTTTTCACAATTCTATTGATAAGGTCAAGCCTGAAGTGGTGGAGCATTGAAACTTCATCTATGATTAAAACTTTCGCCGACTCAATTTTTGGTCGTACAAAACTCTTCTGTGCGATTTCTTCAACATCTTCATCTGAAAGTGAATCTTTCACACCAATGCCAGACCACGAATGAATCGTCATACCACCCATATGTGTCGCAGCGATGCCGGTTGAGGCAGTAATGCCAACTGATATATCTCTATCACGTAAAATCTTCAAATATTCTCTTAGAACATAGGTTTTACCACTACCAGCAGGTCCTGTTAGGAATACATTTGCGCCGGTTTTGAGAATGTTTAATGCTTCGGCTTGGGTCATGTTGTGGCTAGTATAGCAGAAAGGTGCTTTACGAATCAGATTGACATTGATAATTAATTTGATAATATTTAACTATGCCTGTGGGCGCAAGCCCTGTTCAGTCAAAGTCTACGGACAAACCGAAGCCAGGCATGCCAAAACTACTCCGCTTCGGCGGGGTATTTTTGTTTCTATCCATCTTCGATTCCTTCAGTAAAAAGCTTCTGTTGCCCATTACTAATCTTTATATAGGGCATAACACTCCAAAAAGTGATATTTCCTTCACCAACTTTTCGAAGAACCGCACGCACTTTTATCTGCTTCTCACCAACGATTGCCACCATTCCCCAATATTGAACTTCTTTCATTGGGATTGAACCGTTCAAACTTGGTTTTCCAATAGGTGTCAGAAGCCTTCTATATTCTTGAATCGTCCCTGACTTTTTAATGATCTCGAGGCCAAGTGGTAATAACCCAAATCTCATAAGTTGTTCGTGTTTGTTTCTCTCTTTAAGAGAAGAAAATTGAAGATGATGAAAACCTTCAGAGGTTAACATAACCTCTGTCTTAAAATAGGGGTTACGCACACTTTTTTGTGCATTAAATATTTGTCTCGCTTTTTCTTTTTTCTCATTAAAATAATTTTGGTCTATTCCCATGTATATTTTTAATAATTAATTACTAATAATCACTCACTGTCCTTGGATTCCCACTCAAACAAAAAAGGCGCCCTTCCTGTGGTCACGCCTTTTTCTATTTTTATGAGGGTATTTTAGCTAATCGTATTATTCTAAGCAAATAAAAAAGAGTGGTTCTGTTTCCAGAACCACTCGTGAAATCAACTAAGCTTCCCTCCCAAACCGTTCAACTCTAGTGATGATATGGTTGAACGTATGTTACCAGCAAAATAGAATGTGCCTTTTGCATCTACCAGTACCAGAATACTGCTTCTCATGATAACTGGACTCAGTGAGCCCATCAAACCAAGCATTCTATCTGCACACAAACGATAGAATGGTAGACCTGTTAACAATTTTGACGACTCACCTTGAAGTAAGGCTTTTGGTTCAGGACCAACGTAGGTATTAAAATCCCTCTCTTCAATTGAACCGATAACGGTGAACCATTTAGGTGCATACATTGTCTTTACACGAACAGCGCACCAGTCAGATCTTATCTGGCTCCCCTTCATGTACCAGACCTGCTTTTGCACATTTTTGACATTTTTCGCGATTTCAATCCTGAATTCAGCAAGATCAGCCACTTGACCACCTGAACCCAAAGAGAATTCGTAGGCAACTCCTAAATGACGAAAATCTGAATTAAAAGAGGTTAAAATCCTACCTCCAGATAAAATACCAACCGAACTTCCATGATTCAATTTAGGTAAAGCTCCAACTCGATCGAGTATATGCTGCAACATATTTAACGAATATGATTTAACAACTTCATTCGTATTTACACGTTCAGCAGTTAATTGAGTTTTCAAATCAGAAGTAGTGCTTTGACGAAAATTAGATAGCTCCTTCAGTCTTCCTTCCGGTGTAGACAAAATTCGATGAGCCTCCATAATTTCATCTCTTCGCCTGTCAAAATTTGTTTTCTGCTTTTTATCATAAGTATCATCAGGAAAATTCCTTTTGTCGTCATGATAATAAGCAATCAAATTTCGAAAAGCTGATTTAACAATCTGTCCAACAATTTCATCAGGCACTCCACGTAGGTAGTGTGGGTCAAGACCGAGTAACCCGAATAGGTTTTGTACGCTTTTCATATTTTTTTAAAGATCAATTCTGTTTCGTCCTTGTTTTAACTGGACTCATCAGGCAAAGAAACACTTTGCTACAGAGATATGCACGACTACGGGGATTGGACCCATGAGTCGTAGCATACCGATAGTTGTTTTGGTTTTTGGTAGATATGAGCTACCATAGCTTTTCAGCGTTTTAAATGTCCCCTTGGCCGTGATCTGAATAGTCAGGCGCTTCATGAGCAACACCTGTAACGATCGCACGATTTGCATCGAAACGTTCTGTCTCCATTGTCTCAATCGAGGCAATGCTGTGATTTCGAATTGCTCGGCCGTAGCCAAGCGCATAAGAAATCTCTGCCCCATAATCTAAACTCCGTTTCCAATACGAAGGATAGATCCGAAATGCGGTCTCAAGCGCATCCAACAGCTCTTCTTCGCTAAAGTCTGTTCCGAGGAACCAAGTCGCGAAGTCACTGAGTTTACGTATCGAGGGACGCATAGTTGTGCCGGTCTTCGTGATAGACGAGTAGTGTTCAACCACATCGTAAATCACACAAACCTCTTCAACTTTGAGTCCCTTCGTGAGGAGCTCAGCCACCTTTTGGGGGTGACAGTGCATAAGCGCTAGGTCAATCGCATCAACAGTCGAAATATCGAACTGTTGCGCGACTTTAGCGAGCGCCTTGGGATGTTCTGAACCAGCCTGTGCAAGTTGCAAGGCCAGTTCCCGTTGGGGAATGGTCAATGTGCTCATTTGTCGCAGAATCTAGCATATAATCATAGTTTAGTCAATAGCGTCAAATTTCACTTCATCCAAAAGAAAAACCGCACAACAAAAGTTAGAAGTTTTTGTGAGCGGGGTTATTGGAAGATAACTGATTATTTATTGCGTCTTTTCTTTTGGTGAGGCCCGCCATATCTTTCAGTCAATTGACCCGATTTTGTATAAATACCAGCGTGTTCCATTGTCCGTAGACGTTCCTTCATGGACATTGCTTTTATCTTGCGGACCAAGCGTTTGAAGAGTTGTTTTTGTTCTTTGTCTGTCAGTATTACGATTGTGATAATTTTCATACGTATCCTTTCTATAAAGAGACTATCAGAGTAGTTTCAAAAAAACCACCTTTCGGCGGTTTTTCTTACTTAAAAGTGAAATTATTTCTTTTTCTTATCATCCTCCTTCTTGAGTGGAAGACCAATGTATTCGAGGAAACCAAGAGTCTTTACTTTGTCATCTGAAGTGGTGACGAGAGTGATTGAAAGACCAAACACATCCTTCAAATCTTCATCCGAAGTCTCTGGGAAAATAGTGTGCTCCTTGATACCGATAGTATAGTTGCCCATAGCGTCAACAGAGTTGCGTGAAAGACCACGGAAGTCCTTGGTGCGAGGAAGGGCGATGTTAATCAAACGATCCATGAATTGGAACATGCGTGGACCACGGAGAGTTATCTGATAGCCGAGTGGGTCGCCAACACGAGTTTTGAAGGTAGCAATAGCTTTCTTTGCTGCGCGTGGAGCTGGCTTTTGACCAGTGATACGAGCAAGACGGTCAGCGATGATCTCAATCTTCTTCTTATCCTTCACTGAACCAAAACTACTTGAGACAACAACCTTTGAGAGCTGAGGCACTTGCATAGCATTCTTGATATGCAAAGTATCCTTCAATGCCTTGAAAGCATCTTTGTTAAGTTCTTGAACTGTTTTCTTGTGAGTAGTAGTCATGAGCGTGTATTAAAATTATTCAACCTTAGCGACTTTTGACGCATGCATAGGCATAGAGATTTCGACAATCTGACCTTTTGTACCCTGCTTGCGAGACTTTTGATGTTTCTTGATGGTATTCATACCTTCAATAACGATCTTTCCTTCCGCAGGAAAGGCGTGAGCAACCTTGCCGGTCTTGCCCTTATCGTCTCCGGAGAGAATTTTGACTGTATCGCCTTTCTTGATATGCATGGTAGTAATAATTAAAAGTTATACGATTTCTGAAGCCTTTGAAGCAATAGTCTTGAAACCAGCCTCAGCAACTTCACGAGGAATTGGGCCGAAGATGCGTCCTGCAATTGGCTCTTTTTTATCTTTTTCAATAATAACAACTGCATTCTCATCAAAACGAATATATGAACCATCCTTTCTGCGAGTAGGCTTACGCTGACGGACAACAACGGCATGGAGAACGTCTTTCTTTTTGACCGCTTTGCGTGGTTCTGCCTTCTGAACTGAAAGCACAACGACTTCGCCGAGTTCTGCATAACGCTTCTTTGATGAGCCGAGAACTTTGAAAATACGCCCGATCTTGGCACCGGAGTTGTCTGCAATATTGACGATTGAGCGTGGTTGTATCATGGAAGTCTTTAATAATTAAATGAAATATTATGCAATCACTTTGAATGCCTTGTTCTTTGAGATTGGACGGCAGGCTTCAATAGTTGCCTTATCACCAATCTTCTTTGTATTACCAATATCAGAAGCCATAAGCTTTGTACTCTTCTTGATAAATTTCTGATATTTTGGATGCTTCACAAAGCGTTCAATCTTAACAACTGTTGTATCTTTCATCTTATCAGATGTAACAACACCACTATAGGTCTGGCGGGTCACCTTGATTTCAGGCTTCTTTTCTGTTGTTTTCTTGATGGGTGTCATGTGAGTTGATGATAGTACTTGAATTTGGTCTATTTGTCTAGTTTTTAGGCCTTTTTCTCACTTTTCTGCTGCTCTTTCTTACCGGCATTCAAGACAGTTAAGATGCGAGCGATATCACGTCGAATAGTTCGTGACTCTTTGACATTCTTGGCCTTAGCACCAGTAGTACCGAAACGAAAGACACGAAGTGCTTCTTGCTTATCAGAAACGAGCTTGGCAAGGTCAGCTTGAGTCTTGTGAGCTATGTCTTTGAGTAAAGTAGATTTCATAAATATATATTAAATGCGTGTGACAACCTTCGTCTTCATAGGAAGTTTTGTACCAGCCTTGCGGAGCGCTTCACGAGCAACTTCTGCTTCAACGCCGTCGATCTCGAACATGACACGTCCTGGTTTGACTTCACAGACGAAGCCGACTGGTTCTCCTTTTCCCTTTCCCATTTTCACTTCGGCAGGCTTCTGTGTGTACGGACGATCTGGGAAAACGCGAACCCAGACTTTACCAGACTTGGTAGCATAACGAGCCATAACTTTACGAGCTGATTCGATCTGATTCGAAGTGATGCGGGCATACTTCATAGCCTTCAAACCATATGAGCCGAAAGAGACCTCGACACCACGAGTTTCGTTTTTTGCGGCTTCCTTAACGCTGTTCTTGCGTTTGGTGAACCACTTGCGATGTTTAACTTTCTTTGGGAATAACATGTGAGTAAATTAGATATGAAAATTATTTTTTGGCAACGACGACGTCTTTCTTGAAAATTTCACCCTTATAGATCCAAACTTTGATACCAATGTCACCATAGGTCATATGAGCCTTTTCACGAGCAAAATCAATGTCAGCACGAAGTGTCTGGAGAGGAACCTGTCCTTTCTTAAGCTCTTCTGAGCGAGCAATCTCGGCACCACCAAGGCGACCTCCGAGACGAATACGGATTCCCTTTACCTCTTTGTTGGCCATAACCTTTTCGATGGTTTGCTTCAAGACACGGCGGAATGGGAGACGCTTTTCGAGGGCTTCAGCAATCATCATGCCAGTGATAGCAGCATTTGATTCTGGGGAACGAATTTCCTCAATGTCGAGCTTGAGTTCTTGTGTTTTGAGATCAATCTTTGCTTTGCGGAGAAGAGTGAGGATTTCAGCACGGAGTTTAACGATACCATCACCAGCCTTGCCGATAAGCATACCTGGACGTGATGTCTTGATAACAACACGAAGGACTTTCTGTGAGCGTTCAATCTCGACTCCACCAACATAGAAGGTGCGGAGCTTGAACTGAAGGAATTCACGAATAAGAATATCAGTTTTGAGAGCTGTACGATAACCCTGATCAACACCAAACCAGCGACCCTTCCAATCGCGGATGATACCAAGTCTATGAGAATAAGGGTGTACTGTGTGTGACATGTTATTTTGCTTTTACTTTCTTAGCCTTTGCCTTTTTAATAGGTGCCTCTGCAACAGCAAGAACGATACTGATGTGACTGGTACGCTTTGCTATAGGGTGAGCTGAACCGCGTGAGACTGGACGTGAACGCTTCATGACAAAGCCTTGGTCAACACGGATTTCTTTCACGAAAAGTGCTTCTGGTCCGATTTTGAAATTGTGAGATGCATTGGCTACTGCTGAATCAATAAGATCTGCAATAGGATGACGAGCCTGCTTAGATGCAAGTGAAAGAATAACTTTTGCCTGAGCTACGTTCTTACCACGAATCATATCTGCTATAAGACGGACTTTGCGTGGAGCGATGCGATAATTGTGAAGTGAGGCAGTAATCATGATGGTATATTATTTCTTTGTTGTAGCTGAAGTAGCTGCTTCCTTAGCTGACTTTGCAGCATTCATTTCTGCTTCCTTTGCCTTGAGTTCGAGCTCCTTTTGCATCTTTCCACCATGGCGGACGAATTTACGTGTAGGTGAGAATTCACCGAGGCGGTGTCCAACCATATCCTCGGTGACGAGTACCTCTATATGTGCGCGACCGTTGTGTACACCAAAAGTAAAACCAATCATTTCAGGAGAAATCTGACTGCGGCGTGACCATGTCTTGATAACGCCAGAAGTAGCAGGCTTTTTACCAGCTATTTTCTTGAGGAGTCTTTCCTCGACGTATGGGCCTTTACTGAGTGATCGTGCCATAAATGTAATTAAAAATGCTCGAATGAGCGTGAAAGCTATAGTAGCAGAGCCAGATTTCTAAGTCAAGGGAATATGGCTTACTTGCGTGATTTGGCAAAGGTGGATTTTGAGTAATAAAAAACCGGACACTCCCCTAGAGGAGGCCGGTGGTGAATTGGATTTAAATTATTTTTTTGATTTAGATTGATATTCCTGCATAAAACGGAATAGAACCTGACTACTTCTTATAACTGATCGATTGACCACCGATTTAGTTACTTGCTTATCTTCCACATAGAGTTCATAACCATAGAATGAATATTCACCACCAGGTCCAATCAGGATTGGGTTAGTAGTAATAAATCCAACAGGATATGGATCAACAATTGCCTTGTCAGGTGTTAGTAACCACGAATGTGAGCAGTTTCTGATTTCAAATTCATGTCCACCTTCAATTTTTTTTGACTTCAAACCCACGAAGTGTCCGTCAATAACGGTAAGTTCGGGAATAAACATTGATAGCGCCCTACAAATCGAATGGCACTCATAGCCAACGTGATGTTTGGGATAATTATCATGAAGATATCCTGCAACCTCCAATATGATCATCATTGCCCGAGCCCAAAGTTGTTTATCTTTTTCTGTAACTATTTTTCCAAGAGCTGAATTTTGTATCACAATTTTCCTTTTGTTTGGTTTATTATCTTGATACCATATAAAATATATTTATGTCAAACAAAAAAGCCCCTTGCGGAGCTTGTTTGCTAATTCATTTTTGCAATCAAATTAATCCTATCCAAAAAACTTTTTCGTAATTACCACCATCGTCACTTTCCCCATAGTTGCTTTGAGCACTTTCACAAAAATCTTATGCAAACCATGGGCGACGTTACGCATAGTACTAGACGTTGCAAAAATTAAAGTTTCGTACTCTTCTTACCAACCTGACGGCGGGAAACGATAAAGACGTTAGAATATTTCTTTGGTGTACGTGTCTTCTGACCCTTACCTGCAGGCTTACCCCAACGAGTCTTGAGACGGCGGAGACCGCGACCCTGACGCTGTTCACCACCACCGTATGGGTGATCCACTGGGTTCTGAGCAGTACCACGAACTGTAGGACGGATACCCATCCAACGTGAGCGACCAGCTTTACCGACATTCACGAGACGATTTTCTTCATTTGAAACAGCGCCGATGGAAGCCCACGCATCTTGGTGAATCTTACGAACTTCTGTTGAAGGCATCTTGATGTGAGTATAACCAGCGTCATTAGCAACAACTTGAGCAAATGAACCAGCTGAACGAACGAGCTTCGAACCACTGCCTGGCTTGATTTCTATATTGAAAACGAAAGCACCAACAGGGATATTTTTGAGAGGAAGACGATTGCCAGTTGTAACAGGTGCCTTTTCTGAAACGATAAATGAATTACCAACTTTCATCGTCTTTGGAAGAAGAACGTAACGCTTCTCACCATCCTTATAAGCGACAAGACCGATATAACCAGTACGGAATGGATCGTATTCGATGGTCTTTACCGTCGCATTGATATCTTTCTTGTCATACATGAAATCAATCTCACGATAGAGCTTCTTGTGTCCTCCACCTTGATGGCGAACAGTGATACGTCCATGGGCATTGCGTCCTACATCACGCTTGAAACCGTGCGTGAGAGGCTTATACGGCTCAGAGGCCGTAAGATACTCCTTGAAAGGGAGTACGGTCATGTGACGACGTGATTTTGAGGTTGGGCGGAATGATTTCATGTGATTAAAAGAAATTAGTAATTAGAAATTTGGAATTTGAAGTTATACAAAATCAATTTTGTCACCTTTTTTAAGAGTGACCACTGCTTTACGCATACCTGATTGTATTCCTCTCTTACCACGAACAAAAACGTTACGTGAAGGAAGGTTACTGACAGTGACTTTGATAGGTGTAACTTTATAGAGAGCTTTGACTGCGAGTGCAATTTCAGGCTTATTGGCGCCACGTGTCACTTCAAAAGTATAAACGCCACCTTGACTCAAGATGCCTGACTTTTCTGTAATGCGTGGGCGAAGAATGATAGATGTAGAAGTCATGATAGTGTATTACGCCTTAGCAGTCTTAGCTGTTAATGCTTGGAGGGACTTTTCAGGGCTGACAATGACGAGATACGAATGATTCATCAAAGAAACTGGATTAATATTGCGGAATTCTTCTATAGAAACATTGCCAAAGTTCTTGAAACTCTTATCAACAGCTGATGTTCGTTGATCAAAAGCAATAAGGGCTGCATTTTTCTTTTTTGAAGCAATCTTTTCAAAACCTTTGATAGTACCAAAAGCAGTGAGAACACTCTTTGCTTCCTTAGACTTTGGTTTTGCAAATGAAATAGCGTCAACAAAGAGGATTTCACCATCTTTCCACTTACGTGAGAGAACTGTGAGAAGAGCCTTGTCTTTAACCTTCTTGTTGATCTTACGATTGAAATTCTGATCATTGCGTGGGCCATGAGTAACACCACCACCAACCCAGATAGGTGAGCGTGATGAACCGTGACGAGCACGTCCTGTACCCTTTTGTTTCCATGGCTTCTTACCACCACCACGGACTTCGCCACGAGTCTTTGTGTGAGCGACGTTCTCGCGTGAATTTGAATTCATAAGACGAACAACTTCGTGAACGAGGTCGGCATTCCATGACACATCAAAGACACCATTAGGAAGAGTGTACTTCCCTGTTGATTTACCCTGCTGATTGTATATTGTTGTTTCCATATATTTAAATTTCTAATTTATCTAATTATTCTAATTTCTAAGAATAAGTATTTGTTTAGGTTAATTAGTTATTAGGTTAATTAGAAATAATTTCGACCAATGTGCCACGCTTGCCTGGAATAGCTCCAGAAACATACATGATATTCTCGAGAGCGTCAATGTGAGCGACCTTGAGGTTTTTGACTGTAATACGATCTGATCCCATGCGACCTGCCATGCGCATGCCGACTGGAACACGTGTGCGGAGTCCACCACCGATAGAACCTGGCTCACGTTCAGAGTGCTTCTGACCGTGACTGCGTGGTCCACCACCGAAACCATGACGCTTGACCACACCCTGAAAACCTTTACCTTTTGAAATAGCTGAAACCGTGATCATATCACCAGCCTTGAACTGTGAAAGGTCTATCTTATCACCAGCCTTGAGAGTTGGAGCTTCAACACGGAATTCGTTGATTGCAGCGAAATTACCCATATCCTTAAACTGACCTTTTTGAGCCTTGTTGATGCGATTTGGGTTGCGTGAACCTTCACCAACCTGAACAGCTTCATAGCCGTCTACAGCCTTTGTGCGAACTTGAGTGACTACATTACCTCGTGCGACGACCAGAGTAACTGGAATAGCCGCGCCTGAAGCATCATAAATCTGACTCATATTGAGTTTTCTTCCTAGAATGAATTTCATGTCGGTGTGCTTAGTACTACTACATCATCTTTACGTCGATATTGACTCCGGATGGTAAGCTCAAGTTCGTGAGAGCTTCGATCACTTTTGGATTTGGGTTAATAATGTCAATCAAACGCTTGTGAACTCTCATTTCGAATTGTTCACGACTGTTCTTGTCGATGAAAGAAGAGCGGTTCACCGTGTACTTCTTGATCTCTGTTGGTAAAGGAACTGGACCGTTAACGGTAACGTCATATCGTGAAGCGATGTCCATAATCTGACGAAGTGAAGCGTCGAGGATCTTGTGCTCATAGGCGCGAACTCGAATGCGGAGATGTGGCACAGCTCCTTCCGCCTTGACCTTCTTCGTTGCACGAGGCGCCTTTACAGCAGGAGATTTTTTAATTGTTTCTTTGGTGGGCATAATAATCAGTCTCTTGTAGAGATTTACGCAATGATCTTTGTGACAACTCCAGCACCGACGGTCTTGCCACCTTCACGGACGGCGAAACGCATCTTTTCTTCGAGAGCAACTGGTGCGACGAGCTTAACTTTGAATGTAACTGTGTCACCTGGCATAACCATTTCAACCTTTTCAGCGAGGGTTACTTCACCAGTAACGTCTGTAGTACGAATATAGAATTGAGGCTTATATCCTGTAAAGAATGGGGTGTGGCGACCACCTTCTTCCTTCTTCAAAACGTATACTTCAGACTCAAATTCTGTATGAGGCTTAACTGAGCCTGGCTTTGCAAGGACCTGACCGCGAGAAACGTCATCCTTAGCTGTACCACGGAGGAGAAGACCAGCGTTGTCACCGGCAATTCCCTCTTTGAGCTGCTTGTTAAACATTTCGATACCAGTAATAGTTGTCTTTGTGGTATCACGGAAGCCGATGATTTCGACTTCTTCACCAACCTTAATCATTCCACGCTCGATACGGCCAGTAACGACTGTACCACGACCTTCAATAGAGAAGATGTCTTCGATAGGCATAAGGAAAGGCTTGTCAGTCTCACGAACTGGCATAGGGATATAGTTGTCGAGAGCATCCATAAGCTCAGTGATCTTTGCTTCCCATGTAGCATCTCCTTCGAGAGCTTTGAGAGCTGAACCACGGATAACTGGAGCATTCTTACCATCAAAACCTTGCTTGGTGAGGAGTTCACGCACTTCTTCCTCAACGAGGTCAATAAGGTCTTTTTCTTCGACTGCATCACACTTGTTCAAGAAAACAACGATCTTTGGCACACCAACTTGCTTTGCAAGAAGAACGTGCTCACGTGTCTGTGGCATAACACCGTCAAGAGCAGAAACGACGAGAACAGCGCCGTCCATTTGAGCGGCACCGGTAATCATGTTCTTGATATAGTCGGCGTGACCTGGAGCGTCGATGTGAGCGTAGTGACGAGTAGGAGTCTCGTACTCAACGTGAGCAAGAGAAATAGTAACGATCTTTGAAGCGTCACGGACTGTTCCACCCTTAGCAATATCAGCGTAAGACTTGTTATTAGCAAGACCTTTCTTTGCCTGAACGGCAAGGATAGCTGTGGTAAGAGTCGTCTTTCCGTGGTCAACGTGACCGATGGTGCCTACGTTAACGTGAGGCTTGGTGCGATTGAATTCTGCTGCCATAGTATTATTTGTTTAGTGCTTTGGTTCGCATTGCTTGGACGTGAAGCCTGACATGCAGGCGGCCAAACAGCGAGAACCAAAGATAAAGTTATTAATAGTTTATAAATTATCAGTCGTCAGACTAATAAAACGCCAGGTAGGCGAATAGGAGCTATGTTAACATAGCTCCTATTAATGTCAAGAATATGTACTTTTAGATTTATTAGAATAGTAACGAAACCCAATTAATAAGCGAATCCCAGATATTAGCAGTGTTACTTGATGCACCTGAATTATTCACTTCAATAATATACTTATAATGACACATATTATCTGTTGTATTCAAGATGTAATTGGTAGGACACGTATAAGTCTTGATGCTTGGACCCATAAATGTTCCGTATGATGAGACACTCGCTGGTGCAAGAGACGGAAGGGTGTAACAACGATTATCTGTTTTCAATGTGTATCCAGTTGGACATGTGTACTGCTTATAATCAGGAGATGAAGTACCGACAACCTTTGTTGCTGATATACCTACTGTATCAAACAAGGTACAGCTTTGTCCGGACAAAGTGTAATTTGTAGGACAAGAGTAGACGACTGGACCACTCCAACACTTGAGCTGTGCAGGTCCAAGGATCTGACCAGCAGGACACGAGTAAGAGATGGTTGGAGAAATTGTTGGAGAGACTGGAGGGGTTGTCGAGGAAGTACAGACGTAACCAGCTGGGCATGTTGGTGAAGAGTTAACTGTCAGACTGGCAGAACCTGAACTTTGAACCCATTTCCCATTTACCAAATTAGATGCAGTAATCGTATATTGTCCTGGCAATAGACTTGATGGCAAAATTACAGACATCTGCGTTCCATCAGATGAAACTGAATTTGGACTATCACTTGGGAAAGATGTGGGACCACTAATACCGATTAAAGTATACATACTATAGAATCCGGAACCGTAAATATTTATTGACGCAAGAGGAGTCGCTGTTGTTGGAGAGATATAACTTACAACAGGTGCTTGCATTGGCTGTGTTGAAGTTGCGGTTGATTCAGTCATGCAAATATAACCTGATGGGCAATTTGCTGTAACATTAGTACAGATGTAACCGACTGGACAAACTGGGGTTGCCCCACCTGAGACTGAACAGATGTAACCGACTGGGCAAGCAACTGTTGTGGTCACAGGAACTGTAATAGCATCCTTATCCGTTGTAATGAGAGTCTTTCCATCAACTCCTCCCCACATCTTTGCAATAGTACCAACTAACTGGGGTATCGAGCTCGTGTTTGTGAAATATACCGTCAAACGATAGTCGCCATTCGCAAATTTCTGCATATCCATTCCTGTATTGTAATCAGAGACATTTGTACATTGATTAGCCTTCTCACCACCAATAGTTGTCCACAATACATTTTGTGGTGAACATGAGATTTCCAAAGTAATATCTGCAGGGTCATATCTTGCGCCATCAAAAGTAACTCTGTAATTCATACCATAACCACTTGTAGATGTTACAGGGGTTGATGTTAAATGTATTATTGGTTTCGGACATCCTGGATAATCACTTGAAGATGTAGAACATGGTGGCACTACTGGCACGCAGGGCAAATTATTGATATACGCTCTGGTAATAGCACCAAAGTAGCCGGTAGCGGGAATACTGACGGTTGCTTGATAATGAATGAGAGCACCCAAGGTAACCGTATTGAAATATCCGGTCACATTCTGGATCTGTAAGAATCCACGACTAACAAGAAACTTTTGAAGTGCGGTGACGTCAGTGCCAGTAGCACCGAGACTGAGATCTTTTGTGAAAGTGTAACAAGAGGTTGATGAAGTTGAAGAAGAGATAGTGAATGTCGCATCGCTTAAATCTGTCGTGATAACAAAGCCTTTTAAATTGTTAACTGAAACAGGGACAGAATAAATTAATTCGGCATCTATTTTATATTGACCAGTTGAGAGATACTGAGGAATAACACCTGAAATTGTAGATATTGTGCCTATAGGTGATTTTGTATTCCAATTATATGAGTTTGTAGTATTAGGAATTAGACCACTTGCAATCTGACCGATAGTAACACCACTAGTATTATCGAGATTCAGATTGATTGAACCATTTGCAGGTGCATTTGTAGTCGACCAATTAATAGAAATATTCTGTCCTAATCCATAATTCTCTCCTCCATTTGGACTTACGACAGTGATGGAAGGTGTAGCAACTGGTGGAGGTGTTACGGCACATCCTGCACCTGTAGCTCCTGCAGTGAAACCACTAACCGGAGTTACTGTGTAACTCTGTGTAGATGAATTCCATCCTATTCCACAAATTTGAAGTCCATAAACATCTGCTCCTGGATTTGCGACTTGGAACATGTACGTAACAGGAATAGTTACGTTTTGGTTTGGTGCAAGCTGGAATGAGGTCCTATCAGATGACAGTATGGTATTTGTTGGCTGTGAATAGACTATGTTTGGATTAATATTTGAAGCCAAAGCACCATTTTTATATATTACTGCCATATTCGATCCCTTTGCCGCAAAACCAAAGGCTGGGCTAATTGAATTTGGCAAACCAAGATTTACACTGCCACCAATAGCTTGAACATTGACGTTAAAGGTAGCGGTGTACGTAGTTGTTGAATAACCGTACTGGTTATAAACTGACGGAATTTGTGTAAAGGTGGGAGAACCTGAAAGAGAGAAGAGTGCTGAAATATTCGTACATGTAAATCCAACTGGACAAGTCACTGGTGAACCCATAGGTATAAAATACATACCCATTCCATATATTGGTAAGCCTGACGTTGAAGCCCCAGGAGAATTAAAATTCAATCCCGTAATACCGAGTCTGATAGAAGTACTCGTACTCAATAAACTAGAAGTTACGTCACCAGTTATTCTAAGTTGTTTGGTTGTATTCGCAGGAATATTAACATTACTTACATTTATCCACTGATAGTAATAACTTCCATTATTGACAAGGCTTGGAGCTGTGCCGAGAAGGGTTGTGCCATCATAAACTTTTATATTACTCAAACTTGGGGCATTTAGAGAATCTGACCCAACTTGGATTCCATTCATATTTGTGATTGGGTTTGGACCTGCTGTCAGATCAACAACAGCAAAAGTGATATTTGATTGTGGTGTAGATAAAGTACTTGTTATTGGACTAACTGTATCAAGTGATGCAACTGATGTTGGAACTACACTATAAGCAAAAGTAATGGTATTACCATAAATATTTCCACCTGTTACAGGAACTACGACACCATTTGTATCAATTGCATGGACATAGGTCGTATTACTATTAAGAATAGCTGTTATATTTGCTCCATTCAAAGTACTACTAGCGGTAGTATTTACATATAAAGTAACTGGAACAGCGGCATTTGCTGGTAAAGGTATATTTAGATTATTGAATACTTCAAGTCTACCTCCAGTGTCTGTACCAGAATAAAACTGACCTCCGATTTTAATAGATATATTCGAAAAAAGTGACGAAAGAGGTGTACTAATATCGACGTTAAATGCGTCAAAACGAATTGCTAATGATTGAATTGCCGATACTCCACCTTGTGACTTTACATCAAAGACTGCTAATGGAACGTTCTGTGCCTGTGCAGAGACAGGGATCTGAACAGTACTTGTAATAGGAGAAGCTGGATCTAATGAAATAACAATTTGAGGTGACGTTGTAGCTGTCACCTGCGCCTGTACTGTAACTGGCTGTATAAAAGAAACTGCGAACGCGAATGTGATCAGTGAGCCAAAACAGAGTGTGATTAGTTTTTTCATTCTAATTTTATTAGTGCTTTTAATACTTACTGTTGACTAGAGCTTTGTCCTCCCTCTGGAGCAAAATGAGCTCGTACAGGTATCCCCTGCAACGTACTACTTCCCACTTGAGGTGGCTGATTGAAAAGATGACGAGCTTTATCCACATTATCTGAACTAATAATACCAGCTTTAAAGAGAACTGTTATAACGTCCTGTGGATTCATTGGTCCCCCTTTCTTTTCTTGACCAAATGGAACGTTAACTCCATCCCCTCTTGAATGTGTCGATGAAGCAAATGGTGCTTCTGGTGGTCTCATATCAGTACTCGTACCAAAAGGTCGAGGTGGACGCTGTACATCAGCGCTACCACTCGTAGAGCCAAAATCCTGACGAACCTGAAGAGGAACTTGACTATGATTTCCAAAACCGAACCATCCATCCCACACTGCTGCTTGCTGATTGGTATTCGCTATACCACTCGAAATAGAATCGAGAACTGCGGGACTGGTATAGACAAAAGAAGCTAAGAAGCCAAGAGCGAGAACATATTTGAAGTGATTTCCGAACATGGTGATGAAGTTAATTTCTAGTTTTTATTAATGAACACAAAACGAGACAAGCACATGTCTTTCGACACGTGCTTGGGTAGTTGGTAACAGTATAGCCGACTATTTAATCTTGGCAAATAGAGTTATCCACAGATTACTGACTCCATTGAAAGTGGTATTTAATACTCTTACGATAGGACTTTCTGTATCTGTCGTAGAATGACTAGACGCTGAAGAGGTAGACTCTGCTTCTACCCTCAACCTATTGATGTCACTATTGATAAGTGAAATGGTGACATTGTCGAGTGTACCACTCGGTATAATCCCACTTGAAGATTGTGTACTTTGATACTGGATCACAGCTTTCTGTGTAGGAACATCAAACCGTGAAGTCTCTTTACCTGGTGAATCTGGTCCGGTAGTAGCAATAGTAAAACCAAGCGCATTGAGTGTCTTTTGGAGTAAAAGTACCTCGGCGCCACTATCATTGAGTTTGAGATTTTTTGAAATCTTTGTCGGTGGCAATGGTGGTAAAGGTCGATGATATGTCACTGTTGAATTGGACGGATTTGAATACCCTGATGAAGGGGTCACATTGTCAGAGCTTACCTGTGGTGTGGTGAAATTATAACTTGCGGAATGTGCTGATCCACCTCCGACTCCGTTTGATAGAACAACATAATAATACGATGTACCAGGTTGAAGTCCTGTGATGAATTCAGCATGAGCAGTTACAAAATTACTATCAAGAGGTGTTGTGTATCTTGTGGAGCCTGTACCGAATATCACCTGGCTATCACTTAACTGATCCGTGACCCATGAAATAGTTGCTCCAGTTCCAGTGATGGAAGATGCTGAAACAGAATAGATCGCTGGAGGTGTTATAGATGGCTGTGAAGTATTGGAATTATTGGAACTGTTTGGAGTACTATTTGAAGTATTACCTGAGTTTGTCGAATTATTCACAATGATGGTAATAGTCGCTGTTGTGTACCCACCTGCGTTACTACTCCCTACAGCAGAAAGTGTATAAGGACCGTCCGGAACCTGTGTACTATCCCATGAATATGTATACGGTAGTTGCGGATTTGAAACTCCTTGATTCAAAGGTGACCCACTCACAAAAAGCTGGAGACTAGAGAAGGTTCCACTATTTTGAGAGGTAACTGTAATCGTAATAGTACCGGATACAACACTATTGTCTGTAGGACTCACTATAGATGCAATGGGTGAAGGAGACGAATAATCAGAAGAAGATTGTCCAACATAATCCCCTGAACTTGTTGTTGAAGCATCATTTGTATCTACTGCAGCAAGATTCGATATATATGAAATCGTGTCATTTTGAACAAAAAGATTGACTAGGCCATTTACTCCAGCGCAGACAAAAAACGTAATCAATGTAAGCGCGATTGTTCCTTTACTAAATAACTGCATACAAACAGTATATCAAAAACTATCAGAAAATATTAGACAGGAAATGAATAAGGTTTTGAATATAAAAACCTATTTGAGTTGTAATCTGTGTGAAAATCCCTTGCTCACGTGGAGGTGGCACGATATCTGTTTGACTGTCTGTTGCTGAAGGCTCTTGTCCAGCACTCAGTCCAACTATATCTTTATTTATTAAAATCATTGTTATATTGTCGAGAGTTCCACTCGGAATGAGACCAGATGCAGAATGTTTTTCTTGATAAGCACTGAGGGCGTGTTCTGTGTTTTCATCAAAGATTGAAGTTTCATTACCAACTGAACCTGGACCACTGGTTGCTACAGTTAAGCCGAGATTATTCAATGTCTGTTGAAGCAAGCGCACTTCAGGATCCGAGTCACCAAGTTTTAAATTTTTTGACAACTTTACTGGCGGAAGTGGGGGTGGAGGTGGCACATTCACATTTTCATGTACTGTCTGTACCTGTTTTTGAATTGGTTGATAGATAGGATCGGGCGTAACAGGGGTTGGTAGAGGATTGTTGGGAGTCGTTTTGATAACGACTGAAGTTTTAAACGTATTATCTGCTGAATATGCCACGTTGCCCGAAGCATCTCTCGAAAGAACAATGTAGTGATAGAGGGTGTTTGGTAACAAATTACTCAGGAGCTGTACATGAGAGGTTGTCAAAGTACTATTTAAAGTTGTAGTACTCCCGTATGAAGTATAACGTCCATAATCAACCTGACTGTCGCTCACCTCGTTTGTAATCCAAGAAATAATTGCTCCAGTTGAAGTGACTGAGGACGCACTAATTGAATAAATAAGTGGTGGTGTCGTATCTGTCTGTGTTGTGGTGCTGGTATTTTGTGGGGTGCTCGTAGCAAACACTTGTTGAAGTGGAATACTATAGGTCAGATAGCACAGATTATTTGAACTATTGAAAGTGTTACCTGCTGGACATGAATATGTCTTTATACTCAAAATAGTAGTGGTTGTAGAACTCGTATCACTAGTGTTATTACATCTCAACTTAGCTGGGCCTAACGTCCAGCCAGGAGGACAGGAAAAAGATACAATTGATGAAGTGCCAACTGTATCAGCCCCCGACAGAGCAGGATTGACATGAACGACAAGAGTACTCTTACCAGAGACTTGTGCGCCCGCTGTACCTAATGTAACAGCGTACTCTAATGTATATTTTCCGGGTTGAGTAAACGATGCTCTTGTGAATGAACTATGAGAACCATCGTATGTACCATTAATTGTAGAATTATAAAAAGAAACTACTCCAGGTCCATCAACTTGAGACCATAGAACTGAAGATGTCAGATTTACATAACTTGTGGAATCATATGAGCCGGTTAAACTAGCCGAGTCTGGTAATGTAATTGTCTGATCAACACCAGCATTAGTAGAAATAGACGTTGGAACGCAAAGTATTTCTGGATAACTTTTGAAACTCGACACATCATACTTAGTAACATGATAACCACCACTATTCCCCATTGTGTCTATTGCTGAATTAATCTGATCAATATAATACCCAAGACCTGGTGCACCGGTGGGACCAAGATGAGCAAAAAGTAATATTGGTTGATTATTTAAGACAAGAAAACCTGGCTGACCAGAATCGCCTTGGACAAGCTCTTTACTGAAAGGTGCTCGTGGACCACTTGTATACACCACATGAGTACTATTTATATCAATTGGAGTATTTCCGCTGTGTATAGATGCTCGACCAAATTTATCAAAAACAACCATAGGTATATCAGTATTAATACCGAATATTCTAAAGAATAAATTGGGGTTCTGTGAAAAATTTAATATAGGAAAATATGAAATAGAATTATCAACATCACTATCCAATAAACCAACATTTATATCCGTACCAGGAACTACTGAATAATTCGATACCGTTCTTACCACAGGATTTCCATTACTATCAAAAAAGATGAGTGTCGCGCCTACATTGAAACTATAATGGTTTGCGGCAATAAAATGTCGTGGTGAAATCAAGGTTGCTCCTCCTCTATTATTTATAAAATCATTGTCTTTGCCTGCATCATTCCAAGCAGACACACCAGTAAAATTGAGAGGGGTATTTTTTGATGTCCATGAATTGCTATTGCGTGGAGAAGATGTGGTCGAAACTATTGCGCCACTTGCATACATGTTTAAACCAGTCGTGGGGTCTGAAAGATTTAACCTGCTATCAATCTGATTACTTGCATTCGATATGAGATCAGATGGACCAGTCGGTACTGAACAAGTTGTTTGGGCATGAATCACGAACGGCAACAAAATTACGAAACAAAAAACTGCCAACATCATAGATCTGGCAGTATTTTTCTTGAGTATTTTCATGAACACCAGTATACCAACAAACTGTTTAGACTTTATCCACTCATTAAAAAATGTTTGAAATAAATTTAATGAAGCTATTTATAAGAGAACCGATGTGGGCTGAAATTATTGAAATAATACCTTGTTGAACTGGTGATGTAGCATCTGTTGGAGCGCTGGTCGGAGGTACTTCTTGCCCAGTAGCAATTCTTTCTACATCTCTATTCATGAGCACTATAGTAACATTGTCTAAAATACCACTCGGAATAAGACCACTTGCAGATTGACTGTCTTGATAGGCAATGAGAGCTCGCTCTGTATTCGAATCAAATATTGAAGTTTCATTACCAACTGAACCTGGACCGCTGGTTGCTACAGTAAAACCAAGATCATTGAGAGTCTGTTGGAGTAGAACTACTTCTGAATCAGAATCACCTCGTTTCAGATTCTTTGACAATTTGAGAGGAATCAAAGGTGCTACAGCGGGTGTATTGGAATTATTATATACAACATTGGTTTGGTCTTGAGTAGGATGATAGGTAGGATTAACTAAAATAGTTTTAGTATTCTGTTTAGGTGTTGAAGTAGGAATGAGTTGATTATTCTGAATTTCAGTTGGTGAAGCTAATGTCGTGAATATAGTATCAGATGAATGTCCTAAATTTCCTGATGCATCTCGTGAAAGTATAATAAAATGATAGAGTGTATTTGGTAAAAGATTAGTTAAAGATTGTGTGTGTGAGGTCACCAATGCTCCATTGATAGAAGTCGATCTGCCGTATGATACATCAGTACCAAAATTTATCTGACCATCAGCTCCCTCATTTGTATTCCAATAAACAATAGCACTTGTTGTCGTAATTGAAGAAACACCTATGGCATATATAGACGGTGGTGTAGTGTCTGTTACCGTCGTTGTACTCGTATTTTGATTTTGATTGGTATTAGTTGGCGGGGCAACAGAAAAAGATACATTGTAATCCGTTTGATCTGAATTTGAAGATGAATCCGAACAACGTACATAATACGTATACGTTGTGTTAGCTGAAAGATTATGTACTACCGTTGTATGGTTCAGATTACCTGTAGTACTAAAAGTATTTGTACTGCTACCAAAAGCAGTATTTGGCGTGGTGCTGTATTTACACGTTGAATTTTCATCAGTTGTAACTGACATGGTTATACTGTTCGTATTTGTCGGTAAAACACCAGTTGGAGAACCTCCTTTGATCGTTGGTGGCGTTGTATCTACATTTTGTTCTGGATTTATTTGTGCATTAAGGGGAGCACTACTTGTATCCGAAATTGATTCATATGCATATCCATTGACCGTAATACCGAGATATCTACTCCCGTCACGAGTCATTGAACCTTTCCACCAATTATATGATTGGCTATTTGTCGACGATGCCCAGGTCTTACCGTAGTCATAGGATACATTCATCATTCCTGGAGTACCTTCACTCACAGATACTTGGATTTTTCCATCCGCAGATATTTGAATTCCGTGATTTGATATTCCTGACTCGAGATACGGTACTTCTTCCCAAGTTACTCCATAGTCAGAAGAACGAATGGCAAAATTACTGAGTGAGGTCAGAAGAAAATATTGTCCATTACCTGATATTGCTCCATCATGGTATCCAGCACCCAAAGCATCGTAAGATGCAGTTGCTGGAGGTGATGAGAACGTATCACCATAGTCAGATGATATATATATGTGAGGATCCGTAAAACCATCCCCTCCTCTCCTTGATGCGAGTTGATATTGACCGTTATCTGATATTGCACAGGCATGCCATTGGCGAGGATACGCTATATTTGAAACCCTCGTCCATGTCACACCATAATCTTTCGAAGTGTACACTCCACCGTCAGCATCACCATTTGTCGCACACGTAATTTGATACTGACCATCTTTGCTCATATCAACGAACTGCCATGATGGCGCAGACGACAAAGTTGTCGTTGACCACGTCGTACCATAATCCGATGATAGATACACATATCCTGGGCTTTGTCCCACGAGCTGGTATTGACCAGTTCCTGACATTCCACTTTTCCACCAATTAGCAAGTCCAAGTATCGATGGTGTCCATGTTGATCCGTAGTCAGAGGATTGATAAAAATATCCTCCTGATCCTCCTCCATTGCTTGTCGCTGATTGATATTGTCCGGTACTTGAGATAGCTGACCCTGTCCAATTACTTTGTGGAGCAGAGAGCTTCGTAAACGTATCTGCAACATGAGTATAATCTGCATAGGCGACTGATCTCTTCACACTTAACAATACTATTGCAAACAAAAAAACTGTCAGTACCAGTGATACGACAGTTTTTTTATTCGATAATTTCATGTATAGCATTATACCAAAAACACCGGCGAGCTTGCCGGTGCTTTATCCACTGTTGATTTAATGAAATAAAATTATTTTCTCTTCTCAATAATTTCCGTCTCGACGTTCTTTGGAACAACGTCGTAGTGATCGAATTCCATTTGAGCACTTCCCTGACCTGACGTCATAGAACGAAGGTCTGTGGTGTAACCGAACATTTCCGAAAGAGGAACTTTGGCGTGAATAGCGAGATTCATACCCTTTGGTTCTGAACCTTCGATGAGACCGCGCTTTGCAGAAATAGAACCAATGACATCACCCATATATTTTTCTGGACAGACGACTTCGAGCTTCATGATAGGCTCTAAGATAACTGGCTTAGCTTGGCGAGCGGCACGCTGGAATGCTTGTGATGCAGCAATCTTATAGGCGATTTCTGATGAGTCAACGTCGTGGTACGAACCGTACGTGAGCTCACACTCGATGTTAACAAGTTTGAAACCAGCTAAGATACCTCGATCCATAGCTTCATGAACCCCCTTCTCAACAGCTGGGATGAATTCACCAGGAATAGCACCACCAGTGATAGAGTTGATGAAACGGAAGTCATCGTAGTTACTGACGTTCTTTGGAACCTTCTCACCTTCTGGCCATGGCTGCATCGGCTTGATATTGAGTTTGACGTGACCGTACTGACCTTTACCACCAGTTTGTTTGACGTATTTTTCTTCAGCTTCAGCAGAACCTAAGATAGTTTCACGATAGGCCACTTGAGGCTTACCGACATTGGCTTCAACAGTGAATTCACGCTTCATACGGTCAACCATGATTTCGAGGTGGAGTTCTCCCATACCTGAAATGATAGTCTCACCTGTTTCCTGGTTACTTGAAACGCGGAATGTTGGATCTTCATTACCGAGCTTACGGAGAGCAAGACCCATCTTCTCTTGATCAGCCTTTGTCTTTGGTTCGATGCGGAGAGAAATAACTGGCTCCATGAATTTAATTTTTTCAAGGATAATGGGCTTATCTTCATCACAGAATGTGTGAGAAGTGAGAGCGTCTTTGAGACCAACAGCGGCCGCAATTTCACCGGCAAAAACTTTCTTAACCTCTTCACGCTTGTCAGCCTGAAGGCGGACAATACGGCCGAGACGTTCTTTCTTGCCTGTGGTTGAATTATAGATATAGGTACCAGCCTCGATAGTTCCAGAATACACACGGAAGAAGGTCAAAGCTCCGACGAATGGATCGTTCTGAAGTTTGAAAGCCAAAGCTGAGAAAGGCTCACTGTCTGAAGCGTGGCGCTCTATCTCTGCACCTGTGTTTGGATCGATACCTTTTATAGCTGGCATATCGAGTGGTGATGGGAGATAGTCAACGACTGCGTCGAGAACCAACTGAACACCGACGTTCTTCAAAGCTGAACCGGTAAAGACAGGGAAAATCTTATTAGCAATGACGGCTTTACGACAGACTTTCTTGAATTCTGCTTCTGTAATTTCTTTTCCGTCGAGGAAGTTCTGCATAGCAACATCGTCTGTTTCGACGACCTTTTCAATCATTTCAGCACGATATTTCTTTGCATCTTCGAGCATATCTGCTGGAATTTCACTTTCGATGATATCAATACCCTTTTCACCAGAGAAGGTATAGGCCTTCATACGAAGTAGGTCGACAACACCATGGTGATCAGCTTCTGTACCGATGGGGAGTTGGAAACGAATAGCGTTCTTATTCAAACGCTCAAGAATAGACTTAAATGATTTCTCAAATGAGGCACCCATGCGATCCATCTTGTTGATGAAACAAAGACGTGGAACATTGGCTTCATCGGCATAGCGCCAGTTGGTTTCTGATTGTGGTTCAACACCAGCAACACCGTCAAACACAACGACGGCACCGTCGAGCACACGGAGAGAACGCTTCACTTCTACAGTAAAATCGATGTGTCCTGGAGTGTCGATGATATTGAAACGAACTTTCTGTGAGACATCATCTTTACCAGAAGCATCTTTCAAACCACGGCGATAAGTTGGATTCCAGAAACACGTGATGGCGGCGGCAGTGATAGTGATACCACGTTCACGCTCCTGTTCCATCCAGTCAGTGGTAGTCTCACCTTCGTGGACTTCACCGATCTTGTGAATCATACCTGTGTAGTACAGGATACGTTCTGAAGTCGTTGTCTTACCAGCATCAATGTGAGCAATGATGCCGAAGTTTCGCATTCTCTCAAGTGGGTAATCGCGTTGCATGGTGTTAAATTTATGTTAATTAATTAATACTTTTTTTGCCTTACTTACAAGCCAGAGATAAATAAATGGTATTACTAACTGGATAATCGATAATGCTCTCAGAATAGAATGTGCCTTTGCTGGCAAAGAATCAATATAAGAAATATTTCCTATATCACTTATTATTAATGAAAGTAGCTGAGTAACAACGAACGCTACCACCAACCAATATGCGATCTTTTTTCTTTTTCCAAGAAGTATCACCAATACCCAACAAGCAACAAACCAAAATAAATATAAGGTTAGATGTGGAACATCAGAAAAACCTTTATTAATTAAATATTCAACTAATGTATATGCCCCTTTAAAGGCACCTAATGAATAGATAACAATTAAAGCAATCAAATATCCTGATTTTTCCTTTTGTATCTCCATATAAATTAAAAAAGCCTATAGCCTTTTAGTAATGGATAATGTACAGGAAAACCCTTAAATAATCAAATAGATAACTATTTCTTCGTCACAGTAAACTCAAACCATTTATTTTCTGGATCTTTGTTTATCTTTATATCAAATTCTGGATGAATCTTTTGAATTTCAAGTAATTTACTATAAAAATCTGTCACCTTTGGGATATATCCACCAATTTTAGCATCTGGTCTTATAATACGGTCTCCGGAGATAGAAATGTCTAGCCTCTCTGAAAATTGTTTACCTCCATCAATACCGGTTTGAATCCTATTAATCAATTCATCTGTAAAATTATGCTCATCCTCCACTTTTCTCGCTACATCTTTTTCTCTAATCATTGATCTGAGCTCAGCTGTATAATCTATTTTTTTATCAGGTACAACCTGCTCCTCTTTTTTCTCTTCTATATTACCTTCTATATCTCCGACAAATATTCTTTCTGACATATTATTGGTATATAACTGATTAATAGGTAAATTATATCACAAACCCAATCGCACTTGGTAATTTATTCTTCTCCTTCAAAAGCTTATTCATGGCTATAGTGATAGTTGTAATATCTTTTCCTTGTTCCTTTTGTTCCTTCTCCAGAACCTGAATCTTCTCTGCTAGATCTTTATGAGTCGCCAACAATTCACGTAACTTCACGAAAGCGCGCATGATGAAGATATTCATTTCTTCAACATTTAATCTAAACATAAAATCACCAGGAAACCTATCCATATTACGCTTTACTTGCTCTTTCAAACGTTTTACTGAAAGCTAAAATTTAACACAATCTTATCAAAACCATTTTTAGGAATAACCAGCGCATCTACTCTTGCAGGTATTCCAAATACAGTAAATGTAAAAAAACCCTTTTGCTTTTTATGTATACCTAATTTCATACTTGCCAATATTTTTATTCTTTCGACAATAAAATTGTATTCTTTTATTGGTAAAATGAGTTCAATTGATTCTCTATCGATAGATGTGAAATTGAATGTAACTTGTTTTGCGTCTTTTTCAGTCTCAATAGATGATATTTTCTCTGCAACAGCCGACCTCAGAATAACAGCGAGAATTTTTATACATATTGGGGAGTTTTCCTTGGTATCAAAAAAATCATTTACTAACTTAAAAAGCTCTTCAGCTTCCTTGTATTTACCTTGTTCATACAAAACAATTCCTTTTCCAAACAAAGCTTGCATATTTTGAGGTTCCAATTCTAGAGCTGCATCATATGACCGAATAGCTTCTGCTCTCTGACCAACATGTTCCAAAGCAATTCCTCTCAATGAAAACATTTTTATATCTTTAGGATCAGCTTCTATAGCTTTATTGAAAAAAATAATGGATTCATTATATTTACCAAGTTTACTCAAATATATTGCTTTATTTTTAATCGCATTCACATACGTAGGATCAATTTCCAGAGCTTTATCAATAAATATGATTCCTTCATGTTGTTTACCTAATTTGAGATATGAAGTGCCCTTATTATTCAAAGCGTTCAAATTACCAGGATCAACCTTTAATGCTTTGTCATAAAACTTAATAGCTTCCTTATATTTACCAATCTTTTCAAAGACAAGACCTTTATTGTTCAGAATATTTGCATTTTTTGGATCGAGCTTTAAAGCCTTATTATAAAACTTAACAGCCTCTTTGAATTCACTAGCTTTTAGTAGAGAATTTCCTTTTTTATATAGAGCTTTTGAATTCTTTGGATCAACTTTCAATATTGCATCAAGTAATACTACTGCTTTTTCCAACTCATCTAGTTTGCCCGATAAAATCAGACTATCTGCCTTTTTAATAGACTCATCTATTTGTTGCTTATTCATAGTAAAAGTATACCAAATCAAAACTAAAAATACCTCTGTACCTATCTATAACATTGGGAACTACAACAAATATGACCTGGAATATTATGATATAATCTAGGTAAGATAAACAAAATAATGTCGACAAATCTAAACCAACTTAGACAACAAAACATCGCCCTGAGGCTAAAGAAGAGGCAGATACTAGAAAAAATAAAGCTGTACAAATTTTTGGCGTGGATTCACGATGATATGAAGATTAAAAAAATAAAAAAAGACCTATATGGGACCAGCAATTGAAGGAGGAGTCATGGTTGCAGAAAAAACAGCAGAGGCAGTTGCTTTGGCTACTGAGAAATTCGGTGCTGTTGCAGCAGAAGGAGCTGAAACCGCTGCTGAGACAGTCGCTTCAACCACAGAGACAGCCACTGAAGGTGTCTTAAACGTTGCTGAGACAGGACAGGAAGTCATCGGTGAAATTGAGATGCCTGATATTGAAATGCCAGAATTACCAGAAGAAAATGTATTATCTTCAGAAAATCTCAGGCTTCAGAATGAAATTTCGGCGGACGAACAATATCTTTCTGAATTTGATGATTCATTTTTGGAAATGAAAGAAGCTGATCCAGTAACAAACAGAGTAGACCAGTTCCTTACCTCTAGAGAAGATCCCGGTCAGGTTATTGATACATTGAGAAGATACGAGAGAAATGATTTGAATGTGGTTGTGAACGAAATAGAGTCAGGGGACTTAAACCGTATGACAAATATACTGAGAGATGAGGTCGAACTACCTCCAGGAGCTAAGGATTTGAAAATATATGACACTATTGATCCATATCGAGTGTCTCAGCTTGAAGAAATATTGAAGGATGTGCCTCAAGAATACAGTATTGACTCAATAAAAGAAGCGGATGCACGATGGTCATTAAAAAATACTGAGGTCACTCAAACACCCGTATCAGAAAATATAAAAGCGAAAGATGAGATTATACCTGAAAATTCAGAGTGGTATAAAATAGATGAAAAACAAGAACTGGAGGCCATAAATAGAGATAAGAAAGAATTTGAGCTCAGCCCGGATTCAACACCAGAAGAGTTAGATGAAGCTAGAGATGATTATCTTAGAAAAGAGTTTGCAACAGAATCAGGTCTATCAGAGACATCTAGTTGGGATGATATTTTTAAAGAGAAAAGCTCATTTGAGAGAAGACCTGAAACACTGCCACTTACTGAGGCTGAGAAAAAATATAACACATACGACCAACATGTTCAGGAACTCATTACACAAAAAGACACTGAATCATTAAAAAGATTCATGGTTTCAGAAGAAGGTCACACCTACTTTGGTGAGAGATTTCAACAAGTAGCAGATAGAAAAGCGATGGAACTAGTAAATGAAGAGGTGGTTAAAAGTGGACAACAAGCTACATTCACAAAGGAACAAATCGATGAAGCTGTGGCTAAAAACCATGCAGAGAGACTTCAAACAAAACCAGAGACTAAGACATTGACACAGACCAAAGAAAAGCCTACTACCACTACAAAGACTCAAGAACAAGTTAAATCTAATAAAATCGAAGAAAAACAAACTGAGAAAGATCTAGTTGATGAGGGTCAAATTGAGCAACGTAAACAGAAATATGCCAGTTCAGTTGTTTATAATATCGAACATGGAGAAAACTTAGCGGACGTAAAAATTGCCCTCATAAGATCAGGGGATTTCTGGGTACTACCAGAGGGAGCAATAGATTCGAATACCAACGAGAGAAGTGGTGCAAAAAAAGTTATTGAGGATGAGACTGGACTTGAGACCGACATACAGACAAAGATAAGTCAGGATAAGAAAGAGGTTACTGATAAACAATCAGGAAAAATCGAATTGGAATTCCAGTGCTTCTTGGCAAAATCAAAAACTGATGCATTACCAAACTTCAATGAAAATAACCGTGAAGTAAAATGGTTTAACCTTCGTGAGATAGTAGAAGAAAAAGTACCTGTCAACAAAAATTCCATATCTGAAATAAATAAATCTATTGAAATCATCAAAAGACGAGAGGACTTGAATGCATCATAATCAGCCGAGTTTACACCCTAAACCCCATCTTTCCTTTCGGCTTTACTATGACATGTTCTATTCCACGACACTTATCACATATTCCACCTTCACTTCCAAGAATACCTGTGCGCTTTCCATACGATTGACCACCAAAGGTTGTTCCCTCAGTCGAATAAACAAGTGTGAAATATGAATGACATAAAATACAATAACAAGACACTGACCATTTTTGCTCTAACTTTATTGGACCTATAGGTGTGTTCATATTATTTTATTTCTTTTAATTCAATTAACTCTTTTGATAAATTGAACTTCACTGAAAACTTGTCAAAGAAACCTTGACCTGAACCCGAATCAACTATTGCTTCCGACTCAACTGAAACGCCTTTATGAATAAGAGTAATTGGAATAACAGGACGCAATGTTTCTCCAAAACTCTTGTACCTAAACCTCATGCGCTATACCAATAATCGGACCTAGATGCTTCGGCATATGGGTTAAAATCGGATGATCAAAACCTTTCTTTAATGCCATCTTCTTTGCAGCTTGTAGTGTCTTTCCATGTCCAACAACAGTAACCTCATCCTTGAGTAGAGCTACCCAAAGTCCTTTGTATTTCTTATAGATCTGTGACCAATCTATTGCTTTCATACTACAATTTTATCAAACAAAAATACCCGGTCAATATTGACGAGGTATTAATGTTATTCTCGAAAAAATTTTTAGGCAAAATTCTGCAACTACCACGCAAAGTGAGCAAAAGCTTTGTTGGCTTCAGCCATCTTGTGGACATTCTCACGCTTCTTGACTGCTTCACCTTCATTCTTTGAGGCAGCGATGATCTCATCAGCGAGCTTGAGTGCCATAGGCTTCCCTTTCTTTCCACGAGCAGCTTCAACAATCCACTTCATAGAAAGTGAATTCTTGCGCTCTGGACGAACTTCGCGAGGAACCTGATAGTTGGCTCCACCAACACGGCGTGAACGGACTTCCATGGCTGGAGTGGTATTCTTGAGAGCCAATTCGAAAACTTCGATTGGATTCTCGACTTTAGCTTGTTCCTTGATAGCATTCATACAATCATAGACGATTGTACGTGCTGTATTTTTCTTACCTTCTTGCATGACGTAGTTGATGAACTTCGAGACTTTGAGAGAATCGAACTGTGCATCTGGATAAAGGTCGCGCTTTATATTTCTTTTTCTTCGCATAGTAGTATATTAATTAAATATTAGAATGGTATTAAGCTTTTACTGCTTTTGGTCTCTTATTACCATATTGACTACGACCTTTACGACGCTTCTCTACGCCTGCTGCATCCAAAACACCACGAACAACTGAGTAACGAAGTCCAACGTCTTTGACGCGACCACCACGGAGGAGAACAACTGAGTGTTCCTGGAGGTTGTGACCTTCTCCGGGGACGTATGCGGTAACTTCGATACCGTTCGAAAGACGAACACGAGCAATCTTGCGGATAGCTGAGTTAGGCTTCTTTGGGGTCTTTGTAGTTACTTTGACACATACACCACGCTTGAATGGTGCTGGATAAAATGAAGGGCGATTCTCAATACTGTTGAATGTACGAGTGAGCGCACCTGACTTTGACTTTCTCTTGAAACTGACACGACCGCGCTTTGTGAGCTGGTTAATTGTAGGCATCTATATGCTTTGTTAAGTTGTGGCAAACTGAATTCTTCACCGCGAAAGCCTTGAGTTTCCTCATATAAATCGAGGAAGGGCTTGGACGATTACTCATGTTGCCTTGATAATGTACCGATCTAAACGATTTTTGGGTCGAAAAGACAGTGGAGATAACATACCATACGAATTTAAATGAGACAAGCACTACACCACCACCCCTGTCAAAAAGTGAAATACAATTGGAATGATTGGCGAAATGAACTTCCAAAGGAAAAAGACCATGAGGAGGACCCAGACTGGGGCATACGCTTCGAGAATATGACGAACACGGATAAATCGTGTTGGTAAAATATTGAAAAGCAACTTGGAGCCATCGAGTGGCGGTAACGGCACAAGATTGAAGATGGCGAGAACGACATTGATGACAACTATATACGAACAAATCTGCACGAATGCAAAAACGGTATCAGATGTTGTGAAATCAAAATTGGCGAGAGTAAAACGGATAATCAAACTAAAGACTGAAGCGATAACAAGGTTCGACACAGGGCCAGCAAGAGCAATGAGGAACTCTCCTGACCGTCTATTTTTCAAATTATATGGATTGAACGGCACTGGCTTTGCCCAACCAAAGGTGAAACCAGCAAGAGAGGTGATGATAGGAACCAAGATAGAACCTACTGGATCAATATGCTTGAGAGGGTTGAGTGTAAGCCTGCCTTGGAGACGCGCAGTTGGATCACCAAGTCGATCAGCCATAAGCCCATGAGATACCTCATGGATGATGACAGACATGATGAGGATGAGAATAGAGACGATGGAGAGAGTAGATGGCATTTGAATTTAAATATGATGTATGATAGCATACTTCCACATCAATTATATGGCCCGAATCTGTCAAATAACTAAAGTAGGATCAGTCGTTGGAGGACGATACTCGAACCGCACTCGTGCGACGCAGTTTAACCCTTGTGGCAACATCCGCCGTTACCCAAATCTTCAGAAAAAGAAGATCTATGTTCCTGAACTCAAAAAGACCTTCCCTCTCGTCGTTTCAGCTCGTGGTCTCCGTACTATCCAGAAGAAAGGTCCTTTCAAGGCTCTCCGCGACGCTGGTATCATCAAATAATATTTACGGATTCTCCGTCTGAAAGCACCGTAATGGTGCTTTTTTGTTTGATATTAAATCTATTGGAATCAAGAATCATATAGAGTGGGTCGGCTTTATTACTCTTGGTATTTGAACTAGCTTTCGACAAAGTTTGGGAATAGATGATGGATTTGGGTTTTATAACATTGATCAAGTCAGTGGCTATTGAAGCACTAGATATAGCATGAGGAACGATTAGGACATCAGAAAGAAGATTTGTCGTAATACCAGCCAAAGTACTCGTCGAATTGGTAATAAACTTTTGAATCTTCAAGCTTACATCTCCTATTAAGAGAAAAGATGTATTACCATACGAAATTCTCATAACAACCTCTGGCGGACTCGCTTTTGAATACTTGAATTCACTCGTCGTAGACACCGGAAAAAGTATTTCTGCTTTTAATTGAATACTCGGTGTCAATTTATTTGATGATTTGTTTTTTCCATCCAAAACTAATTTATCCCCAGCTAAAACTTCCTTTACCGGGATCTTTAATTGCTCTGCGGTATCCAAAAATGTCTCATATATCTGATCCGTCGAACTTCCGAGATTCAATTGTCTCGCAGTTATTTTTGGGATAGTAATAGAACCAACCGTATATCGACTGATAACATCAATAAGCCCAGTGACAGTATTTGGGTCATCTTTTGTTACAATAACAGTGTCTATTCGTCGAGAATAAAAAGGTAAGATACGAGTCAAATCTCGAACAATATCGCCATTTGCACCACCATCTATGAGTATCCTCGTATCAGTAGGTGTGCGGATAAATACAGAGGGTTTGCCTTTGGTATCAAACACATACATCTCGAGCCTGTCTGGCAATCGACTAATCGACCAGACATACAAAGCGAGACTGGCGACCACGCATGTTGAAATGACCCCGTATAGAATGATTTTCATTTCCCCATTCTATCGAAGTGGGATAAAATACAGATAAAGAAACGTTCAAGAACCGATCAAATATTAATAAAGAAATAATAAAAAATAATATGAAACCATTTATTGCAAAAACATTTACTATCCCTACGCTCAAGGGCATCGGAGCAAAAACAATTGAAGAACATCTCAAGCTCTATGCAGGCTATGTGAAGAATTTAAATTCTATCCAAGACAAAATGGATGTGTACGCAAAGGATTTTGAGAGTAATGCCTATGCCCTCAATGAATTCTTGCGCCGATTTAGTTTTGAATACAACGGTATGCGCAATCATGAAGTGTATTTCTCTGCACTCGAAGGTGGAGCACAGTCACTTGGCGAAAAAAGTGAACTCCGAAAGAAAATCAACGAGACATGGAGCTCTTTTGATGGTTGGCTTGGCGGATTCAAAAACTTTGCGGCAACAACACGTGGTATTGGCTGGGCAGTCCTCTGGTATGATCGCACGGATGATCGTCTCATATGTTCATGGATAGACGAGCAACATCTCGGCCAACTGAATGGATGTGACATGATACTCGCAATAGATATGTGGGAGCATTCATATGTAGCAGACTATCAACCATCTGGTAAGAAAAACTACGTTGAGGATTATTTTGCAAATCTCAATTGGGAGGTTATCGAGGAAAATTTCAAGAGGGCGAGGAAATAGTTGACATGATGCCTTCGTTTATCCTACACTTACACCAGTAGATACTTCGAAAGCTGTGAGATTCTCTAAGAGCGGAAAATTCGGGTCGGCCGCCAGCGTTCGCTTTGGCGAATATGCAGTATGGAGGGATCGCTTCATGAAAGTGAGGTGCCCGTCCTCCAGAGAATCTCAAAGTTTTTGAGGTATTTTTCGTTAGTCACAAAGGCTGTAACTATTATAAAAGTATCCGTCGCAATACATTCAGTAACAACAACACAGGGTTCAACTTCTTCTATAAGAAAATGTTTTGCGAGCAAAAACCTTCTCTTTTTACCTTTCAGAATGACGGCCGGGTCTTCTAGAATAATAGGAATTGCCAATGCCAATATGTTACCCTCAAAGCCTTTTTCGGATAAATGTTTCAGTGTCCTACGAGTGAAATAAATACAAGTGCAACCGATAGAAAAACCAGGTCTTATTAACTCATTGGGATTATCGATCAAAACTCCTTTCGGAATTTTCTGAAACTTTTTAAATATATCTAAATAATCCATATATAATAAAGAAAATCACGTAAAACCCCACGACCCACCAACCTGAAAACTGTGGGAATGAAAGTGATGCAAAAGGAATGCGTGCGAAATGTTCAACTATATATAATTCGTACGTGAGAAATAGATGCGCAATCCAAGCAAAGAATTGTGAGATAGGATAAAAGATAAATCCAAGTGAACCGGTCAAAAATACCACAAGCATAGTGACTGGAATAAACGGCAGAACAAGGATATTGGCAACAACGCCGATGATAGATATTTGTCCCATCATATATAGGATGAATGGTGATACAAATATTTGCGTAGCGAACGTCGCAGAAAATATCCCACGCATACCAAACTTCTCTGGGATGAACCAAAAGAATTTTTCAAGTGGCGTCGCAAGTAAGATCAATCCCAGTGTGGCAAGAAATGAGAGTTGAAATGAAGGATCGTGAAGAAGAATGAGCGGATTTTGGATGAGCATAAGGAGTCCAGCACATATGAGGGCACGAGTAACATCATAATCACGTCGAATCAATCGACCAATGAGAGCAACTGACGCCATAAAGCATGAACGCACAACAGTCGCTCCCCCGCCAACAAGAATTCCAAATAAGATAATTCCAATTCCGCCAATTACGATGCCGTATATTCGAGGTAATCGTGAGAGTAGACGGCGCATCGCATCAGCAACGACCGTGATATTAAATCCTGACAGGACAACGATATGGATGAGCCCAACTGTTCTAAAGTCAGCAAGCAAATCTTTACCAAGGGCGCTTTTCTCACCAACGACGAGACCAGCAGCTAAGGCGGAATGCGGTTCACCAAGAGTTACATTTAAATTATGTACAAAACCACGCTTTATTTTAAAAAGATTCGAAATAAGCCAGTCATCGAACAAATTAAAATAATCAAAGATATTTTTATTAGTATGGCTGTTATTTAAATCATTACCTAAAGTAATGTGCGCGCTTTTGATTTCATAGAATATATTATCTTTTGCCAAATATCCTTTATAATCAAAACTTCTCCCTGTTGAACTTTTGAAATTAAAAGGTGCTGATACATTCCCTGTGAAATAGATAGTATCTCCGTAATGAAATCGTGGATATAACTTTGTCTTCAAACGTAGAGTAATATCTTGGGCGCACATATTGGAATTGGCGACATTTGATACTAATAAACTTTTCACATCTACAACCACTACCTGACCACTTTCTGTAAACGACGGATCCTCAGAAATAATTCCTTCACCATTCACATACTGTTTGAGACAATTTGTGACATCAGGTGTTGGCTGATTGAAGGAGTTGAATACTCGTAATCCGGCACCCGCCACAAAAATGATCCAAAATAAAAGGACTCGTCTGTTCATAGAGAGTCATCCTATCAGTCGACGATAAAATTCTGATCAAATAGCGTTCAAGAAACGATAAATTTTGTATAAAGAAAAGATAAAATCTTTTTCAGGGGATTAAAATAAATAATTAGAAGAGCAATGTACTCCATTCCTCTATTATCTTGGCTTCATCTGCACTATTTAATGATTTCTTATATTTTGCTCCTTTCGCGCCTTTCACTCTCTTCTCGCATTCTGCCCATGTCTTATGGGTTTCAATCACTCCGCCAACCATACTTATATATGAATATGCTTTTGCACTGGACTTTGATGAACTGGATTTCTTTTTAATTAAACTGTCTTCATTATGTGAAACGTCCAAGATATTCGGTAGATCGTAATTACCGAGAGTGCCTGCATAAAGGACAGGTTTGTTACCATCGGCAAAATCAGTGGCGATATGGTCGCAACGCTCATTGCCAACTATACCTATGTGTCCGCCGACATATTTCCATTCTACTTTTCTGTCATGCACACATAGATCGAGCTTAACCCACAGGTCTTTATTGAGAACATCTTCTTTTACTTTTGTACGCCAATTATTTTTCTTCCAACCATGGATCCATTTGGTGATACCGTTTATAACGTATGATGAATCCGTATTGATCAAGATGTTCGTGTCTTTCGGTGTATGTGAAATTCCTTCCATGCACGCTGTTAGTTCCATTCTATTATTGGTCGTGTGCTTCTCTGCGCCACCGAGTTCGGTGACTGTGGATTTTGCACCCTGTGTGACAACAACTGCTCCCCATCCCCCAGGTCCTGGATTACCGCGTGATGATCCATCGGTGAAGATGATGATTTTTTGCTCTACTTCTTTCACAAGTATCATATTAGCACATCAACTATCCGTAACCGCAACTCAGTTCTTCCACAAAAAAGCGACTTCTCCACTGAAGCAATAAGGTCGATCGGCTTTCCTGGAGCTATTTCCTTTGCCCACTTTTCACCGGCACCAAAAAATGAGATGGCGGGAATTTTTTGGCCATTTGATTTAGTGAAATCAATTCCTATATGTTCCTTCGCTTTTCCGAATTGTTTTACGGCTATTGGCACAACTTTCTTAAAAAGAAATAACGGCTTTGGATTTCCTAGACCAAATGGAGCTAACTTATTGATATCATTATACATACTCCAATCAATGTCATTCATGGAAAGTTCCAAATCAATCATTTCGCTATCTGATTCTTCATCCAATTCACTTCCTTTTATTCCAATATTCTTTTCTCCTTTTATTCTGGCTTGCGCTTCATTCAAATGTTTATCGAGAAAATGAATCTGTTCATTACTCACTTCAAAGCCACCAGAATGTGTATGTCCACCATATTTGATGAATACCCCTTCTGGCACTCCACGCATAATTTCAACAACACTTGAAACTCCCTCTGAACGACATGATCCCTTTATTCCCCCATCACCATCACGTCCCCAGAGGAACACTGGTCGATTGAATTGTTCTGCGCATGTGTTCGCTACGAGGCCAAGTAGTGATGGTCGCCAATCAGGATTCCCCAAAACAATTGCTGATGGTAATAAAGATTCATCAGTTCCATAACGATCATGCAAGATTTTCTTAATTTCTTTTGAGAGTGAAGCAACAACACCTTTACGCTCATTATTGATAGTATCCAAATGATCCGCGAATGTTCGCGCTTCTTCGTCAGTCTGTGCAGAAAGTAGACTGAATGCATCCATCGGTAATCCCATGCGTGATGCTGCGTTGATACGTGGTGTGATCATAAAAGCAATATCATCTTCTGTGAGATGCTTTTGTGAAATTTTTAATTTTTCAAGAAGACGAACTAAACCTTTACGCGGACTCTGGCGTAAAACATTGAGTCCATAGAAAACAAAAACTCTATTTTCACCAGTAAGTGGGACCATGTCAGATAATGTGGCGATACCAACCATATCGAGTAACCATTTTTCATGACCATCTTTCCAGTTGGCACCCAAAATAGAACTGTCTTTGCCGGCTTTTTTTACAATCGCTTGAATCAGTTTGAAAGCCACGGCTGAACCACAGAGGTTTTTATCAGGATAATTACAATCTTTCTGTTTATGATCAATGATTGCAAATGCTGGTGGTAATACAACCGGTGGTTCATGATGATCTGTAATGATCACTTCCATCCCCTTCTTGATAGCTAATTCAACAGGTTTCACATCGGTAATACCACAATCAAGAGTAATAAGTAATTTCACACCTTCACTATTCAATTGCTCAATCGCTTCAAGATTTAAACCAAAGCCTTCATTATGACGATGTGGAATATATATTGAAAAATTTTTAAAACCAATTCGGGTAAAAAAATCATGCCAAATCACAGCACCAGGTATGCCGTCAGCGTCATAGTCAGAATAAATAGCAATTCTTTCATTGTTTTGTATTGCTTTAATGATTCTCTCAGCTGATTTTTCGGCGTCTTTCAATAGAAATGGATCATGACCATGTAAATCATAATCAGGAGAAATGAAGGCATGTGCTGAATTTTCATCTTTTAGGCCGCGATGAAACAGAAGCTGTGAAAGTAAAGGTGAAAATGAAGCAAGTTCGCTCTGTTCTTCATTGGTTATAGTACGTCGAACATTATACGGCATGAAAAAAGTATAGCATGCAAGTCTTTTTAGTCGCATTGACTCATGGCCAAATAATGGTAGATTCATGTGCAGATGAAACCACATATCGAACATCGCGGAGGGCATAACGATGCTCCACTGCACATTACACACGCAATCAAAACAATTCCAATTCATTGGGAGGAAGTCCTTCCCAAAAAGGTGACGATCGAGACCGTATCACACATCCAACTTCCTAAGATACCTGATATCTGGGGAAATAAATATATAATCCCTGGCCATTGGGAAATCAGAATGGTTCCCAACGATCCACAAAAACCTATTCGGATTTGTGTCTTCATGCCACAAATTGAAGCTGAAGACATATATCTCTTTGAGCAAGATGTGCTCACGGCTGTCATATATGCATCCTTCAAGCAAAAGCATGTCTATAAGACCGTTGAGGAAACGGTCAAACACTGGCTGACACGTCCACACAACATCGATGCACGGCTTGCTGGAATTATTGCTGCGTATATTTTCGACTATAAATTGGCTACGATCGAATACCCTCACATGAATATCTTCATTGGGGCTCTCAACAAAGAAATAGCTGTGCTTGCAGGATTATAAATTTTAAGTTCTGCTCAAACCCCAACTTTCGTTGGGGCTTTTTTATACTGTGTCAAAAACCATCTCTCAAAAAATCAAACATATGTTAAAATATCATCATGAATATAACCGACACAAACTGCATTTTTTGCAAAATAATTAATAAGGAGATACCAGCAAATGTCGTCTATGAAGACAATGATTTTCTTGCTTTTTTAGATATTCGTCCTCTATCTCCTGGACATACTCTCGTAATACCAAAGAAGCACTATCGCTGGGTTTGGGATTTACCAACGGATAATTCAGCTACTCAAAATACAGGAAACTACTTTAATGTAGTTGCAAAAATCGCCAAAGCTCAACAGAAAGCTTTTAATCAAGAAATGATTGTTAGTAAAATTATTGGTGAAGAAGTCCCTCACGCACATATATGGGTGTATCCAACCGAAAATACGACTGGAGACAAAAAAGATTTTGAAGGAAACGCAAAGAAAATCAAAGATAATTTAAAATAAAAAACACCAACTTCTGGTATTTTTAAATATTTAGGCTTTTGAATTCTCCAATGCCTGAATACCCACAAGAGTCCCTTGAGCCAAAAAATCCAACATTGCACCACCACCACCTGAGACAAAAGTGAATTTATCTTCAATGCCGAGCTTTGAAATAGCTGACAGTGTATCTCCTCCCCCAATAATTGATTGGACTCCATTTTCTTTACCTTCTTCTGTTCGTGTCGCTATCAATTTAGCCAATTCTTCAGTTCCCTCAGTGAAACCTTTCTCAAATAGACCAAGTGGTCCATTCCAGAGGATGAATTGTGATTTATTGATCTTTTGAGCGAGCGCCTTCACTGTGGCTGGACCAGCATCAAAAATCATATCAGTCTTCTTTATCGATCCAACACAACCATCTATGCCGACTTCTTTTACAGAATGATCTTGCACAACAACATCGGCTGGTAACAGTATTTGTGGCTGATTAATTATTCCTGAAATATCAGTTGTACCGTCTGAGACCTTTGATTGACCGATCTCACAACCTCTGGCCTTCAGAGCATCATTGGCCAATGCTCCACCAATAAAAATGGAGTCGGCTGACGCCAAGAATTTATTGATCAATGGCAATTTGGTATCAAATTTTGCGCCACCAAGTAAGAACAAGAAAGGATGTGACGGATTGAAAGCCATACTCAAATTTTCTACTTCTTTTTGTAATTGTAAACCAGCGTAGCTTGGTAAAAATTGTGTAACGGCACAAATAGATGCATGCTCTCGATGAGAAACTGAGAAGGCATCGTTTACGTAGATATCCGCCACACTTGCCAACTGCTCTGCAAATTTTTTATCATTTTCTTTTTCACCAGCATTTTCGCGAATATTTTCAAGCAAAATGATATCGCCATCCTTCAATTGTTCACTAGCTTCATACGCGCCTCCAATATTTTTTATAAATGTGACTGGTAATCCCTTTTTCTTTAAATAATCGGCAACTGGGGCGAGAGTTGGTTTTTCGGCTTTTGGCCCACTGGCTATCTTTTCCCTCGAAATGAGTCCCCCGGATGTTTCTATGTGGCTTATAAGTATCAGCCGAGCACCCTTTGATCGTAGAAAATCTATTGTTGGTATTGCCACACGAATACGAAAATCATCAGTAACAATCCCGTTCTGGATGGGCACATTGAAATCGACTCGCACAAGCACTTTGATACCTTCGAGATGTGGTATATCTGTAAGAGTTTTCATGTTATTTCACTCCATCAACTGCCTTTAGTAACTCAACAAACCCTGGAGCATTCACACTTTCACGACCAACGAGAAGACCGTCAACCTTACCAATAGAGATAATATCAGGAGCGTTGCGATAATTGACCGAACCACCATAGAGTACTTTGACTTTGATACCGGCATCTGGACCAAACATATCCGAAAATACTTTTTTTACAAAAATAGACGACTCATGTATATCTTCATTTTTCATGGCTTCTTGCGCACCGACAGCCCATACAGGCTCATATGCAAGTACAATCTCACTGGCAAATTTAGGAGCAATATCAGCAAGACTATTTTTTATTTGATTTTTAAGTGTATCAAGATACGCCCCAGCTTCATCACGAACAATTTCACCGACACATACGATCGGCGACAAACCTGAAGCAAGAACCGCTTGAGCTTTTTTTGAAACAACGGCATCGCTTTCACCTTGTGCGCGCTGTTCAGAATGACCAACTATGACATAGTCAACACCACTATCTTTCAAGATTGAAGCACTCACCTCTCCGGTATATGGACCACTATCGATTTGTACCGAGGCAGACTGTGCTCCGAGATGAAAATGTTTAGTTTCACCTCGTCCACCACATGAGATAATAAAAGGATATGGTGGAGCTATAACCGTTTCAGTTGAAGTAAGTGTTGGGGCTACACGCTTAATCTTGCGTGCAATTTTCTTTGCTTCATCGAGTGTTACTGGATTCATCTTCCAGTTGCCAACTATGAGTTTTTTGTTTGATGACATAGGAATAGTATACCACTTGTCAAAAAAGTGAGCGATTTCTTGATTTATTTGCAAAATCATGTAATGCCAAAAATGGAAAGGGTGAAATTTATCACTCAAAAAAACAAACAGAAACATTGAAAACTGAATAGAAAAATATGAAAAAAATGATAATGGTTAGTTTGGTAATCTTACTGTCGTTGACATTAAAGATACAGGCGCAGATGTATCAAGTGGTTGATCTTGGTGATTTGGGTGGTGGTTATAGCCAAGCTGCTGCTATTAATAATAGCGGTGCGGTTGTAGGTTACTCATACGACATTGACGGCAATTCTCATGCCTTCTTGTATTTAGGTAATGGGCCAATGCAGGATCTTGGCACATTAGGTGGTGATTGGAGTTTTGCTTACGGAATCAACAATAATGGCCAGATAGTTGGCACTTCTTCTACGAGCGGTAATTCCAGCTTCCATGCCTTCTTGTATTCAGATGGCGTGATGGGAGATATAGGCACACTCGGTGGCTCATTTTGTGATGCTCTAGCAATTAATAACAATGCTAAGGTTGTTGGCTACTCATATCTTAGTGATAACTACAATAATCACGGATTTTTATATGCCAATAATACACTGGATGATTTGAACGATCTTATTGATCCAAGTCTAGGTCTAATATTAACAAAATCGACGGCAATAAATGATGTTGGACAAATCGTCATTAGTTTAGGATATAAAGCCGATGGCACAGGAACAGGTGATGCATTTTTGTATAATAATGGTTCGATACAAGATCTTGGCACACTATATGGTGGTGGAAGCTTCGGCGACGGAATCAATGTAAGTGGACAAGTGGTTGGAACTAGTGATGGTTACGCCTTCCTGTATTCAGATGGTGTGATGAAAAATATGAATACTCTGATTCATCCCGCGTCTGGATGGACACTCATAGAGGCGGTAGCAATAAATAATGTTGGACAAATAATAGCTAGCGCGAAAAATAGTGATGGGCAGACCCGCGCTGTTATTTTAAATCCAATTGGTCTCCAAACAATTCAGCAAGGTGCTACAAATGCACCCTACGGAGACTGTATCACGAAAGATCCGAACAAAGACAGTCTTATTGTCATCACACATGGCTGGATCAACCCGCTAGAGACAGCTGCTGATACAGCATGGGTTGATACAATGTCGAATGCTATATGTCAGTATCTAAGTGCTAATAACATTACGAACTGGCAAGTAATTGGTTACAAATGGATTAACGCTGCAGAGACTGGTCTTAATGCTGAACTTGCGCGTAATAACGCAATTCAACAGGGTGACAATCTGGGTCAATGCATCGAATTGCAGGGGTGGACACACTATCACTTCATTGCACACAGTGCTGGTTCAGCTCTGATTGAAGAATGTGCAAAAACCATCAAAAATCTGCATCCGGAAGCTACTATACATTGCACATTCTTAGACCCATTCGTTGGCATAGATTCTGCAGGCAAAGCAACGTATGGAGATCAGACAACATGGTCAGATGACTACTTTTCTCGCGACCTTGAAACTGGCGGAGAAACATGGCAATTAACCGAAGGCTTACTCGACCATGCCTACAGCATTGATGTCACTCGGCTCGACCCAAATCGTCCAAGCCAGATATCAACATTCATATCGGTTCAAAACGTGTTGAATCCTCCATGTCCTCAAGATGTATCAAGTCATGGATGGCCGATACAGTTCTACATGAACACAATTACCGGAGCAACAAATCAGGATTATGCCGGGTTTGGCTTCCAGTTAAGTGAAGAAGCTAATAACTGGGAATATGCACTGAGTGAATACGGAACACCAAATCAAGGTCTGCAAGTCCTTGGACAAATTGACCCGCTTTGTTATGTCGACTCTTTCTTGAGTCCACCTGTTGTTAATGCGGTGGAACAAGTGCAGTTCTTCGGGGGAACGCTTATACAAAGCGCGACTGGCGTTATTAACAAATTCCTTAACGGCCTTAAACAAACCACGGATTCACCCGTCTGGTCAGCGACATATGTCACAGTCAGTAATACTGTGAATAATCTATCGTTTGACTCGTGGTTCGATGATGCCGGGGGTGCAGGTGTCTTGTCAGTCTATTGGGACACAAATGTCATCGGTTTTGTTGACGAGTCGGTCGTGCAAACAAACATGCAACATTACACATTTAGTTTTCCTTCGGCTGGAAGCAACACTGTGCACATGCTTGGATTCAGACTTGAGCCATATTCAGCTACAGCATCAACTGTAATAATCACAAATGTAAGTCTTGGGTATGCAGGAGTGAATCAACCATTTACTCTGTCCGTCTCAACGAATACATTTGCAGGTATGCCAGTTTTTCAATTATCAGGTGAGATGGGCTTCAACTATACTGTTCAAGCATCGACTAATCTGATCGATTGGGATCCTATAGCAGTCCTCATCAATACCAATGGCACCGTGCCGTTCATTGATCCAGACTCAAGAAGTTTCAATCATCGGTTCTACCGCGCAGTAGCTCCGTTTTAGTTCTTTAATTATTTAGTGTCATGGAGCCTGCTTATGTTTATGAGTGGGCTCTTTTTTATTGTATCTGCTTCCACGATACCGTCTGATACTGGGTCGAAGCTAACGGAAAATTAGGTGGAGGACTATAATAAAGATTACTGTCGTAATTAATGGTACGAGTACAATATCCACTACTTACATTCGAACAGCCCGGATTTGAGCCTGTATAAGCAAAACCGTAACGAAAATCAGTAGCAATCATCCCGTTCAGAGTTAGAGATGTGCGCGCATAACTAGACTGACATGAATTAGAATAGTAATATCTCCCAACACGACCGAGCTCGGCAACCAAAGCGCTGTCAATTTGGAGGCTATCAGGACTCATTAATCCAACGTTAATATTCCCTTGAGCAATTAAACCAATAACGCTACTGCCATCGTGAACTGCATACGTCAAATTATTATTTATCGTGATGGCTGAATATTTAGTTGGGTCAGACTGGCCAATGGTAGCTGCAGCCGCAATAGTTACTCGTGTACTTGTGCTTTGTCCGACATTTGTACCGTCAATCCATAGATTATCCTCGACGAAAATAACACCTGCTGTTGGAATAACATACGTACCAATTTTAGGACTGAGAGATGTATAGCTCCAAGTATCCCACTGTACGCTATTATCTGTAGTACAACCATTCGGAGCAGACATTAGGTTGGTGACTTTGTATATGTCGTAAGTGTTATTTGTATTGAGATGGATATAATATCCGTAATATCCTGCACTAGAAACATTTTTCCAGCACGGTCCATTAGCTGTTGTGCATGCTCCACCATTCACATTGTTGTCGGCTATGGTATGAAGATTGTTTAGGTTCACACTCAATCCACTAAATGGAAAAGCTGGTACAGGAAATTGTCTGCCAGCTAGAAAAACATCTGTGCTATGATCGTTCGGTGGAAAATGAATTGGAGTGGGTGGTGTTGGATCAGCAGTTGTCACACATGTATGAACTCCATAGGAAACCTGCGTACAATTACCATTAGCTATATTCGTTGCCAAAGATTGACCAGTATCATAGTCGGGATCAGTATCCGTAGAGACCGCACTCGACACGATATTATTCGCCACACCATCAAAGTGGATACCTCTATTTGAAGCGACTGGTCCATTTACAACAGTGCCAGATCCAAAACGCATATAATTATTTGCCACAACTGCATATTGTGCGAGAGATGGCTCAGCAAGGATAGCTTGAATCTTGCGAGCAAGTGTTGGATTGGCCGTCGTAGTCCCTGTTGAAGTTATTATTACTTTTGTAGATCCATTGGGTGGTGGAGTGATGGTGAGAGAAAATGCCCCGATAAGGTTATTATTTTTATCATAAAAATTATGATAGTAGGGGGCTGGAGTGGTTGTACCATCAGTATAATCAGTTGGTGACTGAGCAAGGTGCCATCGGTAATAATCAATTCCCGCTTCAGCAATTTGTAAAGCTTGTTCTCGTGTTTGTAATGTACGGATACTTGAAAGCATGCTTGCTCCCCAATTCACAAAACCTATTGTTATAGTGACCGCGATAGCGGCAAAGATAAGCACTGATAAGAGAATGTCTCCTTTATTTCTCATAGATTTGTTTTGAGATTACGTAAACTAACTTGCGTCGTATATGTCCTTGGTAACGGTGAGCGATTTGGGTCTGTGTCGAGTGTGAGATTTATTTGAATAAGTCGTATTGAAGGAATATTTGCGGGTATAGCAAGAGGTGAACTCGTACCAGTATAATTCTGATCATAATATTGAAAAACAGGTGTTGATGAAGTATTTCGTACATCAGTTAAAAGAGAACTTGTCGCTTGAGTGGCTGGATTATACACTGCGGGTGTTCCGGAAGGCTGGATGATAGCACGATATAAAGTATTTTTTATGAGAGAATATGTAATTTGTTCCGTTTGACCATCATTATCTGGGTCACAAAAAAATGAAATACTCGAGGTGCCTGCAGTAATGATAGGATACGCGCCATTTGCACCTGGAGCGGCTGATCGTAATTCAGTTAACATAGTTTTCAAGATAACTTGTGCATCTTGCACCGTTGTGAGAGAACCTGAAACTGTACCTTGATATGAAAATACGTTGACTTCAAATGCTCCCACAACAACTATCACTGTTACGAAGATAGATAGAGCTATTAAAAGCTCAACAAGGGTCATTCCTTTTATATACAGAGAACTACGCATGTAGTAATTATAGCGTCATTTGCAAATATACTACAGTTTGACGACCTGACTTTGCCAACCATTTACAATAGATAGTGGCGTTATAGTCTGAGTTGTATACCCTGCCTTCGATATTTTGAGGGTATAGGTACCAGTCGATAAGCCTTGGAAAATAACTTGTCCTGGTGGTATACACCCTGAAGTAAAGCTGAATGAAATATCATTAACACTTGGTGTCACCGTTGCTGTCTGTGTACTTATATATGTTTTATACCGAGCAAATTCAGCATTATTATTCGATGAACTGATGAGCGTACCTGGGACTGTATAATAAGTATTTCCTGTACCATCAGGTCCAAAATAATTCCAACTAGCTGGATTTGGTGTCGAGCTCGGAGATGTGGCAAATTGAAATTGTACTGGTGATGCACCTGCTTTTACCGGTTGTGTTGTTGGAGTCCAATTGAGTGCATAGAAATTACTTGTTGTACCTGTATCAAAAGTGGATGACTCAAGTGTGCCTGTAGCTAAAGTACTATACGGACCAAAATTAGACCAATGGAGAAGAATACTACCTGACGAAGATGATGTCTGCGTATCAACCCCGCCATTATCAGCAGCATACGCTTTTGTATCAGTATATTGCCCATTTTGAGTATGACCATCTGACCAATCAGTCTGCTTGAAATATCCTTGGCCAGTTACTTGAGTCTGATCATAACTACTTGGACCCATAAGTTCTACAGTTGCTCCAGAAAGTGGTTGGCCGGTGTTTCCATCTTGAACAGTTATCATAAAACTGTTTTCATTTGCAGGCACTACAACAAGTTGTAAACTTTGTGTATTACCCGCATTGAGTTTGAAAGGGCTAAATGGTGTTATACCATTCGCATCATAACTCGAATCTGTGGGCAATAACGTATATGTGTCTCCTTCCATGGAATTCAATGTCAAACTCCCTCCACCATTAGTAACTAAATTCTGTGAATATTTAGCGGTACCACCAATTTGCTTCGTTCCGGTTAATTTAAAATGAAAATTTCCTGATGGAGAACATGTTGGCCCAACACTCGATATATTCAGTGTACTTACTTTATCTATAGAAAGACTCGCATTTGTCTGTTGTCCTTGAACAACTGTGATATTTGGATTTGTATAATCAGTTGAATATCCTGTTTTTGTTACACTGATGTGATAGACCTGATATCCCGGTGGAACACCTATGACATCGAGTAAACCACTACTATCAGTAACATCTGTATCAGTAATTGTAGAGGTGGCGGTGCTCTGAACAGTAACTGTGGCCCCTTGAACTGGCACTCCCGTTGAATCAGCTACTTGAATGACGAGTGCTCCACCAGATGCTGCTGACTGAAGATTTGCTGGTGATACTTGCCCCGTGAGGTTAATGGCGGGAAAATTTTGCTGGCAAGAAGGACATGTTACATCTACCTCAACTAATTTACTTGATGCTTGAAGTGAACTCGTCGCCAAATTTATATTACGAATTATTAACGTGACATTAAAAGTGAAATTCCCACGAGTAAGTGTTTGTGTCTGTGGTAACACTCCTTGAGGAATACCGTTAGTCAAACCAACGTTTACATATGGCATATTACGAATAATTTCAAACTGTTCGTCAGCGAGCTCTACTCCGAGGATTCGTGCTTGATTCGCATTGGCTAATTGGAAAAGACTTACAAAAGCGTTATAGACGGCGAGACCTACAACGAGAAATAACGCTGTACCAACAAGAACTTCTATAAGAGTGAATCCGACTGTATTTTTTCTGCCTCCTTTTTTCATATGTCGTGTTAAACGCTAATTAATCGCATTAACAAGCGAATACATCGGTGAAATCATAGCCACTGCGAAGAATCCAACTCCAGCACCAATAACAACCATGATGATAGGTTCGATAACGGTGGACATGTCTTTTGTTTTTTGATCAACATCTTCTTCGTAATAGTGCGCAACACCAGCGAGCATTTCTCCGATTTTTCCGGTCTCTTCACCAACACTCATCATCTCTGAAAGAAAAACGGGATATAGTTTTGTATTTGCAGCAAATATCTGAGACATGAGGTCTCCTTTCTTGATTGCTTCACCAGCTTTCTCCAACACCGCTCTGAAATGAACATTTTGAATGACTTTAGAAGTAATAGTAACTGATTCAACGAAATCAACTCCTGCACCAAGCAAAGATGAAAGTGTACGAGCAGTTCGCGCGGTATTCACTTCTTGAACCAAACTCCCCACTATTGGTAACTTGAGGATGATTGAATGATTGATACTTTTCCCGAGTGTTGTTCGAGACCAACGTACAAATACAATGCCGAAAATTATGACTCCTATAAGCACAAATAATCCATCATGTTGAACGATGTTGCTTATGTCGAGGATAATCTGAGTCGTGAATGGTAAAGGCACATTGAGACTGACGAACGTGCTCATGAGTGTCGGTATAACGAACATGAACATGAGAATGGCAATGATAATCATTGCACACATGATAACTGCAGGGTACATCATGGCACCTCGTATACGTCGCTCAAGAGCAAACGAACTTTCAAGTTGGAGAGCGATGACTTTGAGTGAGTCAGCGAGAGTTCCTGATTGTTCGCCAGCGTGTACCATAGACACAAAGATAGGAGGAAAAACCTTTGGATATTTGGCGAGTGCATCCGCAAAGGTAAGACCCTTATCAATCTCATTACGAACTTCCAAAATAATTACTCTTAAATTTTTATTATGTGCTTGTCGTTCCAATACAGACAGCGCACGTGACAATGGCAAACCCGCTTCAATCATGAGACCAAGATTACGCGCAAAGTTGATTTTATCTATGGGCTTAACATGTTTGAGAAAAGAAAAAGATATATTCATATGGAAACCTATGTTGCCGTGTTTTCTCTCTTCAACAGTGACAAGTTCATCTCCACTCTCGCGAATCATACGATACAGTTCATAACGATCTGCAGCGTCTTTTTCACCCTGATATACTTCACCACCGAGTTTTTTTGCTTTAAAAATAAAATGACTCATTTAGGTTAATTAGAAATTAGACCAATTACTCCGACACGACACGAAGCACCTCCTCTATAGTCGTCATACCAGCCGCACACTTGTAAATACCATCCTCGAGCATAGTGAGCATACCTTCTTTCTTTGCTTGTGCTTCTATCTCCGTCGATGTCGCCGATTTCATGACGAGTTCTTTTACCGTTGGTGTCATCTTGAGCACTTCATGAATACCAACGCGTCCTTTGAAACCATCATCATCTGTGCCAGGCACCGCTTTATAAAAAGGAATGTCTTTCCATGTTGCAGTCGGTTTTACCACCTTGTCAGCCTTGAGAGCATCAAGAACACGACTCATATCAACAAGCTTTTCTAGCTGAGCAGATTCTGCTTTTGAAAGTTCATACGAGGCTTTGGTATCAGTCAATCGACGAACGAGACGTTGTCCGATGACGATATCAAGAGTAGAAACGAGAAGGAATGATTCGACTTTCATATCGAGAAGACGTGGTATAGCGCCAGCTGCAGAGTTGGTATGGAGAGTTGAAAGCACCAAGTGACCAGTGAGAGATGCATTAACAGCGAGAGCGGCTGTCTCACCATCACGAATTTCACCCACCATGATGATATCTGGATCCTGACGGACAAGTGTACGGATACCTTGAGAGAAAGAGAAACCAATCTCTGGGCGAACTTGGGTCTGGTTGATGCGTGCCATTTGATATTCGATAGGGTCTTCGATGGTTGAAATATTCACATCAGGAGTATTGAGGAGGTCGAGCATGGTATAGAGTGTCGTCGTTTTTCCAGAGCCAGTAGGGCCAGTCGTCAAGATCATACCGGTTGTTTGTTTGAGGGCATCGTGGATACGCTCCAGTCCTTCACCATGAAATTGGAGATACTCCAACGTAAACCCTGAAATATTTTCACGGAGCAAACGCATAACTATCTTCTCTCCATAATATGTCGGCAATATCGAGACACGGAACGAGACTTTCTCATTGGTCAGATCCACTTTGAAACGACCATCTTGAGGAAGACGCTTTTCATCGAGCTTCAGGTTAGAGAGGACTTTTATACGAGCTGAGACAGAGGCTCCTGCTTGGCGTGGAAGGACCATGGCATCATAGAGAAGACCGTCGATACGGTAACGGACGAGGACTTGCTCTTCCATGGGTTCGATATGAATATCTGAAGCATTCTGTAAAATAGCGTGCTTTATAAGCGTATCAACAATGCGAACTACGGGTAGATCTTCGGCGATTTTCTTTAAATCTTCTTCTGAAGCCGCTTCCCCTCTTTCATCCGAGATCATCTTTATCGAATCAGTTTCTTTCTGGATGAGATCACCAAATTCTGCTTTGAGACTTTTTTGGTATTGAACAAGAGCTTCTTTGACGGAGTCACTGTCAGTGAGGCGAGGTAATATTTTGAGATGAACTTTCTTTTTTATGAAATCAATAGCTGACAAATCGTTCACGTCGAGCATGGCAACCTCGAGTGTAGTATCAGTCTTCTTGAATGCGACAATATTGTGTCCACGAGCAATAGGTTCAGGAATGAGAGAAAGGACTTCTCCGGGTAATTTTTTGTTTTTGAGGTCAACGAAAGGGATACCGAGCACATACGCTTGCATGCGACGTAGATTGTCGGCGGTGATTTTACCTCCAGTAACAAGAACATCCCCCAAACGCTTGTTTGTTTCGTCAGATTCTTTCTTGGCATTCTCCAAGTCCTCCTTGGAAACGAGTCCCGAGTCAAGGATGAATTTATAGAGCTGGGTATCTTCGATGAGCATCACTACTATTATATCATTTGGGTCTTTTTTGTGCTTTCCCCATTTTTACTTCTTTTTTGACTTGCCTAATATGTTTTTCTACCTTCAAATTCTCTGGCATTTCACTACCAAGTTCTTGCATAGTTTGACGTATTCTTGAACCAACTTTGAAATGTGCAACTTGCGCTTGAATGTCACCAACAATTCCTTCTCTTTTTAGTTTAGCTTCTGTCTGGGTAATGCGAAATATGTTCGCACCTAATTCTTCTGATCCCATCTGATTCAGTAGTTCACCCTTCTTTACTCCTTTAACCTTCTCCACATCAGAAAGTTTCATACCGTAAAGACCCTGATAGCCAACATCATCAAATACACCGAACTTTGAAACTCTAGATTTTTTTGCAACACCAAATAAACTAGAATTCCCTACAATAACACCATCTCTTAATGCAACTCCTCTTTCAAATTCAGACAAATTATTTAGGATCTCCTGACGTCTTGTTTGCACGGCAAAATACGTTTGAGCCAATGCAATTTCGTGTTTTGTTGAGTCACCATTTTGGGCAATTAAATAACAGGCGTAACGATCCAAGTCGTAATCAGTTACATTACGTATTGCGCCCTTAGCTAAAGCTATCATTTTGCCGGAACTGACAAAATGATCCTGTGGAAATTGTCTACTGTTTACACAGCTCAACTGAGCTTTATTTATAACATCTTCAAAACGCCTCCACGTTGAATAACCCAGCACACCCATGAGCTCCCTTGCCGTCCAATATTCAACCCCATTTTCATCTAACTTTTTAATCGACTCAAAACCTTTACTCAGACCAATCATTTTTATCCCTAGGTTTTGTGTTCTATTTTTTGTTGTGTTTTTCATATGTAAAATCTGTGCGCAAAAAAGCGCTTAATTTAATAAGCTATTTATAATCATTCCCTCTATCACTTTTTGGATGCTCCGAGTGATGCGGAGTACAGGCAGTGAAGATAATTGTATCAAATGTAAAAAGTTTGCAATCTTTCAGGTGAAGAAATTATGTTTTGTAATAAAAAACCAACAAGCCGTGAAGCGTGCAGGTTGAGATTCCATTCAATCTCAAAAGTGATCAACTGTAGAAATATGCGCCGTCTGGATCAAAATAAGGCTCATATCCAGGATAGACAAGACCGAAAGGTTTCAGTGTATCGAATTTACGAGCAAATTCTGCCCTTAATTCTTTCGAGTCAGGAGAACCACCAAGACATTCACCCCAATCCATCTTCGGATCCTCGAGTCTCTTGATTTGAGAAGCGAGTTTGACAAGTTTTTCTCGCACAAAAGGCTCGACATTTTCATAGGTTGGTCGGACCCCTGGTCCACCTGTCGGATATTCAAATCCGTATTTCCATTCATAATTTAATAAATTCATCAGTTCGCCATATTGGTTGATAAAATTCCTCATCAACTCAAATCGTGGCGGAGTTAATAGAAGTAAATTAGATAGCCAGAACAAAAAAGCTACACTTATAGCGATTGGTAATACGATCATAAACCACGCCTTTGAAAATAGAGGATGGTCGAGTATTGGTCCAATCAAAATAAATGAAACAATGACCATCAATCCTATCAACAAGAAAATGTGGCGTAACCAGCGAACATAATCTTTGCAGTAGGACTGAATCTTTGCCAAATCGTTGTAGCGATTGAGCATTTGTGCTTGCCAGCCTTTCTTGAAAATTTCTGGAACTGAATCAAGGTTGAACTTAGTGACTTTAGTTGTAATGAACATAACGAACAATGCCTAGTTTGAGCGCATGGGCTTCCGGCCCTCAGAAATACTTCATACATTCTCAATGCTAATCGGCAATAGCACTACGCGAGTTATACACTAAAAACATAGTTTTGTCTATATATTTGCTTTATTCCTCAAATATGCTACAGTGTCCCCGTCAGTCACTGTTCGCCTACCGGCGGACATTTTTAGTAAAATTAAATAACAACTACATATGTTTGATCTCAAAGTCATCAATTCAGTCGTTGCTCAGCTCGAGGAAGAGCGTGGTATTCCTAAGGAAAAAACCTTGGAAGCTATCGCCATGTCTCTCGCTACTGCGTATAAGAAAGAATACGGTAAGAAAGGCCAGATAGTCCGTGCCTCATTTGACGAAAATACAGGTTCTGTCGAATTTTGGCAGGTTAAAGTCGTTGTCGACCGTGATCAAGTCATCATGGAAGGTGATGAGGAACCAGAAGAAGATATCAAGAACACAAACGTCGATGATATCAAGATTCGTTACAACCCAGAACAACACATGCTCATCGAGGATGCACGTCGTATCAAACGTGACGCTGTTGTCGGTGATGAACTCGTCTTCCCTCTTGAAGTTAAAGCTGATTTCGGCCGTATCGCTGCTCAAACTGCAAAGCAAATCATCATTCAGAAAATCCGTGAAGCAGAAAAGGTATCTGTCATGGGTGAATTTGGTGCAAAAGAAGGTGAAATCGTCGCTGGTACTGTCGAACGTGTCGAACGTGGTACCGTGTTCGTCAATATGGGACGTGCACTTGGCGTTATTTCATACGAAGAACAAATTCCTACTGAACGCTGGAAGACAGGAGACCGTATCCGTGCCTATCTCTACGCTGTAGAGGAAAGTCCACGCGGTATCGTCCTCAAACTTTCACGTTCACATCCTCGTTTCCTCGCAAAACTTTTTGAAACCGAAACTCCAGAGATTGCTTCTGGCGTCGTCGAGATCAAAGCTATCGCTCGTGAAGCTGGTTCTCGCTCAAAAGTGGCTGTTGTCTCTCATGATGGTCATATTGATCCTATCGGTTCTATGGTTGGTCAGCGTGGTGTCCGTGTCTCAACAGTTACCAGTGAACTCTCTGGTGAAAAGATAGATATCGTTGAATGGAATGAGGATCCTGCACTCTTTATTGAGGAAGCCCTTTCTCCTGCCGAAGCTATCTCACTTGAGCTCGATGAAAAAGAACATCGCGCTATCGTCACTGTTACCGAAGATGAACAATCGCTCGCTATTGGTAAAGGTGGTCAAAACGTACGCCTCGCTGCAAAACTTACTGGCTGGAAAATCGATATCAAATCGGCTACAAGTAATGAGGTTGTTGTGGAAGCTGATGCGGATGAAAGTGTTGAAAAATAGCCCGGATACTGCTATATTCTCGCATATTGTTATTATTAATTTAACCTTGATACTTAACCTTTAATCTTATTCATATGAATTCTTCTATTATCTTCGCACTTATCAGTTCAGTCATTGCTCTTGTATATGGTGCCTTTCTTATTTCTTCTATTTTGAAGAAACCTGCAGGCAATCCACGTATGCAAGAAATTGCTGGTGCTATCCAAGCCGGAGCAAAAGCATACTTGAACCGTCAATACAAAACTATCGGCATCATCGCTGTTATCCTCTTCGTTGTCCTCTGGCTCAGTCTTGGTTTCAAGATTGCTATTGGCTTCGTTATTGGTGCTGTTCTTTCGGCTATAGCAGGATATGTTGGTATGAACGTCTCTGTTCGCGCCAATGTTCGTACTGCTGAAGCAGCTCGTCTCGGCCTTGCTCAGGCTCTCGCTCTCGCTTTCCAAGGTGGTGCCATCACTGGTCTTCTCGTCGTAGGCTTGGCACTTCTTGGTGTTACTGGATTCTATGCGATTACTGGTAATGTCGACTCTCTCATTGGTCTCGCTTTTGGCGCAAGTTTGATTTCAGTTTTCGCTCGTTTGGGTGGTGGTATCTTTACCAAAGCTGCTGACGTTGGAACAGACCTAGTCGGTAAAGTTGAGGCTGGTATCCCTGAAGATGATCCACGAAACCCAGGTGTTATCGCTGATAATGTTGGAGATAACGTTGGTGACTGTGCTGGTATGGCTGCAGACTTGTTCGAAACATATGCCGTTACCACTATTGCTACAATGCTCCTTGGCGCAACTATTTTCAAAGGATTCTCCGGAGCTCTCGTCTACCCACTTGCACTCGGTGGCATCGCTATCATCACTTCTATCATTGGTACATGGTTCGTCAAAATGGGCAAATCCCAAAACATCATGGGTGCCATGTATAAAGGTATGGCTGTAGCAGCAGTTCTAGCTGGTATCGCTTTTTATCCTATTACCAAAGCTATTATGGCTGGCAATGGTCTCTACAGTACTATGCATCTCTTTGGAGCAAGTATTGTTGGTCTCGTTGTTACTGCAGCTCTCGTCTATATCACTGAATATTTTACTGGTACACAATATAAACCTGTTCAGTCCATCGCTCTTGCTTCAGTCTCTGGTCACGGTACAAATATCATCCAAGGTCTTGCTATCTCTATGAAAGCAACTGCGTGGCCTTTGATTGCTATCGTCCTCGGTATTCTTACTTCATATCATTTGGCTGGTCTCTACGGTATTGCTGTCGCTGCTATGAGTATGCTTTCTATGGCTGGTATTGTCGTTGCTATCGATGCTTTCGGTCCTATTACAGATAATGCAGGTGGTATCGCAGAAATGTCAGAGCTTCCAAAGGAAGTCCGCGATGTTACTGATCCTCTTGACGCTGTTGGAAATACAACTAAAGCTGTTACCAAAGGATACGCCATCGGTTCAGCAGGTTTAGCTGCTCTCGTTCTCTTTGCGTCTTATACAGAAGCAACTGGAGGTCTTTCATTTAACTTGAGTGATCCAAAAGTTATTGTTGGTCTCTTTATTGGTGGACTCCTCCCTTATTATTTCGCTGCTCTCTCTATGGAAGCGGTCGGAAAAGCTGCAGGAAAGGTTGTCGAGGAAGTTCGTCGCCAGTTCAAAGAAATCCCAGGTATCATGAAAGGAACTGCGAAGCCTGATTATGCACGTTGTGTCGATATTGTTACTGGTGCCGCTATCAAGGAAATGATTGCTCCTGCTCTCATCCCTGTTCTTGCTCCTATCCTCGTCGGTTTCATCCTTGGTCCAGTCGCTTTGGGTGGTCTCCTGGTTGGTGCTATCATCACTGGCCTCTTCGTTGCTATCTCTATGACATCAGGTGGTGGTGCATGGGACAATGCAAAGAAATTCATTGAAATGGGTAATCATGGTGGCAAAGGTTCAGATGCTCACAAAGCTGCTGTTACTGGTGATACTGTTGGTGATCCATACAAAGACACTGCAGGTCCCGCTATCAACCCAATGATCAAGATCTTGAACATTGTTGCTCTTCTCATTGTTGGATTCGTCATGACGATGTGGAAATAGTATACTAGTACGTATGTTATTCAATATTCCTATCCCTGACATATTCCAGATCGGACAAAATATCCTCCAGGGGTATCAAGTTCGTCATGAAAGACCTCTTGGCTATGATCCACGAAATAGTGTTCTAGTCCAGCCACTTGAAGATAAACTTTTCAAACTAGAGGATATCCGTGCACGTATGGAGAGTCGTATCGAAAAAGAGGTTGCTTCTGGCACTCCTATGACGAAATCTATCCAATTGCTTAACATTGCAGATCAAACTCTTATATTTTCTGCTCAAGCCGTAGCAATTGCTACTTCAACCATAACTGGCTCCAATCCTCGTCCGGGTTATCGAGAAAATCAGCAGGCATATTTCGCTCTTGGACAATCATGGGATGCTTTGAACGCTGTTCTTCAGGCTATAGAGGCTGAAACTGCTTCTTCAAGTACGTCATCTGCTCGATTGAATTAATATGCAGAAAATAGAGACAAAAAACTTTGGCCCTATCGTAGGAACTCTGATTGTGATTGTTGTTTTAGTGGCAGCAGCTCTCTATGTCTTTGCATCACATATCAACCGTCAGGCTCTCATCAATTCAGACACCGCTTCATCAACTATTACTATTCAAATGAGTGGTGACGATGTTCAGTCGTTGAAAAATGATCTTAATAACGCTATAAAATAGAAAAACTAATTACTAACCTGTCAAAATCATGTCAACCGATACAAAAACAGTAAAAACATACGATTCTGTAACGATCAAACCAATAGAAAGATCGCGAGTCGAAATCGTTGGTTCTATTCCCACATCAGTCTGGGAAAAAACTCGTGCTGAAGCTATTACCTATATCAACAATTCGGTTACTATCGACGGTTTTCGCAAAGGTATGGTTCCAGAAAATGTCCTTATTGGCAAAGTTGGTGAGAAAGCTATTCTAGAAGAGATGGCAGAGATTTCTATGTCAAAGGCATATATAGATATCATTATGAAAGAGAAAATTGATGCTATCGGTAAGCCTGAAATACAGATTACGAAACTTGCTTCGGGAAATCCACTCGAATTCAAGGTTGTGACTGCAGTTGTTCCAGTCGTCAAACTTCCTGATTATAAGAAAATTGCAGAGAAAGAAGTTGGAAAAGCTCCAAAAGATGAATTGAAAGTTACTGATGCTGATATAGAAGAAGCTATTCTGCGTATTCGCAAGTCTCGTGCTTCACATGAAGGTCACGACCATGAAAAGATGAGTAAAGAGGAGCATGACGCAGTAATTGAGGCTTCAATGCCAGAATTTACTGATGATTTCGTCAAAACTCTTGGTGAATTTACTGATATTCCTGATTTCAAGAGTAAATTGTCTGCAATGCTTGCAGAAGAAAAGGTCAGTGAGGCCCGTGAGAAAACTCGTATACGCATTGCTGATGCTATAGCCGAAGCGGTGAAAGTTGAATTGCCAGATATCATGATTGAAAGTGAACTCAATCGTACTCAAGCTCAGTTTGAGGCAGATATGGAGCGCATGGGTATCAAGTTGGAGGATTACTTGAAGCATGCCAAGAAAACTCAAGAAGAAATTCGCCTCGAATGGAAGCCGTTAGCTGAAAAGAAGGCGAAATTACAACTTATGTTGAACATGATTTCCGAAAAAGAAAACATCCACGCCTCCCCTGCTGAAGTAGAAGCCGAAGTCGCCCATATCGTCGAGCACTATGCTGATGCTGATCGTGAGCGTGCTACTGTCTATGCGCAGACAATTCTGACAAATGAGAAGGTGTTTGAGTGGTTGGAGAAGATGGAGAAATAAAAAAGCGCACTCTGTCAAAGCAGTGCGCCATGTAAACTAGAAAAACTCAGACAGATTTTGAGACAAAAAATGCTCCGGACCACTTTTTACCACCTTTCTTCGGCACACATTTAATGATTTCAACTTTTTTCGTCTTAGGCGCATCCGTATACTTAGCCAAGACGCGACTTACTATGTCAGGGTGTTCACTTGTCGGAACAAAATCTCTAACCCAACCTTCTTTCTTAGTGTGATCAGTATGAGTAACCTTCACTAGGTAGTCACCCTCAACCGAAGGCGGATTTTTTCCTTTCTTCGAGAGCTTTGCCGTAAACACTCGTCCATCAACGAACTTTATCTGGAAACCTTCTTTCAATCCAGATAATAATACTTGGAATTGTTCGATTGAATGAGTAATCCATACTTCATCATCACGGAATACGCGTGGAAAGGCCTTATTATTTCCATTTTCATCAAGACCATCAACAGTGCTGTCCTTGCATATCCGTATCGTAGACCCGTCGTCGAAATACACATACCGATACACACTTGTGTATGCCGAAGAATGATCACGAGACTGTTCAGAAACGAATCGTGACCCCATGCACACCTTCACGCTTGAGACACCATGCTCATCTGCCACTACAAATTTACGACCAAGCCTGAATACTGGATCATCTTCAAGCCCTGATGCAAGAGCGTAATCACCCACGAGCTCTTCTTCACCTACAGCATAAAACCAAGGTTGGAGTGGACCACATCTCACCAATCGTCTGAAACCAGATCTTGTCTTCTTGTATTCTTCCGGCCAATTATGATTACCGGAGCACCAATGCTTTTCGAAAGCTTCTTTTGCCGATTCGACACTATCCCATTCTGAAAAACGTCCACCAGAATGAGTGTCGTATTCATGAATGACAACCGAATGTCTTCCTTTCGGAGGGTTTATAACTTCCAAAACTTCAATAAAGCCCCCACCGGCTTCATTCTGACCACCAGCGTATTTGTGTTGCTTCAGCTTGTAACGGCTAAAACGACCATAACCACCATGACTTATTTCACTTACGCGACTAATCGGGACTTCAATATCCCTTATGTTTTCTTCGATGAAAAGTTTTACTCGGTCGGCATTTTCAGACGCACAAGTGAATCGAACGTGTTGACCAATTCCGGTTTTTGCTTCAGCGTATGTATACGAACTATACTCTTTCATGGCCTTCTCCTATTTTGTTGTTTTATTAACTCATGTTTAAGAGCCTGAATAGCACTTCATATCTTTGCACGTAATGCGAAGCGACCTGTCTTGAGTTGTTAAAGAACAGGGATTTAATTAAAAGCTAACATACAGATACCATCGTGTATAGTTTTTTATGAAACACCCCATGTAACCACCTACTTCCCAAACATCACCAATGATAGGGTAGCGACAACAGCAGTTTCAGCGCGTAATACTTGAGTGCCAATAGATCTGACGGGGATTTTATTCTGATGAAACAAACCGACTTCATCTGGTGACCAACCTCCTTCTGGACCAATGAAACATGCTAGGGGTTCAATATCATTGCCGAGGTCGGAATTATTGAAAAGTTCGGCGTCCGTATGAAAAGCGATAGATTTTACACTTTCATCTTCATTTTTCTCTTGCAATTCAATTAACGCTTCTTTCAAACCAACAACCGGCTCAATTTCTGGTACTGTTCCTCTACCACTTTGCTCACTAGCTTCAATAGTAATCTTTTTCAAACGTTCTTCATTAACCGCCTTCTTCTCTGTTCGCTCAGCAATAATAGGAATTATCTTTGTCACACCAAGTTCAGTCGCTTTCTCCACAATCCACTCAAAAGTGTCCTTCTTTACAAGCGCTGCATAGAGATATACCTCCCTTTCAGGCATAAATCGGCTCTTACTTGCCTCGCGCACACCCAAAACTATCGTCTCATCGCGAAAATCTTCGATACCACACGTATAATCAGAACCTGAACCGTCAAAAACTATCAGTAAATCACCTTTCTTCAGACGAAATACTTTACGAATTTGATGTATGACGTCAGTAGAGTCAAGAATTACTTCACTTTTTGAGCCAATGGTTTCGCTTATGTAAAATCGGTGTAAACGCATTAAAATAGCGTAATACTACTTCTTCCCATTCATTATCTGATCGACAAGTCCGTATTTTTTAGCTTCTTCTGCATCCATAAAGAAGTCGCGGTCTACATCCTTTTCAATCTTAGTGAGTGTTTGTCCAGTATTTTTCGCCAACATTTTATTGATTGTTGCACGAGTTTTCAGGATATGTTTAGCGCTAATTTCTATATCTGATGCCTGGCCTTCTGTTCCTCCATGTGGTTGATGAATCATCACTTCCGCATTTGGTAACACAAAACGCTTTCCTTTTACTCCTGACGAAAGAATTAAAGCTCCCATAGAAGCTGCTAATCCAACACATACAGTAGAAACATCGTTCTTTACATGATTCATCGTATCAATAATAGCCAAACCTGCAGTTACTGAACCGCCTGGTGAATTAATATAAAGCGAAATCTCTCTCTTTGGATCTTCTGACTGCAAGAAGAGTAATTGGGCAATAACAATGTTAGCTACATTGTCATCTATCGGTCCACCAAGGAAAATGATACCTTCTTTGAGCAAACGTGAGTAAATATCATAAGCACGCTCACCAAGACTGGTCTTTTCTATAACTGTTGGGATGAGGTAATTCATAATTATGAATGAAATATAACGAAATAGTGACAGAAAAGCAACAGTATGTGCATATATTGACCTTGCGAGACTCGACTGGAGCGAGCACGAGGAATTTTTCAGCAGAAAAATATCCGTGTCAATATATGCACATACTGTTGCTTTTCACAATAAATCGTTATATTATAATTTTGTTACTTAATTTAATTTTGATACGCTTTGAGAGAACCCTGTGACACTTCATTACTATTTATGACACTTTGGTACAAAAAGACTCATAAAACCCATATATCACCGTAGTTCTATCCGAGCGGATCACATCCGCATATGTATTCATTAAAACTAATCGCCGTCTTCCTGGCACTAGCCGGAGTAGTAGGTGTAGCCGTAGGATATTACCTCCGTCTCATCATTTCTCTCGGTAAAAAGGGTTCTATGGAGCTCGAGATAAAGGAGATGCTTCTCTCAGCAAAAGAAGAGGCAAAAAAAATCACCGTTGAGGCCGAAACAAAGGCGCAACAGGTTATAGAAGAAGGAAAGAAAGAAATAAAAGAAAAAGAAGAGAAAGCTAGTCAAACAGAGGCTCGTCTCATCAAAAAAGAGGAAATGCTCGATAAGCGTCAAATCGATCTCGATAAAGAAGTCGATTTGGTCAAAACGCGTGTGGCAGAAATCAAGGCTATTCGTGAACAAGCCGAAAAAATCCAAGCTGACCGAACAGAAGCCCTCGAAAAAGCAGCAAAGATGTCAGTAGAGGATGCCAAAGCTGAAATTATCAAACTCGTTGAGAAACAAGCTGAAGAAGATATCCTCGTCCGTATGAACAAACTCGAAGCACAAGGAGAAGAGGCTTTGGAACAAAAGGCTAAGGATATCCTTGCTATCTCTATACAACGTCTCGCTTCTTCTGTCGCATCAGATGTCATGTCAACGTCAGTTCCTATTCCAAATGATGATATAAAAGGAAAAATCATTGGTAAAGAAGGCCGTAACATCAAGGCTTTTGAACGTATGACCGGTGTTGAAGTTATGGTTGATGATACTCCAGGCGCCATCACCATCTCATCATTTGATCCTGTCCGTCGTCACACTGCTCGTCTCGCCCTCGAAGAACTTATCAAGGACGGTCGTATTCAACCTGCACGCATTGAACAGATCATAGAGAAAGCAAAACAGGATATCAATAAAACCATCAAAGAAAAAGGTGAGCAAGCAGCCTACGAATGTGGCGTTGTTGGTCTCGATCCACGCATACTCCTTATTCTTGGTCGCCTCTATTTCCGTACCAGTTATGGTCAGAACGTTCTCCAGCACTCGGTAGAAATGGCACATATCGCCGGCATGATTGCTGAGGAGCTCGGTGCCAATGTTCAAGTTGCCAAAGCTGGTGCACTTCTCCACGATATCGGTAAAGCTCTCGACCATGAAGTTTCTGGAACCCACGTCGAGATAGGACGCCGTATCTTGCAGAAATTTGGTGCTTCAGAAGAAATAGTGAAGGCAATGCAAGCTCATCATGAAGAGTATCCATATGAGACTGTCGAATCACGTATCGTTCAAACTGCTGACGCTATCTCCGGTGCTCGCCCTGGTGCACGTCGTGATAACGTTGAGAATTATTTGAAGCGTTTGGCTGACCTCGAAGCTACTGCCAATTCATTCCCTGGCATAGATAAGTCATATGCCCTTCAAGCGGGACGTGAAATTCGTGTGTTTGTCAGACCAGAAGAAATGGGTGACGTCGAAGCCAAAGAATTGGCCCGCAATATAGCCCTTAAAATTGAAAAGGATCTCAAATATCCTGGTGAAATCAAAGTCACTGTTATTCGTGAGACACGAACAATTGAGTTCGCGAGGTAACATTATATGAAAAAATATCGAGAAATACTTTCAACAAGTTATTCTCTTGCTAAAGCAAATTTCAAAGTGAGAAACGAAGGTAGTTATCTCGGTATTTTGTGGTATTTACTCAATCCACTCAGTTACTTCATTATCATTCTCTATCTTCGAGGTGTTCTTTTTTCAACCACGACTATACCCTATTACTCTATTTATCTCTTGATGGGTCTTATTATGCTTAATTTTTTCAATCAATCAATTAACGCATCTATCGATCTTATACGAAATAATGCCGGCTTCATCAAATCAATGAAAATACCCTATGAGATATTCGTCTTATCCATAGTATTTCAAGCTATTTTTTCACATCTATTCGAATTGCTCCTCGTACTGATTTTCTTTCTATATTTTCATGTCGCACTGATCGGTATGATATGGTATGTACTTATATTTATATTCTACATATTGTTTACCTTGGGCTTGTGTTTCTTCTTTGCGACAATTGGTCTCTATCTCGTTGATTTCAAAAATATCTGGTTAATTTTTTCTCAGCTCCTCCTTTTTGTAACACCAATATTTTATGTTATACGCCAAGAAGATTATACTCATTGGATACATATATTCAATCCGCTCTTTTATTTCATGACAAGTGCTCGTGATCTCGCTATATATGGAGTCGTACCATCATTATGGCTCCTTATCGGTGTTGTTCTCATAGGATTCTCTTCACTTATCATAGGATATACTTTCTTTTATATTTTTAAGGATTATTTTGCTGAATCTGTATAAATACCACTATGAAAAGAGTAACTGTCACACATCTCAATAAGAAATTCACTATGAGCTACCGAGAAAACTCGAGTGCTTTGGGAAGAATACTTACGTTCTTTTTTAGATATGTCAAAACATCTACAGAAGCACGATTCAAGAAATCAAATAAGTTGCATGTCATAAAAGATATCTCATTCGAAGCAGAACCTGGTGAAAATATAGGTATTATCGGTAACAACGGTTCAGGTAAAAGTACCTTACTCCGTCTCATTGCAGGTATCTATAGACCATATTCAGGTAGTATCACCACCGAAGGCACCTTGGTCTATCTCGCTGGTTTTGGACAAGGATTACAACCACTTCTCACAATGCGAGAAAATGTTTACCTCATGGGAGCCATGATGGGTCTTACACAAAAGGAAATTCGTACACGTTTTGATAGTATCGTTGAATTTTCGGGCCTAAAAGATTTCGTTAATACAAAAGTGTATCAGTTTTCATCTGGCATGAGTGCTCGTCTAAACTTCTCTGTCACTATTTTCTGTTTGAGTGAGCGCAATCCTGACATCCTATTACTAGATGAGGTCTTAAACGGGGCTGGCGATATCGATTTTCAACAGAAAGCAGTTACCAAGATGGAAGAATTCATCCACGGAGGATCGACAGTCATCCTGGTAAGTCACGATCTTGGGACTGTTGAGAAATATTGTGATCGAGTTATATGGCTTGATGCAGGTGCGATTGTGAAAATTGGCACACCCAAGGAAGTTATAGAAGAGTATGTACGTAAGCGATAATCACGTATATTTTATATAATTGTATTGACATGTTATACAACCTTAGAAAAAGTATTGAAGAAAAAAGAGAATCACCGAAACTATTTTGGAAAATTATGATTGTGACAAAAGATCTCGTTTGGAAATGCATAACGATACGACCGAGAGATTTAAAACCGATTATTTTACATAGAATCGATTCTGGAGACATACAACCCGCACCAGATGAAATCTTTGCCTTTCTGGTTGTACGAAATGAAGCCATGCGTCTTCCGTACCTTATTTCTTATTATCAAAATAAGGGAGTTGATCGTTTTTTTGTGGTTGATAATGGCTCACAAGATGAGACTGTCACATTCTTACTATCACAAAAAAATGTTCATGTGTTTGAGACAAAAGCGAGCTTTCAAGAATCTGGATGCGGTAGTAAATGGGTAAGAAAACTCATGAAACGTTACGCATATGGACACTGGTCATTGGTCATAGACGCAGATGAAATAGTGGTATTCCCACACTGCGAGAAGCTGTCATTCAAAAATCTCTGCTCATTTTTGGACAGAGAAGGAAGTACGGCTATGTGCTCATTTCTCCTTGATATGTACTCAGACAAACCGACTCAATCGACACAGTACAAAAAGGGTGACGATCTTATGCGTGCATTTCCATATTTTGATGGTACACAAGACTATATACAGTCATCTATGACTAACCGTGATACGGTGAGATGGTACCGCGGAGGAGTACGTAAACGCCTATTTGGTGTTGATGCGCTTCTAAATAAGGTCTTTATAGTAAAATGTAATCGTAACGTCTCAATCACTATTGGCCAACATGATGCAAAAGGTGTTATTTTTTCTGATATGAGAGGAGTGACACTTCATTTTAAATATACAGGTAACTTCAAAGGATATATTTTGAAAGAGGCAGAGCGAGAAGAGCACTGGGATGATGCCGTGGAATACAAACAGATGGCAGAAAAATTGAAAAAAGTTGATGACATAACACTTTTTGGTTCAACCTCTACACGCTTTATCGACAGTACACAGCTCATCGATCTAAATATAATGAAAACCTCAAAAAAATTTGAGGAATATACTGAGAATGTGAGGTGATAGACGTACACATTTAACGAGCATAGATCATATCTTTGATCTTTCTTATAAAAATTGAGACATCAAACTTCATAGCTTGTTCTCTACATGATGTTACATAATAATCAGGATCTTGAGCCAATACCTGGCTAATATTTCGAACGGTGTCAGCCAATTTTTGAGGAGTCATGTCATCAATACATATTCCCGTCTTTCCATTAACTATAGTTTCTCGATAACCACCCTCATGAGGGGCTATAACAACTTTGCCAGAAGCCATAGCTTCTATAGCAGTCATACCAAAATCTTCATTACGACAGGTTGTGATGAAACCTTTACAGTTTGCATAGTAGTGTACAAGCTCTTCGAAACTATTCGCACCCTCGATAATTTCCACATTTTCCGGTTTGAGTCGCTTGACCAATTCAACATAAGCTAGACTTGTCCTAGATTTTTCATACGGACCAAGGATGATAAGTTTTTCATCTGGTAATAGAGCAAAAGCTTTCATCTGCATATCAACCCTCTTATATCCAATGATTCGATTGACACTTAACCAATAATCTCCAGATTTCTCATAATGAAATTTTTGTGTTTGTGTTGGAGGATATATCAGTTCTGATTCTCTGTGTAGATATTTTTTAACTCGCTCCTGTGTAAAAGTTGAATTTGAGGCTATAGAATCGATATATGCAATATGTTTTTTATTCAAATAGCGATTATACCCAACCCAGACATCAAATACTGGTCTCTTAATCGGACCGAGTACATTTTCTCTCACGTACGAGTACATATCGTATAATTCTCGTATCGTTGCATTCACATACCATAGATTCGGCTTATTTTTTACTGCGCCAGAAACAGCCCAATCACCATTGATAATAAAAAAATTATATTTTCCTTTGAGGTTCAACCTTCGAAAACGCCATGATACCATCTGCTGACGAAAAGGCGCATTGACAGGCACGCGACCGATTGAATATATAGTTACATCATCGAATCCCATTTGTCGGATCTTTTCTCGATCTATGTTTGTTGTATATATATCAGCCTTAAGTTCTCGTGCCAAAGTCAAACCAACCACTTCAGCACCACCGATGGTATCAAGAAAATTTTGGAAAATAGCGATTTTCATTTTAGTTATAAATTCATTTAGATTATTTCTCTCTAATTCCCAGAATACTCAACATGAAAGCTGAAAAGAATGTTTGTACACCGAGAACAATACAGGTCAAAGCAAGGATAGAATTTTTTACTTGATCAAGTGATCCAAAACCAGAATGAACCCACTCTGAAAAAATAAGAATATAAATGAGTGCGCCGATGCCTGCCACGAAAATCCCCAGAAAACCTGCTTTTTCAATCGTAATTTTCTTGAAAAGTGATTCCATAAAATGATCTGTCTCACCGAGATGAGTGATTGCATAGATTCTCGCAAAACCCGCAAAAAGAACAACTTGATAGCCAAGCATGACGCATACCGCCGACAAAAACATTGGATGAATATAGAATTGTATATTGAAAAAAACAGCCTTACCAAAATACAATGCAATGAGCGAAATACAACCGATTCCACATAAGATAATTCCTGGAATAAAAAATAAATAGATCGGTGAATACAGAAGAATAAATCGAAGGTGTCGCCATCCATCACCAACTGATTCGAGTTTTGACTCACCTATGCGAGCACGATAATGCACAGGTATTTCTTCAATCCGTAGATGTTGTTTTGCCACTTTAACAATCATTTCTGAAGCAAATTCCATTCCTGTGGTGTATAACGTGATTTTTTTGAATGCCTCACGTGTCATAGCACGAATCCCACAGTGGATGTCGCCTATTTTGATACCAAATAGTTTTTTTACGATGAGAGATAGGACTGGATTGCCGAGATATTTGTGATGTACTGGCATAGCCCCACTATCTATACCACCAACAAATCTATTTCCCACCACGAGGTCAGCACCTGCTTTCAATCTTTGAATAAAACGAGGTATGTCATTGAAATCATATGAGTGGTCTGCATCAGCCATGAAAATATACTTTCCTCGAGCCTCGGATAAACCCCTCATATATACTGAACCATATCCTCGTCTATTTTCTCTAATTACTCGTAGTTGAGGAATGCCTCTCATTAACCTCTCCGCGATTTCAAAACTTCCATCATTCGATCCATTATCAACTATTATTATTTCAGCAATACCTTCTATTCCCTCTTTCACTAAAACTCCTTGAATTTCTCGTAAGCACAGAGGAAGTGCTTTCGCTTCATTGAAACATGGCAAAATTATGCTTATTTCTGGCATCATTTGATTTGTCTCAACATTCTTCATGGTATTATTACTGCGTTATGTCGCGTATCCTGTATCTTATCACTATCCATAAAAAGAGTATTGCGCTCTTTACTCTCTCATTCATTATCATTTTTTTTGAACTCTTTTCTATACATTATAACTATTCCGGTCCTGTGGCGACCGTAACTGGCCAACAGATAGTTACGCATGATACGTATCCGTATCCATACTATTCTGATGAATGGGTTGGTGTATCTTTGACCAAATACGCAATTGAAAATCATGCTTTGCCGATGACCAATCCTTTGGATTCTAACAAATTTTTCGCCAATCCATTGGTTGTTTTTTATAGCCTCACCGCTCTCATTTTTGGAATAACTGGCATCGATCCTCTCATAGGCTGGACACTCTTTGCACTCATAAACGGTCTCACTATGTGCATCATGATCTATTTCATATCGCGACGTCTCGGTGTGAGCGTTTTTGCGTCTAGTGTAGCCATGCTCGCAGTACCTCTCATCACCAACGGTACCAATGCCCCAGGAATTTGGTTTTTTGTGCCATTTCTTGCCAGCCTTAGTGTATTTCTTATTGCAATTTTATTGACTCTCACAAAAAAAATATGCTGGGCTTTAGCTGTGTATACTTTTTCATTGATTATATATCCCCCAATGGTACTTTTTATCCTACCTGCTATTGCTGTTACAGTTCTACAGAATAAAATTAATCAAATCAAAACCTTGTGTCTAGCTGTCTGTGGAGTTATATTCGGCTCTGGATTCATTTCAATCTTTTTTATTCATACGTATGGCTGGTCTGGGACTCTCCACCTGCTTATTTCATGGATTATACGGCCAAACCTCGACGGTGGAATCCCTTTTCTCAGTATTTGGAATATGGTACCGATACCCATATTATTGCTCGTGTGTATAGGCATCGTGATCGCTGTACAGAGAAAAATTTTCCCTCTTCTTTTACCTGTTATTGTGGGCCTTATCATGTGGATTATCTATGCTTATATTCCACAGACATGTATTATCGATTACTCACGTATTGTTGCGATCACATCGATACTTTTGATGCTCTTCGTTGGCCTAGGAACTGACGTGTGTCTAACATATATCTCTCGATGGCATAGACACATCAAAAACACTCTTATGGTAGCCATTTTACTTTGTTTTTGTGTTATTGCCTTTTCATATCCTTCTCACAATAGCTGGTCAAAACTCACTCTTCCATTGAAAAGCGGAACAGATATAGTGATTGTTCATCCTGCCAACCCCATAAACAGATACCTCAATCCTATTGATCTAAAGCTCTTTAACGGCATATACGAGCACTATTTTATCTCTCAACCATGGAAAGGGCTTGTCATAGGCGTTGCAACACACAATTACCCTCTTGAATCGAAATCATCAACAATAGGCAATGAAATAGTGTCATACAACGATTTCATATCCGCAGATTGTACAACTAAAACTGATATAGCTTCTCGTTCTCAACTTACGTATGCCTACACACAAGCATTTAATTGTCCTCAATTCATCAAAATTGGAGAAAATACTCCTGAAAACATGAATCTATATCAATACGAACAACAATAATTGTCAATATTGTTAGCCTATTGCTCAAAATATGGCTTACTATATAATGTACCAATGGTTCTAGACTCGACTCGCCCTTGGCGGGTGGGCCGACGCCATTTATTAGCCTTAATATAAAACACAATGAATAAAGCTAGCATTGTAGAGGCAGTCCACGGCATTCTCGGCGGAACGAAAGTTCAAGCAGAGCAAGCTGTTGAGACAATGATTAACAGTATCATTGACTCACTCAAGAAGGGTGACGAGGTCTCAATCGCAGGTCTCGGTATCTTCTCAGTCAAGCAGCGTGCAGCACGTGAAGCTCGTAATCCTCGCACAGGTGAGGCCATCAAGGTCCCAGCTATGAAGGTTCCAAAGTTCCGCGCCGCAAAGGCTCTCAAGGACGCAGTTAAATAAGCTTTTAGTCTATTTACTCTCCTATCTCACTATAAGGAATATCGGCCCTTATTAGAGATTCAAAAATACCTCTTCCAGCAATGGACGAGGTATTTTTGTTTATGCATACTTTGGCGATTGTAAACTGATATTTCATGTGTTAGTTTAATTACAGAAAAACAAAAACAAGTGTGATTACTTATGAAAAATGAAAAACTATCGTTAATTGATCTTATAAAAATATTATTTACCATTGCTGACAGAAAAGAGATGCTGCCCATTAAACACGATCGTTGGGCTGTTATATTGAGTCATTTGCGTTCCAAACAGTTTGTTGTTGACCCAGAATATGATTTTCTCTGTCTTCAAAAACTAAAGTTTCATGGCTCTGACTATGAGCCTGAAGAGCTACAGGATGCTTTTTGTACTTTGAGAGCTAGTTGGCAGGTTGAATCTGTACTGCCATCAAATCGAGATTTTGTTGATAAATCAGTAATCAACATGTGGCGAGAGGAGTACTCGAAGTGTTTCAACCACGACGACATGTACGCATTTGTTAAATATGCTGAGGAACTTTTTGAAGCACTTGTTAAAAAGTATAAATAAACTCCAAACAATTAGCGTGCTCATCTAGAGCGCGCTTTTTTACTTCCACCCTTCCAAAATTTCCTTCGCCACAGGCAAATCAACTACGTCATCTTCTTTACAAAAATGCCCTTTGGCGTGCTCGACGATAATCTTTTGACCCAAGCCTTTTTCAATTACCTCTTTATTTGCATCGAATGGAACTGATTGATCATTATCAGAAAAAATTGTGACGAAATTATTCGACATTGAACGGATACTGGTGAAGTCTATTGGTCTGTCCTTCCAGGGTCTGAAGATATCCTGATCTTCTTGAGTCTTCAAACCACTAACAATAAATGCTGGCGCTATCAGTATGGCTCCACCAAGTTGTGATCCTTTATTCATTTCCAAATAACGCAAAATTGCCTGACCACCAAGGCTATGACCTATAAAATAGGTATCTTGATCAACATAATACACATTGTCTTCCAAATACTTTGTCCACGAATCTATCGTTGGCACTGTAGGATTTGGCATCCTCAAAAAAGTAGTATCAAAACCAATTCCCTTTGCAAATTCTTCTAGTGAAGAAAGCATGGGTTGTTTTGGACCGTCTCCCCAACCGTGAATTATAAAAAGTCTTTTCATGTCAATAATATTAACACATATTTAAAGAGAATGGGTCCTTACAGGACCAGTACAGGCTTCATATCGTACTCGCTTCGCTCCGTGCGATATATTCAGCCTTTTCGATTCTCCCACACACCTGCTATTAGCAGGTGTTGTCCCCCCAAAATCTCACTTCGTTCGATTGTGCGGGACGGGAGAATCGAACTCCCGACAAGAGTTTGGAAAACTCCTATTATACCATTTAACTAGTCCCGCTTTTCCAAGAACACGACAATCGTAGCAAGAATCTTGCTACCTAACAAGGTTAGTGGTGATGAATCTTGTGTTCCTCCTCAACAATAGTTTTGATCTCATCAACTTCTTTCTTCATTTCCTTTATCGTTGAGCGTAGTTGTCCAAGCTTTTCCTCCTCTTCTTTAACATCTTTCTGCGTCTTATCTGCAACCTTTTTTTCACCCTTTATACCACTCATGAGTATCGTATCTCCGATGAAATATGAAACAAAAAGACCTGTCATGAGCAATACGATTGCGACAATTACCATATTGATAACTGGTGAAAAAAGAAAACCGATCACACCTCCCTGTTCTTGCAAAAGGTCTGCGGTATGCCATACACCTCTCCAAAAAAGCACTATAGCTATACCTCCTATGATTGTATAAATAACTGGATAGTGACTAAGGTGTCCACGAACCACATCTTCGAGCTTATCAAAGAAATTGACGACTCTGTGAAAGATATTTGGTTTATCTTGATTCATATAGTACTGGTCGGAGCGCCGGGATTCGAACCCGGAGTCACCTCTTCCCAAAAGAGGCATGTTAGCCGTTACACCACGCTCCGTTTTAAATTAATGCTTCTTCTCTAAATTCATATTGGCATATCCTAACATATTCCTTATAAAATAACATTCTTTATCCATTTTACTCGAGCTTTTCGTGTCTTTTCATTCATATATACAGATAAAATATGAAAATTAAAATCATAATCAAGTCCATAACCTTTATCAGTCAAATATGTCTGAATAATTTTACGTAATTGTTTAACTTTGAATGGAGTAACATTTTCTTCTGGCCTAAAGGACTCTGTCAAATAATTTTCAACAACGCTTTTCACTTCAAAAAAGTTAAGTTTAGTCCCCTTCCGAGCAACAATATCTAATTCACCCCACTTTTTGTAATAGTTACGATCAACAATAACAAAGCCATTCTTTTCAAGAAATGTGCATGCTATATCTTCACCTATATTTCCTTTTTCTTTATTATTCATTTTATGGCACGTCTTTGCTGACTTTTAAATATTTGTTTAATAAAAATAGCCCAATAGAGCCATATCCACATAATAGACGCTCACAAACAGACGAAAATAACGATTTTGAGCCCTATAACCTGTCTTTTATACCCATATTCCACCTAGTTATCCCCAGTTTTCACGTGAAACTCTATATTTTGAGCCATATATTAAAAAGACTATTCTCCACCTGTGAATAAGAGACACTGGTACACTTTCTTTAATACCCTAACTTCGTTCGGTTGTGCGGGTAGGGAGAATCGAACTCCCAACTCGTCCTTGGCAAGGACGCGTCCTACCATTAAACTATACCCGCATTGGTTTTCTACTAACGGAAATGAGTATACCTCATCTTATAAATAAACTCAAAACCTTGTGCACCCGGAGGGACTCGAACCCCCAACGATTGATCCGAAGTCAATAATGATATCCATTTCACCACGGGTGCAATTTAACAAAAAATTTACTCAGACAACGACGTACATCAAACATTACCATAATACTGTATTAAAAGCTTTTGCCAAGCTTTTACAATTCTTAAATGATAAATGCCTCCAATCGAAAGACGTAAACAACCATTATAATTTGGATTCTTTTTTATAACATGTTGAGTTGGTTTATAAATTGTCTTCTCGAATAAATATGGCTCTAATTCAAGCTTTCTTGACCAAAATACATGTGAATTTTCATATCCAGGAATCCTGTGGAGAAACAGTCTACACTTGATCATATTCTTTTTAATTCCAATATACTTCTGAATCCATTTATACATAAAGATAATCATCTCTGGATCAGAGTTAATAAACTGAAATTCACCGGTTCTTTTTGACCCTTCAGCCCAATAAAGTGAAATCCCCACGAGAAATTCGGATTGATCTTTAAACTTATTAAACATCTTCTCTGCTTCACTACAAGCAATTTTTTCCCTCTCCATCCTCCTCTCTCTATTTGATAAAGTTGAACTAATTCGCCCTTTATCCATCCTCTCTTTCATTCTAGATCTTAAAACATTTTCTTCTTTTGGGGACAATTCTAAATATTTGAACCAACCAGAAAGTAAGCTCTTGGAGACAAGAACTTTTTGCTGTATCTCCTTATAACTTAAGCCATTTTTCCTCAATTCAATGGCCAATTTTTTATCTTCTAACCTAGCTTTCATGTTACATAACTATACTACATAGTTCTATTTATTAAAATATGTTAATGTTGTAGTATAAAAAAATGAAAAACCAAGCCATTCCGGCGGAAATAATCAATATAGTAGAGAAAATTGAAAAGGCAGGCTTTCAAGCCTATCTTGTTGGTGGTTGCGCGCGTGATATTTTCCTTGGAAGAACACCAAAAGACTGGGATGTGACAACCAATGCAAAACCAGATCAAATTCAAGCCCTCTTCCCTAAAACAGTCTACGAGAACATATATGGCACTGTGGCAGTTATAAATGAGGCCACAGAAGATAATACTCTCCGTAACGTTGAAGTGACACCATACCGCTTGGAATCTGACTATTCTGATAGACGTCACCCTGATAGTGTCAAATTTAGTGACAAACTCGAGGACGATCTCCAAAGACGTGACTTTACGATAAACGCCATTGCCCTATCTTTGTCTAATGGAGCAATAAAAGACACGGTAGACCAATTCGGTGGTTTTTCTGATATAAAGGACAAAGTTATAAGGACAGTGGGTAATCCAGACGACAGATTCACAGAAGACGCTCTCCGTATGATGCGCGCTGTCAGATTGGCTGTTGAACTCGGCTTCACTATTGAACAAAACACCTTGGCCTCGATCAAGAAACACAATAAACTCCTCAAAGATATATCACTGGAGCGTATTCGTGATGAATTTGCCAAAATACTCATGTCACCTCAACCAAAACTCGGTATTGAGATACTTAATGAAACAGGACTTTTAAGCCACATAGTTCCTGAACTGCAGACAGCTATTGGAGTTGGTCAGAATCAGGCCCATGCTTACGATGTTTGGGAACACCTTTTGCGTAGTCTACAGGCTGCCGCTGACAAGAATTGGGACCTAGATATCCGTTTAACGGCTCTATTTCACGATATTTCTAAGCCTAAAACCAAGGGTCTTTCACGTGAAACAGGTATTATTACGTTTTATGGCCATGAAGTAATTGGTTCACGTGATACACACAAGATTCTTACTCGTTTGAAGTTTCCCGTGAAAACTATTGAAAAAGTGACCAAACTTATACGTTGGCATATGTTTTTCTCTGACACAGAACAGATTACCCTATCTGCTGTTAGGCGCATGATTGTGAACGTGGGCCGTGAAAACATCTGGGAGCTCATGAATATACGCATTTGCGACCGTATAGGAACTGGTAGACCCAAAGAAGATCCATATCGACTCCGCAAATATCACGCAATGATCGAAGAAGCCCTCCGTGATCCCGTTTCCCTTTCCATGCTCAAGATTGATGGTAAGCGAGTTATGGAAGTGTGTAACATTCCTCCAAGTCCAAAAATTGGATTTATTTTGCATGCCCTGTTTAACGAAGTTCTCGACGATCCAAAGTTAAATACTCCTGAATATCTCGAAAATAAAGCCGTTGGGCTTTCACGTGAAACAGAATCTAAGCTTAAGGAGCTTGGTGAAATGGGTAAAGAAAAGAAAGAAGAGGCTGATTCAAAGCTTGTAGAAGAAATACATAAGAAACACCGCGTGTCCTAAAGTTTTACTCCTGCCAGACTTATACACAAAGTTATCCCCAGTATGTCCTTTACACTTGTCCTTTAGTCGAATATAATTATCCCAGATTAAATTTTGTCATCCGAGGTATTAGACAAAAGATCTGTTCTTTCAAAAAACTAGTAGCGGGTAGGCTACAAACTCTTTTGAAGTATGCTAATAAATTTCGTGTCGTCTTGGTGCTTAGGCTGATGTCGTTGAATCTTCTATCAACACAACATTCGCTTCCCCCGTGGAGGCCCTAAACATTTTTAGAGAGTGCTCAACGGCACCTACAAAGTCACCACCATTGGTGATAGGACCAATTCTGATAACGACTCGTTCTGGATCTCCCAGAACACTTCTAGTCTGTGGACTGAAGCAACTAGCAATCTTCACTTTTAAAGCGCATACGCTTCACTTCTTGAGGCATGTGCGCTTTCTTTTTGACCAAATGTCATTACACAACACCGTCAATACCCTCTTTTTTATGCCAAAAAATAGCTAGATTTAACTAAATATGGCTCTATAACAACCTATAATTATCCAATAATTAAATCTATAGGGCAATGGTCAGAACCCATTATTTGATCAAGAATTCGAGCTTTTGTCACTAGTCTGACCGTCCCCGGAGTAGCAAAAAAGTAATCAATTCTCCAGCCAACATTGCGGTCCCGAGCATACGTTTTCATGTCCCAATATGAGTACTTTTCCTTAGCATCTGGGTTCAAATATCGGAACACATCTATGTAACCTTCGTCAATAACTTGATCTATCCACGCGCGCTCGACAGGGAGGAAACCGGTGTTCTTTTCATTCTCTTTTGGACGAGCCAAATCGATCTCGGTGTGAGCAGTGTTGACGTCACCGCAGAAGATAACTTCGTATCCACGTTTCTTGGCATGGTTTATATATTTCAAAAAGGCATCATAGAAGCGTAATTTGAAGTCCAAACGCTCAGGACCACCTCCGCCGTTAGGGAAGTAGGTGTTTATGAGTACAAATTTATGACTCATGTCCTTGAAAGCATCTGTAGGGAAGTAAAGGGCTAGAAAACGGCCTTCTTGATCTAGTTCTGATTGTCCGAGGCCATATTCCACCTTTTCCGGCTTCACTTTTGTGTATACAGCTACACCACTATAGCCCTGACGACCCTTGGAATGGTCAAAATATGAGGTATAGCCTGTAGGATTGAGAATTCCTGGTTCCAACTGGTCTGGGTGAGCTTTTGTCTCTTGTAGACAGAAAATGTCAGGGGACTCATTGAGTAACCAATCAAAAGCACCTTTTTTCACATTTGCCCTGATGCCATTCACATTCCATGAGATGATGCGCATGAGAATAGTATAAATGGAAAAGGGAAATAAGGAAATGAAGAATTGAAATTGATTGACATTTATTACCAAAAGAGTAGATTTCGATTAAATAGAAAGGTAAAAAATGAATGACAAAATAATATATAGCCCCTTAAAAACATCAAGTAGAAGCTGGAAGGCTGTTACCAGCAATGACAATCCTTTGATTCCACCTCCAGAATACTTCACCAACAACAACCTGCACCTAAAAATAAGTTTTGGAAAATGTGAAGTCGAGGAAGCCGCAAGAACCCTTCTTTGTTTCTTTGCACAGAAGAAACGTTGGGATTACTTCACTCTCGAAGAACTTCAAAAGTTCTGCGATAAAATCGAAAAAACTCTTGGGTCAGCTTTGTTTGGTCTCATCTGTCCATGGTGCGACGACTCATTTGGATATCGTGAACCGTATGTTTACATTGTCCAAGCAAATGGAACAGAGTTTTGTATAACTACTAACTTCGTCAAGCGCCTTATGCCAAACGGTATTACTCGCGATATGATTGAAGAAGGTAAAATTTACGAATCAATTTAACTACGCAAAAATCATAGTAGGCAACTCACAAGGTTGTCTACTTTTTATTATGAAACTGCTTATGCACTCTCTTCAGCTCACTATCTGTCACGTGAGTATAGATTTGCGTGGTAGAAATATTTGAATGACCCAAGAGCATCTGGACTGAACGGAGATCAGCACCATTACCGAGAAGATCTGTGGCGAACATGTGGCGAATGACGTGGGGAGTTACTTTCTTGGAAATACCGGCTTTGATGGCGTATATCTTGATGATTCTCTCTATTTGGCGGGTTGAGAGGCCGAGTTCTTCATTCTTCATTTTTCTTTCTTCACCGGAGATTTTGACGAAAAGGGCATCATCCATGTCTGGGCGCTTGTCGAGATATTTCTTGATAGATTTTTTTGCTTCATCAGACATGAAGACGACACGGATTTTTTCACCTTTACCGCGGACTGAAAGCTCATCAGTAGTGAGGTCGATATCTCGTGAGAGGGAACAGAGCTCTGAAACACGCAATCCAGTTGAGAAAAGTGTTTCGAGGATAGCTTTGTCTCGAAGTGATTTGAGATCAACACCATCAGTTGATTTGAGCAGTCGAGAAAGTTCTTCTTTGGTAATGAGATCTAGATGTCTGTCGCCAACTTTCGCCAATTCAATATATTCTGGTGAAACTGCTTTAACACCACGCTTGGCGAGATACTTGAGGAAGGCGCGTAGGGAAATAAGGTAATAGTTTTGGGTCTTCTTCTTAAGAGTTTCTTTTGACTTACCATTTTCACTGGCCAACTGACGATTGAGCCAAAGACGAAACTCACGAATAGTGTTTTCGGTAATGTCGCTTGGTGATTTTGCCTTGGAGTAGTTGAGGAAGCGGGTCAAATATCGATCATAATTCTCAACAGTTTTGACTGAACGACCACGTTCTATCTCGATATATTCAAGAAATTGCTGTTTCAAGTCATGTAGATTGTGCGACATGCTGATATTGTAGCATGGGCGTATTTTAAGGGTATTTGTGAGTAATGATATGGATATATATTGAGGTACTTGACAAATATGTCATGGGGTGGTAAGATAATTTCCGAATGAACCTTACATAAAACCTAAGTCGCTTGTGCACAGGTTGGGAACATTCCATGCATTGAAAAATGCGTGCGGTAAATGACGACGTAAACTGGCCTAGTTTACGTCACAAAATGGAGAAAATCCGCGCCTATGAATAGTCCGCCGTTTGTTAACCTTTTCCCGCAAAAAAATAAAGACTTCACCTGCGCCGGCCCCGGCCACGGCAACCGCGCGATTTAGCGCGACGCCACCGCCGAGCCAAAATGCACAAACAAAGAAAGGAGAAAGCTGTCTTACACCCTAATGTCTTGATCTTGACGCAATAGTGTGACCAAAAGTCCATTAGTAGTCATGAGAAAGCGATCGGCGTAATGCCATAGATAATTATGTTCTCGCACAGATTATCGAAAAAATCGAGTCAGGAATTAGGGCCAATCAAATTATAAAACTTCCTCATAGGCTTCCACCGCTACGGAAGTACAAGGTAGTCAGGAATGACGAAAAACATTCAAACTGGATCGGTTTGCACTGCAGACCGGTCCTTTTTCATATTTATTAACCGAAACTTGCACCCTTTCACCATTCATGCTATGATGTTTCAACTATGTTAAGCACGAGACAAAAGACCAAAATCATCAAGGAAATCGCTATTCATGACAAAGATACAGGTTCACCTGAAGTTCAGGTTGCCATTTTAAGCAAGAGAATTGATGAATTGACTTCACATCTCCGTAAACACAAGAAAGATAACCATTCACGCCGTGGTCTCCTCGGTATGGTTGCTGATCGCCAATCACATCTCGTCTATTTGAAGAAAAGTAACCCAAAGCGTTACGCGGCTGTCATAAAGAAGCTCGATCTCAAGAAATAGTCTCAAAATTTCTAATTGCTCTAATTATTCTAATGCCTAATCTTAGGTTAATTAGATATTAGTAATTAGATTAATTCATGTGTGTTAATATAGTAATAGGCTCTTTAAAAATTAAATAACATTTTAATACAAATTAGTAACTCATATTTTTTATGTCAATAATCAAACACAAAGAACAACGCGTCGGTATCTATATCGATGCACAAAATCTCTATCATAGCGGTAAAAATCTCTATCATTCAAAGGTCAATTTCGGTGCTATCGTCAAAGATGCTCTGGACGGCCGTAAACTCGTTCGTGCAGTCGCCTACGTTATATCAACAGAATCTGGTGATGAAACTGGCTTCTTCGATGCACTTACCAAAGTCGGCATTGAAACCAAAGTTAAAGATCTTCAGATCTTCAGCTCTGGCGCCAAGAAAGCTGACTGGGATGTCGGTCTCGCTATCGACGCCGTCAAACTCGCCCCAAAGCTCGACTCTGTCATCCTCCTCACCGGTGACGGTGACTTCTGTCCACTCGTCGAATATCTCCAGATGAATCAAGGTTGCCAAGTCGAAGTTGTCTCATTCGGTAAATCTACTTCAGCAAAACTCATAGAAGTCGCAGACCATTTCATGGACCTCGATGAAAATGTAAATAAATATTTGCTGAGGGCTGGGAATAATAGGAGAGGGTAAAAACTCACATTACAATACAAAAAATCCTGCGGAGGAAGTTCTCAGGATTTTTTTGTTTGATAAAATTATATTAATTACGCAATGGTACGAATAAGTCGTACGGCGATGACTATTTTGTAGAAAAGGGGTGCAAGAATGAGTTTTGAGGGGTTTTATTAATAGCGAGTTAAGTAAAAATAAATATGAGTAAAAAAATAAAGTCTAGTAAGGCTTGTTGTTGGCATGATTGTAAGAATCCAATAGTAGTAGACGAATCTACGTACATTTGTCGGTCCTGTAATGAGATCATACCTCCGATACACTGGTTCTTCGTCAAACAGTTTGAATCAATGGGTGCAAAGTTTATTGATGTCACACCACAAGAGAACGAAAGCGAGGTAAAAATAAATAAGAAACCTAGAAAAGCAAAATTAATTAAAACAAACGACTAGAGCTTATGTACCTAATGTACATTGATGAATCAGGGGACACGGCGCCTATTACCCAAAACGGTAAGAGGTTTCTAGTTTTGACCGGTTGTATCATTAACGAAAAAGATGGGGTAGGCATAGAAGCGTCACTACGAATTATCAAGAAAAAATTCTTTCAAGATGAGGATATAGAAATCAAATCAAATTTTCTGCGATACGCAAACCCAGATATTCAGCTATATTCGCCACTTAAACTGAATAATCGCGAAAAATACAATAATCTTGAATCTGAAATAACCACATATCTTCAAAAAATACCTACTGATCTCATCTCTATAGTCATAGATAAACCAGCCTATTGGCAACAATATCCATCACAAAATCCATATGAGATAGCTTACTTATACCTACTTGAAAGATTTCAGAAATTTCTTAAATCGAAAGGAAGTTTGGGGATTTGTATAATTGATCCACGCGAGGGTAGGGTCGATAAAACATTTATTGGTGACACACTAGAAAAAATTCACCACATGATGAGATGGTGTGACGGTGATATGTGGAAGAAATGCCCAAATATAATCGAAAGATTGCTTTACTCGACTTCTGAGAGTACCGTTGGTATTCAAATAACAGATTTATATTGTTATCCAATTTTCCATGTCTTTGAATACAATAAATCTGCCGATGAATACTGGAGATTCAAAGATATATCAATGCCCAAACTTCAAAAAGTGAACAATGCACTAGATGGTTATGGACTTAAATTCTTTCCTACACAAACAAAAAAGAGCCTCAAGGTGTTTGAGACTCTCTATTGATGGGCGCGATTTCCTCGCGACCAAAGCTAGTATAGCAGATGTTTTTATCCTAATGCAAATTTATAAATTACCCCAACATCGTCTTTACCCCAGCCTTATACACGTCCATTTTTACCTTCTCACGAGCCTCTTTCTGTTTGGTATGTGTTTCATCACCAGCAGTCTGGCCCCTAATAAGATTATCACTGACATATATAAGCGAAGTGCTTGGTACATTAAAATGATTTGATACAGCAAACAAGGTGGATGTTTCCATTTCTACACCAAAATATCCCTGTTCTGACCATGATTTTACGTCATCCCATGTTTCACCCATCATGGCCTGATTTGTAATAACTGGACCAATCCAAACTCTATATTGTTTTGGAAGATTACTTTTTAATTCATTTGAAAGATCTTTATCAGAATGATGTTTAAAATCTATTGCTTTTGGCTCATACGTTCTCGTTGTACTTTCATTACCATAACTCCAAGTCGGTATAATCAATTCCATATCTCCAATTTCTGGATTGAGTCCGCCACAACTACCGATATGAATATTTCTCTTTGATCCAAATAAACTTGCCAAGTGAATCATCTCAGAAAGCATAGCTGAACCGTACATCATGGTAAACCAGTATTTCTTTCCCTGTATAGTAAATTCCGATATATGTTGAAGAAAACCTTCTAATTTCTTAACAGTAAAATCTATACCGAAATCTTTCATGGTCTTCTCGATGTTTGCATCATGTTTTGGCCTATCCCATGCACCATATGATAAAAATGCTTCAACCTTATAGTCATCTGGTAAATTGAGTATCTTTTTAAATTCTGGAGCGGTGAGAGATTTGTACATAAAAAACATTGTATCACAGGATGCGCGCCACCTTTTTATTTGCTACATTAGAAGGCACTATGCAATCAAAACAATACTCACTCGAGATAGGGGGCAAGATATTATCAGCCGAGTTCAACGACCTCGCAGAAAATGCAGATGGTTCAGTTATTGTGAGATACGGGAATACAGCCGTACTTGCGACAGCAGTAATGGGGGATTTGAAAGATGGTGACTTTTTCCCACTGACCGTCGACTTCGAAGAGCGCTTTTACGCTACTGGACGCATCCTGGGCTCACGCTTTGTTCGTCGCGAAGGAAAGCCATCAACAGAAGCGATTCTCTCTGGTCGTATCGTTGATCGCACCATCCGTCCTCTTTTCAATCAGAAAATGCGCAATGAGGTCCAAGTCATTGTTACTACTCTCGCCATTGATGAACATGACCCAGATGTCATATCAGTTATCGCCGCATCTCTCGCTCTCGGTGTCTCACGTATTCCTTGGAATGGACCAGCTTCCGCTATACGCATAGCCAAAGACCATAACTGGTTTATCAATCCTGATTACGCTACACGCGATGAAGCAAAAATAGATCTCGAGCTCGTAGCCTGTGGTAAAGATGGCATGATCAATATGATAGAAGTTGCCAGTCATGAAGTCGGTGAAGACCTTGTCAACGAAGGTCTCACACGTGCAAGCGAGGAAATAGAAAAGATCCAAGCATGGCAAAAGAAAATTGTTGCTGAAATTGGTAAACCAAAAGCTGAAGTCGTCTTACCAGAACCAACTCCAGGAACACAAGAGCTTTTTGATGCAGAAATTGCACCTAAACTGGCCAAGTATATTATGAGTGGCACACCGGGTCATGATCGTATCAATGAAATCAACGGTATCTGGTCAGCACTTTTTGAAGAAAAAATGTGCTCTGAAGCAAGCGGAAAAAAAGGAAATAAAGCTATGGCCCAAGAAGTTTTTGAGGAAGCAGTCAATGAATTGCTCCACGAAGAAGCTATAAAGAACGGCAAGCGTGCCGACGGTCGTACTATGGACCAGATTCGCCCCCTCTTTGCTCAGGCTGGCGGACTTTCAACCATGTTGCATGGCTCTGGTATTTTCTATCGTGGAGGCACACATATTCTCTCTGCCCTAACACTCGGAAGCCCAGGTGACGCACAGGTTTTGGACGGTTTGATGGAGCAACCAAATAAGCGTTTCATGCATCACTATAACTTTCCCCCATTCTCAACAGGTGAAACCGGACGCGTCGGTGGAACAAATCGTCGCATGATTGGCCATGGAGCGCTTGCTGAAAAGGCTTTGGTGCCAGTTATTCCTGCAAAAGATGTATTCCCATATACTATCCGTATCGTCTCTGAAGCTATGTCATCGAACGGCTCGACTTCTATGGGTTCAGTTTGTGGATCAACATTGGCACTTATGGATGCTGGAGTCCCTATCAAGGCACCAGTTGCCGGAATCGCGAGTGGCCTCATGATGAAAACAGATGCACAAGGAAAGCCAATTGCATATAAAGTGTTAACTGATATTCAAGGACCAGAAGATCATCACGGTGATATGGATTTCAAAGTTGCTGGCACACGCACAGGTATCACTGCAGTTCAAATGGACGTCAAAGTTGGCGGTATTCCACTCAAAATTCTTGCTGAGGCATTTGAAAAAGCTAAAGCTGCACGATTCACCATCCTCGATGTTATTGAAAAAGCTATTCCTGCTCCACGTGCCAAGATCAATCCAAATGCACCAGAAATTATTGTCATGAAAATAAAGCCTGATCAAATCGGTCTCGTTATTGGTTCTGGTGGAAAAACAATCAATGAAATACGTGATAATACTGGCGTCGAGGATATTACGATAGAAGATGATGGAAATATCTTTATTACAGGCAAAAATGAGACGGCTCAAAAAGCTAAAGATATTATTTACGGTATGACCCGTGAATATAAACCTGGTGAGAAATTTGATGGGGAAGTGACACGACTTATGGACTTTGGTGCTTTCGTAAAGATTGGACCAAACTCAGAAGGCCTCGTTCATGTATCGGAAATAGCTCCATTCCGTGTTGAACGTGTTGAGACATATATAAAAGAAGGTGACAAAGTACCAGTTGTAGTCAAAGAAGTCGATGAAAAGGGTAGAATCAATCTCTCAATCAAACAAGCTGATCCAAACAGATTCACAAAGAAAGAGGAAACGCCGCGTCCACCACGTCCAGAATTCAAGAAAAGATACTAGGAAGAAAATAAATCAATTATAAATGACGCAATGATCAATTGACCATTGCGTCATTGTGTTATTGAACATTTAACTTATGTTACAATTAATCAACATGAATGAGGAGGACAAAAAAAAGATAGAGACGCCACAAAAACCTATTCGCACCTATGAAAGCGATGTGGCTGATGTTCTTGCGCACAAAAATATATCTACGACAACTATAGCTATGGCGGAGAAGCGCCGTGATACTGGTGAAAACCGTATAGGAAATAAGGATGTATTAACTGAAGAAAATAAAAAAGATGAGGGTTCGCATGCTATAAAAAAAATACTTATTGCACTCTCAAGTCTCATTCTTATTGGTGTTGGGGTAGGTGGTGGATATTATCTCTACACGATAAGCCCACTGTATGTAACATCGAAAGCAACGCCCGAGGTTGCTGCACCAACCTCTATTGTGCCATCTGACACTCAAGTAACTATCTCTATAGATAATTTGGCGCCTGCGGAAGTTATTAAAGCAGTACGTGGAGAAATAGCAAAACCACAGAATGTGAATACTATAAAAGAAATAATCTTGATTCAAAGTAAAAATGGTCAAAAATTCCGAGTTAATTCGAGTGACATGATCATTGCTATGGATATCAGTGCTCCAGACATATTGGTTCGTGCGCTCTCAAATGATTGGATGCTTGGGGTATATGCTGATTCTCAAGGAAATAAAGATACATTCATAGTTGTCAACATAGATTATTTCCAAAATGCTTTTGCAGGTATGCTTCAGTGGGAATCATATATGCCAGATGATCTCAAGCAATATCTTTATCAAAATACACCAGCAGATATAAGTTCAGCACCTCTATTACGTGTAGCAACAGCATCTACTTCAACCATTTCAACATCAACTACCGCAACCTCAACTACCGCAACTTCGACCATTACTACTTCAACATCAACAATGAACTACCAAGTCAGTCCTGCACATAACGTAATTAATGGTTCATTTACTGATAAAATCATACAAAATAACGACGTTCGTGAATTTATAACCAACAATGGGGTTTTATTCCTCTATTCCTTCATAGATAACAGCAAAAAACTCATACTTACAAGCCAAGAATCGACTCTGTCTCAGATTTTGAGTCGCCTTGAACAAAAGGCATTTGTGCGCTAAACTTGAGTCCAATATGAATAAACGTGATATGGAAAAATTCAAAAAGAAGTTACTTGCTGAACAAGCTGGCCTTGAGACAGAGCTTAATGGCATAGGACAAAAAGACCCAAGTGCTCCGGGGGGTTGGGATGTCTCTACAAGTGATTTGAAGGTTGATACTGCTGATGAAAACGAAGTGGCTGATAAATTCGAGGAACTCGAAGAAAATGCAGGTATTGCAAGTAAACTTGAGGGTCAACTCAACGAAGTTCGAGCTGCATTAGATCGTATCGAAAAGGGGACATATGGAACATGTGAGAAATGTGGCAAACCGATCGAATTGGAGAGACTTGAAGCAAATCCCAGTGCTCGTTCCTCAATCAAACATAAACACTAGAAAAACGATCACATTTGATCGTTTTTTTATGAGAAATTTATCATTTCTTTATAATTTTTTTATTATTTCTTTATCATCAACAGGTAGAATGTGCTCATGAATATTGCAAAAACATTCACTGCGCACTTATTGGGTTTGGATATGGAGAAGATTATCGTGGAAGTAGACATATCAAACGGTCTTCATTCATTTTCTGTTGTAGGACTTGGTGATCGATCTGTTGAAGAAGCAAAAGACCGCATCGGTGCTGCCATAAAAAATACTGGATACGTTTCGCCTAAACAAAAAAATCAAAAAGTTGTTATTTCTCTGGCACCAGCACATATTCGTAAAGAAGGGTCTGCGTTTGACGTAGCCATGGCTGTTGCATATCTCATGGGATCAGGAGATATTGAGGCTGAATGTGACAACATACTATTTCTCGGAGAACTTTCATTGGATGGAAAGATAGGTAAAGTACAAGGATTGTTACCGATCCTCGTTCAAGCTTCTCAACACGGCTTTACAACAGCATTTATACCTATAGAAAATGCAGAGGAGGCATCACTCGCTCGAAATATCATTATATATGCAGTTTCATCACTGAGAGAAATCTTGGAGCATATACAGAGAATCACTCGATTGGAGCCACTTGAACCACGCGAGATGAATATTGAATCTAAATACACCGATAAAAATGATTTTTCACTTATCCGAGGAAATGAAACGGCGAAACGAGCTCTTGAGATTGCGGTTGCTGGCTGTCACAACATAATCTTATATGGTCCACCTGGTACCGGTAAAACAATGCTGGCCCAAAGTATCATCTCTATCATGCCTCCACTTGATTATGAACAATCTGTTGAAGTGACAAGTATATACTCAGTGGCTCATACCCTCAAAAATGGACTTATAACCGCCCCGCCATTTCGAGCGCCTCATCATACTGCTTCAGCTATATCTATACTTGGTGGAGGACCACGTCTCCATCCAGGTGAGATCACTCTTGCTCACAGAGGTATATTATTTCTTGATGAATTCCCAGAATTTGATCGGGAGGTCATAGAAGCTTTACGACAACCCCTTGAGGAGAGAGTTATCACCATATCTCGTGCTCGTGGCTCCATCACATTTCCGGCTCAGTGCATATTGGTCGCTTCAATGAACCCATGCAGGTGTGGTAAGGGTAAAGACAATGGATGTACCTGTTCAATGAAAAATACTGAGTCCTATAGGCGTAAAATCTCTGGACCTATACTTGACCGCATAGACATATGGATACAAGTCAATAAAATCGATTATGAAAAACTTGGAAATAGAAATGGAAATGGGGAAACATCAGAGATAATACGAGAACGAGTAGTACATGCAAGAAAAATCCAGAGGAAACGCTTGATCACCGTGAAAAAATATTTTAACAGTGAAATAAGTGCGTACGATCTAGAGCATACGGTACTTCTTGAAGATGAAGCACGTATGGTATTGAAGAAAGCGGGTGAAAAATTACATCTTTCAGGAAGGGCCTTCCACCACATCATGAAAGTTGCTCGAACAATTGCAGATTTAGACACATCACAGTGTGTCCAGAAAAAACATATACTAGAAGCGCTCCAGTATAGACAAAAAATAAACTAATTAGAGATAGGTGACTGTGGACTTGAGCTCCAGAATTCATTTTGTGCACCGCGAACTTCGAAGTGAACATGAGGACCAAAAGTTTCTCCTGTCATACCAATATATCCTATAAGATCACCTTGACTTACGTGTTGTCCCGCGTCCACTACTTTTTTCAACTGCATATGAGCATAGAGCGTCTGTGTACCATTGTTATGCGAGATTACGACGAAATTACCGTATCCACCATTCCAACCATTATTTATGCGACTAATAATGACAGTTCCTCCTGCTGAAGCAACGATCGGAGTACCCACAGGAGCAGCGAGATCAACAGCATTGTGAAGATGAAGTCTTTGACTGATATGACTACCGAGAACTGGACGTAGATAGTAACAACCTGCTGTAGCAACATTACAACTTGGATATGCTGGCCAACTCTTTATATTATCCAGCAATCCTTCGGATGAGATTGCGCTTCTATTGAGACCGCTTGATTTTGTAGGGTATACAGGTGTTTGAGCCAAATCACTTGCAGATATTTCTGCTGAAGGAATGATGATGGTTTGACCAATTTGTAATTGAGAGGTGAGAGTTACGTCGTTATAACTCAAAATATCGGAAAGGGTGTCAGAAGAATGACTACCTCCATATCTCTTAGCTATACTTTGCAATGAATCACCTTTCTTTACTACATAGTTGATACCTGAAATTGGAAGAATGACGAGTGTTTGTCCAAGTTGGAGTGCAGATTTACTTGTTAAGTTATTTGCCCAGAGAATAGTATTTACTGTCACATTAAACATGTGAGCAACCCCTGAAATAGTATCTCCTTCTTTAACAATATACGTACTAATCTCTGTACTATTTGATCCACAACTTGCAATAGTAGACGCAGATATATTTGGATCGAGAATGGTACCGTTTACAGGTGAGATATCAGAACAGTTATTTGGGTTTGGATCAGGATTTGAAGCTGCTTCCAAAAGAGGCATAGTCTCTGAATTATTTGGTGAAGTTGACGATATGTTTGATGAAGATGCTTGAATATCAGCAGAGACTTGTCCTGCTGAGAGGAGACTATCAAAGAAAGAAAACAGACTTGCGGAGGCAGTCTGTGAGTTTAGAGATACTATTCCGACAATCATAACAAAAATAGTAACCACTGTGATGAGGTCTTTGGAACGATTGCTACGTTGAGGTAAATTGCTGTTGGAATATTTCATAATACCGATTAGCTAATAAATGGCTCATTAGAGCCAAATATATACTATCTATCTTTGATTTACCTATCTAGGGTATCAGGCAGGCCGGCAATGTCAATGAGTCCTGTACACAGACACAAAATTTGCTATATAGTCAATTATTATATTGAAATAATGTCATATATCAGCCCATTTTAGCTGAACTGGAAAGCACGTGTTAAGATAACCGCCATGACCACGTTAAATGCAGAACAAAAGAGGGCAGTCGACACTACGGAAGGGCCGGTACTTATTATCGCTGGGGCAGGAGCCGGTAAGACTGGTGTCATTACCCATCGTATCCTTAATTTAATTAAAAAAGGCGTACCTCCTCACCAAATCTTGGCAATAACCTTCACCAATAAAGCTGCCAAAGAGATGCGGGAACGCGTCAACAAGCTCCTATCTGAAGAAAAAAGCCTGAATAGACCCATTTCTATGAATGAGCGACCTTTTATGAGTACGTTTCATTCTCTTGGCGTCCACATCATCCGTGAGAACGCCCAGATACTTGGACTGACTCGCCATTTCACTATATTCGACCGAAGTGACTCACGTAGAGCTGTGAAAGATGCTATGGAACAATGTTCTATCGATCCAAAGAAAGTTGAACCGGGCACTATTCTCAATATGATTTCGCGTGCCAAGGGTGACGGTATCACTCGCCTCGAATATCTGGATGCAGCAAAAGATTTTATGCAAGAAACGGTAGCGAATGTCTGGGAAAAATATGACGCCATACTTTCAAAAGAAAAATCTCTTGATTTTGATGATTTATTGGCAAAAACTGCTCAACTTTTGGAAAAATATCCGAGTGTACGAAACCACTATCACAAAATTTGGAAGTATATTCACATTGATGAGTACCAGGATACGAACAAGGTACAATATCGCATTGCCAAATACCTCGCAGATGCAAAAAACGTTGACCCTATAAGCGGAGATGAGACATCCATAAACAATATTTGTGTCGTTGGTGACGCTGATCAGAATATTTATAGCTGGAGAGGGGCTACCATCGAAAATATTCTTAATTTTGAGAAAGACTACCCGCTAGCAACTGTCATCACTCTCGAGAAAAATTATCGCTCGACCAAAACAATTCTTTCTGCTGCCAATAACGTCATAGAAAAAAATCTTATGCGCAAGAAAAAGACTTTGTTCACCGATAATGCTCAAGGTGAAAAAATTTCTCTCATACTTTCATATACAGAGAATGAAGAGGCTCGAGCAATAGCGGACACAGCTCGATCACTTATCGAAAGGGGGATATCACCAAAAGAAATTGCTGTCCTCTATCGAGCAAATTTCCAATCACGTGCACTTGAAGATGCTTTTATTAAAAAAAATATTCCATATCAATTGGTGGGCGTCAGATTCTTTGAGAGAAAAGAGGTGAAGGATGTGCTTTCATACGTCAAATCTGCTCTGAACCGTGAAAGTGCGGGTGACATCGCTCGTATCATCAATGTTCCTGTCCGAGGCATAGGTAAAGTAACTGTAGCGAAAGTACTTTCTGGTAGAGAAGACCTGTTGCCAGCAGGAATGCAGACAAAGATAAAACAATTCTGGAAATTGCTTGACGATATAAAAAAGGAGATTGAAGAAAAACGACCGAGTGAAGCCATAAAATTCATTATCCAAGAAGCTGGGTTGGAGCAAACTCTACACAGTGGCGATAGCGAGGACGAGGAGAGATTGCTCAATATTCGTGAACTCGTCTCGGTTGCCGCACAGTATGACAACTACGAAAATACCGCGACTAACACAAATAATAATACTGCCGGTATAGAAGCTTTCTTAAGTAACGCCGCTCTCGCTACTGATCAAGATGAGTTGTCTGAAAATCGTGACGCTGTACGACTCATGACTGTTCATGCTTCGAAAGGACTTGAATTTGAGCATGTATTCATCGCTGGACTCGAACAAGATCTCTTTCCATTCAAACGCATAAGCGAAGATGATATCAATCAGATGGAAGAAGAGGAGGAGCGACGACTGTTCTATGTGGCTATTACTCGTGCCAAGAAAAAAGTGTATTTTAGTTACACAATTTTGCGCACGATTTACGGAACACAGCGCGTCAGTATTCCGTCAGAGTTTATTGACGATATCGCCAAGGAATTAATAGAAGACCAAGCTCCTCCTGAGAAGCCGAGTGGAGCAAAAGCATTATTTATCGATTTCTGATAGCATAGATTTATGCAGTTATTCGCAAAAAAATCACTTGGGCAACATTTTCTCAATTCCAAACATGTTTTGGAGCAAATTATTACTGCAGGTAATATCAAATCTGGTGAGACCATTCTTGAAATTGGTCCTGGTACGGGTATTTTGACCGAATCTTTACTTAAAACTGGTGCACATGTTGTCGCAATTGAAAAAGATACTCGTGCTTTTGATTTATTAAAAGAAAAATTTGCCGGTGAGATAACCTCGAAACAATTGAAATTAATCTGTGGGGATATTTTGGATGAAAACGTGAAGTTAAATCAAGAGAATTCCTATGCACTTATCGCCAATATCCCTTACTATATCACTGGTGCCATCCTCGAAAAATTCCTTGAGCATGAACCCCGCCCTGATCGAATGGTTTTGCTTGTACAAAAGGAAGTGGCTGATAGAATCGTTGCACGCCCCCTCCAAGCAACAGGGAAAAGTAAAGAAAGTATCCTTTCAATATCAGTAAAAGTCTTTGGTACACCGAAATGTATAGCAAAAGTGCCTCCAGGTGCTTTTACTCCACCTCCAACCGTTGATTCCGCAATACTTTCTATCGAAAACATTTCAGATGTACATTTCAAGAGTATTTTGGCAAAAAACCCTGATGGCATATCATATTTTTTCACTATTGTTCGTGCTGGATTTGCGCATAAAAGGAAATTATTGAAGAGAAATCTGGAAAGTGTGGTTACTCGAGAGAAACTTGATATGGTTTGGGGAAAAATGGGTTTAGATGAAAAAATTCGTGCAGAAGATTTTACTCCCGACGATTGGATTACACTGGTTACAAACCTTGTTTCGTATACATAATCTCTATTGGCTTTATCCACAGAATATTAAGGTTTTTCTTTGCTATAATTGAACGTAGCATGGCAAAATCCTACCTGCATAAACAGACTATTCTTATTGCCATAATATGTATCATGGCTGTAGGAGGTACAGCGCTGTACGTATATAGCGAACCTGCACCTCAAATCCCACAATCAGTTGCGATAAATAGCGCAGAAATAAACACGAATATCGTAGCTACGAGTAGCACTGATTGGAAGAAACAGTTTTTTGACAGTTCAGGAAGCAACGCTATAACAGGAAAGACAGCAATTGATACGACAGCTTCAAACACACCCTCAACGTTGACGAATCAGATGGGTCTAGATTTGTTTTCACGTTATTTTGAACTCAAACAAAATAATTTGGATGGTAATAAGCAATTGGTCCAAGATACGATCGATCAAACCATAGCCAACGCTCAGGTAGCAGCAGCCAAACCAAAACAATACACTGCGAGTGATTTGATTATTTCTAATGATGCTAGTGCACAAAATTTAAAAAAATACGGAAATATTATTGGTAGTATATTTATCCAATATAGTCCAAAACAAAGTCCAGCCGATGTCGCAAATACTGCTTTTACTCAAAACGATATGAGTATACTTTCACAGATTGATCCTATTATTGATTCGTATAAAAAGATATCAAATTTTCTTATTGCAACTCCTGTACCTCAACCATTGGCGACAGACCAACTCAATCTTGTAAATGGCATCAATTCGATGATACTCGTTTCACAGGGACTTCGAAATATAGAAGGGGATCCAGCACAATCACTTATTTCTCTTGGTAATTATGGTGATGCACAAAATACTATGATAAACGCACTTCTCAATATACAGGCATATATGAATACCAACCACATTACTTTTGCTTCAACTGAACCAGGGTCTTTTATATCTTTATTACAACCACAATAAAATTATGAGAAATTCATTCACAAAGAAAATACTTTTTGGACTCATGCTTGTAACGGTCATTTTTGGTGGTTTGAATGTAGAACCAAAGCAAGCGCATGCAGCATTTCCTGTCTTAGTTGATGGAAACGTAAGTTATACAGCAATTCAAGACACAATCAACATCTATGCTCAAAAAGTAAAAAGTTTTCTTCTAGACGGTATAGAATGGCATGTTGCAAAACTAATGGTTCAACAGATTACGGCTGATACGGTTCAATGGATCAATTCTGGCTTCAAAGGAAGTCCTGCTTTTCTAACAAATCCAGGTGGTTATTTTGCAAATGTCGCAGATCAAGAGACTGGTGCATTTATAGCAAATACCGGTATTCTCTCAGGGTTATGTTCTCCGTTCAATATTGATGTCAGATTGTCACTCGCCCTTGGTGGCGCAGGATATGGTGAACAAGAAAAATATACCTGTACACTCAATTCTGTTATTCAAAACGTTCAAAACTCAACCATCAATGGCTACACCATCAAAGGTTTTATGAATGGAGATTTCAAACAGGGTGGATGGCCAGCGTTTATATCTATCAGTGACCCGAACAACAACGCTATGGGTACATACCTTCAAGCTCAAAGCGAACTCAACCAACGAATAGGTTCGATACAAGCTGGAGTCAATCAACAACTTGTCCAAGGAGGAGGATTTTTGTCATGGCAAAGCTGTAAGGACGTCACTCCTGCACAAGTAAAAGCTGTAGCTGGTATGACAGGTAACTCAGCTGCCCTTTCAAGTTTCCAAAATGCTTCAAACCAGAATGCTGTCAATAACAGTCTCCTCAATATCCAACAGGGAGGTACTCTCGGTGGCGCCAGTGGAGCTAATAGTATCACCGGCGGCACAGCGATTGCTGGGGCTGCTACCGCACCATCTCTCAATCTTGGTAATAATTCAAGCATCCAAACATCAGTTGGATCTAACGGCCAAACTTCATATCAAGATTGTCAAACTGAAACCCCTGGTTCTCTTATTAATAGTCAACTTGAAAAGCAACTTGGTTCAGGAATAGAACAACTCAATCTCGCTAATTCAATAAATGAGATTGTTGATGCACTCTTTTCTCAATTGGTAAGTACTATTCTTCATAAAGGTCTTGCAAGTGTCAGTGAAAAACCTTCTGGTGATACTCAGTCCGCCATACTTCAACTATCCGCAGAAGCAGAAAGTCAGAACCAATACTCAACTGATTCAGCAAATATACAATCAACATTGTCACCATATGTTACTAGTGCAAAACAAATCTCAAATATATACCAACAAGCAGTGTCTGCATTTGAAAAAGCAAAGAATGATTATGTCTCTGCTCAACAATGTTTCCAAGACCTACAATCAGGAGCGTCTTCGTATGGAAATGCTGCTTATGCAAATAGAAGTACTATAAGTAGTGATCTCAGTAAAATAGCTTCGGATCTCGTCTCATTGTATGCATCTGAACAGCCATATCAAACCAGTCTCACGACTGCAAACAATAATCTTATGTTTATCGATGAGCAACTTCAGAGTGTCTCGAACATAAGTAGTCCAACAGATTTGCAGACAGTAACGCAAAATATCCAAAACTTTATCTCAACACAACCAGTTACTTCAAGTAGTGATGCTCTCACCACAGCACAAGATAGTCTCACTACAGCACAAGGTCTTGCAGATAGTTACGATGGAAAAGCGAATAATTATATATCTGCGTGTGAGTCACTTGGTAACGGTACTGGTAATTAGTTCATACACACATGTTCAAACGTTATTTATCCAACTTCAAACGGTACCTCCTTCTACCAACTATCGGATGGATATCTTTTGCACACTTTGTACTTGCACAGAACGCTGATGGAAAAGTACCCCAATCAGGCGTAGTTACTTTCCTCGGATATAACTTAAACGACCTGCTTATCCACGTAGCATCAGGTATATCGTATATATTCTTATACATTACCAATTATTGGGTGGCATTTACTGGAGCATTGCTCAATGTGTCGATCGTGATGACCCTACATATCAGTGATTTTGTTAACAGTACTCAAGGTATATATCTTGTTTGGGAGACTGTTCGCGACATCTCTGGAATGGTTATCATCTTCATGTTGTTGTACGCTTCATTCCTTATTATTTTTGGCCAAACATCAAAGACACTTGGTGGACCAGGGAATGTTATTAAGAATGCAGTTATCGTCGGTATATTGATTAATTTTAGTTTCTTTATCACAAGCCTTCTCATTGATGCGTCAAATATCCTGTCCATGACTATATATGATGCCATCGTGATACCGACAACACAGACAAATAATTCTCAAGTAGCACAAAATTGTGCATCGGCAACTGGAAAAACTCCTGGATCAGTAAATACCTGTGTCACAACAGCTCAAATGATGAGTGGAGATGAAACAGGGATATCTGGAGTCTTCATGAGTTATCTCAATCCGCAAATAATTTATAATGGCGGTCCAAGTTCCAATCCAAATAGTGCGCAGAATCAGAGTTCATACATGATATTGATTCAAGGAGTAGTTGGTTCCATCATACAGATAACTGTTGGTATGTCATTCCTTCTCGCAGCACTGGCCTTTGTTGTTAGATTGATCGTACTTATATTCTTACTCGCGTTCTCTCCACTTTGGTTTGCTTCATGGGTCATACCAGAACTCAAAGACAAAGCAGACCATTTCACCAAACAACTCAAAGCTCAGCTCATATTTATGCCTGTATATCTCCTGCTTCTCTATGCATCGTTACGTATACTTTCAGATAGTACGATATTTACCAATCCAAGTGGTAGTACTTCTACATCAGGTGTTTCAGCCCTTATAGTTCTTGCTATCAATGATTTCTTCATCGTCTTTTTGCTCAACCTTCCGCTTGTCACGGCGTTTGCAATGGGAGGAGTTGCTTCAGATTGGATCAAGACAGATAGATTTGATGCGAAGAAGATATGGAGGGGAGTGGGAGGTTGGAGTGGAAGAAATTCACTTGGTAGAGCTGCATATGGTGTGAATGATAGTAGGGTTATGAAGAGAATAGCAGCCCTTTCACCAACAATTGGTGGGGTAGCATCGAAAGGTCTTTCAAGTTTGGGTAATGCTGGTTTTGGTCAGAAAAAGGGTGGCTACAAAGATAATCTTGAAGCAAGAAAGAAGAGTCAGGAGGAACTTTATAAACATATAAGTAGTATTGATAAGAGTAGGTACAATTTAAATACTGAGGCGGGTAGAAATGCACTCAAAGAAGAGGAGCAGCGCGTACAAGGAGTAAAAGGTGAATATGTTGAAAATCTTGCACCATCAAGTATTCTTACAAAAATGTTATGGAGATCTGATAGACAAAGTGCCTCAAAACTTGGTGGTGAATTAAAAAAAGAAAACGAGGTGAGAGAATACAAAGAAGCAAAGAAAGGAATTGATGATGCTGATAAGAAGCTAAAGGAAATTGATGAATCATTTACTGACGAGGAAAGGCGTGTGCATAGATTGACAGGTAATCCTCGTGCGGGAGAAATTAAGAAAATTAATGAAGAAAAGAAGAAATATCAAGCAACAGTCGAACGTCTTAAAAAGACTGCTGAAGAAGCTGATAGCGAAGAAATGTTAAAGAAACTTAAAAAACTCACTAAAGAAGATAAGGAAGAAAAACCAGAAAAAGAAGAGAAACCAAAAGAAGAACCTAAAAAATAAAAAATATGCGTCAATTTACCTCTGAAGAAATACAAGCTCGATTTGAACAACTGCCAAAGGAGTTGCAGGATGCTATAACTTCTGCAGAAGTTCATAATAGTTTGATTTCCATTTCAAAAAAACATGACTTACTTCTTGACCAGGAAGGGGAACTTGTTGATCAAGTTGGTTTAGTTATGCTTGGTCTCTCTCCTTCAAAGGATTTCGTTAGGAATTTTTCAAATATAGCTGGAATTGACCAAACAACTGCAAGTGCTATTGCCGAAGATATAAATAAAGAAATATTCAGTGAGATAAAAGCTTCCATGCAAGCATTTCAACAAAAAGAAATGATTGGAGGAAATGTTCCAGAGAACTTGCCTACAGAAGAATCCGCTAACAAACAAGCCCTCTCATCCCTTGAACAAGCAGGTAATTTCAAGGTGGAATCGAACGATTGGGCTCTCGACCACGGGGTAGAGCACGTCGAAAAACCTGAGGATGTCATAGCTGGAATAGAGAATCCAACACCTTCAGTTGAGCCAGACATGAGTAAACCTGCAAAACCAGAGATACATACTGATCTTCTCGTAGACCATCTCTTATCAGGACCTATTGTCACCACAGAAAAGAAGGTTGAACAAAAGACACCTATTGTCTCCCCAAAGCTTCAAACACCTGAACCCTCAACAAAACCGAAAGGACCAGACTTATACAGAGAGCCTATAGAGTAATTTTGCGCTATAATAATGAGCAATGCGTTATCAAGTTCCCCAATTCATTGAAGTTGAGGATAAAATCTTCGGACCACTCACTCTGAAGCAATTCATCTTCATGGCTGGAGGTGCGGGACTTTCATTCCTTATATATATATTCATCAACAACCTCCTTTTTTCTGCCATTCCTATCCTCGTCATTATGGCTATATCTGGTGTTCTCGCATTCTACAAGATCAATAACCGTCCATTCATCAACGTCGTCGAGTCAGCATTCAAATATTATTTTGCAAACAAACTCTATATTTGGAAAAAAGAAGATAAACCACAACCACAGGATACGACTGCAGCAGTCCGAGATGCGAAAAAATATGCCAGTGTCATGGTGCCAAAGATAGCAGATAGTAAATTGAAAGATTTGGCATGGAGTTTGGATATAAAAGAAAGTATTTATTCGAACAAGAGACAAAAATAAATTATTATGGCTGCCAAAACATCCACAACTCAAGACTTTATACCTATTCAAGAGATCAGAGACGGTGTCGTCGTCCTTCGTAATGGGGGAATGAGATCGGTTGTGCTCGCCACGTCTCTCAACTTTGCTTTGAAATCAGCCGATGAACAAAATGCTATTTTGGGTGAATTCCAAAACTTCCTCAATTCACTCGATTTTTCAATACAGATATTTGCTCAATCAAAAAAACTTGATATACGACCATATATAGCGCTTCTTGAGGATCGTTACAAAGAACAGACTACTGATCTTATGAAAATCCAAGTCCGAGAATATATAGAATTCGTCAAATCATTCGTTGAAAGTACAAATATCATGTCGAAAAGTTTCTTTGTTGTCGTGCCATACGATCCACCTATCTTGAGTGCTAGTAAAAACCCAATGAGCGGTATACTCCCTGGGGGCAAAAAGAGCCCTGCGCAGAAAACTGCCACTGATGATGCGAAATTTGCTGAATACAGAAGTCAGCTTGAGCAACGAGTGGCTGTTGTTGAGCAAGGATTGGTTCGTTGTGGTATACGTGCAGCAGAACTTGGTACAGAAGAAGTGGTAGAATTGTTCTACAAGATCTTTAACCCTGGGGATACGGAGAAACCAATTCAGATTTCGTAGTAAAAATTACAAACACATGTCTATTTTTTCAAACCCATTTAAAAAGAAAGAAGCTTCTCCTATAGTCTCCATCTTACCTGAGGAGATCTACCAGGCTGGAGTTCTTGAACTCAAAGACATCATTGCTCCTTCAGCTTTGAAAGTCTCACCAAAAGAACTCAATTTGGGTGAAAAGGTTGGCCGTACACTTTTTGTCATATCATATCCACGTTTCCTTGATGAAAGTTGGTTTGCACCTATCATTAACCTCGATAAAGTCTTTGATATTTCCATATTTATCCATCCAGTTGATACAGCCAAGATTCTTCGCCATTTCCAAAAGAAAGTAGCTGAAGTACAGAGTCAGATTTCACGCAGGGAAGATAAGGGGTTGGTGCGTGATCCTGCCCTTGATACCGCCTACCAAGACCTCGAACAACTCCGTGATCAACTCATGCAAGCCCAGGAACACCTCTTTGATGTGGGTGTCTATATCACCATATTTGCTGACAGTGAAAATGAACTTGATAAACTTGAATCAGAAATCAAATCTATCTTGGAATCCAAGCTTATCTACGTCAAACCAGCCCTTTTCCAACAAGAACAAGGTTTCAAGAGTGTCATTCCTATCGCTGATGATCAGCTCAATGTTCACTCCAAACTCAATTCTTCACCATTATCGAGTCTTTTTCCTTTTGTCTCTTTTGACCTGACTTCAAACAAAGGTATCCTCTACGGTATCAACCGCCACAACTCATCACTCGTGCTTTTTGACCGTTATTCACTTGAAAACTACAACTCTGTCACTTTTGCTACTGCTGGTGCCGGAAAATCTTACACAACTAAGCTCGAAATCCTCCGTACGCTCATGTTCGATGTAGACGTTATTGTTATTGATCCTGAAAAAGAATATGAATACATGGCTGAAACGACTGGTGGTAAATATTTCAATATTTCTCTCAACTCTGAACACCATATCAACCCGTTCGACCTGCCTATAGCTCGTGAAGATGAGTCATCTGCTGATGTTCTTCGCTCTAATATTATCAACCTTGTTGGTTTGTTCCGCATCATGCTTGGCGGTCTTTCTCAGGAAGAAGACGCCATCATTGACCGTGCTATCACTGAAACGTATGCTCTCAAAGACATCACTCCTGATTCCAATTTCAAAGATGTAGAACCTCCACTTCTGTCAGACTTCGAACTTGTACTTGCAGGTATGGAAGGGGCTGACTCACTCGTGCAAAGACTTTCCAAATATACCAAAGGAACGTGGTCTGGATTCATCAATAGGCCATCAAATGTGGATATCAATAAAAAATTCGTCGTCTTTTCACTCCGTGACATGGAAGATGAACTCAAGCCAGTTGCCATGTATCTCGTCACACACTTCATCTGGAACGCTATCCGTAAAGAACTCAAAAAACGCTTACTTGTTATCGATGAGGCGTGGTGGATGATGAAATCTGAAGATACGGCTTCATTCCTATTCGGTTTGGC